>JAANMV010004667.1_pt1 | contig 10584 bp, 8 predicted proteins | sample 7279661 | NCBI WGS metagenome assembly JAANMV01 (sample SAMN14094540, study PRJNA606508) | bioreactor metagenome | isolation source: A lab-scale SPAN reactor treating ammonium-rich wastewater day 121 | place: Ireland: Galway | collected 2017-05-16 | reverse complement strand
ATGGCACAGATTCTTTGTGCCTTTTGTGTCTTTTGTGGACTCCGTCAGCAGCGCCCCTTGTGCGCCGTGCAAAAGCGTCCTATGCTTAGCGACAGCGTGAGTCTGGCAACGTCAGCGGCGCCCAAAATAGCGTGCTGCCCGCCGCGCCGATTGATTCCGCCGTCGCGATGGCCTAGAAAAGTCCACATGCAAGGCATGGTTTACGTATGAGGGGGGCTCCATGGCGCGGTTACGAAAATATCCGGGCAACTCCGACGAGGAGCCGAAGAACCCGTTTTCCGACGAGCAAGGAAATAATCCCTTTGCCGACCGCGAGGAAACCGGAGCCGGCGCAACCGAGACGATGGCGTCAGAAAATCCGTATCGCGGCGGCGGCGGCGCCGGCGGCTCGGCGCCGCGCCGCGTTGGAGGATTTGAGACGACGTTGCCTCACCGTGGCGGCACGGTGCTGACATTGGGGATCGCAGGTCTCTTCGGCGCCGCCGTATTCGCCTTTTGTTGGCCTATGCTGGCGATCAACCTCTTCGTAACGCTTCCGGCGTGGCTGATGGGGCAGGCCGACTTGCGCGCCATGCAGGCCGGCGCCATGGACCCCGAAGGGCGCGGCACGACCCGCGCCGGCTACCTGCTGGGAATCTTCGGCACGTTGGCCACGCTGCTTCTGTTTGTCGTGATCGCGTGGATTAGCTTCAGCCGGAACGCTCCGTGGTGAGCGTGCAAGCGACCCTGCCTGCAACCAGCGCCGGTTTATCATCCGTCAACGGTTGAACGATTGAAACTTGGAACTTCGGAGATTGGCTCAACTGCGCGAAGCGCGGTGGCAGGTACTCCGCGGACTCTATGCCGGGTGTGCACGACGTCGCGGATCGTAGAGCAGCGGAAAGAATTTGCCGTCCATGGTGTGCCCGGCGGGGACGGGGGGAACGCCTTGGAGGAGAGGAGCGTCCGAGGCCGACTTTACGCCATCGCGGAAGACGTTGATGACCGTCGCCCGGCGGGGCCGGTCGGTGCGGTTCTCGAACGATCCATGCACCATGAGCGGGTGATGAAAGGAACACTCGCCTTTTTTCAGCTCGACCGCGACGGGATGCGTGAATTGCTCCCATTGCTCGTCGTTGAGCGCCTCGCGAATGGCCTCCATGTCGCCCGCCAGACCCGTTATCGGGAGCAACGTCCAGTTGTGGCTGCCGGGCACATAGTGGACACAGCCGTTGTCGCGGGTGCTGTCGTCCAGGCCGATCCAGCACGTCAGATGCGCCATCGGCTGGGTACGAGTCCAATACGAATAGTCCTGGTGCCACGCCACGACTCCTCCATGGCGCGCGGGCTTGCAAAACAATTGGTCGTGCCAGAACCGTACGGCGCCCTCAAGTAATTGCGACGCGGCAACCGTGAATGCGGGATGCCACAAGACATCATGAAAGCCGGGCTTAATCCGCCACGCGCCTAGGGCGTGGAATAGCACCGTGTCGGGATTGACCGACTCATTCGTGTGGTACTCGTACCAAAGTTCATGGCCGGGATGTTGCGGATCGAACAACGCCGCCAGTTCCGCACGAAGCTTTTCAATCTGCTCGTCCGAAAGAATCCGCACGCCGGCCAGATATCCGTTCTCCCGGTAAAACTCGACCTGTTCCTGGCTCAGGCGAAATCGGTCCCATTCTTCCGGCGTTTGCGGCAAGGGAAACAGATCGCTGACCAATTCGTGGTAGTCGGCATAGTCCGTGGCCATGCGCTTGCTCAATCTTCAAGGCCCGAGATTCAAAAACGAATGCTGGCGATAAACCAAGGAAAGCTTTAGCCACGGGTACCATCCGTGGCTAACTTAGTTTTTTTCGCGTGTTCCGACACGGAACGACGCCCAGGTTCTAATACTCGTGGCGGCCGCCGCGGTCGCCAAGGCCCACGGCGCCTTGGAAGGTTTGTCGCACCGTGCGTTCGGCAATCTCCTCGCGGAGTTTCGCAACGGCTTGTTCCACAGGCATCGCCCCGAGATCGCCGTCAATCCGGTCGCGGACCGCCACCGTTTGATTCTCGCGATCTTTCTCTCCCACGACGAGCATGTAGGGGATCAACTCCAGTTGCGCTTCGCGAATCTTGGCGCTGAGCTTCTCTCCGCGGAAGTCGCCCTTGACCCGCAGGCCCGCTTCCCGCAAGCGATGTTCGACTTGGCGGCCATATTCCTCGGACTTTTCGCTGACGGTCAGCACGCGTGCTTGCTCGGGCGCCAGCCAAAGCGGAAAGGCGCCGGCGAAGTGCTCGATCAGCACGCCGACGAACCGCTCCATCGACCCCAACGGCGCGCGATGGATCATCACCGGGCGATGGGCATGATTATCGGTCCCGGTATACTCCAGGCCGAATCGCTCGGGGCTAGGTAAGTTGTAATCGAGTTGCACCGTGCCTAGTTGCCATTCGCGGCCAATGGCGTCGGTCACAACGAAGTCAGCTTTTGGACCGTAAAACGCGGCTTCGCCCGTTTCGGGTTTCGCGTCGATTCCCAGGCTTTGGCAAACCTCCACCAGCGAATGCTGTGCGCGCTCCCAGTTTTCTCGGCTGCCAACGTACTTGTCGCTGTGCGGATCGCGGAAGCCGAGCCGTACACGGTAATTGTTTAGGCCCAGGCTCTTGAGCACGTACTGGGTCATCTCCAAGCAGCCGCGGAACTCGCCGGCCACCTGGTCGTCGGTGCAGAAGATGTGGGCGTCGTCCTGGGTGAAACCGCGCACGCGGGTCATGCCCGACACTTCACCCGACTTTTCGTAGCGGTAGACGGTGCCAAACTCCGCCAGCCGCAGCGGCAACTCGCGGTAGCTGCGCGGCATGGAGCGATAGATCATTACGTGGTGCGGGCAATTCATGGGCTTGAGCAAGTAACGCTCGTGCTTGCTGGCCCAGGCTTCGAGCATGGCGATCTTAGCGGCGGGCGGGGCATCCAAGTTGTAGTCGCGCAAGTCGGCGCCCAACACTCGTGCGGCGTCGACTAACTTTTGCTCCTCATCGCGAGAGAACCGACCGAGGTCGCGACCATCCTTAACGGCCTCCTCCAGCGACCGAGCGATGGCGTCGACGATCTGGCCCGCCTCGTGGTCAAAGATAGGAGGAAACTGTGCGTCGCGGTAATACGGAAAATGGCCGCTGGTTTGGTACAGTTCAACGCGGCCGATGTGCGGCGTATACACGGGCAAGTAGTCTCGCCGCCGCAATTCCTCGCGCACGAAGTTCTCCAGCAGCCCGCGAATCATGGCCCCCTTGGGTTGCCACAGCACCAACCCTTGTCCCACCTTGGAATCCACGGTGAACAGTTGGTGCTGCCTGCCAAGAACGCGGTGATCGCGCTTCTTGGCTTCCTCGACGCGGTGCAGGTGTTCTTCTAACTCCTTCTTGTCGAAAAACGCCGTGGCGTACAGACGCTGCAACTGCTTATTCGCCTGATCGCCCTTCCAATACGCGCCGGCAACCGAGAGCAACTTGAACGCGCCAATGTGCGCAGCGCTGGGAACGTGCGGCCCGCGGCAGAGGTCGAGAAATTCTCCCTGGCGATAAAACGAAAGCGATTCTTCATCTTTCAAACCGCTTTCAATATGTTCGACTTTGTACTTCTGCCCCAGGTCGTGAACGATGCGCAAGGCTTCGTCGCGCGGGGTTTCCAGCCGCTCAAACGGCTCGCCCTCTTTGACGATCTTCTTCATCTCGGCCTCAATGGCCGGGAAGTCGTCTTCGTTCAGGTTGTGATCCAGGTCGAAGTCGTAATAAAAACCGCCTTCGACCGTGGGACCGAAAGCAAGTTGTACGCCGTCAAAGAGGCGCATCACAGCGCGCGCCATCACATGGGCGCAGGAATGCCGCATGACCTCCAAAGCGCCCGGATCGCTCTTGCGCAGAAGCCGTAGCGAGATCGTACCTTCGCGCGGGAGCGGGTAATCAAGGCTGACTGTCTTTTCGCCGACCACAGCGGCGACGGCCGCCTTGGCCAGACCGGGGCCAATATCGGCAGCTACCGTAGCGGGAGTAATGGGAGATTCGTATTTCTTTACGCTTCCATCGGGCAGGTGAACTTCAAGCATGGTGCGGCGGGCGCCTCCGTGAACAATAGGCTGTGGGAGCAACGTCTCTACAAACGACGTCTTCCAACTTCCGACAGCGTCTCAAGTATAAGGTTTGGGACACGACCGGCAAGAGAAGGTTCGGCCAGTCGCATTGACCGAAACAGTTTCCCGCGTTACAGTTACGTTAGATTATTGTTGACGCGAGTCGTGAATGCCCCCTCCTGCGCTTGTGCGGTTGAGTTTCCTGGGATTCTCAGAAAACTCCCGCGGGCGCGCTCTTATTGGAGCGAAAGATAGTTTTGTCACGAGACACCGTATCCTACCTCAAAGCCGACGTCGGATTTGAAGACCTGCCACTCTCCGATACGATGCGGGCCGCGCTCGAACACGCCGGCTACCAATACCCCACCCCGATTCAGGCCGGATTGATTCCTCGTGCGTTGGAAGGCGTCGATCTGGTCGGGCAGGCGCGAACCGGCACGGGCAAGACGGCCGCGTTTTCGATTCCCATTCTGGAGCGCTTGTTGCCGCGGAAGCAATCGCCCACGCCCCAGGCTTTGATCCTGACTCCGACGCGCGAACTAGCGGTTCAAGTGCGCGACGAAGTGCTCAAGTTGGCGCACGGCCGCAAGGTCGATTGCGTCGCCCTTTATGGCGGCAAGCCAATTCGCGGTCAAATTGAAAAACTCAAGAACCTGCCGCAGATGGTCGTCGGCACGCCGGGACGCGTGATTGACCACCTGGGCCGCAAGACGCTAGATTTGCGCGGTTTGCGGTTCATCGTGTTGGACGAAGCCGACCGGATGCTCGACATCGGATTCCGGCCCGACATCGAAAAAATTCTTCGCCAATGTCCGACCGAGCGGCAGACGCTCCTTCTGAGCGCCACCGTGCCGCCGCCCATCGCGCACCTGGCCCAACGGTACATGCGCGACCCGGAGACGCTGGATTTCTCTCCGATGGAAATGACGGTCGATACGATCGAGCAGTTTTACTTCACCGTCGATCCGGAACAAAAGTTCGAATTGCTGGTGCGGTTGCTTAAACGCGAGAAACCCCGCCAAGCGATCGTGTTTTGCCGCACAAAACGCGGCACCGAGAAAATCTATAAGCGGTTGTCGAAACTAACAAAGTCCGTGGCGTGCCTGAACGGCGACATGGAGCAAAACAAACGCGACCGGGTGATGAGCGAGTTTCGGACCGGCGGCACGCGCGTCCTGGTGGCCACGGATATCGTGGGGCGAGGCATCGACGTTTCCGGCATTTCGCACATCATTAATTACGATATGCCACAATTCTGCGATGACTACGTTCATCGCGTCGGTCGCACCGGGCGAATGGGCCGTGAGGGCATCGCGTATTCCTTTGTCACGACCGAAGAAGGCTCGGAGCTAACCCGCATCGAACAACGCATTAATCGGTTGTTGAAACGCGCCGAAATGGCTGGTTTTAACGCGGTTCGCCCGGCGACTGGACCCATTGCAGCGCCGACCAGCGCCGAGAAGGAAGAACCCAAGCCGCCCCCACCGCCGCCCGCAATCGGCGGGCGAAAGAAGAAATACCGCCGAGCGTTATAGATTGCCCACGTCATAAGGTGGGGCGGCGGTAGTTGTGAGCGAACTCAGTCACTCCACGGGTTCGATGCGCAGCCGTAGCAACCCTGGCTCAACAACGGCTCGGTAACCAACGAACACCGTCGCGGCGATATCGGCGCCGCGATCTTCACCTTCGGGTGGCAAGATATACACATCCACGTCGCGCAGCACGCAACTTCCGAACCGCAGCGTGCCAAGTTTCGCCTGGCGTGCTTCAAGATTACGGCCATCGGGGCAGTTCACCGTGATCGTCGCCGCGTTTTCGTTTGCCGTGATCCCGGCGCGCTGGGCGATGCTCGTCGTAATCACGGTGGGTTCGCTGCTTTCACGCCAACTAAAGGTGACAGGCGTTCGCTCGTTGAGAATCGCCCCGACGCGAATCTGCCCGCTTTGAAGATAGAGTGGGTGCGGTTGCGAGTAAACGAACTGTTCAAACTCGTCAAGTCTCCGCACGTCGGCGGAATAATCCTTCAGCGGACCCAAACGGTGCCCGCCGCCCAATTGGCGCAAGGCCACGGCTACCGCGGGATCTTCAAACAGCGTGGCATACTCATTTTTCAGTTTTGCCGCATCACGCCGGGCGGCAAAGGCGGTCAACAAGATCGAATGGCGTGTGTTGGAAACGTCGATCAACCGTGGCTGGACCCACGGCGCCCCGCCTAATTTTTCGGGCGCGACAGCGACGGAATCGAGCGTCTTCAGTTTCTCTTCGAGTTGCTTGCGCTGAGGGTCGCTCGGCGAAAGCTGCGATGCGTTCTTCATACTTGTCGCCAATGGCAAGCAATTTGGGTTTATCAAGAATATTTTCGCCGCGCTCTAAAAACGCATAGTGTGCTAAATCAGTTTCAACAATAGAGTCGACAGGGCATGATTCTTCACAGAAGCCACAAAAAATACATTTGAATAAATCAATTTCATAACGTGTCGTACGTCGGGAACCATCCGCACGCTCTGCAGAATCAATGGTTATGGCAAGTGCAGGACAAACCGCTTCACACAATTTACAAGCAATACAACGCTCTTCACCATTGGGGTAACGACGCAGTGCATGGAGTCCACGAAACCGCACCGAACGAGGCGTTTCTTCTTCAGGATACTGCACCGTAATTTTACGTGCGAAGAGATACTTGCCGGTGAGCCTTAATCCTTGAATAAGCTCCCATAGCATGAAACTTTTGAGCGTGTGACTTAATTTTCGAAACATACTGTGCTCTCTATGTAAACCAAGGACCCATATGGCCCTTGATGGCCAATGCTTCTACCACAATCCAGAAAAAAGTGACGGGAATAAAAATTTTCCAGCCTAAGCGCATGATTTGATCATAACGATAGCGAGGAAACGTTGCCCGAAACCATAAATATAAAAAGAGGAAGAATGACACTTTAAGACCTAGCCAAACAATGCCAGGCACCCACATGAGCTTATCTTGAATGAAAGGTAGCCCTTCAAACGGCGACAACCATCCCCCCATAAACATCAATGCTGCCACGGTTGATAGCAAAATCATGTTGGCATATTCCGCCAAGAAGAAAATAGCAAAAGTCATACCCGCGTATTCAACGTGGAAACCTGCAACAATCTCCGATTCCCCTTCTGCAACGTCAAAGGGTGCGCGGTTGGTTTCAGCAACGGCTGAAATCCAATAAATCACAAATAAGGGCAATAATGGTAACCAATACCAGTGGAGCAATCCGCCTTGTTGCGCATTAACAATGTCTGACAAGTTCATGCTACCTGCCGCCATTAATACACCGACTAAAGTAAAGCCCATTGCAATTTCATAAGAAACGACTTGTGCCGCCGAGCGCAATGCGCCTAAAAAAGCATATTTAGAATTAGAGGCCCAACCCGCAATAATCACGCCGTACACGCCTAATGAGGTCATTGCCAATAAGAACAACAGACCTGCATTGATATTCGCTAACGACCACCCTTGTGCAAACGGCACAATAGACCAGGCAGCCAACGACGGCGCAAATGCCAGAATCGGCGCCACAATATACAGAAATTTATTCGACTTCGCTGGCATGATGATTTCTTTGAGCAACAATTTGCCCACATCAGCAAACGGCTGAAATAAACCCAAAGGGCCTACCCGATTGGGACCAATTCGCACTTGAATATAGCCAATTACTTTTCGTTCAAAGAAGGTCAGATAAGCGACTGCTAAAATCAATGGCACAATAATCAGTAAGCTTTTCAATACGGTGGTAATGAGTATCGTTAGCCACTCTATGATCATGCTACTGGCCCTCGCATGGTAGAATTTCAATATGACCTAAAGCAGCCCCCAGCATTTGTGTTTCTGGTATACCATTCGCCACCCAAGCAGCTCCTTCTGGGATTTTCGCATCTACTGCCAATGTTAATGGTTGCGAGCGTTGATTGTTCTCTATCACCACAATTGGTTGGCCATCCTGTAAGCGATAGGTCTTAGCGTCATTGGGATGTAACCGTACACAGCGAGATGATTTAGAGATTTGTGTTTCTTGCAATGCTCCTGCACGACGCGCAATGCCATCAACCGCATAAAGCGCCGTGAATGCTAAACGCACCAAGCCCTTGTTTGTCGCTGTGGATGTCAGGCCATAAGACGATGCTAATAAGCTTTCTTGTGACAGCTGTGCTTGATTCGCCAACGTTTGCAGTTCTTGGCTGATCTCATCAATGCTTTCATAGTTAAAATCGGGAATGTGCATTAAATTGCCTAAGACACGTAGCACTTTCCAAGCAGGACGGCTTTGTGCGAAAGGTTCAACAACCGCTGCAAATTGTTGCCATTCACCGAAGGCATTCACATAAGTACCCGTCATTTCTGAAACAGGCGTAATCGGTAAAATAACGTCAGCGTATTCTCGAAGGTGTGGGCTATCAAAAGCACTTAAAACAATCACACTTTCGGCTTGCTTCAAGGCTTTCACTGTTAAACAAGGGTTAGCAAAATCGTATTCTGGCTCGCAATTAAGCAAAACATACGTTTGGCGTGGCTGCTGCAACATTTGGCTGGCAGTCAATCCTTCTTGTGCTGCTTTAATACCAAATGGTAAGCGATGTGGAATTGCGCCTGCTAACCAAGCCCCTGCACTGTTGGCCCCATTGCTGATTTCACCCCAGGTTGCCTGTGCAAGCTCGGCTAATAAACGCGATAAAGCATACACTGTCGCGGCTTGAGGATGATTCACTGCAAACTGCCCTAAAAGTACACTCACTTTTTGCGTTGCTAGAATCGTTTTCGCAGCACTGAGTGATGCTTGGCTAGGTGACACATTCGTGAGGAGAGTCTGAGTTTGCGTGGGTACTAATGCTTGTTTATCGCTTGGCAGATTGTCATATAATGCTTTAATGATTTCGAGCAACGGTTGTGCCAAATCACCTTGAATACCTGTCCAAGATTGCGCAACATTAAAATGATGATCCGCTTCCCAAGCATTAACAGCATATACCTTGGCACCATGCAAAGTGGCTTTGCGTATACGATGACCAATAATGGGCTGCTCTTTATGAATATCACAACCCACTAAAATAATAGATTCTTGAAATTCTAATTCAGCTAAAGAGATCCCTAAACGTGGGTAACTACCTAATGCATGCTGATGGCTAAAATCATTATGGCGCAAGCGATGATCAATATTGTGACAACCTTGCGCACGAACTAATTTCTGTAATAAATAAAATTCTTCAACAGTACTGTTGGGCGATGCCAGAACCCCTAATTTATCTGCTTGCGTTGCTTGTATTTTTTCAGCGGCAAAAGCCAACGCACTTAACCAATCCGTTTGTTCCCATTGGCCATTCTTCTTAACTAGCGGTTGAGTTAAGCGTTCTGCATGATTTAAACCTTCGTAACTAAAGCGATCACGATCAGATAACCATACTTCATTTAATGCTTCTTGTTCTCGCGGTAAAGCTCGACTCACGGTATTACGTAAAGTATGAAAGAAAAGATGGGAGCCAACACAATCATGCATGGAAATGCTAGGTTTCGCTTTTAATTCCCAAGCTCTTGCACCAAATCGAAAGGGCTTTGAAGTTAAAGCGCCTACTGGGCATAAATCAATGACATTCCCTGATAGCTCAGAATTAACACTACTTTCAACATACGTGCCAATTTCCATAAACTCGCCACGACCAGTTGCACCTAATTCGCGGACACCGGCAATTTCTTCACCAAAACGGACACAACGCGTACATTGAATACAACGCGTCATTTCCGTGCTAATTAAGGGACCAATGTTTTTGTCTTTGACAACACGCTTCCCTTCTTCATAACAAGAGGTATCTTTACCATACTCAAGAGCCACATCTTGTAATTCACACTGACCGCCTTGATCGCAAATTGGGCAATCTAACGGATGGTTAATGAGTAAGAACTCCATGACTGCTTTTTGCGCATCAATCGCACGAGGTGTTTTGGTAAACACTTTCATGCCATCGGAAACCGGCGTGGCGCAAGCTGGCAACGGTTTGGGCGCATTTGCTACGTCCACCAAACACATACGGCAGTTAGCAGCGATCGATAGCTTTTTATGATAGCAAAAACGCGGAATAGCGATACCGAGCTCATCAGCCGCTTCAATGATCATTTGACCTTGCCGTACTTCAACTTTTTTGCCGTCAATTTCGATGAAGGAATTGCTCGAAGCCGGCGTTCACTTCGGGCACCAGACCAAGCGCTGGAATCCGAAGATGAAAGAGTATATCTTCGGCGAACGTAACGGGATCTACATAATAGATCTCCAGAAGACCCTCAAGTTATTCAAGGAAGCCATGCGTTTCGTCGGTGAGATGGCCGCGCAAGGCAAATCGGTTCTGTTCGTCGGCACCAAGCGCCAGGCGCAGGAAGCCGTCGCGGAAGAAGCCACGCGCTGCGAGCAGTTCTACGTCAACCAGCGCTGGCTGGGCGGATTGCTGACGAACATGATGACCGTGCAGCGTTCCA
>JAANMV010004664.1_pt1 | contig 10587 bp, 9 predicted proteins | sample 7279661 | NCBI WGS metagenome assembly JAANMV01 (sample SAMN14094540, study PRJNA606508) | bioreactor metagenome | isolation source: A lab-scale SPAN reactor treating ammonium-rich wastewater day 121 | place: Ireland: Galway | collected 2017-05-16 | reverse complement strand
CAGATCATGTTCGGGACGGTGAAAGAGGCCTGGAACATCGGGGCAGCCGCGGTCGGGGCGACGGTCTACTTCGGTTCGGAGGAGAGCTCGCGCCAGATCGTGGCGGTGGCGGAGGCGTTTGCCCACGCCCACGAGCTCGGCATGGCGACCGTGTTGTGGTGTTACCTCCGCAACCCCGCCTTCAAGGTTGACGGTGTAAACCACGAGACATCGGCCGACCTTACCGGGCAGGCGAATCACCTGGGGGTGACCATCCAGGCCGATATCGTCAAGCAGAAGCTGCCCGAGCAGAACGGCGGATTCAAGGCACTCAACGCCAACGGCGTGACCTACGGCAAGAGCGACGACCGCATGTACACCAAGTTGACGACTGATCACCCCATCGACCTGACCCGCTACCAGGTCGCGAACGGCTACATGGGCCGGATTGGGCTCATCAACTCGGGTGGGGCGAGCAGCGGCGAGAGCGACCTTTCCGAGGCGGTGAAGACGGCGGTCGTGAATAAGCGTGCCGGCGGCATGGGGCTCATCAGCGGGAGGAAGGCTTTCCAGCGGCCGATGTCCGAGGGCATCCAGCTCCTGAATGCCATCCAGGATGTATATCGCTGCAGCGGAGTCACTGTCGCGTAGGCCGGTGGCCCGCGGCTTTGAACAAGCGGAGAGCCCGGCCAATTGGCCGGGCTCTCAAGCAATCCGACGGGGGCGTGGATCAGGCGGCTTCGCTGGCGCGGGAAGAATCGCGGCGGTGGCCGCGCCGCTCGAGCATGTATCCAAAGCCCCGGACGTTGACGATGTAGGAGGGTTCGGCCGGGTCAACTTCGACCTTGCGGCGGATGCGGCGGATGTAGACCTTCACGATTTCCTGGGCCTCGCGCTCCGAATAGGTGTAGTCCTGGACGGCCCGGAGGATTTCGACCGGGCTGACAACCTTGCCGGCGTTCTTCGCGAGGAAGGCCAGGATCTTGAACTCGGTTGGGGTCAGCGGGATCGTCTCGTCTTCGCGGACGGCCTGGCAGCGGTCGAAGTCGAGAACGAGGTCTCGTACGGTAATGGTGCTCGGTCCGTCGTCCTGGGCTTCCTGGGCGGGCACCGCCTTTCGCCGCGACAGGGCGTTGAGCTGCGCGGCGAGCATCTCCGGCCCGTCCGTATCGCGCAGGCAGACGTCAGCGCCCGCCTCGAGAGCGAAGCTCAGTCCCGTGGTGTGCGGGCCCGGCGCGAGGACGAGGATGGCGGCTTTGCTGGCACGCGAGACCTGCCGCACCAGCGCCACATCGTCGTCATGGCGGGGGTCGACGGCGAGGACGACAAGGTCCGGGTCGAACTGCGTGATCAGGCGCTCCGTTTCGCGGTCGTGCGGGCGTTCCGTCGTTGTGAACCCGTGGCGCGCGAGTGCTGGCAACACCTCGGACGACCGGTAGTCGCGCGTGTGCGTGACAAACGCAACCTGGCTCCGGTAGCCCTCGTCGTAGCGGTCCGCCATAGCTTCAACCCCCAATGTTCCAACAGGCCCAATCCGTTCGGGGCCCTCAGAGTGTTTTGATGTCCGGCCCGGGTGCGCTTGCACGCGCACGATGGCCGAACGGTTGTCATTAACTATCTTCGGCAGGAAGTTCTCCCCTAGTAGGGTCCCGCGGCGGACGGAGTGACAGAAAAGTGTCGGAGACGCCGCCCTGGCCACCTGATGAAAACGCCAGAGGCCCGGACGGTTGGTCCGGGCCTCTGGCCGGTGATTGCCAGGTTGCGGGCGGGGTGCTCAGGCAGCGTCACGCAGCAGGGCCCGGCGCAACCGCTTCACGGCCTGGGCATGCAGTTGGCTGACCCGGGTCTCGGAGACCTGGAGAACGGCCGCAATGTCCTTCATGGTGAGGTGCTCCACATAATAGAGGCTCACGACGAGGCGCTCGCGCTCTGGCAAGGTCTGGACCGAGCGGGCGAGGTCTTCGTACAACTCACGCTCCTCGAACGAGCGGGTGAAGTCGATGTCTTCGTCGGCGGTGGGCATCTCGGCGGCAGGGAAGGAGTCGCCGTCGTCATCGCGTTCGAGCATCCGGTCGAGTGAGACGGTGACCCAGCGAGAGTGGGAGCTGGCGTCGCGGTACTGGTCGACGCTGATGCCCAGGTGTGCGGCTGCTTCGTGGTCGTTGGGAGAGCGCCCGAGGATTGCCTCGAGCTCTCCCTGGGCGCGCTGCACATCCCGGGCTTTCTGGCGCATCGTCCGGCTCAGCCGGTCCATCCGGCGGAAGGCGTCGATCATCGAGCCGCGGATGCGCTGAACGGCGTAGGCGTGGAAGTTCGTGCCCTTCGACGGGTCGTAGCGGCGAACGGCCTCGACGAGACCGCAGGTGCCGTAGCCAACCGCATCCTCGAACTCCAGGAGCCCGGGGATTTCCAGGGGCAGCGAGCGGGCGACGCGACGCACCAGCGGTGCGTACTGCATGACCAGCTGCTGCTGTTCTTCCAGCGAAAGGCGGATAGGCGTCCCGGTGTCGGTCCCGGGTTCAGACTGAGTGGACGGCCATTGCATTTTTCCTGCTCCCCCGAACAAGCACCCTGACCGCAACCGGTCTGTAATGGTTGTCGATCTGGTGCACCGATTGTTTAGAGGGTGGTGGTGACAGAACAACGCACAGGCCGTGACACGTCCGTTGTCGTTGGGTTACAGCGGAGGACATAAGGGATCTCCCTGAGTGGACAGGGGGTGAATCCCTACCCGGAGGCACCTGTTTGCGGGCCCGTTCTGCATAACTGATATAGTGCGAAGTTAGTTCGCCGGCCGAGCCGGAGTCCCGGTCGGTGTGGTATAACCACCCGCGGCCATGACCGACCCTTCGGACTTCATCGCGATCGCTGGCGCCGACAGCGCGACGCGCATCCTCCACGATCGCGGCGACGCCTGGGTCGACTCGGCCGTCACCACCGGGTGGTGGCCAGCCTGGCGCCCGGGCCGGCGCGAGTATGCCGTCTCACGGGTCGAAATGCCCCGCGGCACCGCTCATGCCGCCCTGCACCTGCAGGGTATAGATGGCGGGGACATCCCCATTCCCGGTTCGATGAGCACCCCTCCAGCGCTCATTGCCGAACGCATGGCCCACTACGCGCTCTGGGACCCCACGGGCCGTGCGCTATGTTATGTCATGCCTTCCGGGCGGACGCTGGCAGCCCGGCTGTGGCGGCCCGGCGACTCAGAGGCCGAAACACTGACCGGAGGAACGCCAATCTTCCCGAGCTGGTCTCCCGACGGCCGCAGACTGGTCCTTCACTATGGGGACCAGCTCATGTCGGTAGACCAGGAGTCCGGCGAGCGAAGTCAGCTCAGCGCCAACGCCATGGGGTTCCGGACCGCGGCGATCAGCAGTGATAGCGAGCTGACGGCGTTCGCCGAGGCCAGGACGGCGGGGACAGCGCTCCTTTGCCACCGGGAGGCAGCGGCGGAGCCAACCGAGGCTGCCCGGTTCGATGGTGGTGTCGCGCTCTCCTTTCGCCCGGGCACCCGTGAACTGACGATCGCCGTCACGACCGGAACAGAAGCCGGCGTGTTCCGGGACCTGTACGTACTCGACATGGACCGGCCGGGTGAACCCCGGCGGTTGATACACGGCCCCATGCTGGCTTACTGGTGGGCGCCCACTGGCGACCGGCTGGCGGTGCTGGTGCCCGCTTACACGGGCGATGGCCGCTACCAGTTGCGGTTTCATGGTCCCGATGGGCAGTTCCTCCGGGCGATGGAGCCCCTGACGCTCTCCCCGGATGTGCGGACGATGGTGAGCTTCTTCGATCAGTTCGCGCTTTCTCACCGGCCGTGGGCACCGGATGGCCGCCGCTTCGCCTTCGGGGGACGGTTGCTCACCGACGCCATCCCGGCCTCGTTTGCCGACGGACAGTTGGACGCCGTGGTCGTCGCCGACGCGGTGGCCGGAGGCCCGTGGACGAGGGTGGGTTGGGGATTCGCGGGCTTCTATCCTCCGCGCGAGGTAAACGGCCGGTAACTGGCCAAATTGAAGCGGCAGAAAGGCCACATGTACACTCAGACTAATCAGTGCGGCCGCGACCGGTGCGGCGCAAAGGACTCCCATGGAAATCTCGCGTGAACAGCCCCAGCCGGGGCTCGGCGAGCGGGCCGCCCGCACCGCGGTCGTCGTCTTCCTCCTCCTTGCCATCGTTACGCTCGCCTTCGGGCTAGGCTGGGGCCTCAAGGACCTCATTGGAGACGGCGGCGACAGCCCGGCCGCACCCGTGAATGGGGCCGTCGCAAGTCCCGGCGGAGGCGACTCCGTCGGTGCGGCGATCATTGACGAAATAGTCGAGCTACTCGAGAACCAGTACGTCGACAAGGCCACTCTCGACGCCGAGACGCTCCGGTCCGCCGCAATCCAGGGCATCATCACCGCACTCAACGACTCACACACCCAGTACCTGAGCCCGGCCGAGCTGAAAGCGGGCGCGCTCAGCCTGGATTCGAGCTACGACGGCATCGGCGCATCGGTTTCGGATACGAGCGGGGCGATCACCATCGTCACGCCCTTCCGCAATTCGCCAGCCGAAGAGGCCGGCATCCGGCAGGGCGATGTGGTCCTCGAGGTCGACGGCGAATCGATGGAGGGCTGGACCACGCAGATGGCCGTGGAGCGGATCCGCGGCGCCCAGGGCACTCAGGTCACGCTCAAGGTGCGCCACACCGATGGCGTCGAGGAGACTCTCACGATTACCCGCGGTGAGATCCCGGTCGAAAGCGTGTTCATCGAGCCCAACCTCGAAATCATCCCCGGCGAGAGCGGCACCGCGCTGGTCGACCGCGACGGCAACGCCGTCACAAACATCGGTTATGTGAACATCTCCCAGTTCCACGACCGCACCGTCAGCGAACTCAAGGCGAAGCTCGCCGACGTCGAAGACAAGGGCTACATCGGCCTGATCGTCGACCTGCGCGGCAACCCCGGCGGCCTCCTCCAGGCGACCGTCGAAGTCGCTGATGAGTTCCTGGACCGGGGAGTGATCATCTCGGAGGTGGATGCCGACGGAAAGACGCAATCGTGGTCGGCCCGCCAGGGCGGCATTGCGACGTCCATCCCGCTGGTCATCCTGATCGACGGCGGTAGCGCCAGCGGGTCGGAAGTCCTGGCGGCCGCACTGCACGACAACGGGCGCGGGGACATCGTCGGCGTGCGGAGCTTCGGGAAAGGCACGGTGAACCAGCTGCAGGAGCTGAAGAACTGTGGCGACCCGGCCGGCTGCGGCGCCCTCTACCTCTCGGTGGGCAGGTGGCTTACACCGAACGGGGAGCAGATCGAGGGTCTCGGCGTGAAGCCGACCATCGAGGTTCCCATGACGTACGACGAGTACCTCGAGCAGGGCGACATCCAGCTCTTCAAGGCTATCGAAGTCCTGCAGGGGAAGTAGCCGGGGGCTACACTAACAGGAGACTAAGCGGCCCCGACCGTGCGCCGGGGCCGCTTCGCTTTCCACACTTATGGCTGACTCCACGATTGCGCAGAACCGGCGGGCGCGCCACGACTACGAGTTCCTCGCGAAGTTCGAGGCCGGCATCGTGTTGTCCGGCAGCGAAGTCAAATCGGTGCGCGAGCACAAAGTGCAGCTCCAGGGTTCGTACGCCAGGGTCAAGGGGGATGAGGTCTGGCTGCAGGACGCGCACATCGCGCCGTACGCGAACGCCGGTTACGCCACCCAGGACCCGACCCGCGACCGGAAGCTCTTGCTCCGCAAGAAGGAAATCCGGCGCATCCAGGAACTGCTGGGCGAGAAGGGCCTGACCCTGGTGCCGCTGTCGATGTACTTCAAACGGGGCAAGGCGAAGGTCGAGCTGGGCGTTGGGCGCGGCCTCAAGCATTATGACAAGCGAGAGAAGATGAAGGAGCGCGACCAGCAGATGGATGTGCGGCGGGCGCTACGGCGAGGCGGCTGATCGGCGAACGCCTGTGCTATACTGAGTGCATCACACGGGGACGAAGGGAATCGACAGGGAGCTAGGTAGCCGGATAGCAGGCCGAGGTTGGGCGTCACCCTCGTAAATCAGGCGGCCAAAAACAAATGGCACTAATCGCCAACTCGCACTCGCTGCTTAAACCACAGTAGAGGCTGTCCCTCCCGAAGCCCGGCCTGGTAGCGTCGGGAAGGGGCATCGCAAAAGCCAGGATGCCGCGAGCTCACGCCGATAGCGCTCGCGAAAGATGTATCGGCTGGCTGACGGACGTGAGGACCACCATCGCAGTTCGCCAGTGAGACCCCCATCGGTGGGAAAGCCTGTAGGACAATTCGGAGCCAACCTTCGCTGGACCGGGAGTTCAACTCTCCCGCGTCTCCACCAATTTCTGAATCTGGGGCCGGTGCAAACCGGCCCCTTTTCTTGATCGGGCTTACCCGCGCAGGTTAGTCGGGACCCAACCTTCCGGCCGCTCGCCTTGCTCGAACGCGAGACGAACAGCTTCAGTGTCATCTGGGTTCAAGACCTGGGCGCTCGCGGGGTAGAGAATCTGCTCTTCCTTGCTGTTGTGCGAATCGAGCACCGAGACCATCCTCGCCATCGCGGCTAAGGCGCGCCCAGCGTCTCGGCCCACTTCGGCCTCGATGGCGTCGAGTGACCGCCAGATCTCGGCGTGCTCCGCCAACATGACGAACACAGGCGCAACCAGCCCGCCGACGCGCAGGACGGGGAACAGCCCTTCCTCTTCCACGTAGATGTGGTGTCGCAGCGCGTCGGCGGCGCGCTGGAACGGTTCGCTGAGCCATTCATCCCGTTCGAGCCCCTCCTTGAACCGCTGGAAGTCCGCATCGATCAGCCGGTGGTCGTGCTCCAGCACCTGTCCAACGACGAATTTGCTCATGTCTTGCCCTCGTTTCGTTGCGGGCATGGCCAAGCCCCACCCGTTCCGCTTTCTATTGCTACAAGAGCGTGGGCTATCCCGGTACACCTGGGCGGTGACTTAAGTCGCATTTGACTTCTGGCATCGCGGGATCATGCTTCGGAAGACCCGCCTCGCCCCGGGCGCTATGCGATGGCCACCCCGTCACCCACGCGGACCACACCCGGCACCAGCACCGACCCGTACACGCCCGCGTAGACCTCGTTCAGCTCGCCCGCAGCCTTCAGCACCGCCGGGGCCGCGGCGCCGGTTTCCGGGTCGAGCGTGATCATCTGGCAGCGGCGGTCCTGCTCGTGGACCGCGATGACTGCGTCGCCGAGGCGCACCTGCCGGCCCACCCAGGCCTTCTCCGCGAATGGCACCTCGCCTAAGTCAACCACGAAGTTCATGCGGAAGCGGCGGTGGTCGACCGGCACGCCGGCTGCCTCCGCCAGCGCGCGGATGGTCGCGGTGGAAATCACCGAGACGTAGGCGACATCCTGGCAGCCGCGGTAGTCGGAGTGCAGGACCGCCCGGCGACCGCTCCAGTTGTGGAGCTGAGCCGCGAATTCAGCCGAGCCCAGCTCGAATTCGCCCGCGGGAGAGTGCACCCGCATCTTCGGCCAACGGCCCTCGCCGACGATCGGCCGGCACTGGAGCAGCTGCGGGCACTCCCGCCCCGTGAACCAGGGAAACGGCGTATGCAGGCCTTCCTGGACGAACGCGAATGAGCGATCGAGGGGGAGGCCCTGGAAGCCCACCGTAGTGGACGCCAGTTCTTCCCCGCGCATCGATTTCACGGGATAGCGGGCGATGTGGTCGATGGTTCCGAGGGCCGTCATAGGGCGGAAGCCTAACTTGAACGCGAAGGCGAGGCAACATCCGGACCCGTCACGCGGTCGCCAGGCTCCGCTTTTTCTCTTCGATGATCGCGTCGAGTTCGGCCTTCAGCCGGTCGAGGACAACGTCGTAGGGGAACGCGCCCAGTTCGTGTTCACCCTTCTTGAGGTTCACGAAGTTCGGGGCGCACCAGAGGCCCAGGTCGGCATCGTCCGTCTCGCCGGGACCGTTGACGCGGCAGCCCATGATGGCGATCGTTATGTCGTAATCCTTCGCGTAGGCCGACATCTCCTTCACCTTGAAGGCGAGGTCCACGAACGCCTCGTTCTCGACGCGGCTGCAACTGGGGCAGCTGATGATGTTGAGGCCGTGGTCCTGGAACACCGGGACCGAGCGGAACCGCCCGGCCTCGACATCGGCGATGATCTGTTTCCCGGCTTCGACTTCGCGCCACTTCTCGGCGAACGGCAGCGTGAGCGAGACGCGCAGGGTGTCGCCGATGCCGCGGCTGAGGAGCTGCTCGAAGGCGATGCGGGTCTTGATGACCCCGTCCGGGAGCATGCCGGCCTCGGTGACGCCCAGGTGTAGGGGGACGTCGGGCCGGGCGGCGGCGAAGCGGGTGTTGCCTTCGATGACTTTGCGCGGGTCACTGTCTTTCATCGAAACGACGTAGCGGATGAAGCCAAGGTCGTCCAGGATGCGACAGTGCTCGAGGGCGCTCTCGACCATGGCGCTGACGCCGTCGAGCTCGCGGGGGTCGGCCCCTTCGAATTTCGCGGCCATCCCGGGGTCGACCGAGCCGCAGTTCACGCCGACGCGGAGCGCGAGGTCGTGCTTCACGGCAGTCTCGGCGATGAGCGCGACCTTATCGCGCACGGGCTTCTGCTTTTCGTGGTGGTAGAGGTGGCCGGGGTTGTAGCGCACCTTGTTCACGTGCGGCGCGACCTGGGTCACCAGGCGGTAGTTCTCCTGGAGGTCGACCACCAGGTTGGCACCGGGCACGCGGGCACGGATTTCGGCGAGCGCTTCCACGTCCTTCGTGCTATCAACGGCGATCCGGACCAGCCCGGCGCCGGCTTCGTGCAGCATGCGGGCCTGGTCCGTGGTGGCATCGAGGTCGGTGGTCCTGGTGGCGCACATCGACTGGACGACGATGGGGTTGCCGCCGCCGATGGTGACGCTGCCAGCGCGGACGGGGCGCGTGTTTGCTCGCTTCATGCGCCAAGTGTATCAATCGGCCCGGTTGCGCGTGGTTAGCGAAGCCGCCAGGGCCAGGAGGATTCAATGGAGACGATTCCGCTCAAGGCAGCCGAGGCGCTGGAGATCACAGTGCTGGTGGATAACACCATCGACGCCCTCCTGTCGGGTGACGAGGAGGTGCGGCGAAACCCGTGGGTACAGGTCGTGAACCCGGTGATCGAGGGCGGGCTCACGAATGCGACGCTCCGTGCCGAGCACGGGTTCTCGGCGCTGGTGACCGTGACCATCGAAGGTGAACGCCACCGCCTGCTGTTCGACGCGGGCGTCAGCCCGGACGGGCTCGTCGAGAACATGGACCGGCTCCAGGTCGACGGGAAGGACCTGGAAGCTGTGGTGCTCTCCCACGGGCACTTCGACCACACCGGGGGACTCGACGGACTGTCGCAACGGCTCGGGAAGGCGGGGATGCCCCTGCTGGCGCACCGCAAAGCCTATACGAAGCGGCGAAGCGCGCCGCCCGGCGGGCAGCCGCTACCGCTCCCGCCACCCTCACGGACCGCGCTGGAAGGAGCGGGGTTCGAGCTCATCGACAGCGATGACCCGTCGCTGTTGTTTCGCGAGAGCCTGTTGCTGACCGGGGAAGTGCCCCGTGTGACCGCGTTCGAGCAGGGGTTCCCGTTCTTCCAGGAGGAGACAGACCATGGCTGGGAACCGGAGCCCCACCTCGCGGACGACCAGGCGCTCGTGGTGAACGTAGCCGGCAAAGGGCTGGTGGTGCTCACCGGGTGCGGCCATTCGGGCATCGTCAACATCGTGGCCCGGGCGAAACAGGTTACCGGCGTCGAAGTTGTTCACGCGGTTATCGGCGGCTTCCATCTCCCGGGCGCCTATTTCGAGCAATTCATCCCGCGGACGGTGGACGCACTGCGTGGCTTTGGGCCCCGGCTGGTGGTGCCTGCCCACTGCACCGGCTACAAAGCCACGCATGCGATCGCTGCTGCCATGCCCGACGCATTCGTACAGAACGCCGTCGGCACGACCTTCGTCATGTGAACCGGGTCAGTTGACCCGGAAATCCGTTGCCATTCCTTCCGCGGCGTGCGTGGAGTGGGACGAGGTGGGCGGTTAGTTCGAGTACTGGGTGCCGCGCTACGGCTGGTTGTGCGAACTGTGATCCTCGGCCTGTCCGCCCGGACCGTCGCCCCCCCACCATCCCCGGTCGATCCCGGTGAAGACGGTCAACGGGAGCACAAGGACCACGGCGGCGGCGACCATCGCAAAGATCGGGCCCCGGTTGGCGACGAGCGTGTTCTGGACGGGAGCGGAGTATTCGTTGCCACTGGCACGGGCCAGGTGCCTCGACTTCGTGCGCAGGCGCAGGCTGTTGGCCATCACGCTGACGGAGCTGAACGCCATCGCAGCGCCCGCCAGGATGGGGTTCAGCAACCCCAGGGCCGCTACCGGGATGGCGACAACGTTGTAACCGAACGCCCAGACCAGGTTCTGGCGAATGGTCGTCAGGGTCGCCCGGCTCAGGGCAATCGCTTCGGCGATCTTCGAAACGTCACCGTTGAGCAGCGTTATGTCTCCAGCTTCGATGGCGACATCGGTGCCGGTACTCATCGCGATGCCGACATCGGCCTGGGCGAGGGCTGGCGCGTCGTTGATCCCGTCGCCGACCATCGCCACG
>JAANMV010004663.1_pt1 | contig 10588 bp, 9 predicted proteins | sample 7279661 | NCBI WGS metagenome assembly JAANMV01 (sample SAMN14094540, study PRJNA606508) | bioreactor metagenome | isolation source: A lab-scale SPAN reactor treating ammonium-rich wastewater day 121 | place: Ireland: Galway | collected 2017-05-16 | reverse complement strand
GCCCGAATACGTCTCGACCATCTTGCTCGCCCGGTAGATTTCGCGCGTGTTGATCGACGTTTCGAAGCCGAAGAAGTCCTTGCGCGTCTTCAGGGCCATCACCACCTCTTCGAGCGAGGTGTTGCCCGCCCGCTCGCCGATGCCGTTCATGGTCACTTCGACCTGCCGGGCGCCGTTCTGGATGGCCGTGAGGGTGTTCGCGGTGCAAAGGCCCAGGTCGTTCTGGCCATGGAAGCTCACCCGCGCCTTATGGATGTTCGGCACGTTTTCGAGGATCGACTGGAACAAAACCGCCAGTTCTTCCGGGATGGCGTAGCCCACCGAGTCGGGGATGTTGATGGTGGTAGCGCCGGCGTCGATGCAGCGTTTCACGATCTCGAAAACGAAACGCGGGTCGGCCCGGGTGGCGTCCATCGGGCTGAACTCGATGTTGCTGGTGTAGCTCGCGGCGTGCTTCACCATGGCCTCCGCCTGGGTCAGCACCTGCTCACGGTCCTTGCCGAGCTGGTGCGCCATCTGGATGTCGCTCGTGTTGATGAAGACGTGGATGCGCGGGTCCGCCGCTTCCTTGACGGCCTCCCACGCGGTGTCGATGTCCGTCTTCACGGCCCGGGCGAGCGCGCAGATGGTGGTGTTGCGGACCTCGCGCGAAACGGCGCGGACCGCCTCCAAATCACCAGGCGTGGAGCATGGGAAGCCCGCCTCGATGATGTCGACGCCCAGCTTTTCGAGCTGTTTGGCTATTTCCAGCTTCTCCTGGGGTGTAAAAGCGACGCCGGCCGACTGTTCGCCGTCGCGCAGGGTGGTGTCAAAGATGTAGATCTTCTCGGCCATCGATAGGGTCCTCTCCTGTACTGCGATGGGGGCACGCATGCCCGGGGTTCTGCTCTAACGGGTTTCTTATTCTTAGATTCGGACGTTATGGCCATACCAGCACGCGGCCAATCGGGGGAACATCCGGGACGAAGGGAAAGCAGGGACGGCGGGAGGCCGAAGGCTAGGCGGGAAATGAAGCCGGGCCATGCTCCGCGGCGCTCGCGCGGAGTATCAAAGAGCGCGCCCCGGTGAGTCCGGGGCGATCGTGCGTTCCTTCGCAAACATGACGGTGCAATGCATCGTGAAGAGAGTATCGGCCGAACGGGGCCATTCGACAAGTGGGGTGGCGCGCCTGTCGGTGCGTGATGGCAATCCCGCGTTGTAAGGCTGACAATGGAGACATGCCGGCACGCCCAAGGACTGTAGCTCCGTGAGCCCCCCTCCCGTGCTCGAGTTCCGCGCGGAAACGACTGGCGGCGATGCGGACCCGCGTGCGGTTCGCCTGGAGACCGATGTCACCGTCGACGGACTGCTCGTGCGCGCCCTTCTGCTCGCCCGAGGTCACCATGCCGTGGACCCATCGTCGGCGCTCCCTGTGCCGGTGAGGCTGGAGCACGGAATCGAAGACGGCTTCATTGTCGAAGAGCCCGTCACGGGCGTGTTCGGCCAGGGCGTAACTCCGGAAGCTGCTTTTGAGGATTTCGTCCACGCGCTTCTCGAGTACCGCCTCGTGCTGCTCAGCGAGTCTCCGAAGATCAGCGCGAGACTGGCCGCCCATCTGCGCTTCATCGAGGCATTGATCGGGCGATAGCCCTCCCGGGAGCGGCTCAATGGCAATCGATACAGGCGATCTTCTGCGGACGCTGCGCGCGAAAGTGGGCGCTGACGAGGATCCGCAGCGTCGCCACATCTGGTTCAAGGTGCGCGTTGGCGGCGTGGTGGTCCGAACTACCATGGTCAGTCATGGCGGGCCGAGGCAGATAGGCCAGCCGCTGCTCGGGAGGATTGCCCGCCAGCTCGGTCTCACCGCGCCCCAACTGGAGGCGCTCGTGCAATGCACCCTCAGTGCGGACGAATACCACTGGCTCATCACGGCCAGTGAGCCGTAGCACCCCTACCACTCCCCGTGCTCCTCCGACTCCATCTTCTTGAAGAAGTCGTCCAGCTCCTTCCCCGCCTCCGGCCCGAACGTCTCCGGCCGCGCGGTCATCGCCTGCATCCGGTCGAGCCGGAAGTCGCGGAAGTCGTGGCGCAGTTCGCACCATGCCGTCAGCGACCACTTGTTGCCCCAGAAGAACAGCCCCAGCGGACGCACCGTGCGTTCGGTCACGGCCCCGTCGGACAAGAGGATTCTTCTTGAATCTCCGCGCCTCCGCGCCTCGTTGTTCAGTCCTGCCGCGCTACTCGAACATCAGCACCGTGCGAGCGACCTCGCCCGCCTTCATCGCCCGGAAGGCCTCGTTCACGTCCTCCAGCTTGCCCGTACGTGTGATCATCTCGTCGAGCTTCAGCCGCCCCTGCATGTAGAAGTCCACGTAACGCGGCATGTCCTTGAGGAACCGGTTCGAGCCCATCGAGCTGCCCTGGATCTTCTTCTCCTGCAGGAACGACGGTCCATCGAGTTCGATCTTCTGGCCCACCGGGATCATCCCGATCACCGTGGCGGTGCCGCCGATCCCCAGGCACTCGTACGCCTGCTCGGCCGCCCGCTTCAACCCGATCGCCTCGAACGAGTACTCGACGCCGCCGTTCGTCAGGTCGCGGATCGCCTTCACCGGGTCGCCCGACGAGGCATCGACGATGTGCGTGGCCCCGAGTTCCTTCGCTGTCGCGAGCTTCGATTCGACCGTGTCGACCGCGATGATCATGCGCGCGCCGCCGATGCGGGCGCCCTGGATCGCCGAGAGGCCGACGCCGCCGCAGCCGAACACTGCGACCGATGAGCCCGCCTCGATCCGGGCCGTGTTGAGCACCGCGCCCACGCCGGTGGTCACGCCGCAGCCGATGAGCGCGGCCGCCCCGAACGGCATGTCGTCGCGCATTTTCACGATCGCGTTTTCGTGAACGAGCATCTTTTCGGCATACGCGCCCAGGTTGGCGAATTGGGCGACCGGCGTGCCGCTCCAGCTCAGCTTTGGCGGCTGGTCCGGCCGGCGCCGAAGGTCGGGGTTGCGGCAAAGGTTCGGCCGTCCGCTGACGCACATCTCGCAGTGCCCGCAGAACACCGACAGGCAGCAGATCACGTGGTCGCCCGGTTTCACATAGGTCACCTGGTCGCCGACGGCCTCAACGATTCCGGCAGCCTCATGCCCGAGGATCGCCGGCGGCGGCATCGGATACAGCCCGTCTACAAAGTGGAGGTCGCTGTGGCAGACGCCCGAGGCGACCGTGCGGACGACGACCTCGCGGCCCAGGGGCTTGTCGATCTCGACGCTTTCGATGGTGAGCGGCTGGTGGGGGCCGTGGAATATGGCAGCTTTCATGGTTGAGTCCCTCCTTCTAAGGGGGCGAATCCTATCGGAATAACCCCGCCCTTGCGAGGGAGTGCAGGTGATGGACCGGGAGACGGTTGCGCGCTGCCGCGCGGAATAGAGAAGCCCGCCGGGCTGCGGACCGGCGGGCTTGCAGGGTGCCTCCCCGTCGGATGGGGTGCTGCACACCCTTCAGTACGCACCCGCGCACGTTTTGTTACGGGCGTCAACGAGATTCTTCACAGAAAACCGCCCTCCCGGAGCCGATTTCGGCGAAATCCCCCAGAGGGAGGAGCCACCGCTCGTCACAAAGCGCAAGTGCCGCTCGTCCCCCCTGCTGATTGGCCAGCCCCGTCGCTGCCCAACACTGGAAGAGACCTGGCGGGCACGCTCACCGGTCCGCCGCAGGGAGGATTCACCTTGAGAACATTCCTTTCACCCGACCGCCTTGCGCGCCAGAGCGCGAACCACCCGTGGCTCACCCTCGGCGTCTGGGCGGCGTTCATCGTGCTCGCCCTTGGCACCGCCTCGCAGCTCAAGATCACGCCGAGCTGGGAAATTCGCGGGTCCGACTCGCAGAAGGCCGCCAACCTGCTCGAAGAGCGCATCCTCGGCCAGTCGCCGGCCGCCGAGACCATCGTGGTCCAGTCGGCCACGCTCACGGTCGATGCCCCTGAGTTCCAGGCCTTCGTCACCCGGCTCACCGCCGACATCCAGGCCCTGCCCGGAACGGTCTCCGCCGTAACCAGCGTCTACGAAACCGGCGACCAGGCCCTTGTCTCGGCCGACCGCCACACGACCATCCTCCCCGCCACCCTCCAGGGTGACATCGTCGAGGCGACCGACACGGTTGCCCCGCTCTCCGAACTCCTCGCCGAACGCAACGGCCACGACGGATTCACCGTGCTGACTGCCGGGGATGGCTCCATCTGGCACGATGCGAATCACCAGTTCGAAAAGGACCTCTCGCGCGGCGAAGCCATCGGCCTGCCGATCGCGCTCCTTGTGCTGCTCATCGTCTTCGGCGCCGCCGTGGCTGCTGGTGTGCCCGTCATCCTTGCCCTTCTTGGCATCCTCGTCTCGATGGGCATCACGGCCGTCATCAGCCAGTTCATCGGCATCGATAGCTCCACCATCAACATGATCACGATGATTGGCCTCGCCGTTGGTATCGACTACACCCTCTTCATCGTCGAACGCTTCCGCGAGGAGCGTGCCGCGGGGCTGGAGAAGGTCGATGCGGTCGTCGCGGCCGGCAACACCGCCAGCCGCGCGGTACTCTTCTCAGGCATCACGGTCATCATCGCCCTGGCCGGTCTCGTCATCGTGCCGGCCAGCATGTTCGGCGGGATGGCGATCGGCGCCATCACCGTGGTCATCGCGGCCGTCGCCGTCGCCCTCACGTTGCTCCCGGCCGTCCTCAGCCTCCTCGGCGACCGCATCAACTGGCTCCGCCTTCCCGGACGAAAGACGAAGAGCGAGCAGCCCATCGATTCCGGCTTCTTCGGCAAAACCACCATGCTCGTGATGCGCCACCCCTGGATCGCCGCGACCACCTCGGTCGCCCTCCTGGTCGCCATGGCCCTGCCCTACGCCCGCATCAACATCGGCTCGCTGGGGCTCAGCACCTTCCCGCAGCATCTCCAGTCGGTGCAGGCCTTCAACGTCCTCAACGAGGAGTTCTCGGCCGGCCTCATCGACCCGGCAGAGGTCGTCATCGAAGGCAACGCCGACTCGGCCGAGGTTTCCCTCGCGGTCGCCAACCTGCGCAAGTCCATCGCCGAAGATGGCGACTTCTCCACCATGTCCACCCTCACCACCGTCGAGGGCGGCCAGTACGGCTACTTCACCGTCCTCCTGAACGGCGACGCTACCAGCGAACGGGCGATGGACGCCCTCCGCCGGCTCCGCGGCGAGTACATCCCCGCCGCGTTCGGTAACACCGGCAGCGAGGTGTACGTCGGCGGCGGCACCGCCCAGAACGTCGATTACATCGACACCATGGAGCAGTACCTGCCGATCGTCATCGCCTTCGTGCTCACCTTGAGCTTCATCCTCCTGACCATGGTCTTCCGCTCCATCGTCATCCCGGTGAAGGCCATCATCATGAACCTGCTGAGCGTGGGCGCGGCCTACGGGCTCGTCGTGCTCGTCTTCCAGGAGGGCGTGGGCGCCAGCCTCCTTGGCTTCCACCAGGCCGACCAGGTGGAGGCGTTCCTGCCCGTGTTCCTCTTCGCCGTCCTCTTCGGGCTCTCCATGGACTACCACGTCTTCCTGCTGAGCCGCATCCAGGAGCGCTTCCTCCAGACCGGCGACAATGCGGCCGCGGTCGCCCATGGGCTGCGCTCGACCGCCCACATCATCACCGGCGCTGCCGCCATCATGATGGCCGTCTTCAGCGGCTTCGCTCTCGGCGACATGATCGCCCTCCAGCAGGTCGGCTTCGGCCTCGCCGTCGCGGTCTTCCTCGACGCAACCGTCGTCCGCTCGGTCCTCGTCCCCGCGAGCATGGAACTCCTGGGTTCGCGGAACTGGTACCTGCCGTCATGGCTGGAGTGGATGCCGCGAATCTCGGTGGAGGGCCCTGCCCGCCACACCGCCGGCCGTGTCCCCAGCCACGAGGCTCTCGCCTTCGAGCTCGGTCCAATCCTCACCAGCGGCGACTGATCAACCCGTCTCCTTCCCTGCCCGGGGCCCCGGAGAACTGTCCGGGGCCCCGGGGCGTGTCACCCGCCCGCACAAGAAAACGTGGTTGTGCAGCGCCCGGCCGTAACTCCTCTACAATGCCCCCGTGGCACGCATCGCACTCTTCGACCCCTGCTACATGGCCACCATCCGCCCCCAGGATGCCGCGAACGCCCGGCGCATTCTCGAGGCGCTTGGCGACCAGGTCTCCCTCATCGACGGGCGCTGTTGCGGGCAGCCGGCCTTCAACAGCGGCTTCCGCGCCGAGGCGAAGTCCGTCGGCCGCGAGCTGCTCAAAGCCGGCCAGCCATTCGAGGCAGTGGTCGTGACTTCCAGCTCATGCACCAGCATGGTCCGGCATTACCTTCCTCCGCTGTTCGAAGGCGAGCGCGCCACGGGGGCGCAACGCATCGCGGAACGGTTCGTCGATTTCGCGAGCTACGTGGTGGCGCACCCGAACCTGGGTACCCTCGGGCTTCAGCTCGAAGGCGTCGTCGCCTACCACGATTCGTGCCACACCCGCCGCGAGCTTGGCGCATCGGGCGCGGTGCTTGCGCTGCTCGGGCGGATCGAAGGGCTCGAAGTCCGCCGGATGACGTTCGAAGAGGAATGCTGCGGGTTCGGCGGCGCTTTCGCGGCCAAGCAGCCCGAAGTGTCCGTCGCCATGCTCACATCGAAGCTCGATGACGTGGCCCTCACCGGCGCCCGTGTCCTCGTCTCGGCCGACTTCTCCTGCCTGGCCCATATCCAGTCCGGGGCCGAGGGCATGGGCGTCCAACTCGAGGGCTGGTCGCTGCCGGAAATCCTGGTGAGGGCGCTCGCGTGAGCACGTTTCGCGAGCGCGCCGCCCGCGAAATCCGCGACCAGCGCCCCTCGGCCACCGTCACCCCCATCATGCGCAAGCTCATGGCCGATTCCGCGGCAACGCTCGGCCGGGGCCCGCTGGACGCCCGCGATCGCGCCGCCGCGGCCCGCGCCTATGCGGTTGACCACCTGGACGAGTTGCACGCCCAGGCCCGCGAACAGTTCGCCCGCCGGGGCATCGGCTACCACCGCGCCGCCACTCCCGCCGAGGCAGTGGCCACGATCCGCCAGCTCCTCGGCGATGCGAAGCGCGTCGCCAAGTCCAAGTCCATGGTCGGCGAGGAAGTCGGTCTCACCCACGCCCTTCGCGCCGTCGGCATCGACCTCCTCGAGACCGATATCGGCGAGTACATCGTCGACATCGAGGGCCGCGGGCCCAGCCACATCACCGCCCCCGCGCTCCATCTCAACCGCGCCCGCATCCGCGAGATGCTTGAGCGCACCGGCGCCGAATTGCCCGACGACGACCCGGCCCGCCTCTCGCGCTACGTCCGCGATGTGGTAGGCGAGTTCTTCAAGGATTGCGATGCCGGCATTACTGGCGCCAACGCGGTCGTCGCCAGCAGCGGACGCATCGTCATCGTCGAAAACGAGGGCAATGTCTCCCTCGGCGCCAGCCACCCGAAACTCCACATCGTCATCACCGGGCTGGAGAAGGTGGTCGCCGATGAGGCCGGCGCACTCGCGATCCTCCAGGTCCTCGCGCCCAGCGCCACCGCCCAGCCGCTCACCGCGTTCTCGCATTTCCTCGCCGGCCCAGCGCCCGGACAGGAGCGCCACGTCGTGTTCGTCGACCATGGCCGCTCCCGCATCCTGGCCGACCCGCGCTACCGCGAGGTGCTCAAGTGCATCCGTTGCGGCGCCTGCATGAATAGCTGCCCCGTCTATCGTTCGGCCGGCGGCCTGTCCTACGGCTCGCCCTACATGGGCCCGATCGGCGCCATCATCTCTCCGCTGCTCTGGCGCGATGGCCGCTACGCCGACCTCCCGTTCGCATCGAGCCTCTGTGGCCGCTGCACCGAGGTCTGCCCCGTGGGCATCCCGCTCCACCGCATGTTGCTCGACCTCCGCGCCGATGCGGTCTCGAAGGGCCAGGTGGCGGGCAGGCCCGAGCGGCTCGCCTGGAGGGCCTGGGCCGCCACCATGACCGGCGCCACCCGTGCCCGCGCCGCCTCCGCCATGGCCCGCATCGGCCTCCATAGCTTCGGGCGGGTGGTCCGTCCGCCCGGCAAGCACCGCGACGATCCGCGCCTCCTGCCCGATCCCGCGGCCGTGCACGATGTCGACTTGCTGATCCAGGCCTCACCCGGCCGCGCCGAAGCGCCGATCATCGCCCCCGGCGAGGTGCTGCCGGCCACGCTCCCCGGGCGGTTCGCCCACCGCGCCGGCCAGCTCGGCGTCACCGTGGTCACCGAGTACGAGCCGCGCGAGGGCGACCGCCTGCTCCAGGCCACCGCCGCGGTTGCCGGTACCGGCAGCGTACTGCTGACCGGCGATGCCACCGACCGCCGTCCGCTCCTCGCCGCCACGCGTGTGGTCGTCCGCGTGGACCCCGCTACCATCGTCGAACACCCGGCCGGGCTCGCGAGCTACCTCGGTGATGGCGACGCGCTCATCCTCACCGGCGCCAGCCGCACGGCCGACGTCGAAAAGATCATCGTGCGCGGCATTCACGGCGCGGAGGATCTGGTGGTGGTGCTGGCGCCCCCGGAGGCCTGAGGCCCTGCTCCAGTGCGCGGTACCGTAAGCCGGCGGCTTCTTCAGCGCGGCCGCTCGCCATAGTCGCCGAAAGGCGCGTCGCGCCGGCTGATGGTCTCGCGGAACCCCACCTTCCGGAAGTCCTCCGCCCAGCGCAGCGCTTCCTCTGTGTGACGCGTGATGCCGTCGAAGAACGTGCCGAACATCTGCGTGGTCCGCAGGCCCATGTTCTCGTAGGCCTGGTTGATGAGCAGCTTGTTGAGTGCGAGCTGGTTCGCCGGGATGTGCTGGAACCGCCTCGCGTAGGCTTCCGTCTCCCCGGCCAGCCGGTCCAGCGGAAACACCTTCGAGACGAGCCCGATGCGCAGCGCCGTTGGCGCGTCCACCTGGTCACCCGAAAGCAGGAACTGCTTGGCGTGTTCCAGCCCCAGCCGGTACACCCACATCATCGTCGTTGGCGTCCCGTACACCCGGGAGGGCGGGTAACCGATGATCGCGTCCTCGGCCATGAAGATCAGGTCCGCGCACAGCAGCAGGTCGGTCCCGCCGCCGAGCGCGTACCCGTGCATCTGCGCGATCACCGGCTTGGGGCACTCCCAGAGCTTCATGAAGCGCTTCATGTTGTAGCCCATGAACTGGTAGTCGCGGACCGGGTCCCACGCCCCCGGGCGCGCATCGACCTCCTTCGCGCCGTAGCGCCGCGCCCACGGCGTCCGGCTGTCCCCCGGGTTCAGGTCGTACCCGGCGGTGAACGTCCGCCCGGCGCCCCGAAGGATGATCGCCGAGACATCCGGCGAGGCGGTGGCCGCGTCGATCCCGTCGGCGATGCCCTGGATCACCGCTTCGTTCAGCGTGTTCAACTTCTCCGGGCGGTTGATCGTGATGATGGCGAGCGAATCGCGCTCTTCGTACAGGACGACACTGGCGTCGGGCATGGATGCCTCCGGGCGTTTTGGCGCCAAGTCTACGGCCAATCCATGGCCGCCTGACGGCTCCGGCCCCGCGGGAGTAGCATTCGCCCACGCCCAACCCCTCGATGGAGACATTTGATGAGCTACGACAACATCCTCTACGAAACCAGCGGCCGCCTGGCGTTCATCACGCTCAACCGCCCCGAAAAGCTCAATGCCCTCTCCAACGACCTCCGCGGGGAGCTCTTCCACGCGATGAAGGAGGCCGAGGCCGACCGCGAAGTTGGCGTGATCGTCCTTCGCGCCAACGGCCGCGCCTTCAGCGCCGGGTACGACCTCTCGCCCTCCCGCGCCGCGGCCGACGGCTCCTCCTACGTCCACCCGCGTTCGAAGCTGCCCGATACCGGGACGACCCACCCGGCGCACTACGACTGGTCCCGCCATGTGCTCCTGGCGAACTGGACCATCTGGGAACTGGCCAAGCCCGTGGTAGCCCAGGTCCAGGGCTACTGCCTCGCGGGTGGCACCGAGCTCGCCACCTTCTGCGACTTCCGCATCGTCGCCGAGGATGCCCAGGTCGGCTACCCGCCCGTCCGCGCGATGGGCACGATGGACATCATGTGGGCGCCGTGGCACCTGCCGATGACCAAGGCCCGTGAGTTCGCCTACGTCGGCGACTCCTTCTCCGGCCGCGACATGGCCGCAATGGGCTGGGCAACCTATGCCGTCCCCGCCGATGAGCTCGCCGCCTTCACCGAGCGCTTCGCCCGGCGCATGGCCAACATCGATAACGACCTGCTGATGTACTCGAAGCGCTCCGTGAACCGCCAGTACGAGGCCATGGGTATCCGCGGCGGCCTGATGTCGGGGACCGACGTCGAGGCCATGAGCAAACACCGCCCGGCCGCCGAGGAGTGGCGCCGCCGCCTGCGCGAGGACGGCCTGAAAGCTGCCCTCGAGTGGCGTGACGGCCCCTTCCGCGATTTCCGCGGCGCCTACGCCACCGCCCCCGCCGGCCGCCCCGTCGCCGGCACCGAAGCCTGAGCCGCGCCGTCAATCCGAGGCGCGCCAGGGATGGCGCGCTGGACTGCCCCTCGCCCGAACGCCGTAGATGGCGGGCGGGACTCGCCGCCATCCCGGCCC
>JAANMV010004661.1_pt1 | contig 10593 bp, 9 predicted proteins | sample 7279661 | NCBI WGS metagenome assembly JAANMV01 (sample SAMN14094540, study PRJNA606508) | bioreactor metagenome | isolation source: A lab-scale SPAN reactor treating ammonium-rich wastewater day 121 | place: Ireland: Galway | collected 2017-05-16 | reverse complement strand
GCCACCTATGACCCTGAACGGCTCGCCCACCGTTTGGCTCCCCTCGCGTCTTGAAGCAGAAAAACCTGCTCTTGACGCAGGGTGGGATGTCCTCCCGGTCCGTTCCCCACCTCCCCACCCAGGGCTGACCCAAAGTCGAAGTCCAAGCCCTGATGAGCACCGTGGCACACGATGGCTCCGAAGCAGGCCGACTTGAACTTTGACTCAGCCCTGCCTCCCCACCTCGCCACCTCCCCGCCGATGTGGTACAACACGCCTGCTTGGGAGAGGCGCGATGCTCAGGTTCGGGGTGGTCGGAGCCGGCTGGTTCGCTTCGCGGCGGCATCTGCCGGAGCTGGCCGCGCACCAGGAGGTCGAGCTGCGGGCGCTGTGCCGGCGGAGTGTCGAGCCGCTGCACAAACTGGCCGACCATTTCCAGGTCCCGGAGCGGTACACCGACCTCCAGCAGATGCTCTCGGATTCCCGGCTTGACGCCGTGCTGATCAGCTCGCCGCACGATCTCCACCATGCCCATGCCGCCGCCTGTCTGGACGCCGGGCTGCACGTCCTGATGGAGAAGCCGATGAGCATCATGGCCTCCGACGCCCGGGACCTGGTCCAGCGCGCCGAGGCGGCCGGGAAGCTGCTCGAGGTCTGCTACAACCCGCCCTACTGGCAGCACACCTGCTGGCTGCGCGACCTGATCGCGGACGGCGACCTGGGCGAGATCGAGACCGTCGACCTGCGCTGGACGGGCGACGTGCGCGGGGTGTTCGGGCGCGAGCGGCTGCCGGCCGATCTCCCCGGCGTGGTCCCGCCGACCATGTTCCGGGCCGACGTGCAGGCCAACGGGGGCGGGCATCTGATCGACAGCGGCTCGCACCACGTGGCCGAGGTGGTGTGGGTCACCGGGCAGCCGATCCGCGAGGTCACCGCGGTGATGGACTCGGTGCCCGACGACCTGCGCTATCTGGTCGGCTTCTCCCTGGCCAACGGCGCGCTGGGCAGCATCGGCAGCGTCGGCGACAGCCGGCTGCCGGACCGCCGGGTGCTGGGCGTCTACCAGGGCAGCAAGGGCTCGGCCACGGTCAGCGGCATGCCGTTCGTGGTCACCGTCCGCCGGCCGAAGCAGGCCACGCGGGTGGTCGAGGAGAAGGACATGCCCGAAGTCCCGCAGCCGGTGGTCAGCTTCGTCGACGCCGTGCTGGGACGCGCGGAGTGCCGCTCGCCTGGGCGGGCCTGCGTCGGCTACGTCGAGGTGATTGAGGCGGCGTATCGCGCGGCCGAGAGCGGGACGCGGCAGAGGGTGCAGTTGTAGGAACGCCGGCGGACGGAGATGAGTGGCACGGCCTCCGGCGGGCGGCCGGAGGCCGTGGGTGACGGTCAGTCCGCCGCCACCTGCATGGACGAGCGGACATGGGCACAGGCCTGATCGACCTCGTGCTTGAACTCCTCGAAGTCCATCTGCAGGCCGTTGACGTAGGTGCTCCAGCCGGCGGTCGACTTGGCGTAGTGGACCGCGTCCTCGATCTCCTCCTCACTGGCGCCGTTGAGCCGAGCGATCTCGGTGTGGAAGTAGCTGCAATACCGGCACTTGGTGATGGCCGAGATGGCCACGCCGATCAGCTCGCGGTACTTGTTGGGGATGGGGCCATCCTGCATCTGCACCGTGAGGAACAGCTTCCACTCCAGCTCCAGCGACGAATCGGGCAGGTGCTTGAAGAAGCTCGGCACGAGCCCGAACGTCTGCTCCATCTCGCTGTACACCTCTTCGCGCGTCATGGGCGTTCCCTCCGCAACGGGGCCGTTGCCCCGCGGCGCCGGGCCGCGAAGTTCGCGCGTCGGACCCGGTGCTCTGAGGGCACTGTAAGGCGTCGCGACCGGCAGGTTCGGACCGGCGGACGGCGGAATACCAGGGCGTGTTGCGATCTCCTTGCCGCTCGGTCGCCGAGCACTGGAGCAGCGCAGAATGAGGATGATGCGCTTCTGTGGGCAGACGCGGAAGAAGGAGCGGGAGATGGCGGGTCAGCGCGCCGTGGCCGTGGTCGGAGCCAGCACCGACCCGGCCAAGTACGGGCACAAAGCGGTGCGGGCCTACCGCGACGAGGGTTGGGCGGTCTACCCGGTCCACCCCCAGGCCGACGCGATCGCCGGCGTGAAGGCCTGGCCGTCGCTGGCCGCGATCCCCGTGACGATCGACCGAGTCAGCCTGTATCTGCCACCGGCCAAGGGGCTGGCGGTGTTGGCCGACATCGCCGCCGTTGGCCCGGCCGAGTTCTACGTCAATCCCGGCGCCGAATCGCCGGAGCTGATCCGCCGCGCCGAGGAGTTGGGTCTCAGGCCGATCCAAGCGTGCAGCATCCTGGCCATCGGCCGGCAGCCGGACTGAGCAAGGAGACGAACCGATGCTGACCCGAGTGTCCGCACTGCTGCTGGCCCTGACCGCCGTCTCGGCGCAGGAGAGTATCGTCCTGAGCGACTGCGAGACCGCCGACAGGTGGCGGACCGTGACCGTCATCGACGACGCCCGCGAGGGCCGGCACGCGGTCAGGTACGCCGTGCCGGCCGGTCAGGCGGCCTCGGTCAACCTGGACCTCAAGGGTCTCGACCTCGACTTCGCCGCCGGCGGGGAGCTGCGCTTCTGGTACCGCTTTTCGGGCACCGGCCGGTCGACCTTGATGATCAAGATCCTGGCGTTCCCGTTTGCCGACGGGATGCAGGCGACCTGGTCGGTGGCGCCCGAGCGGCCGGCGGATGGCGAGTGGCACCTGGGCACCGTCGACCTGAGCAGCGAGTACCTGCGCTGGGGGCAGACCCCCGATAAGACCAGTCGGGTGATCATGTTCCGCACCCAGGCCGACGACGGGGCGAAGCTGACCCTGGACCTCGACCAGGTGATGATCGTGCCCAAGCTGTTCGACGCGCGCCTCGGCCCGGCCCGGATCGAGGGCGGTCAGGCGCTGGCCGAACTGGCCGTGGCCAACCGCGCGAAGCGGCCCTTGACCTTCCTGGCGACCGCGGCCGGCGACGAGACGCGGCTGACCGTCCCGGCCGGCGAGGCCGCGACGCACCCTCTGCGGGTCAAGCTGGACGCGGCCTGGCTGGCCGGCGCCGTGCCGCTCGAGACCAGGGAGCTGCCAATCAGGATCGCCCTGGAAGGCGAGCCGCTGCACGTCGCGGAGTTGACCATGACCGTCACCAAGCCGCTGGCTCTCCCGCCGCGTCCCCGGTTGCTGGCCACCGCCGCCGAACTCGCCGCGCTGCCGGCCAGGGCCGAGAAGCTGGACTGGGTCAAGGCCGCCTTGAGTGGTGTCCGGGGCAATGCCGACCGGTGGCTGACGCGAGAGGTGGTCCTGCCGCCGCGCGGCGGGCAGTGGTGGCACTATTACGCCTGCAAGAAGGACGGCGCCACGCTTCAGACGGTTTCGCCCACGCAGCACAAATGCCCGTTGTGCGGCGAGATCTACAGTGGCTGGCCGTGGGACGACGTGGTCCTCGACCGCGATCACAACAACCTCGCCCGGGCCATCCGCGACCTGGGCCTGAGCTACCGCTTGTCCGGCGAGGCGAAGTACCGCGACCAGGCGCGCGAGATCCTGCTGGCGTACGCCGAGCGGTACACCAAGTACCCGCTCCACGACATCCGCGGCCAGGCGAAGGTCGGCGGCGGACGGGTCGGACCGCAGACGCTTGATGAATCGACCTGGCTGATCCCCGTCGCCCAGGGCGCCGACCTGGTCTGGGACGACTTGTCCGAGGCCGACCGCCGAACCATCGAGACCGGACTGCTGCGGCCGGCGGCGGAAGTCATCCGGCAGCAGAAACTCGGCATCCACAACATCCAGTGCTGGAAGAACTCGGCGGTCGGTCTGGTCGGGTTGCTGCTCGACGACTCCGAGCTGATCGCCGACGCGGTCACCTCCAACCACGGGTTCAAGGCGCAGATGGCCCAGGGCGTGACCGGCTCCGGGATGTGGTACGAGGGCGCCTGGGGGTACCACTGGTACACCGTCGCCGCCTGTCTCCCGTTGGTCGAGGCCGGCGCCCGATGTGGGCTGAGACTGTACGAGTACGAGGCGAACGGCGCCTCCTACCGCCGGCTGTTCGAGGGTCCGCTGGATCTGGCCATGCCCGACGGCACACTGCCGGCGTTCAACGATTCCGGGCAGTCGAGCATCCGGCAGGGCAGTCTCTACGAGGTCGCGCTGGCCCGGTACGGCGAGCCGCGTCTGGCCCTGCCGCTCAAGGGCGCCAAGCGCGCCGGGTTGGAAGCAATGCTGATTGGCCTCGAGGCTCTGCCCGAAGTGGCCGCCGACACGGTGCAGAGCAGGAACCACGAAGGCGCCGGGTACGCCATCCTGACTCAAGGCAGCGGCGAGGACGCGACCTGGCTGTGCCTCAAGTACGGCCCGCACGGCGGCGGACACGGCCATCCGGACAAGCTCAACTTCGTTCTGGCCGCACGCCGCCAGGTGATCGCCGTGGACCCCGGCACCGCCCGCTACGGCATCCCGATCCAGGCCGAGTGGTACCGGACCACGCTGGCCCACAACACGCTCACCGTCGATGAAGTCAGCCAGCGCCCGGCGACGGGGAAGTGCCTCACCTTCGGCACCGGCGACGGCTGGGCGGCGGCCTTGGCCGAGGCCGGGCTGATCGCCGACGGGGTTGTCTACCGCCGCGCCGCCGTCCTGCTCGGCCCGGACTTGGTGCTGCTGATCGACTTCGTGGAGTCGGCGGGGGAGCACACCTACGACCTGGCCTACCACAACGCCGGCAAGTGGCTGCAGGCGCCGTCCGGCGAGCCGGTATCGCTGCCGGCCAAGGACGGCTACAAGCACCTGCGCGACGTGGTCAAGGTGTCCGGCGAACTGCCGACGGTGATGGTCAAGGACGGTCTGCCGGTCAACCTGGCGCTGGCCTCGGCCCAGCCGGTCGAGCTCTGGGCCGGAACCGGAGTCGGCAAGAACGCCTCCGACCGCGTGCCCTGCGTGGTGGCCAGAACGAAGGGCAAGACGGCCCTGGTCGCCTGGGCGCTCCACCTGGCCGAGGGCACGCCGCGACTCGACCTCCAGCCGACGGCCGGCGGGGCCACGGTGACGGTCAAGCTGCCCGGCGGCGAGCGGCGGGTGACGGTGGACCTGACCACGCCGACGGTGACGGTGGAACGGTAGCCGACCAGGCGCCGACCGCGTGTAGGGGCGGTTCGCGAACCGCCCCTACGGGTGCCGGGTCGGTCTCAGAACTCCACTCGCCGGCCGGTTTTGGCCGATTCGTAGGCGGAGAGGATCATCTCGGTCACCTGCCGCCCTTCCTGGGCCGAGCAGATCCCTTCGGCGTCGCCCTTGAGCCAGTCCACCAAGCGGCGGGCGACGTTGTTGATGCGTTCGCCGTGCGACTCCGGCAGCGGGAACTCGAGCACCTCCCAGGCCTTGGTTTCCACCGTCCACAGCTTCAGCCCGACCGGGTTGGGCGGCTTGTAGGTGGTCGAGGGGCTGTCGTCGTGGTTCTGGATGATCACGCCCTGGTCGCCGTAGACCTCGCAGGTATTCTCCGCCGCCCAGGTCACGGAGGCGTTCATCAACACGCCCATGGCGCCGTCCGGCCAGCGATAGATGGCCACTCCGGTATCGTCGGGCGCGGAGTTGGTCAGGACGTTGTCGATCTCGGCCATGACCGAGATCGGCTTGCCCATCACCCACAGCAGGAAGTCCGCCGCGTGGGAGGCGTCGTCCATGAACATGCCCAGGTTGGCCACCGGATCGATGTGCCACCGGCTGGGCCCGGTGACGAACCCCTGGTTGAACAAGACCGGGATGCAGTGCCGCCGGCGGATGGCCCCGACCCGGCCGATGGCGCCGGCTTGAACCAGCTCGCGGATCTTCTGGTTCATCGGGTCGAGCCGCATCTGGTAGGCGATGGTGAACGGCACGCCGGTCCGGTCCACCGCGGCGATGATCCGGTCGCAGTCGGCCAGGGAGAGGCACATCGGCTTCTGCAGCGCGACGGCCTTGCCCGCCTCCAGCGCGGCCACCGCCAGGTCGGCGTGCCGGTTGGTCTCCGCGCCGATGATCACCGCCTGCACGTCGTCGCGGGCGAGGATGTCCTCCAGGTGCGGTGACCAGGCGATCCCGTACCGCTCCGCCGAGGCGTTGCCGCGCTCGGCGTCGTGGTCCCAACAGGCGACCAGCTTGGCGTCGTCGAAGCCGCCGATCTGGGCGCTGTAGCTGGCGACGTGGCCGTGGGCATAGCCCAGCACGGCCAGGCCGATTGGCGCCGGCATGTCACACCTCGACTTCCACCACGCTGCTGGTCTCGAAGCTCTGGATGGCAGCCTCGACGATGGCCTGGACCTTGTACCCCTCCAGGCCGGACGCTTCGATCTGGTCGCGCGGCACGCCGGCATTGACTTGATCGATCCAGCGGTGGATGCGGTTGTCGAAGGTGGCGCCGAAGTTCAGGTCGCTGAACACCGAACGGCGGACGTAGATCACCTCGTCGCTGCGGCGCGGGTAGAGGTACAGGTCCTGGAAGCAGTCGTCGAGCACGAATCGGCCCTCGGTGCCCATCACCTCGGCTCGCTCCAAATTGTGGTTCGGGTTGGTGTCGTAGCTGCCGGTGAGATGCCCGACCACGCCGTTCCGGAACTCGATGTTGACCTGCATGTTGGAGAAGCAGACGCTCTCCTTGTCCGGCCCGCTGCGCCCCGGCGCCTTGTTGAAGAAGGCGTGGACCCGGTGCGCGTCGCCGCAGAAGTAGCGCATGATGTCCAGGCTGTGGGCATGCAGCGCCCGGGCGTGGAACCAGGGCGAGGTCTCGTTGGGGTTGCCGATCCACATGGTCATGTTCATCAGCAACAGGGTGCCGAGCCTGCCCTCCTCGATCCAGGCCTTGGCCCGGGCCGCCGGCGGGGTGAAGCGGTGGTTGAGATTGGTGCCCAGATAGAGGCCCTTCTCCTCGGCCTTCTCGACCATCTGCCGGCACTGGTCCAGGCTGTTCGAGAGCGGCTTTTCCGACAGCACGTGCTTGCCCGCCTCGAGGCACTGCATGACCGGAACGAAGTGGTCGGCGCCGTTCTCGAACCCGCCGGTACAGACGCTCACGGCGTCGATCTCGACGTTCTTGAGCATCGTCTCGACGTCGGCGAAGGACTGCACCCCGTACCGCGCGGCGGATTCGTCCGCCCGCTCCTTGACCATGTCGCAGACCGCCACCAGGACGGCGTCCTTGTGCTTGTGGTAGGCGCCGGCATGGTTGTTGCCGATGCCCCGCATTCCGATCACGGCGACCTTCAACATCTCAGTCCTCCACCATCGGCTTGAGCACGTAGGCGCAGGCCTCGACGACCTTCTGCACCGCGAAGGCGTCCGGCCAGGTGTGCGAGCCGACGATCTCCACCGTCAGGTACTCCAGATTGGTGTGCGCCCGGTAGGCGTCGATCAGCTCCGACAGCCGCATCCAACCGCCGCCGGGCACCTGCTTGGAGGGCGGCCCGACAGGCTGATCGTGTTCGCGGGTGTCGCGGATCCGGCCGGTCTTGACGGCGTTGCCCAGCAGCGCCACGGTCTCGGCCGGGTCCAGTTCGGGATCGGTCCGCCAGAGGTGGCTGGGGTCAATGTTGATGCCCACCCAGGTGGTGTCCACGTCGGACGCGAAGCGCTGGCAGGTGGCTCGATTGCAGACCGAGTTGCCGACATGCGGCTTGAAGCTCATGGCTACGCCGAGGTCGCCGGCCACGGGGATCAGGTCGTCCTTGAGCACCTTGACGAACTGCTGGTAGCTGTCCTCGTCGCCGAACTTGCCGCCGGCGCCGGAGGTGACCGCCGGCGCGCCCAGGTCGGCGGCCAGCTTGAGGATGTCCTTGAAACCGTCCGGCGCGTTGACGTCCAGCCGCCCGCTGGCGCCGATGGACTCGATGGCCAGACCGTACGAGGCGACCAGCTCGCGGACGGCCTTGCGCTGGTCGCCGTCCAGCTCGGGCCCGATGTGCGGGGCCATGCCGAAGGCACACAGCTCGATGGCGCTGAACCCGGCTTTGCTGATCCCGCCCAGCGCCGTTTCCAGCGGGAGCTTGCCGTACAGGAGTGTGCTGCAACCGAGCTTCATGGGGCCGGTCTCCTACGCCGCGTAGGGTAGACCCGCCCCGCCGCCACGTCAACCGTCCGTGGCCGCTCCGGACCAGGCCGGGTCGTCCCAGCAGTCGCCCAGGCCGAAGCCGGGCGGGGCGGGGGAGTCCGTCGCGCTGAGCTGCACCGTCGCGTCGTCGCGCGCGGTCAGGTCGGCCAGCCCGACGCCCAGGCCGGGCCGGTCGGCGTCGGGTGTCGCCAAACCGTCGCGCACCGTCAGGACGACGTCGGACAGCTCGCGGAAGTACGTCCGCTGGAAGCTGCGCACCGTCTCCACGGCGTACAGGTTCGGCACCACCAGGGCGAGCTGCATCGCCGCCGCGTGGGTCAGCGGTCCGCCGCAGCTATGGAACACCAGCGGCAGGCCGAAGCTCTCGGCCAACGCGGCGATGCGGACCGACTCCAGGAGTCCGCCGTTCCAGCTCGGGTCGGTCATCAAGATGTCGGTGGCGTCGGCGCGGAGCCAGGTCAGCACGTCGGCCCGGCTGAGCAGCCACTCACTGCCGACCAGCGGGATGCGCGTCCGCCGGCGGAGCGCGGCGAGCTGCTCGGGGTTGGTGGCCGGCAGGGCCTCTTCCAGGAAGGCCGGATCGTGCGGCTCCAGCGCCGCGGCGATGCGGGCCGCCGCCGACAGCGTCCAGCGGCCGTGCAGCTCGACTCCGACCTGCATCCCGGCCGACCGCATCGCCGCCACCACCGCCACGCCGCCGGCGAGGTCCCGGTCGTCGAGCCGTTGGCCGAGGTACCGCTCGGCGGCGCGGTCGAACGGCCAGACCTTGGCCAGGGCGAACCCGTCGGCCAGCAGCTCGGCCGCCAGCCCGGCCGGGTCGCGCTCGAACCGGGCATGGTCGTCGATCCCGCCGTGGCCGACGCAGGTGTTGTAGACCGGCACGGCGTCGCGGCAACGGCCGCCCAGCAGCCGGTGAACGGGCAGCCCGGCCGCCTTGCCGGCCAGGTCGAACAAGGCCATCTCGACCGCGGACCAGGCCCGCAGCTCGGCGCCCGACCGGCCGTGGAACTGGATCTGGTCGCGCACCCGGTGGCTCAGCCCGCCGATGGCGTACGGGTCGCGGCCCAGCACCAGCGGCGCGACCACCTCGTGCACCGCGGCGATGGAGGTGAGCGCCTTGTCGTACGTCTCACCGACGCCCACCGACCCGTCGTCGGCGCGGACGGTGACGAAGGCCAGCCGGGGCAGCCGGGCGAGGCGAACGGTCTCGATGGCGGTGATGAACATCAGAGCCACACCAGCAGCGCGAGCAGGAGGACCAGCAGAGCGGCGACCAGGCAGCCGGGCGAGGTGGCCTCGAGCTCAGCCCGGCGCATGGCCTCGGGCGTGTTGTACTTCGAGGTGGTGAAGCTGGCCTCGGTCTGCACCGGCTCCTCGTGAACCGGACCCGACGCCTCGGCCTCGGGCGGCTCGGGCACGGGGTTGACCTGGCCGCAGGCGTGGCAGCGGAAACTGCCGTACCGGTAGGCCTCCGGCGGCAGCTCGTTGGCCACGCCGCAGTGCGTGCAGACGACCGTTGATGAATCGGCCATGCCCGCTCCTCGACGACCGCGCCAGCGTAGTCCGCCGCCGGCCTCGCTGTCAACCGGACCGGTGGCCCCGTATCGCCCACCGACCAACTTGCAGCCAACCAGAGGAGCCTGGTCGGGGGCGAACCGAGGAGGGACTCCATGACGAGCGAGGGCGTGCTCCGCTTCCGCGAACCGAATCCCCAACCGAAGATTCTCGGAAAGAATTTCCGCGTACCTATTGACAACGGAACCGGGAGGGGGGGTACAAGGGCTTACTTGACGTTCGGGAGGGGCGGCGGGACGGGCGGGGAGTCGTCATCATGCGACGCGCGATGCTGTGTCTGGCGCTCGGGGCGGTGCTGGCGTCGGCGGGGTTCGGGGAAGAGGCCGAGGAAAACGCCTATCAGGCCGCTTGGCCGGCGCTGCAGAAGCTGCTCAAGGACGGCAAGTTCGAGGCCGTCCAGCAGGGCGTCGAGGCGTACCTGAAGCAGTGGCCCAACGACAGCTATGGCAGCGCCGGATCGTCGGGGTCATGGGCTCCGTGCTGGGAAGCCAAGCGTTCTGGGGCACGCCGAAGTACCGGCCGCTGGCCGAGGGCATCCTGGCCAACTTCGCCGACGTCCCCAACTACTACACCTTCGCCGCCGCTCAGTTGGCCCACAGCTACCTGTTCTGGCCCGACAAGGAACAGATCGACAACGCCAAGGCCGAGGAGGTCACCCACACGGCGCTGGAACTGCTCGGGGACAAGCTGTCACCGCCGCTGGTCTACACCCAGCTTCTGCTCACCCGCCGGCTGATCGCGCTCTACAACCTCAAGCGCTACGACGACGCCCTGGCCTTCGCCAAGGAAGCGGCGCGGCGCTGCCCGCTGGTCATGCAGGACCGCTACTACCTCAACTGGACGTTCCAGGCCGCCAAGAGGAGCAAGGACCCGGCCACGACGCTGCCGGCGGCCAAGCTGTAC
>JAANMV010004660.1_pt1 | contig 10597 bp, 8 predicted proteins | sample 7279661 | NCBI WGS metagenome assembly JAANMV01 (sample SAMN14094540, study PRJNA606508) | bioreactor metagenome | isolation source: A lab-scale SPAN reactor treating ammonium-rich wastewater day 121 | place: Ireland: Galway | collected 2017-05-16 | reverse complement strand
CTTTGCCTGCTTCAGATATGGCTTTCAGCGCGAAATGGAGCTGGTCATGGCAATCGCAGCGCAGACTGCCGAAAGTATCGCCGGTAAGACACTTGCTGTGCACCCGGACCAAAGATTCGCCGCTTTCAAAATCGCCTCCCATAGTAAGCGCCAAATGCTCGTCCGCGCCGTCTTTGGTTCTAAACGCCACAACGGTGAATTCGCCGTACTTCGTCGGCAGAATGGAGCGCGCTACTTCTTCTACCCAAAGTTCGCTTTGAAGCCTGTAATGAACGATGTCGGCGACCTGCACCAAGACGATATCGAATTCCTTCGACATCGCTTCTAGTTCGGGCATTCTTGCCATGCTTCCGTCGGAATTTTTAATTTCGCACAGCACTCCCGCCGGCCTCAAACCGGCAATTTCGCACAAATCGACTATCCCCTCGGTTTGTCCGATTCTTCCGAGCACTCCTCCGCCGTGAGCGCGAAGGGGAAATGTGTGACCCGGCCTGTAAAAGTCGTCCGGTCTCGTTGCCGGTCCGGCGAGCTTCGTAATGGACATCGCCCTGTCGCTTGCGCTAATCCCCGTCGTAGTCTTCTCCTTGGCGTCCACCGTCACCGTGAAAGCCGTCCCGTGTCTGTCAGAAGAGCCGGTTACCATCTGCGGCAAATCCAAGGCATCGCAAATCTCGCCAGCCAGAGGAACCACAATCAATCCGCGCGCGTGCGTTTCAAGGAAATTTACTGCTTCCGGCGTCACGAATTCGGCGGCCATTGCCAGGTCGCCTTCGTTCTCTCTATCCGCATCGTCCACAATGATAATGAACTTGCCGGATTTCAAGGCCGAAACAGCCCTTTCAACGCGCTCGATGCGCTCGATTTCCATCAATAACCCCATTCCTTAAGTTTTCCGGCAGTCAACCCGCCGTCAACGGAAATAATACCTGAAAGAGCATGACTGACGGCTTTGACGAGCATATCGAACTCTATATTCACAAGCTGCCCGGCCGTTTTATACTTTAAATTTGTGTTATTCCATGTATGCGGCACGATTACGCAGGATAACGAAATACCTTCGGCTTTTTGAACGGTCAGGCTGATGCCATCCAAAGCGATTGCTGCTTTTGCGTGAAAAAGCGAACCAAATGACTTCGGAACACCTACTTCTATCCAACCGTCTTCGCCTTTAACGGTCTGTTTGATTTTCTTTATCACGCCTTTTGTATCAACATGGCCCTGTACGAAATGACCGCCGAATTTCTCTCCCGCGGCGATCGCCGGTTCAACGTTGACAAAATCGCCGGCGGTCAGCTGTGCCAATGTAGTTGTTTCGGCGGTTTGGGTAGAAACATCGAAAACCATTACCGCCAATTCGTTTTCAACAACGGTCAAACAGACGCCGGAAATCGAAATCGAATCTCCGATTTCGCAATTTTCCGTCGTTTTTGGACTTTCGACGTATAAGCGAAGGGTCTTATCGCGCCGCTCAAGCTTTGCGACCCTGCCTATTTCGCGTATAAGACCGGTGAACACACGCCGATTGTATCACGCACCTATAGCATTATCCGGCGCATTATTGCGGCTTTTACCGGCAATTTGGGCCAGAATGACTCCCGCTACCGCCAAAATTCCGCCAAAAACAAATGTCGATGAAATTTCGGCAAATCCGAATGCCGCTATGCTGTAAATCGTCGCAACGGCAGGTTGAAGGCTCATCCAAACCCCCAGCTTCGCCGCCGGTACTCTGGCGAGAGCCCAATACCACAGCGCATATGACAGTACTGAAGTAATCAAAGATACGTAAAGCAGAGCCAGCCAGCCCGACGCCGCCACCGCGCCGGCCGCGAGCGCCGTGTAAAGTTCAAAGTATGCCTTCGGCGCAAACGGCAAAACCAAAATAAGACCGGTAATTTGTATAACGGTCATCGAATAAAACGCGCCGTATTTCGTAACGAAAGCCTTGCCGAAAATCGTAAAAAATACCCAGCTAATCATCGCGAAAAATATAAGCACGTCGCCGAGAAAGCTTGATTCGCGAAGCTTTAAACCGCTTCCGCCAATTACTACCATTGCCCCAGAGACTCCGAGGACAATTCCAATCCAGCGTAGAGCGGGATTTCGCTCGCCGATAAACAGGTGGGCGAAAACGGCAATGAAAATCGGCGTTAAGGCGTAAATTAACGCCCCGTGCGTCGTGTTCGCCATCTTCTGGCCGTAAAGGAAAAACCCTTGGTTTACCGGAATCAGCAGAACCGACAGGACAATAAGAATCCCCCAATCTTTTCGCTCAACCTTCTTTGTTCTTCCGGTGGCCGCGCAAATTGCATAAAGAACTGCTCCGCTCAACAAAAATCGGAGCATAGCGAACGGCAAAACCGGTATTTGATTTGTGCCGATTTTCGCGAAGAGATACGTTCCGCTCACGAGGAGAAGCTGAACGGTCATTATGGGGATATATGCTTTTTCCGTGAGTTTCAATGTTTGAGCGGATTATGGATATTTTTCTCGCCAAGGCTTCGGCGGCAAAGCGCTTGTGCGCTAATCGTATTCATCGGAGGAGTCCAGATATCCGAAGAAATTGAACACAACTGCAAAAATCCAGCCCAGTCCGAATCCCGCCAGCAAGCCCCAAAACATTCCGAACGCGATTCCGAAAATCGAAATCGAATAGCCAGGATACAGCCTCGAAAACAAATGAACCCATTCGTTGGACCAGCGGAAAAATGCCGCCAAAATCGCAATGGCGACCAAAAAAATCGCGTGAGTTATCCCGAGCGCGACACCGCATCGAACCGGATGTATATTCATAGGCGGTCAGATTTTATCGCAACGGGCTCGATACGGCAACTGCCCGCAATCTCCGTTCGCGCAAAAAAAAAGGCCTTCCTTTTGGAAGGCCCTCATTGGGGGGAGGGGTAATTTGAAGCTTGAAGCCATTGGGGTGGCTTCAGTTATATAGACGCAGCCTCCTCCGGTTTTGTTCCATTTCGGGGGGTCATTTCTGAAAATTTTTCATTTCGAAAAAAGTCCCTTTAAAACGCCGGCAAATCTCGACTGCTGAACCGGCTTGGTAACGAAATCGCTTACGCCCGACCTCAGCAGAGAATAAATCGCTTCCGGCGAAAGCTCCGAACTGATAACGATTATTTTGATATGCGGCGAAAGCGACCGTATGCTCTTGACGAGCTTGATGCCGTCCAAGCCGGGCATATGAAAATCGAGCGTGATTATGGACGGTTGCGCCATCCTTATCTCGTCAATAATTGCGTCTATTTCCGCGCTTTCGGCTTGGCCAACGACCTTTACGCCATTTTCGACCAATAGCGCGCTGAGTGTCGTACGGAACATTTTAATGTGATCGATTATAAAAGCCCTTTTCGCTCCCTGCTCAACCTCGGCTTGCTGGGACGAATCGAATTGCTGCTCTTGTCCGGGCAGTTTGATTTTGTACTTGGCGTTCTCGTCCTTGACGCGCTCGATCTCCTTCGACAGATCGGCCAGCTGCGCTTCCTTCTTGGCAAGAAGCTCAAGCACGGCTTCGAGCGCTTCGAGCGTACCAATATCTTTGTTTGTCGTTTCAGGCATAAAAACTCCGTTTCAAAAACCGCTGCGAAAAAAAAGCCGCAACAATGCGATTATAACATCGCATCGTGCGGCCTTGGCGGCTCAAATTTGGGTTAATTTCCGTATTTGGCGATGATTTCGTCTTTTTTCAGGCCCAAAATGCCGTATTTTGCGCCAATCTTGCCGAACGCTTCCAGCGCCTTGTCAAGATGATTCTTGTCGTGGGCAGCGGAAATCTGCGTCCGTATTCTGGCCTGCCCGGCCGGTACGACCGGGAAGAAGAATCCGATGACGTACACGCCTTCGTCCATCATATCGCGGGCGATTTCCTGCGACAGCTTCGCGTTGTAAAGCATTATCGGAACAATCGGCGTCGCACCGTCTTTCAAATCGAATCCCAGTTCCGTAAGCCCTTTGCGCCAATAATCGGTGTTCCACTCCAGCTTGTCGCGCCTTTCGGTCGAACCCATGATTATGTCCATTACGCGAAGCGCGCCCGACACGATTACCGGTGCGACGGTATTGCTGAAAAGGTAAGGCCGCGCTTTTTGACGGCACATTTCGACAAGTTCACGCCTGCCGCTCACGCATCCACCGGATGCTCCGCCCAGCGCTTTGCCCAGTGTTGTCGTGATGACGTCGATTCTGCCGAGAACGCCGCAATGCTCATGACTGCCCTTGCCGCGCTTTCCGATGAAACCGGATGCATGGCTGTCGTCAACCAACACCATCGCGTCGTATTTATCCGCAAGCTCGCAGATTTCGTCCAGCTTCGCGATGTCGCCGTCCATTGAAAACACGCCGTCGGTGACAATCATTCTCGCGCGGGCGTCCTGATTTTCCTGAAGCTTCTTTTCTAGGTGCTTCATGTCCGAATGCTTGAAAGTGTCGTATTTCGCGCTGCACAGCCTGATACCGTCCACGAGAGAAGCATGAATCAGCCTGTCCGCTATTATCACGTCTTCCTTGAGAAGCGCGGCCTCGAAAAAACCTGCGTTCGCGTCCATACACGATGGGAATAGCAGCGTGTCCTCTGTTTCAAGAAACTCCGTAAGCTTGTTTTCAAGCGTACGATGGATATCTTGAGTGCCGCAGATAAAGCGTACGCTCGACATTCCGTATCCGCGATCGCCCAGCCCGGAATGCGCGGCGTCAACAACTTCCGGGTGGCTAGAAAGCCCTAGATAGTTGTTCGCGCAGAAATTGAGTACATTTCTTGTCGGATTTCCTGCGGGATACTCGACGTCAATTTCAACTCCCTGCGTCGAATGTATATACCGCTCTTCCTTGAACAGACCGCCGTCCTTCAAGCCGGCTAGGACGTTACGATACTCCGTGCGGAGTTTGTCCGAATAAACCATTTCGTCCCTCCGAGAACAAAATGAAAACCGCCGATCGGCGGCACAGCTTACGCTTCCGGATTGATTTCGCGCACAAGCGCCGCGATTTTACGAACCGTGTCGAACGCTTCGGGCGTCGCTCTTTCGTCCGGAATCTTTATCGAATACTTGTTTTCGAGAAACGCTTTCAGCGAAACCATCGAAAAACTGTCCACTATTCCAGAGGAAATAAGCGGACTGTCGAGTTCCAAATCGTCGTCGTCCTCTTCGAGATATTCGTCTCGCACATACTCGATTACCACATCTTCAAGTTTCATTCTTTTGCTCCTCAAATAGTTAAACTGCTTAGTCGTCTTCCAGCGTCGAAATGTCGCCCAAATCTTCGCCTCTGTCCATCGCGCGCAGCACGCGCCTCATAATCTTACCCGACCTGGTCTTGGGAAGCTTCTCGACGAATTCCACCTTTTGCGGCATCGCCAGCGCGGATAGCTTTTTGCGCACGAAGTTCATGATGTCGAGTTCCAAGTCCTTCGTAGCCTCGAATCCCGGCTTAAGCGCGATGTACGCTTTAACGACTTCCATATTGACCGGATCCGGCGTTCCGATCGCCGCGGATTCTGCGACAGCGGCATGTTCGAGCAGCGCGCTTTCGACCTCGAACGGCGCGACCAAATGGCCGCCAGTGTTTATTACGTCGTCGTCCCGGCCCTCGAACCAATAGTAGCCGTCCTCGTCGATTCGCGCCCGGTCGCCCGTAAGGTACCAGCCGTTCGCAAGCTTGCTTTGATACGCCGCGGGATTTTTCCAATATTCCCTGAACATGCTCGGCCACGGCGGAAGAAGCGCAAGTTTGCCGGCGACGCCGGTACCGTCGATAGGATGATGATTGTCGTCCAATACGGCGGCGGTTATTCCAGGAAACGGCTTTCCCATCGAACCGTCTTTCACCGGCATTCCCGGGAAATTCGTAATCATAATCGCGCCGGTTTCCGTTTGCCACCACGTATCGTGGAACGGCAGCCCGTAAACTTCGCGCGACCACGCGACCGCTTCGGGATTGAGCGGCTCGCCGACGCTGCACAAATGCCGCAGCGAAGAAAGGTCGTATTGCTTGATGATTTCGTCGCCCTCGCGCATAAGCGAACGGATAGCCGTAGGCGCCGAATACCACATCGTTATTTTGTATTTTTGAATCGCCTCGTACCAGCGCGCCGGAATAAAACCGCACTCCAAAACGACCTGCGTAACGCCGCAAGCCCAAGGTCCGATTATTCCGTATGAAATGCCGGTCACCCAACCCGGATCGGCGGTGCACCAGTAAATATCGTCTTGTTTCAAATCAAGCACCCATTTAGAAGTCAAATACTGGGATAGAATCGAGCCGTGAACGTGCTGCGCGCCTTTGGGCTGGCCAGTCGTACCGGAAGTGAAATGCAAGACCGAACGCGTTTCGGAGTCGGCGGGATAAATTTCGAAATCTTCTACCCGCGGCGCGGATACGAAATCGAAAAACGTTTCGCCTTCCTTAAGTTTGCCTTCGTCGCCGTCAACCACGAGAACGGTTTTCAAATTTGGCAGCCTGTCGCGGATTTTGCGCACCTCGCGCGCCAACTTCGCGCTCGTTATAATCGCCACGGCGTCCGCGCTTGCTAACCTGACTTCCAAGGATTCCATTTTGAACGCGTTGAACAGGGGCATCGCGACTGCGCCAATCTTCAATATCCCGAAAAATCCGAAGTAAAGAGCGGGAATTCTATCGAGAAAAATCGCCACTCTGTCGCCGGCGTTAACCCCCAGTGCGGTCAGTTTTTCCGCGAAAGCGTTCGAATACAGGCGTAAGTCGTCGAACGTGTATGTAAAAGTTTGATTTTCGACGCTGCTTTCCCAAATGAGCGCCCTTTTGCCGCCTATGCCGCGCTCGCAGTTTCTATCAACGCATAGATATGCGATGTTCTTCGACCGGCTCGCCGCGAGTTCGAGTTCTTCCTCGGCGATTTTCCACGAAAACCCGCTTACGCGCTCGTCGTAATCGCCGATATTCGGCTTGCCGGTCCGCTTCATATATTCAAGTTCGGAAATCAAGTATCACCTCGATATATTCGTTTAAAACCGCCCGCATGAAAGTCCCGGAATAACGGGCCGCAAAAACAAGCCCGGCCGGAGCCAGGCACGAATAAGAATAACACGGGATACCCAGGCGGGCAGCGTGAAAATCCTCTGTTAAAAGCGTCACTAGCTGATGAAAATCGAACGGAAATTCACAAGGACTAAGCCCAAGGATCGATAGTAATTTTGCTTGCAATCCTGTCGCGCTCGGCAATCATTTCACATGCTTTGCCCACTTCGGCAAGGGGCATCGTGTGCGTAATCACCGGCGAAGGATCGACCAAACCGCTTGTAATCAGGTTTCTGCCTTGATACCAAGTTTCGAACATTTTCCGTCCGTTAATCCCGATGATCTTCACGCCTTTGAAAATCACTCCCTCGTTCATCGGAAGGCTTATTTGATTAGACGCGCTGATACCGAACAACGTGAATGTACCTAGCTTTTTAACAACTTTGAAACCAAGGTCTATTGCCTGTTGCGCGCCGCTCATTTCGAGCACCGCGTCCACGCCTTCCCCGGCGGTGTTGTCCATTATGTACGCAATCGGATCGGCAACTTCGAGCACATTAATTACGTGTGTTGCGCCCATTTTGCGCGTGATTTCAAGCAGCGGTTCGACAAGGCCCGTAACGAAAATTTTCGTCGCGCCCACCGCTTTCGCGATGCCCACGGCGAAGGCCGCAATCGGACCGTCGCCCGTTATCAAAATTTCCTTCGCGGATACGCCCGTCTCCATAACCGTATAAACCGCGTTGCCGAACGGCTCTAAAATGCTTGCGTGGTCGGGGTTCATTTCGGGCGGATTTTTCCAGCAAACCGTTTCGGGAAACTTGGCGAATTGAGCGAACATACCGTTCGTATCCACACCGAGAATCTTCAAATTTTGGCACAAGTGTTGTCCGCCCGTCCGGCACTGATAGCAAAATCCGCACGGGATGTGCGTTTCGGCCGATACGAAATCGCCGGGCTTGATGGACTTGACGTTAGGTCCTACTTCCACGACTTCGCCGCAGCCCTCGTGGCCGAAAATCAATGGCGGTTTGATTCTATTTTGCGACCATTCGTCCCAAAAATATATATGCCTGTCCGTGCCGCAAACCGAGGCGCGAATTACCTTGATTAAAACCTCGTTATCTACCGGAGCCGGAATATCGGCGTCCATCACGGTGCAGCCTTTTTCGGGCGCGATTTTCAGCGCAGCGCGCATTTGTCCGGACATATTCAACCTTAAGCGATGATTTCAAATCGTGCGCGCTCGCGGATGGCGTTCGCGCGCAGGAAATTTACTCCACCTTAAGGGCAAAATCAAGATATGCCGCGAGGGACGCGGCGATGCTTGAAGCAACCTTCACGATTGGGCCGGCGCCGTTCCTGATAGTTACTTGCCGCCGCCGTCTTCCGTAACCTTCTTGATTAAATCGCCAAGAGAAATTTGCTCTTCTTCGGTTAGCGGGCCTTGCTTGATTTCGGGCGCTTCTTCTTTCGTTTCCTCCCAAGTCGGGAAGCTCGCTTCCGCAAGAGCGTCCTTTGCCTCTTGGTCCAGTTCGATTTCCGTGGGCGGCGGTTCGAGCGGAATGTTCAGCTCATGGTCCCATTGCGGCGCTTGCGCCAGAGGAATCGCCTGGCCGTTCACGATTCGATAGGCCGGGCCGCGATATCCGGTATCGAGGTCGAGCCAGAAGCTGTATGCGCGATAGCTTTTGCGTCTGTTGTTCTGCATCGTGCGCTTTTTAAATTTGTCGAAACGCCAATAGACGTGGCCGTTTTCGCCGAAGAAAAATCTGGTATCAATCGAGCCGTTGCCGAATCTGCGCTGCCAGCCGTCAACGGTAGAATGTCCGAACGGGAGCGTCGCGGGCTCCCATGACAGCGGCCCGGGCACCCATATTCCATTGTACGGGTCGTATAACAGCTTCTCGCCGCCCCGCTGCGTTTGCCCTACCCAATAGGTCATGTAGCCGTCTGAATAAGTATCGACGACCGATACATTCTTGAACTCCATCAGCCCGTTCTTAAGTAAAACGGTGCCTTTGACCGTTTCTGCGAAAGACGGGAAGGCGAATGCCAAAATAACCAAAACAGAAATCGACGCGAATATCTTAGAGCGCATATGGCTCACCTCCGGACGCAATATTATACCCAATAGCCGGCCTCCGGCGCGCATTCGCGGATATCTGCAAGAGCGAAACGAATCGAGCATATTTTCTAACCTCCTGCAGGTTGCACTCGCAATGTCGATAAGTTATAATGTGGCCGCTTCAGGGAGGAAGTGGGCTGCGCATCGGACTGAAGCACCTTATATTTTCCGCGGGAACGTAACTGGCAGATGGCGAGCGGCACCGAAAAATCTGGCAAAATACCGCTCATTGCGCTCGCCTTCACTCTGTTAATCGCAATCATTCCATCCCTGATCGCGGTTTTCTTGCCGCACGGCATCGGCAACCTCTCGCTTCCATACCTAATTTTCATAAGCCTTATCTCGGTTACAGCCGCAGTCGAGTTCTTTCTTGTCAAACAGTTTAAGGTCAGAATCACAAAAAAACCGCTTCCGGTAAGGCGCTTGCGAAAGCTGACAGCCGAAGCCGTAATCGAAGCCGCGACGGACGCGTTTCTAGTTGTCAATCCTACTTCGCTTGTAATCGCGGACTGCAATGAGGCGGCGGAAAAGCTATTTTCCCTCGAACGGCCCGAAATAATCGGGCGAAGCGTCGTAAACGTTTTCCCCCATCATGAATCGGACAAAGTTCTGTCTCTTTTCACTCGCATGTATCAATCCGGCGGCGAGCGGAGAATGGAAATCGCCCTCGAAGCGCCGGACGGGGATGAAATTTACGCCGAATTCAAAGTTAATCTCGTTACGACAGGCAAAACTTCGTTCATTATCGCGTCCGCCCGCGATATCACCGACCGGGTTAGAGATATGGCGCGGCTCGGCGGCCAACAAGAGTTTTCGCAGTCTTTTTACGAAATCAGTTGCGATTTGAACCGCCACGAAGATGCCGAAGAAGTAACGCAAGCGCTTATACGCTCGCTTTTGAAAATCGTCCCGGTTTCGAGAGTATCTGTAAGGCTGTACGACGGACACTGGATCGAAACCCGCAAGGACCTGCCGTTGCCATCCCGGGAAGCCGAGCTTCTTTCCGGCCGCGCATTCGAAATAGGCCGGGTTCCAGCTTTGGACGAGTTAAGAGCCGACCTTCGATACAATTTATTAACCAGGCCGTTCGACGCGCCGGTTTTCAGGCTGCTCGACGAAGATCCGAAATCGCAGAATCTGCCGAAAGAACTTCTGTTTGCGCCGATAAAGCTAGGTGCGGAATTTATGGGCGTTGTATTGGTCGAATCCGAAACGGAAAACGCCTTCACGCACGACATTTGCGACCTGATTTCCCGGCTCGCCATATCTTACGGAAATGCACTATTGAAGGCGGAATATTCCAAGCGGGAAAAACTGCGTACGGCGCAGCTCAAGCTCATTAACGACCTTCCGCAGCACATTCTTAAATCTTCCACAATCGAAGATATTTTGCGGGAAACCGCCAGATATCTAATCGATTTGTTCAATTTCGAGAACGTATTCTTGTTCCTCGTGGACGAGATTCTT
>JAANMV010004659.1_pt1 | contig 10602 bp, 8 predicted proteins | sample 7279661 | NCBI WGS metagenome assembly JAANMV01 (sample SAMN14094540, study PRJNA606508) | bioreactor metagenome | isolation source: A lab-scale SPAN reactor treating ammonium-rich wastewater day 121 | place: Ireland: Galway | collected 2017-05-16 | reverse complement strand
ATCACACCCCGGTAGTCGGGCTTGCCAAAAATCGCGCTGCCCGCCACGAAGGTGTCGGCTCCGGCATCAGCCACGCGGCGGATGTTGTCCTGCTTGATGCCGCCATCGACTTCGAGGCGGATGTCCTTGCCGCAGGCGTCGATGCGTTTGCGCACGGCCTCGATCTTGCGCAGGGCCGAGTCGATGAAGCTCTGGCCGCCAAAACCCGGGTTGACGCTCATGATGAGAATGAGGTCGATGTCGTCGATCACCCAGTCGAGCACATCCAGCGGCTCGGCGGGATTGAAAACCAGGCCGGGCTTGACGCCCTTGGCGCGAATCGCCTGGATGCTGCGATGCACATGGCCTGAGGCGTCCGGGTGGAAGCTGATGTAGTCGGCACCCGCCTCGGCAAAGGCCGCAGCCAGCGCGTCCACGGGCTGGATCATCAGGTGCACGTCGATCGGCACGGCCAGGCCGGCGGGCGTCTTGGCGTGCGGCTTGAGCGCCTGGCACACCATGGGTCCGAAGGTGAGGTTGGGCACGTAATGGTTGTCCATCACGTCGAAATGGATCCAGTCGGCACCGGCGGCGATGACGCTCTGCACCTCTTCGCCCAGACGGGCGAAATCGGCGGACAGGATCGAAGGGGCAATGCGGAAGGTACGGCTCATACCGCCATTGTCGCAGTTACCATGCGCCCCATCATGTCCAAGTACCAGTTCGACGTCGAGGTGCAGCCGCAATACCTGCCCGGGCAATCCAGTCCCGATGCAGGCGTATTCAGCTTTGCCTACACCATCACCATCACGAACGCGGGCGACGTTCCGGCGCAACTGATTTCACGCCACTGGGTCATCTCCGACGCCCAGGGGCACACCGAGGAAGTCAAGGGCCTGGGCGTGGTGGGGCAACAACCGCTGCTCAAGCCTGGCGAATCCTTCCAGTATTCCAGTGGCTGCCGTTTGCGCACGCCCACAGGCACCATGCACGGCAGCTACCACTGCGTGGCCGAAGATGGCGAAGCCTTCGCTACACCGATTGCAATGTTCCTGCTCGAAGCGGTGGACACCGGTGGGGCGGGTCAACCGCTGGGCGGCCGGGTGCTGCATTGAACCGCGCACCCGCCAACCTGACCTCCCTGCTGTCGACATTGGACGCCGGGGCCGGTCTGGCGCAGCGCCACCTTTGGCTGGTTAACCTGCTGACATGGATCCGGGGGCCACAAGAGTCGGTACCCGCCGCATTGGGCCGGGTCCAGCTCTTTCTGGATGCGCTGGAGGCCGAACCCGAACTGCAGAGCCGGCTGCGCGCCTGGTGGGTCACGCTGGTGGACACGGTGGACATGACCCCGCTGCTCGCCGATTTCGGGTTTGCTCCCCGCACGGCCCTGGTGAGTGAAGTGGCCGAGCGCCTGCGCTGCAAGCTCCTGCCTGGCAGCCCGGAGACCATCGATGCCGCCGAGCTTTTCAGCCTGGCCCTGCCCAGTGCCTTTGATGCGCAATGGCTGGGCGCACTGCCCGAGGCCGACCTGCTCCGGCTCGTGGCGCTGCTGTCGGACAACCCGGAGCAGGGTTCGCGCTGGCAGAAGGTGCTGCTCGACGCCATCACCTACTGCGCGGGGCAGATCCTGTCGACCGGATTCGCGCCCGAACTGCGCCTGCGCATGAGCGAACAAGCCCGCGCGACCCAGCCATTTCACGCACTGATCCGCGACGTGGAGAGTCTGCGCGTGGAAGTGCTGCACGGCCTGCGCACGCGCGACCGGCTGGATGAAGCCGCTCAGCGCCTGCGCGAGCGGCTCGAAGCCTGCCGCGCAGCCACGGCAACGGTGTACCAGCATTTTGAGGACAACGGCATCTCGGTGGGTCTGGTTTTTCGCCTGCGCCAGTTGCGCGAGCGCATTCTTCGCGTGCGAGCACTGCTTGATTGCCTGCTCTCGCCCACCCCTGCCATCAGTGCCACCCGGCTTCTGGCCCACCTGGTGCAGGTCGGTCAGGAGCGGCGCAGCCTGCGCGCGCTGCTGGCCAGCAATTCATCCCTCCTGGCGGCCAAGGTGGCCGAGCGCAGTGCCGAAACGGGTGAACACTACATCACACGCACCCCGGCCGAATACCGTGCCATGCTGGGCAAGGCCGCGGGCGGCGGCGCCGTGATGGCATTCACCACCCTGATCAAGTTCGGGCTCTATGCGCTGGCCCTGTCGGCGTTCTGGGGCGGATTCTGGGCGGGAGTGAATTACGCCGCAAGCTTTGTGCTCATCCAGCTGCTGCATTTCACGGTGGCCACCAAACAGCCAGCCATGACGGCACCCGCGATGGCGGCCAAACTTCAGGAACTCGATTCCGCCGACTCCGTGCAGGCCTTTGTGGACGAAGTCTGCCACCTGGTGCGCTCGCAGGTGGCTGCGGTGCTGGGGAACGTGCTCGTGGTCTTTCCGGCCGTGCTGGGGCTGTGCACGCTCTGGGCCCTGGTCAGTGGAGGCCCCACCCTCAGCGCGGACAAAGCCATCCAGGTCTTCGAATCACTGCACCTGCTCGGGCCCTCGGTACTGTTTGCCGCCTTCACCGGCGTCCTGCTGTTTGTATCCAGCATCATCGCAGGCTGGACCGAAAACTGGTTCGTGCTGCACCGGCTCGATTCGGCCATGCGCTACAACCCACGCATCACGCACTGGCTGGGCAGCGAACGTGCCGCGCGCTGGGCGGGTTTTCTGCGCGAAAACATCTCGGGCTTTGCCGCCAACATTTCGCTGGGCTTCATGCTCGGACTGATTCCGGTTTTTGCCCACTTTTTCGGGCTGGGCCTGGATGTCCGCCATGTCACTCTGTCCTCGGGCCAGATCGGGGCCGCCAGTGCCACACTCGGCCTGGAGGTGCTTCACCTGCCCGCGTTCTGGTGGGCCGTGGCAACGATTCCGCTGCTCGGCGCCCTGAATGTGGCGGTGAGCTTTTACCTGGCCTTCGGGCTGGCCCTGCGCGCCCGCAATGTGAGTGGCATCAACCGCTCACGCATTTACACTGCCATCCGTGCGCGCCTACGCACGGCTCCATTGAGCTTTTTCATGCCGGTACGCCGGGCCTCCTGAACGGGAAGGTGCACGGCGCATGCGATGCAAGGATATCCCCTGGTCCTACAGGGACACCGTGTTTCCGCGTGTAAATTAAGGCACCGCCCAGGCGTTGTGGCCCGTGCCCTGCTTCCGCAGGACGCACAGCACACCCGCCTGTCCGCCCCCCCGGGCCACACCCGAACGACGGAGAGGACACATGACATGAACGAAATTCTGAGCTTCTGGGCGCAATGGCTGCGACCCTCGGCCGGACTGCCCACGGTGCAATGGTCGCTGCTGCTGGCCGTAGCCGCCATCACCGGTTACCTGTTTCAACGCCACATCGGCCTGCCCAAGGTGGTGGGTTATTCGCTGGTGGGCACCGTGGCCGGCCTGGCGGGTTTCAGCGGCGTGGTCTGGCCGCTGCAGGGCATTGGGCTGTTTCTGCTGGAGCTAGGTATTGCCATCGTGCTGTTCGAGTGCGGCGGGCGCATCCCGCTGCGCTGGTTCCGCCACAACCCCATGGTGCTGGTGCAGAGCATTGCCGAATCGGTTTTGACCTACTTCGCGGTGTACTGGGTGCTGCTGTGGCTCGACGTGCCCGCGCGCGCCGCAGGCCCGCTGGCGCTGGTGGCGCTGGCGGCCTCGCCCGCCGTACTCACGCGCGTGGTGGCAGACACCCGGGCGGCCGGCCCGGTCACCGAACGCGCCATCGTGCTGGCCTCGCTCTCCACACTGTATGCACTGACGCTGGGCAGCGCACGAGCGGAGCTCATGAACCGTTCAACCATCACCTTCATGGACACGGTCTATCCTGTGATGGTCGTCCTGGGCGTCTCCATCATCGTGGCTGCGGTGCTGGCGCTGGTCCTGCGCATGGCGCTGCGGTTCATGAGCCCGACGAGCGAAAGCACCTCGATGCTGGTCCTGGCACTGGTGGCAGCCGCCACCGCCGTGACCGCACACATGGGCGGCTCGGCGCCGCTTGCGGCCCTGCTGGCCGGCATGCTGCTCAAGCAGCTCAACCCCCGTCCCTGGGCCTGGCCACGCCAGCTCGGCAACGCCTCGTCGATGCTGACCATGCTGATGTTCGTGCTGGTCTCCACCGTGGCCGCGCAGGCCGACTGGAGTGGCCCCGTGGCCGGTGTGGTGCTGGCCCTGATCGCGGTGCGCCTGGTCGCCAAGGCCCTGGGCGTGGCGCTGGGCAATGTGGGCAGCGGTGCCAGCTGGCAGCAGGCCCTGTGGGTGGGCTGCGCGATGACGCCGATGTCGTCCATCGCGCTCCTGATCGCCTCGCAGTTCGTGCTGGCATCGCCTTCCACGGGCCACCTGATCGCGCGTGTGGCGCTGCCCGCCATCCTGCTGATGGAGGTGCTCGGTGCGGTGATTGCCACCATCGCCATCTACCGTGCGGGAGAGAGTTCCAAGCCCTGGGCGCCCCTGGCCCGAGGCCACAACGGAGACAGCCGTGAGTCTTGAAGCCTTCCACCATTCCGAACCGCTGACGCTGGGCGTCGAGCTGGAACTGCAGCTCGTCAACACCCACGACTACGATCTCGCCCCCTACGCTGACGACATGCTGCGCCTGATGAAAAAGGTGCCGCTGCCCGGCAGCGTGGTGCCCGAGATGACGAACAGCATGATCGAGATCTCCACCGGCATCTGCCATTCCTCCAGCGAGGTGCTGGGGCAGTTGAGCCAGATCCGCGACGCGCTGGTGAAAAGTGCCGACAAGCTCAACATCGCCGTGGTGGGTGGGGGCACGCACCCGTTCCAGCAGTGGCACGAGCGGCGCATCTACGACAAGCCGCGCTTCCAGGAGCTGTCGCAGTTGTACGGGTATCTCTCGAAGCAGTTCACCATCTTCGGCCAGCATGTGCACATCGGCTGCCCCAACGCCGACGCGGCACTGCTCATGCTGCACCGCATGAGCCGCTACATCCCGCACTTCATTGCGCTGTCGGCGTCCAGCCCCTATGTGCAGGGACAGGACACGGCGTTCGACTCGGCCCGGCTGAACTCGGTCTTCGCCTTTCCGCTGTCGGGCCGCGCCCCCATGGCACTGACCTGGCAGGACTTCGAGACGTACTTCAACAAGATGACGCGCACCGGCGTGGTCAAAAGCATGAAGGACTTCTACTGGGACATCCGCCCCAAGCCCGAGTTCGGCACCATCGAGATCCGCGTGTTCGACACCCCGCTGACCATCGAGCGCGCCGCCGCGCTGGCTGGCTTCGTGCAGTCGCTCGGCGCGTGGTTCCTGGCCGAGCAGCCCTTCATGCCCCAGGAGGACGACTACCTCGTCTACACCTACAACCGCTTCCAGGCCTGCCGCTTCGGCATTGATGCGGTGTATGTGGACCCCGCCAGCGGCGAGCACATGCCGCTGCGCGAGCACATCCTGCAGACCATGGACAAGATTGCCGGCCACGCCGCCGCGCACGGCGCATCGGGGGCGCTGCACCTGCTGCGCAGCGAAGCCAGCGCCAGCCAGAACGATGCCCGCTGGCTGCGCGATCGCCAGCGCGAAGAGCAGCTGCTGGCCGAGGTCAGCCGCCAGGCGGCGCAACGCTTTCGCGGAACGCCCGCCTGAGTGGGTGGCCCTGCCCGAGTCGCCATGGGTGAATTCGACCTGATCCGCCGCTACTTCACTCGCCCGCCCGGGCATGCGCCCCATGTGGTGCTGGGCGTGGGCGATGACTGCGCACTGCTGCAGCCCACCCCGGGCATGCAGTGGGCCGTCTCCAGCGACATGCTGGTCGAGGGGCGGCACTTTTTTGCCGGCACCGATGCCGCCCGCCTGGGCCACAAAGCCCTGGCGGTGAACCTCTCGGACCTGGCCGCCTGTGGCGCCCGGCCTGCGGGCTTCACGCTGGCGCTGGCGCTACCGCAGGCCGACGAGGCCTGGCTCGATGCCTTCTCGCGCGGCCTGCTGCAACTGGCCGACCTGCACGGCTGCCCCCTGGTGGGGGGTGACACCACGCGCGGGCCACTGAACATCTGCATCACGGTGTTTGGCGAAGTGCCCCCAGGCCAGGCCTTGCTGCGCAGCGGCGCCCGCCCCGGCGACGACATCTATGTCAGCGGCACGCTGGGCGACGCCCGGCTGGCCCTGTCCGCGCTGCAGGGGCAGACCGCCTTACCCGCAGCCCTGCTGCACGCTGCGCAACTGCGCCTGGAGCAACCCACCCCCCGCGTCGCGCTGGGCATGGCCCTGCGCGGCGTAGCGAGTGCTGCGCTCGATGTGAGCGACGGCTTGCTGGGCGACCTGGGACACCTCCTGGAGGCCTCCCGGGTAGGCGCCCGGGTGAATACCAAAAATACTATTCATTTGATAGCTGCCCGCGCTTATCTGGAAAACGCTGGAGCTGATTTTGATGACGAATTTTTGCAGCAATGCACCCTGGCCGGCGGGGACGACTACGAACTGGTCTTCACCGCCCCCGCCACCGCCCGCGACGCGGTGGCCCGGGCATCGCAGGCCAGCGCCACGCCGGTCACGCGCATCGGCCAGATTGAAGCTGCGCCCGGACTGCGCCTGGTGGGCCCGCAAGGCGAAGCGCTTGCACCACGCTACGCCTCGTTCGACCACTTTGCCTGACCCGTGCGCGATCGCACCTCGGCCCCTCAGGAGCCGCGCTCCATGGTGCGCTTGACGACCCCTTCAGCCTTCAGCCGTTCAAACGCCTGCCGCGTGCGCTGCACCACCTCCAGCGGCGTCTGCCGGCTGTAGGCCATGTAAAGCCCGGTGGTTGCCTCGTCAAGCGTGAGCACCCGCTGCAGATCCGCACAGTCAAACCCCGTCTCCTTGCACAGCATGGCGGCGTCATCGGTGGTCAGCGGCACCAGGTCCACCTGGCCGCTGAGCAGCTTGCGGAAGTTGTCGAGGGGTTGTGCCGACACCACCAGTTTCGCAAACCCCTTGGAGCGCAGGTACTGCTGGCGCACGTCGTCCCGCATCACACCGATGGTGTACGCCCGCGCCGACGCCAGATCGGTCACATCGAGGGGCCGGCGCTTGAGCCGGTACAGGTGGTACTGGATCTGCATGATTTCGCCTGCCCAGTGAAACTGCGGCTCGCGCGCGGCCGTGCGGGCAATCAGAAAGATCAGTACCTGCGGTTCCTTGAGCGCCATGTCGTAGGCCCGGGCCCAGGGATACAGGTGCACCGTGTAGTCGGTCAGCCCGGCGCGCTGCAGGGTCAACTCGACCACCTCGGTGGCCGTGCCCACCACCTTGCCACCCGCCACAAAGGTGTACGGCGTGGTTTCGGTCACCACCCGGATGCTTTGCGCCTCCGCGGGGGCCAGCGCCAGCCAGAAGATCCACCCACACAGGCTCCAGCGTGTCATGACGCGTCTCCTTCCATGTCCTGGCCCGGCTCCGCAATGGGGCCCGCCACCTGGTTGCGCCCTGCCGCCTTGGCCCGGTACAGGGCCTGATCGGCTTGCAGAAACAAGGCCTCGAAGTCTTCCATCGCACCCGGCTGCAGCACGGCCAGACCGACGCTGATCGTCACCACATCGGCCGCCTGCGAGTGCCGGTGCTCGATCCCGCACGCCGCCACGGCCGCACGCAAGCGGTTGGCCAGCATGAAGGCGGCAGCCTCGCTGGTGGCCGGCAGCAGCACGCCGAACTCTTCGCCCCCGATGCGGGCGACCAGATCGCCGGCGCGCCCGAGGTGGGCGCGCAAGGTATGGGCCACGGCACTCAGGCAATGGTCGCCCATGGCATGGCCGTAGTGGTCGTTGTAATCCTTGAAGCAATCGATGTCGCAGATCAGCAAGGCCAGCGACTGGCCACTGCGCTGGGCGCGGCGCCATTCGTGGGACTTGACCTCGTCGAAATGGCGGCGATTGGGCAGACCGGTCAGGGGATCGGTGCGTGCCAGGCTTTGCAGGCGCTCGTTGGCCGCCTGCAGTTCCGCCGTGCGCTCATCGACCAGATGGGCCAGCCGGTCGCGGTGCTCTGCCAGCTCGCGCTCATAGCGCTGCTGCTGCTCCAGGTAAGTCGCCAGGCTACCCTGCAGGTGGTTCACACCCGAGACCAGCTGGGTCAGCTCGTCCTGGCTGCGCTCGCTGCGCTGCAGACCGAGGGCCACGCCCAGGTTGCCCGGGCGCACCGTGGCCAGGTGCGCAGCAATGCGCTGCACGTGCACCGTGACCATGCGGTTGAACATCAGCATGATCAGCCCCGCCAGCACCATGGACTGCAGCAACTGCGCAATGACAATGGTCGCCAGCTCGCTGCGCAGGCGTTGCCACAGCACCCGCTCATCGCCTTGCAGCAGCAACTCTCCCACGGTTTCTCGCGCGCCGGGATAGGGCTCGTACTCCAGCACCAGCTGGCGGGTGGGCGCTCTGCCGGGCCCGGCCCAGCCCGCACGCGAGCCTTCAAACTTCTCTGGCGCACTGTGGGCCAGCGTCACTTTCAACTCCACACGCCCGACCGACGGTACTCCGGCGGCACTGCGCACATGGGCCTGGAGGGCATCACGGTCCAGCTCCCAGATGGCCTTGGCCAGGGTGCCGCGGTACACCTGCTCGATCTGTGCCAGCTCGGCATCCATGCGCTCACGGCCCGCATTCCAGGCCGAGAGCGTCAGTACACCGACCGCCACCACGATGAACAGCACACAAAAGCCCAGCGTGGCCAGCACCAGCCGTGTGCCCAGCGAGTGCCGGGGGGCCACCACGCGCTCAGCAACCCCTTCGGGCAGGGCTTGCGGCAAGGCATCCGGGGCTACAGCCATTTGCGCTGCAGCCTGTCCAAAGTGCCATTGCGCTTGATGGCTTCGAGCCCGGTGCGGAACCGGATCACGGTGGCGTCGGGCGTGTGCATGCCAAAAGCCATGTAATAGCCGTCGCTGCTCAGTTCGGGGATACGGTACACCTTGGCCAGGGTCCGCGCCGGATCGTCGCCCGCCTGGCGCGCCAGGTGGTTGGCGGTCAGCTCGCTCATGATCCAGAGGTCGATCCGTCCGGCCTTGAGCTTTTCGTAGTTGTGCTCATACTTCACACTGGACTGCAGGTTGTGCCCCTTCACAAAACCCTGCCCCACCAGAAACTGCTCGCCGACATCTTCGTTGACGGTGCCGATCTGGTACGTTTTTGCCGCCTCCAGTGAATCCACCCGGTACGCCCTGCCGGGCTGGCCGTACAGGTAATAGACGGTGGGCGCGATCACCCCCACCCACTTGAAGTACTTGTCCCGCTCGGGGGTGCGGCCAATGCTGTAGATCAGCACACCCGGGGTGTTGCGCGCGGTTTCGTAGGCCCGCGCCCAGGGCATGGACTGGATCTGGCCCTCCACCCCCAGCTCTTTCAGCACCGCCTCGACCACCTCGGTCGCCATTCCGGTGATCTTGCCTTGCGCGGTGTAGTTGTAGGGCGGAAATTCTTCGGTGAGGATGCGCATCGGCCCATCGGCCATGGCAGCCGTGGGCCCGCCCAGCCAGAGCAGGGCCATCGCACAGACGATGCGGCGCCTGCGAAAACCGGTGAGGTCGAGATGCAGCGATAGGGCCATGATCTTTTGGATGCGGGATGCGTGGAGCCGTCGATAAACAGCGCAACACATGGGAGTGGTGCCCGTGCCCGAAGCCTCCCTGGAAGGCATGGCACTTGCTGGCCAGTATCCGATGTCCGGCTGGCAGGGTCAACGATGGAAATCCCGCAGTGCGGCGCACCCGCTCCGGGGCCCGCGATGCTCACCCTTTCGCCTGCTGCAACAGCAACTGCACCAGCGGATGGGCCACCTTGCGCTCGGTGCTGATGGCGTAGTAGTGCTCCTGCACCCCTTCGCAGGCGCCGATCAGCCGCACCTGGCTGCGCTGCAGCAGTTCCTCCTGCGCAGCCACGGCCCCGGGGAACACGCCGAGGCCGGTTCCACCGAACGCTTCCAGCAGCGCGTTGTCCTCGAACTCACCCGCCACGCTGGGGTGCAGGCCGTTCTGCGCCAGCCACTGGTCGATATGGCTGCGCACGATGGAGTGCGTGGTGGGCAGCAGCACGGGCACCTGCTGCAAGCTGGCCGGAAACCCGTGGACGGTTTTCTCCCACCAGTGCGGTGTGCCGTACCAGCCCATGGGCGAGGTTCCCAGGGGGTGGTTGTGCACCTTCAGGCGCGCATTGAAGGGCGCCGGGTGGTCTGACAACACCACGTCCAGCTTGTGCACCGCCAGTTCGGCCAGCAGGTCGGCCATCTCGCCCTCGTGGCACACCAGCCGCAAATGGGCGACCTTGAGCACGGGCTGCAGCAGGCGCTGCACTTCCAGCTTGGGCAGGCCATCGGCAATGCCCACCACCAGGCGCACGGCCTGAACCTCGGCAGCACTGCGCACCATGTCGGGCAAGGCCTCGCCCAGCTGGAAGATATGCTCGGCCTGCCGCAATGCCACCACGCCGGCATCCGTCAGTTCAAGCCCGCGCCCGGCGGGCCGCAGCAACTGGCAGCCCAGGTCGCGTTCCAGCTCGCGCACCTGGGTGCTCACCGTCTGGATGGCCATGTCCAGCCGGGCGGCCGCATTCGACATGCTTCCTTCCTTGGCCACCATCCAGAAGTAATACAG
>JAANMV010004656.1_pt1 | contig 10606 bp, 3 predicted proteins | sample 7279661 | NCBI WGS metagenome assembly JAANMV01 (sample SAMN14094540, study PRJNA606508) | bioreactor metagenome | isolation source: A lab-scale SPAN reactor treating ammonium-rich wastewater day 121 | place: Ireland: Galway | collected 2017-05-16 | reverse complement strand
CCAGGCCTACATCCTTAAGATCGACCGCGAGAACAAGAAGATTTCGCTCTCGCTGAAGCGCGCACAGCCCGAGAAGTGGGACAGCACCGTCAACCGCTTCGTCGTCGGCCAGATCCTCATCGGCCGCGTCACCAAGCTGATGGCCTTTGGCGCATTCGTTCGGCTCGATGGGCCGGTCGAGGGCCTTATCCACATCTCGGAGCTTTCGAACCGTCGCATCCAGCACCCGAAGGATGTTGTGAAGGAAGGCGACGTCGTACCGGTGAAGCTGGTGCGCATCGAAAAAGACCGCCACCGGCTCGGGCTCAGCCTCCGCCAGGCCCGCAGCGATGCCGAGGCCATGGGCTTCCAGTTTGACGCCAATGGCGCCGTCATCGACTACCCGGACGACATCCGCGAGCAGTTCCAGCTGCCTCCGCGCGACACCTCGCTCCCGCCGCCGCGTCGCGAACCTCGTACCGCCCAGGAGGCGATAGAGCAGGCCGTCTCGCGCGATGCCGAGCCCATCTCAGCCTTCGCCCACGCGTTCCAGCAGGCGCTTGAGAAGGAAGAGGTCGGCGGCGTCATCGAAGAGGCCACCGCGGAAGCGGGGGACTCCACCGCTGAGAGCAAGGTAAATGCCGGGGCGACGGACGAGGCTCCGGTAGTGGAAGATGGATCTCGAGAGCAGGCCGAGGCTGAAGCTCCGGCCGTCGCCGGGGTCGAAACCGAAGCCGACACCCAGGCTTCCGTCGAGGCCGAGACTCCGGCCGTTGCCGAGGTCGAAGCTGAAACCCGGGTTGCTGTCGAGGCAGAGGCTCCGGCCATTGCCCAGGCCGAAGCCGAAGTGAAAAAGGTCGCTGAAGTAGCAGATGAACCCGGAGAGGCCTCCGGGGACGTAGCAACAGCAGAATCGACTGAGGAGGCACCTGCTGACGACTCGTAGTCGTTCTTTGGGCGTACCCAGAGGGTTGGAGAAGGAACATGGCCGATAGGTTCGACAAGTTCACCGAGCGCGCACGTCGCGTGCTGACGCTCGCACAGGAAGAAGCGCACCGCTTCAACCACAATTATATCGGCACCGAGCACATCCTCCTCGGACTGGTGCGCGAAGGCGATGGTGTCGCAGCCAAGGTGCTCGCCAACCTCGGCGTCGAACTCAATAAGGTCCGCTCCGCGGTCGAGTTCATCATCGGTCGTGGCGACCGCACCGTGCTCGGCGAGATCGGCCTGACGCCACGTGCCAAGAAGGTCATCGAGCTCGCCGTCGATGAAGCCCGGCGCCTTAACCACAGCTACATCGGCACCGAGCACCTGCTTCTCGGCCTCGTCCGCGAAGGCGAGGGCATCGCTGCCGGCGTCCTCGAAAGCCTCGGCGTCAACCTCGAACGCGTCCGCGCCGAGACGACGCGCATCCTTAGCCAGTCGGCCCCCCAGGCTGCCAGCGCCGGGGCTGGCGCACGCCAGGCTACCCGCACGCCTACCGTCGACCAGCTTGGCATCGACCTCACCGCAGCGGCCCGGAACGGCCAGCTCGATCCGGTCATCGGCCGCTCGAACGAACTGGAGCGCGTCGTCCAGATCCTCTCCCGGCGGACCAAGAACAACCCGGTGCTCATCGGTGAGCCCGGCGTGGGCAAGACCGCCATCGCCGAACTCCTGGCCCAGCGCATCGTCTCTGGCGACGTCCCCGAGACGCTCCAGGGGAAGCGCCTGCTCACGCTCGACATCGGTTCGCTCGTCGCCGGCACCAAGTACCGGGGCGAGTTCGAAGAGCGCCTGAAGAAGGTCATTGAGGAGATCAAGGGCTCGGGCAACTGCATCCTCTTCATCGATGAGCTGCACATGCTCGTCGGTGCCGGCGCGGCGGAAGGCGCGGTGGATGCCGCCAATATCCTGAAACCGTCCCTTGCCCGCGGTGAGCTCCAGTGCATCGGCGCCACCACCCTCGACGAGTACCGCAAGCACATCGAGCGCGACGCTGCCCTCGAACGGCGCTTCCAGCCGGTCATGGTCGAGCAGCCGACCGTCGAGGAGACCATCGAGATCCTCCGGGGCATCCGTCCCCGCTACGAAGAGCACCACAAGCTCAAGATCAGTGATTCCGCCCTGACCGGCGCCGCCGAACTCTCGGCCCGCTACGTCAGTGACCGCTTCCTGCCCGACAAGGCCATCGACCTCATCGACGAGGCCTCCAGCCGCGTTCGTATCCGCCGTGCCGCCACGCCCCCGTCCCTCAAAGAAGCGATGAAGGGCCTCGAAAGCCTCCGCCGCGAGAAGGACCAGGCCATTTCGTCGCAACAGTACGAATACGCCGCCGAACTCCGCGACCGCGAACTCAAGCTCCAGGACAAGATCAAGGAGATGGGCGAGTGGGAAGAGGGCGAGGAAGGCATCGCCACCCCCGTCGTCACAGAGGAGGACGTCTCCGAGGTCGTCTCCATGTGGACCGGCATCCCTGTCGCCCGCATCGCGAGCGAGGAAAGCGCCCGTCTCCTCAAGATGGAAGAGCAGCTCAGGGGCCGCGTCATCGGCCAGGACGAGGCGATCGAGACCATCGCGCGCGCCGTCCGTCGTGCCCGCGCCGGCCTCAAGGACCCCCGCCGCCCGATCGGCGTGTTCCTCTTCTGCGGTCCCACCGGTGTCGGTAAGACCGAGCTTGCCCGCGCTCTCGCCGAGTTCATGTTCGACTCCCAGGACAACATGATTAAGCTCGACATGAGCGAATTCAGCGAGAAGCACACCGTCTCGCGCCTCGTCGGGGCCCCTCCCGGCTACGTCGGCTACGATGACGGGGGCCAGCTCACCGATACGGTGCGGCGCAAGTCCTACTGCCTCATCCTCCTCGACGAAATCGAGAAGGCGCACCCGGAAGTCTTCAACCTCCTGCTCCAGATCTTCGACGAAGGCCGCCTGGCCGACGCGAAGGGCCGCAAGGTCGACTTCCGCAACACCATCATCATCATGACCTCCAACGTCGGGTCCGACCTCATCAAAAAGGACTCCGGCCTCGGCTTCGCCACCAGCACCGAGGACGTGAAGAACTTCGAGGACCGCTACCAGCGCATGAAGGATAAGGTCCTCACCGAGCTGAAGAACGTCTTCAAGCCTGAGTTCCTGAACCGCATTGATAGCACCGTCGTCTTCCGCTCGCTTTCGAAGGAAGACATCCGCCGGATCGTCGACCTTGAACTCCGGAAGGTTGAAAAGACCCTCCTCCAGAAGGGCGTGCGGCTGGAAGTCACCGACGAAGGTAAGGACTGGCTTGGCGAAAAGGGCTTCGACCAGGTGTTCGGGGCGCGGCCACTGCGCCGCGTCATCCAGGACGTCATCGAGGATAAGCTCAGCGAAATGCTGCTCTCGGGCGAGTTTGGCCAGGGCGACCTCGTGAAGGTCGATGTCGGCCCGGACGGGCTGGTAATCGAGCCGGTTCGGGAACCCGCCCCGGTCGGGTAGGCCCGAGCCTTCGCCATCGGCCCGGCATCGAGTCCTCTTCCGCCGCTTTCCCGGACCCGGGAAAGCGGCGGATTCGCTTTGGCACGACTCCTGACGCCAGTCCGGCCGTGCCGCCTTGCCCCCTTGGCCATCTGCAAGCGTCAGGCCGGCGAGATGACCACGATCATAATCAGACCGGTCACCTACTGTAATGTGTGCAGTGTGACCCGCTCCCTGGGCTGCGAGCCGCCTGGCTCACAAGCGGAAGGGGGCACGGCTAAAGACGAGGTGCGCGATGCCGAAACTCAAAGCACTCGAACAGGTGGCGATGTGGAGGGAACGCTACCCGGCCCCCTGCCAGGCCGCCTGCCCGGTTCACACTGATGTCCGCTCGTACGTCACGCTCACTGCCCAGCGGAAATTCGGCGACGCCTACCTGGCCGCACGCGGACCCAATCCCCTCCCGGCAATCTGCGGACGGGTCTGTAGTGCCCCCTGCGAGGACGTCTGCACACGCCGGGAATTCGACCGGCCGCTTCCGATCAGGCGCTTAAAGCGCTTCCTGAGCGACCGCTACCACGTGCCCCCTTCGCTGATGCCAGCGATCCAATCGACCGGCTGCACGATCGGTGTCGTCGGGGCCGGGCCCACGGGGCTTGCGGCCGCACACGACCTGGCGCTGCTCGGCCACCAGGTCACGGTCTACGAGGCTGCTCCAGAATCCGGGGGGATGGCCATCCTGGGCGTACCCCGCTTCCGCCTCGCCCATGAAGCTATCCGCGCTGACGTCCGTGATATCGAGGCACTTGGGGTGGTCATCCGGAATGGCATCCGTGTAGGCCGCGACATCTCCATCGAGGCGCTCCAGACGGACCACGATGCGGTGCTCGTTGCAGCTGGAGCCATGCGGCCGAACCAGCTTGACGTTCCCGCGGTTGACCTACCCGGTGTTGTCCAGGCGCTTGCCTTCCTTGAAGAAGCGAATCTCGGTGGCCGTCCGGCGTGCGGGAAGCGGGTGGCCGTCATCGGCGGCGGCTACACGGCAATGGACGCTGCACGAACGGCGTTACGCCTCGGCGCGGAGGTAACGATCCTCTACCGCCGAACCCGAAGCGAATCGGAGGTCCACGACGACGAATTGGAAGAAACCCTTCACGAGGGCGTTCGCATCGAATACCTCGTATCACCCGTCCGCGTCGTGGACGACGGCCATGGCCGGGCTGGCGGCGTGGAGTTCATTCGAAACGCCCTCGGCGAACCAGATTCGTCGGGCCGGCCCCGTCCGGTGCCCGTTCCCGGCAGCGAATTCGTCCAACCCTGCGATATGGTGATCCTCGCCCTTGGCCAGTCGCCTGACCCCCAGGCGCTCGACCCTGAACTCGCGGACATCCTTCGGAACGTGGACCGGGCTACGCTCATGACTGCGATCCCCGGCACCTTCGCAGCCGGTGACTTCGTGACCGGACCAAGCACCATCATCGAAGCGATCGCTGACGGAAGGACAGCCGCGGCGGCAATGCACCGGTACTTGGCTGAACTGCGGTCGCCTATCCATCCATGGCCGGAAGTCCCCGAGGTATGGCCACTCGCGCCCGTCGCGGTTCCTCCCCCCGGTACAGCCATGCACCGGGAAACCGCGGACGCGCGGGACGAGCTTTCGCTCGTCGCCGAGGTAGAGGACCCGCCCGAGGTTGCCTGGGCAGTGAGTGATAGCCTCCGTTGCCTCTATTGCGGCCTCGTGCCGTACGTAGTTTTCGATCATTGCACGGCCTGCCAGGAGTGCACGCTTGTCTGCCCCGTCGAATGCATCGCCCGGGTCGCGCTCAACCCCGACGACACCACCCGGCCGATCGACAGCCCGAACGATATCGTGGTGTACGAGATCGCTGGCGATGAGTGCATCCGCTGCGGCCGCTGTTTCGGCGCATGTCCAACGGGTGCCATCGTGGTCGACGGGTTCAGCTGGCAGTGACCGTGAGTGCACCCAGGAGAGGGATGCTCCAGTTCCCGGGATGCGGGGCCATCGAATCGGCAACTCCGCGCGGACTTTCGGAGGCGCACGCGAATTTCTACTAGACAAAACGCCGCGGACGCGGCATCCTCTGAGCGACTGAACGCTAAGTGAGCCCCCCGCAGCTACGCTCCGCTGTGGGTAGGGGGCCTGTTTCTGTCGTCACCCCTCGCCCATTGACGCCGCTCCCGTCTGCCGGTACGCTAGTAGACGGCTCGCCATGCCCATCGTTTCCCCAAGCATTGTTGGCCTACGGCAGATCGCTTCTCTGCGCCATTCGCCCCATTAGTCCTGAAGGAGTTGCCACAGGATGACCACTACGCGTGACGTGGTGCGAGGGGGGGGCTTTACCCCTCTCGAAGTCAAGACCTACGGACAGATCCCAAACGTCCTCGACCTTCCAAACCTCATCAAGATCCAGATTGACGCCTTCGAATGGTTCAAGAGGGAAGGTCTCCGGGAACTCCTCAACGAGATCTCCCCGATCCAGGACTTCACCGGTTCGAAGATGGACCTCATCTTCGGTGAGTACGAATTCCGCGATCCCAAGCACCCCATGGATGAGTGCCGCGAGCGCGACGTGACCTACGCCGCGCCCCTCTTCGTTGACGTCGAACTCCGCATCAAGGAGTCCGGCGAAATCAAGGAACAGCGCCTCTTCTTCGGCGACTTCCCCCTCATGACCGACCGCGGCACCTTCATCATCAATGGCGCCGAGCGCGTCGTCGTGAGCCAGCTCGTCCGCTCCCCGGGCGTCTACTACACGATCGAGACCGACGCGGCCACCGGGAAGCGCCTCTGCCACGCCAAGCTGATCCCCAACCGTGGCGCCTGGCTCGAATTCGAAACCTCGAACCGCGATGTCCTCTACGTTAAGGTCGATCGCAAGCGCAAGATCCCCGTCACCACGCTCATCCGCGCCATCGATGTCCCTGGCCTGCTGCCCGGTGACCGCGATAACCCGCGCTTCGCCAAGTACTGGACCGCCTTCGATGCGGGCGAGGATCGCGCCCGCGACGCCGCCGCGCGCGAACTCGAAACCGAACTCGGCACCGATGAGCGCCTTATCGCCATGTTCGAGGCCGTCGATACCGGCGACATCCACCAGTTCCTTCCCGCGACCATCGCCAAGGAGCCCCGCGAGCCCCTGGTGAAGGACAAGCACGACGCGCTCCTCGAGTTCTACCGCAAGATCCGCCCCGGCGACCCGCCAACCCACGACAATGCGCGCAACCTGCTCAAGACGCTCTTCTTCGAGCCGCGCCGCTACGACCTCGGCCGCGTGGGACGCCACAAGCTCAACACCCGCCTCGAACTCGACGAGCCGACTCAGCAGCGCTGGCTGCGCCCCTACGACCTCGTCAGCATCATCCGCGAGCAGGTCAACATCAACTATGGCCGCGGCCATAACGATGATATCGACCACCTGGGCAACCGCCGCGTGCGGGCCGTGGGCGAACTCATCCAGCAGCAGTTCCGCGTCGGCCTTCTCCGCATGGAACGCGTTGTCCGCGAACGCATGACCATCACCGACCCGGAAGAGGCGACGCCCAGCGCGCTCATCAACATCCGGCCCGTCGTGGCGGCCATGAAGGAGTTCTTCGGCGGCAGCCAGCTCTCCCAGTTCATGGACCAGACCAACCCGCTCTCCGAGTTGAACCACAAGCGCCGCCTGAGCGCCCTCGGCCCCGGGGGCCTCTCACGCGACCGCGCCGGCTTCGACGTGCGCGACGTGCACCACAGCCACTACGGCCGCATCTGCCCCATCGAGACGCCGGAAGGTCCGAACATCGGCCTTATTGGCTCGCTCGCGACCTATGCCCGCCTTAACGAATTCGGCTTCATCGAGACCCCCTACCGCCGTGTCGTCCGCGAAATGGTCTCCGACGACTCGAACCTGCTTGGCCGCTTCCTCCGCGAAGATGCCGTCGACGATAAGGACAAGGTCATCGCCACAGCGGGTGAGCGCATCGATGAGGCGCTTGCGAAGAAGCTTGGCGCCGCCGGTCGGACTGTTCGCATCCGCCCGTGGGTCACCAACGATATCGTCTACCTGACGGCGGACCAGGAAGACAAGTGGAAGGTCGGGCAGGCCAACACGCTTCTCGATGAGGACAACCACTTTGTCAGCGAGCGTGTCGAGATCCGCGTCTACGAGAAGTTCCGGACCGTGCCCCCGGTGGAGGTCGACTTCATCGACGTTTCCCCGAAGCAAATGGTGTCCGTCGCGACTGCCCTCATCCCCTTCCTGGAACACGACGATGCCAACCGTGCCCTCATGGGCGCGAACATGCAGCGCCAGGCGGTCCCTCTCGTAAGGCCCGAAGTGCCGCTCGTCGGCACCGGAATGGAACGCAGGACAGCGGTCGATAGCGGCCATGTCAAGACCGCCGTGGGTGATGGCGAAGTCATCGAGGCTACCGGTAACCGGATCGTCATTCGTTACGACGATCCGGATATTGGCGAGATTGCCTACCCGCTGATCAAATTCACCCGCTCGAACCAGGGCACCTGCCTGAACCACCGGCCCATCGTCGTTCGCGGTGAACGCGTCACGAAGGACCAGCCCATCGCCGACAGCTCCAGCACGCAGGGTGGCGACCTGGCACTCGGCCAGAACGTCCTCGTCGCCTTCATGATCTGGGAGGGTTACAACTTCGAGGATGCCATCATCCTTTCCCAGGACCTGATCCGCGAGGACAAGTTCACCTCGATTCATATCGAGAAGCACGAGGTGGAGGCCCGCCAGACCAAGCTCGGCGATGAGGAGATTACCCGCGACATCCCCAACGTCGGCGAAGAAAGCCTCAGCCAGCTCGACGAGGACGGAATCATCCGGATCGGCGCTGAAGTCCGCGAAGGCGACATCCTCGTCGGCAAGATCACGCCCAAGGGCGAGACCGAACTGACCGCCGAGGAGAAGCTCCTCCGCGCCATCTTTGGCGAGAAGGCCCGCGAAGTGAAGGACACCAGTCTCCGCGTCCCTCACGGCGAAAAGGGCAAAGTCATCGATGTCAAAGTCTTCGACCGGAACAACCACGAAGGCCTGCCCGCGGGCGTGAACAAGCTCGTCCGCGTCGGCATCGCCCAGCGCCGCAAGCTCTCCGAGGGCGACAAGATGGCCGGCCGGCACGGCAACAAGGGCGTCATCAGCCGCATCCTGCCGCGCGAAGACATGCCCTACCTGGAAGATGGCACCCCCATCGACATCATCCTCAACCCGATCGGTGTCCCGAGCCGCATGAACATCGGCCAGGTGCTCGAAACGCACCTCGGCTGGGCCGCCAACGTCCTCGGTTTTCGCGCCATCACTCCTGTTTTCGATGGCGCCCGCGACCACGAAATCAACGATGCCCTGGCCCGCGCCTGGATGGCCCAGGAGTCGGGTGCGGTCTATTACGTTGATCCCCGCGACCGCGGGTTCGATATCGATGTCTGCGCGGCCTGGCTGCGCGAAAAAGGCTACGACCCGGCCGCTATTCTTCACGCACCCGAAGACGGCGCCGCAAGCCGTGCCTGTCTTGAAATCTGGCTCAGCGAAAAACGTGCCGCCGACGGACAGGCAGCCCTCCCGAAGGGCAAGCACTCCCGCGACGACCTGGACGCCATGGCTCTGGCTGTCTACAAAGAGACCAACGTCCCGCCGCCGCTCTTCGGCAAAATGAAGCTGCGCGATGGCCGCACCGGCGAGCCCTTCGATCAGCCGCTCACCGTCGGCTACATCTACATGCTCAAGCTCATCCACCTGGTCGAGGACAAGATCCACGCTCGAAGCACCGGCCCCTACAGCCTCATCACCCAGCAACCGCTCGGTGGCAAGGCCCAGTTCGGTGGCCAGCGCTTCGGCGAAATGGAAGTGTGGGCGCTCGAAGCCTATGGGGCCGCGCACATCCTCCAGGAGCTCCTGACCGTCAAGTCCGACGATGTCGTCGGTCGCGTTAAGACTTACGAAGCCATCGTCAAAGGCGAGGACGTCCTTGAACCGGGCGTGCCCGAATCGTTCAAGGTTCTCGTCAAGGAACTCCAGAGCCTCGGCCTCTCGGTCGAAGTCTCCAACGACGAAGGGGGCAGTGTCTCCTTCATCGAAGACACAACGAGCGACATGCCGGAGCTGGGGATCAACCTCTCCGGTTTCGAAGCGGAGGACCTGTTCAATGCTCGAAGTCAATGATTTCAACCAGGTGCGGATCGCCCTTGCCAGCCCGGAGCAGATCCGCTCCTGGTCCTACGGCGAAGTCACCAAGCCAGAGACCATCAACTACCGCACCCTGAAGCCCGAAAAGGACGGACTCTTCTGCGAGAAGATCTTCGGCCCCACCAAGGACTTCGAGTGCTACTGCGGCAAGTACAAGCGCGTCCGCTACAAGGGCATCATCTGCGACAAGTGCGGCGTCGAAGTCGCCCGCGCGAAGGTTCGCCGCGAGCGCATGGGCCACGTCGAACTCGCCAGCCCTGTCAGCCACATCTGGTTCGTCAAAGGAACCCCGAGCAAGCTGGGGCTGCTTCTCGACATGTCCCCGCGCAACCTCGAGCGCGTCCTCTACTTCGCCCAGTACATGATCATCGAAGTTGACGAAGAGGCCCGGAACCGCGAGCTCGAACACCTCCGCTCCGAGATGATCAACGTTGTCGACGAGCGCGTCGCCGACGTTCGCCCCAAGCGCGAGAAGCTCGAAGCCCAGCTCGAACAGGCAAACGTCGAGCTCCAGGCCAAAGTCGTCGAGCGCCAGGACCAGATCGAGGCCGAGCGACTGATCTCACGTGAGGCGCTCCAGGCGGCCATTACCCGTGCGGTCGAGCAGGCGGAGGCGTCTCGCGGCAACCCGCTCGAAAGCGAGATCTCGCTCCTCGGCGATGTCATCCTCGAAGCCGGTGTCAAGGTCACCCAGACCGCCTTCGCCCGCGTTGGCCGCGAAGGCGCAAAGAAACTCACCGCCTTCGACAAGGAGACCGCCAAGCTCAAGGACTCCGAAGGCCTGCTCGCCGATACCGCCCTCGACGATGCCAAGGCGGCCCTTTACGACGAGCTCCACCCGCTCCAGCAGAAGGAAAAGCAGCTTCGCGATGAAGTCGAAGAGCAGTACCGCGAGCGTCTGCGCGACCTCGAAGAGCTCGCCGACCCCATCCGCGACGACCGCGTTGTGCTCCTGAGCGAGACCCGCTACCGCGAGCTCTCCGACC
>JAANMV010004655.1_pt1 | contig 10606 bp, 10 predicted proteins | sample 7279661 | NCBI WGS metagenome assembly JAANMV01 (sample SAMN14094540, study PRJNA606508) | bioreactor metagenome | isolation source: A lab-scale SPAN reactor treating ammonium-rich wastewater day 121 | place: Ireland: Galway | collected 2017-05-16 | reverse complement strand
ATCGACCGCATGCGGCTGGCCGGGCCGGAGGCTGATCCCACCAGTCGCAACCGCACCATGGCCGCCGACCGCGAACGCATCGTTGCCGAGATCAGCGCGATGCTCGAGGGCGACGCCGAGACGCAGGGCATGTTCCTCGCCTCGGCACGTTCGGCCGTCCTTTTCCAGGCAGGCCGCGAGCGCACCAAGACCAACGCCATCAAACTGGGCCAGGAAGCCCGGATGGCCATGCACACGATCGGGCGCCGCATGGTCGCTGCTGGAGCCTGCGACGACGTTGGGGACTTCGCGTTCCTGAAGGCCGGCGAGATAGAGCGCTGGCTGGCCCACCCCACCTCGTTCCGGGACACCATCCGACAGCGCAAGGCGCTCTACGGGCAGTATGCCGCTATCCAGGAGCCGTTTGTTTTCTGGGGCACCCAGCCCGATCCTTCGACCTGGCCGGCAAAGGGCACGACCGCCGTCGACGCGGTGAAGGTGGGCGACGTGCTCCAGGGGTTCCAGGGCTGTCCGGGCCAGGTCACCGGCACGGCGCGGGTCGTCCTCGATCCCATCGACCCGACGGCGTGCGGCCCCGGCGAGATCCTGGTCGCGCCGATGACCGACCCCTCGTGGACGCCGCTGTTTGTCGCCGCAGGCGGCGTGATTGTGGATGTCGGGGCGGCCCAGAGCCACGCGATGATCGTCAGCCGCGAGCTCGGTATCCCCTGCGTCCCCAGTGTCACCGATGCCACCCGCCGCATCCCCGACGGCGCAACGGTGCTGGTCAACGGCGATGCGGGCACCGTCACCATCGTTGCGCTCCCGTGAGTGCGGGGCAGCCAGCCATGCAGCCGATCTACGCCTTCGATGCCGAACTTCCGCACGGGACGATCCCGGAGTCGCTTCTCGGGGGAAAGGGCGCCAGCCTCGCCGAGATGACCCGCGCCCTCAGCCTCCCGGTCCCGCCGGGGTTTGTCATAACGACAGATGTCTGCCGCCGGTACCGTACCGGCGGCTGGCCGGCCGGGCTCGATGCGGCCATCGACGAGCACCTCGCCCGCCTCGGTGAGCGTATGGGCCGCCGCCTCGGCGACCCGGTCCGCCCGTTGCTGGTCTCCGTCCGCTCCGGCGCGCCCGTGTCCATGCCCGGCATGATGGACACCCTCCTGAACGTTGGCATGACGCCCGCCATCAAAGACCGCCTGGCGGAAACGACCGGGAACGCGCACTTCGCCGCCGACACCTGGCTGCGCTTCAACAAAATGTACGCGGAGATCGTCTGTGGAGCGGCTCCGGATGCACTGGCCGAGGCGTCAGCCAATGACGGCAGCCCGGAAGGGCTGCTCGCAGCCGCGGCTCGGGTGCGGGCGGCCGCCCGGGCCGCCGATGGCTCGGGCATCCCCGAAGCCCCCGTCGGCCAGGTGCGGGCCGCTGCCGCCGCCGTCTTCCGCTCGTGGGACTCCGAGCGCGCCCGCGTCTTCCGGGCCCGCGAAAACATTTCCGGGGACCTGGGCACCGCGGTCACTGTCCAGGCAATGGTTTTCGGCAACCTGGACGATCACTCTGGCACCGGCGTTGTCTTCACGCGCGACCCGGCCACCGGCGCGCCGGGCCCGTTTGGCGACTACCTGGCCCGCGCCCAGGGCGAGGACGTGGTCGCCGGTACCCACGCCGTCGGCGGGCTCGAAACGCTCCGTGACCACCTTCCCGGCGTGTACGCCGAACTCCTCCAGGTGCTCGACCGGCTGGAACGCCACTACCGCGACATGTGCGATGTCGAGTTCACCGTCAGCGAGGGAAAGCTCTACATCCTTCAGACCCGCATTGGCCGCCGCAGTCCGCTCGCGGCAGTCCGCATCGCCGTCGCCATGGCGGAGGACGAGTCGTTCCCGCTGAGCCGCCCTGAGGCGGTGGCTCGCGTCGATACCGGTGTCCTCCAACAACTTGCGTCCTTGCGCACGATCGACCCCGCCGCGAAGCCGCTCGCGGCCGGGCTCGCCGCCTCCCCTGGGGTGACTGCCGGGGTGCTCTGCTGTGATCCGGACCGTGCCGCCGACCTGGCGGCGCGAGGGATCGCCGTCGTCCTCGCTCGCGAAGAGACCTCGCCCTCCGATGTCCACGGGATGGTTGGCGCGGTGGGCCTCGTCACCACGCTCGGGGGAGTCGCGAGCCACGCCGCCGTGGTTGCCCGCAGCTGGGCCATCCCCGCGATCACCAGCCTCGCGAATACGCAGGTGCTGGCGACCGGCCTCCGCATCGCCGGCGCGTTCATCGCCGAGGGCGAAGTCGTGACCGTCGATGGCACCGCCGGCTCCCTCTACGCGGGTGATTGTGTCGCCGACGGAGCATCTGACATCCCGGAAGTGCGCACGCTCCGGTCGTGGGCGGCCGAACTGGGCGCGGAGCCGGGGACAGCCCCGGCCCCCGCCGAGCCCGGCCGGGACGCCGATGTGAGTCTCCTCGAAATCGCGCGGACGGTGCAGCTGAAAGGGCTCTGCACGCCGGAACGGGCAGCTGCCGCGCTCTCGGCGGCTCTTGCCCGCATCGAGCAGATCATCCACGGCAACGAGTCGCTCTTCCGGGCGACACCCCGCGGCATGATGCTCACCCCCGACGGCCGCTCCTGGGTGTCCGAGCAGCTCCAGGCCGAACGGGCGGCCCTGGACGAGGCCGCAATGGCCGCCTGCTACGCCCGCTTTATGGAACTGAATCACACCTTCAAAGCGCTGGTAAGCGAGTGGCAGCTCGCCCAGGCCGACGGCCCTCCGGACCACGCCTGGGAGGCGCTCGTGGAGCGCGTCGCCGAGGTGCACGATGGCCTGCAGCCGCTGCTCGATGACGCCTGCGGACAGGTGCCGCGCCTGCGCAGCTACCGGTCCCGCTTCCACGCCGCGCTCGAGTCCATGCGCGCCGGCGATCGCACCATGCTGGCGGCACCCCTGGAGGACAGCTACCACACCGCCTGGTTCGAATACCACGAGGAGCTCATCACCCTCTGCGGTCGCGACCGGGCGGCGGACGAGAAGGCCGAGGCTGCGAGCCACTAACCCGGGCTCTCCGGGATCCACCGGTAGCGCCGCAGGTCAATCCTGCCTTCGTGCTGGAACTCCACGGCCTCCCCTTCGAGAAGGCGCCGCTGCACCTCGGCCGCCTCGCCCCGGCCCCGCAGGCTGATGCCGCCGCCCGCATTCACCACGCGCCACCACGGCACGTCGCTATTCCCCGGCAGGAAGTGGAGCGCGTACCCCACGGCTCGCGCAGCCGCAGGCGACCCGAGTTCGACCGCAACCTGCCCATAGGTCACCACCTGCCCCGCCGGTACTTGCCGGACGAACTCGTAAACGCGGTCATAAAACGTCTTACGGCTGGTGGCGCGTTCTCCTGTCACTGGCCGTATTATCCGCACTCACCATGCAAACCCCATCCGAAACCGCACCGCTCTCCGGGATTCGTGTCGTCGATGCCGGCCAGATCCTCGCCGCGCCGTTCTGCTCCACCCTGCTTGGTGAGTTTGGCGCCGACGTCATCAAGGTCGAACCGCCGGGGACCGGCGACGCCAACCGGGGTAGTGTCTCGTTTGCGCAGGACAACCGGGGGCAGAAATCGGTCACGCTCGATGTCACCCGCCCCGAAGGCGCCGCGCTCTTCCGCCGACTCTGCGATGTCTCCGACATCCTCGTGGAGAACAACCGGCCGGGGGCACTGGAGAAGTGGGGCCTCGCGCCCGAGACCCTCCGCGAGTCGAATCCCGGGCTCGTGGTTGTGCGCATTAGCGGCTACGGCCAGACCGGCCCCTACCGCGACCGCGCCGGCTTCGACCGGGTCGCCCTGGCCTTCGCGGGGATTACCGCGCTCACGGGCTATCCAGGCCTGCCGCCGGTCCGTCCCGGCTACTTTGTCGCGGACTACGGCGCGGGCATCTTTGCTGCCTTTGGCGCGCTTGCCGCCCTCCGCGCCCGGGAGCTCTCAGGCCGTGGCCAGGACGTGGACATGGCCCTTTACGAAGCCGTCTGGCGGATGAGCGGCACCCACGCGGCCAACTACGGCCTCAGTGGCAAGGACCGCGAACGCTCGGGCAACTACTTCCCCGGCGTCGTCCCGGCCGAGCAGTTCGAGACCAGCGACGGCCAGTTCCTGGTCGTCAACGCGACCACCCAGCGATCGTTCGAGAAGCTGTGCCAGGCGATAGGCCAGCCCGAGTTGGTCCAGGACCCGCGGTTTACCCCGCGCAAGCACCTCCTCGAAAACCACGCCGCCATCCATGCCATCGTCGGCGAGTGGGTCGCTTCCCGGGCGCTCGCGGAATGCCAGGAGATACTCGACCGCTTCGGGGTCCCGGCGACCAAGGTCTACAACACCAGCGACATCGTCGGCGACCCCCACTTCGCCGCCCGCCAGCAGGTCATCAGCGTCGAAAGCACCGACCATGGCCAGCTCCTCCAGCCGGGCGTCGTGCCGATCCTGACGGAGACACCCGGCCAGGTGCGCGGCCGCGCGCCCCTCCTGGGAGAGCACAACGAAGAGGTCTACCTGGGGCTGCTGGGGCTCGCGGAAGATGAGTATGGCCGGCTTAGGGCAGCGGGCGTCCTCTAACAGGGCGCGAGCCTGGCGCTTCATTCCGGCTCGCGAGGAACTTGTGGGGCCATCCACCTCGCGGCCAGCCCTTCGACATCCTCGGCGTAACGGCCCTGACTACACGACGTACCGGTCCCTGGACCGACCCGGCCCGGCCGAAGAATGCGGCGGCGGGTTGGGCGATGCCGCGCACAAACAGAACGGCCGTCACCTGGTGGGGTGTGACGGCCGTTCTGTTTCCCCGGCGCGGGAGAGGTCGCACCCGGGGAAGGGGCAAAGAAGGTTGAATCAGGCGGCGTTGGCGACGCGGTGCTCTTCGTTGGTGATGAAGTCACCATCCTGGAGCCAGTTCTTGAACTGCTTCTCGGTGCCGCAGACTTTGCAGACGCCACGGCTCACGGGGCCGTTCGGCTCTTCAATCCGCCACCGGTGGAAGTGGTCCGAGATGCTCGCCTTGGGTGAATCGACGGTGGCATGCGCCATGGTGGACCAGTCCTTTCTGTTGACTCGCCTCGCGGCGATCGCTACGCTTATTTTAGGTGACCGCTGGTACTAGCGAAACAATAGTGACGTTCGTACCGGAATAATACCATCCGGCGCTATCGTGTCAATAGCTACGGGCCTACCCGCGCACCACCCTCTTTACTTTGGCGAAACCAGGAGTCCTACGCATGGTCCAACGTTCTGAGAGCGACCCGGCCCGGAAGTCCTACAACCACCCCTGTGTGATTGCCCAGACGCTGGATATTTTCGGCGACCGTTGGACCCTCCTCATCCTTCGCGACCTGATGACCGGCCTCCAGCGTTACAACGACATCCTCGAAAGCTGCGCCGGTATGTCCCCCAACGTCCTTTCCGACCGCCTGAAACGGTTGGAGGCCGAGGGCCTCGTCCATCGCGACTATTACAAGGAACTGCCGCCACGCGTCGAATACACCCTGACCGAGAAGGGATGGGCCGTGCGCCCCGTCCTGCTGTCCCTGCTCGAGTGGGGCCGCCACTACGTCGATTCCCTGACCGAGGAAATGGTCGGCAACGAGGTCAGCCATGATTTCGCTCTCCGTGTCATCCCGGCATTCTCGTTCCAGCCCGGCCGCGCCGAAGACCTCAACGCCCGCATGGTGATCGAGATCTCCGACTGCGCGAGCTGCAACACCTGGACTTTCGACATCAGCGACGGCCGCCTTCACCCTCGCCGCAACGGCAGCCCCGATGTCGATGTCTTTCTGAAGACCAATACCGAAGGCTTCTTCAAGTTCATCCGCGGCGAGTCCACTGCTGCGGACGTCGGCGAGTTCCACGGCTCGGAGGAGACCGCTTCCTCCATCCAGGCCTGCTTCCAGACCCACTGATTACCACGCAACCCGGCGGGGCCGTATCCTTTCCGCCGATGCCGACCTCACTTGCTCCCGTCTCAATCGACGAACTGCGCGATATCGCGAAACGCGTCCGCACGGACATCGTCACCATGGTGTACCAGGCCCAGAGCGGCCACCCGGGTGGTTCGCTCTCCGCGGTCGAACTCGGTGTTTCGCTGTTCTGGAACCATCTGCGCTGCGACCCTGCCAACCCAACCTGGCCCGGACGCGACCGCTTCATCCTCTCCAAAGGCCACGCGACCCCGTTCTACTACAGCATCCTGGCCGAGCGCGGCTTCTTCAGCACCGCGCTCCTGAGCGGCTTCCGAAGCCTGGGCAGCCCCCTCCAGGGCCACCCCTCCATGTCCGCGGCCCCCGGCATCGAGATGTCCGGCGGCTCACTTGGCCAGGGTCTCTCCTTCGCCATTGGCCAGTCACTCGCGGCCCGGCTAGATAAGCGCGACTACCGCTGCTGGGTGCTGATGGGCGACGGTGAGTTGAACGAGGGCCAGGTGTGGGAAGCCGCCATGGCCGTTCCCCACTTCGGCCTGGGCGACCGCATCATCGCCATGGTCGACCGCAACGGCATCCAGAACGACGGGTTTGCCGACACCATCATGAAGACCAACCCGGTGGAGATGTGGACCGGGTTCGGTTGGCATGTCATCGAGTGCGACGGCCACGACATGGCTGCTGTTGACCAGGCGCTCGCCGAGGCGGAAAAGCCGCACGACCGGCCCCGCCTCGTCGTCGCCCACACCGTCAAGGGCAAGGGGGTCAGTTTTATGGAGAATAACCCCGGCTTCCACGGCAAGGCCCCGACCAAAGAGCAGCTCGAACAGGCGCTCGCTGAAATACAGGGAGGCCTCTCATGACCAGCGCACCCGTCGCAGCCGCCACCCGCGAGGCCTATCCGGCTGGCCTTATCGACCTCGTCGAACAGGGCGTCGACGTGGTCGCAATCGACGCGGACCTTTCCGTCTCGACGATGGGCTACAAGTTCGGCGAGAAGTATCCCGAACGCTGGCTCACTGTCGGCGTCGCCGAACAGAACATGGTCGGCATCGCTGCCGGGTTCGCGGCAACCGGCAAGACCGCCTTCATCGCGAGCTTTGCCGCCTTCGTCCCCGGCCGCTGCTTCGACCAGCTCCGCACCTCCGTCGCCCAGCCCCGCGGTGGCCTGAGCGTGAAGTGCGTTGCCAGCCACGGCGGCGTCACTGTCGGTGAAGACGGCATGAGCGCCCAGGCCATCGAGGACCTCGCGCTCGTTACCTCGCTCATCCCGTTCGATGTCGTCGTCCCTGCGGACTTCGAGTCTGCTCGCCAGGCGATCGTCGCCGTGGGCAAGACCAGCGGCCCGGCGTACGTGCGCACCGGCCGCCCGAAGGTCGATCCCATCTATGACTCCTCCTACCGGTTCGAGCTCGGCAAGGCCAACACGCTGCGCGCCGGGACCGATGTCACACTCATTGCCTGCGGGATCATGGTCGGTGTCGCGCTCCAGGCGGCGGAAGTGCTCGCCTCGGAGGGCGTCTCGGCTCGCGTCCTCGACATGGCTACCATCAAGCCAGTCGACCGCGACGCGGTCCTCGCCGCTGCCCGCGAAACGGGCGCCATCGTGACCGCTGAGGAGCATCAGACCCACGGTGGCCTCGGCACCCAGGTCGCTCGCGTCCTCGCTGAAGAGCTGCCCACCCCGATCGGCTTCGTCGGGGTCGACCGCTACGGGACGAGCGGCAAGTGGGATGAACTCCTGGGGTATTTCGGCCTCACACCGCAACGGATCGCGCAGGCTGCCCGCGACGTGATCGCCCGGAAGACGTAGCGGCGGCTGCCCGCTGGCGGTCCCCGCAACGGAAGTTGCAACGTCAAGGATGCTTAAGGTGGCTGATTGACTAGCGCCCGTTGGCGTGCATTACTTTGATCAGTGAATGTCGCTTAATCCGCACGAGCGGGCGGAGCGGGGGATACCAATTCAGGCGAGTTCGCGCATGAGGCGCGAAGCGGCAACTCCAGTCGCAGCCAGTAGCTAACCCCGTCGGCGTTGGAGCAATCTCGATCCGAGGCGAGTGCCCGCAGCCCCCATCACCAGGGATGCGTGGTTCCCCTCTTCAGTTGTGCTACGAGTGCTCGGGTGTCTGTCCACAGCCCACATTTGGAGATCTGGATGTCCGCCGCTCTAGCCGAGGAGAATTGCAATGTTTCCACAGGATTTCGCGTTCATCGGCGAACGAGAAAGGCAGTCGTGGTTGGAGTCGCCCGGAGTGCGATACCGCCGCGAATGGCACAAGCACCGGGAGATTGACGAGTTGAAGGAGCGCCTCTCCCAGGCCCGTCAATCGCTGAAGGTGGCCACCGCCCAGTAGCTGACGCCATACAGAATCGGAGCCCCCTCCCGTGAACTCGGGAGGGGGTTTTTCGTTGCCGCCGAGCCAGTACAGCCCGATCGATCGCCCGGGTCCCTCACGGGAGGAGTGTGAACGACGCGACGTGGCGCGGCCGCATCGCCCGGAAGTGCCGGTGGTCGAGCGTCACAACGAATGGCGTTCCCAGCTCCTCTGCCAGGGCCGCGACCGAGGCATCAACAGCCCCGAGAGGGAAGTCCCCGTTTATCCGGACCAGTTCGGCCATGCGGGCGAGACCGGCCTCCGATGGCTGAATGAGCTCCAATGAACGGCATGATTCCAGGAACAGCGCCTCCCCTTCCGGGCCAAAGTCCCGGGCCAGGAGGAATGCCACCTCGCCGATACAGAGTGTGGGCACAACAATCGTGTGGCGCGTCCCCCGGAAGAACTCGACTACCCGGTTGTGATCGGGGTCACGAACGTTGGCCAGCGCAAGAAGCGGGCCGCTGCCGCAGACGGCGACGGTCACCCGCGGTCAGCCTCGATAGCGTCGGCCACGGACTTCTGGAGCTCCTCCTCCATGGCAGCCGCCCCGTAAGGCAGATCCTTGCTGACAATGCCGATCATGGCCTCGAATGGCGAAACGGCACGCTCTGCCGCCAATTGCTTCTCGATGAGCTGGCGGATCGTCGCGCTCACGGACTGGCCACGACGCCGGGCTGCGTGTTCGACCGCCGCGACAGTCTCTTCCGGGAGCGTAATCGTCGTTCGTTTCATACGCGCATACTAGCATACCTGCATCGTGGCTGATGGCCGTTCGGCCCCTATCTCTGCCACAATCTCCGAACCCCATCCCCGGAGCCTCACCCCATGACCCGCGAACCCCGCATGTTCGGCCTCTGGTCCAGCCCCGTCACCCCGGCCGCCCTTGCCGCCGGCCTCCGCCTCGGCGAGCCCTGCTGGGACACCGATGGCCAGGCGCTCGCCTGGGTCGAGGGCCGCTCGGACCGCGGCGTCATCGTTACCCAGGGGCTCGATGAGCGCGCCACCCGCGACCTCACCTCTGACATCTCTGTCCGCGCTTTTGTGGGCTACGGCGGCGGGGACTTCACGCTCGCCCATGGGGCGGCGTTCTTCGTCGGCCAGGCCGACCAGCGCATCTACCGCCAGGAACTCGCGGGTGGCGCCGCGCGGCCGATCACGCCAGCGTTCGGAGCCGCCTCGACGCCCGCTGTGTCGCCCGATGGCCGCTGGGTCGCCTACGTCCACACGTACGAGGACATCGACTGCATCGCCGTGGTCGACTCGCAGGGAAAGCACTGGCCCCGGCGCCTTGGCGAAGGACGCGACTTCTACATGCAGCCAGCCTGGCACCCTGCCGGGGACCGGCTGGCCTGGGTGGAGTGGGACCACCCCCAGATGCCCTGGGATGGCACCGAGCTAAAGGTCGCGCGCCTGGGCTTCCCCGAGGGCGGCCTGCCCGTGCTCGCCGGCGCCGAGGTGGTAGCCGGTGGCCCCGAGACATCCGTCTTCCAGGGCACCTTCGCACCCGACGGCCGCTCGCTCGTCTATATCTCCGACGAGTCAGGGTGGGGCCACCTCTACCGCCGCGACCTGGAATCCGGCGCCGTCAGCCAGCTGACCGGCGGGGAATTCGAACACGGCACACCAGCGTGGGGGCAGGGCATGCGGACCTTCACCTTCACCCAGTCGGGACGGATCGTCTCCGTCCGCCAGCGGGCCGGCTTCCACGAACTGATCGCTATTTCGCCCGACGGCGGGGTGACCAGTCTCGCGGACAGCCAAACCGGTTACTCGGCGTTCTCGAACCCCGCGGGCGCCCCGGGCAACGAGAAAGTGGCTGTGGTCGCGGCGGGCGGGAAGCAACCGCCCAGGGTGGTCGTCTTCGACCTCGCCGAGCCGGGGGTTCGTGGCTCGGTCCGCCGCCGGAGCGATGCTGAGGCCGTCTCCCGGGAGGCCCTCTCCGCCCCTGAACCGGTCTCCTGGACGTCGTTCGATGGCGAGCAGGCGCACGGCCTCTACTATCCCCCCGCGAGTGAACGGTTCGAGGGCACCGGTGCACCGCCGCTCATCGTCCTCGTCCATGGCGGCCCTACCAGCCAGGTCATCGCGGGATGGGCGCCAAACGCGCAGTTCTTCGCCACCCGCGGCTATGCGGTCCTGATGCCCAACTACCGCGGCAGCACGGGCTACGGCCGCGAGTACATGCTGAAGCTCCGCGAAAGCTGGGGCATCTACGACGTCCAGGATGCGAAGTCCGGCGCAGAGGACCTCGCCCGGCGCGGTCTCGCCGACCCCTCGCGCCTCGTCATCATGGGCGGCAGC
>JAANMV010004653.1_pt1 | contig 10608 bp, 12 predicted proteins | sample 7279661 | NCBI WGS metagenome assembly JAANMV01 (sample SAMN14094540, study PRJNA606508) | bioreactor metagenome | isolation source: A lab-scale SPAN reactor treating ammonium-rich wastewater day 121 | place: Ireland: Galway | collected 2017-05-16 | reverse complement strand
GCGATACCACCGGCGGCGCCTGCGAGGTCGACTGTCTGGCGGCCGCTGGCTTCGTCGATGTCGGCGACGATGACGCGGGCGCCGCGACGAACCAATTCGAGCACAGCAGCGCGTCCGATGCCGGAGCCGCCGCCACTGACCACCACTGCCTTGCCTTCGATGTCCATGGAGTCCTCCCAGGTGCACCCACAGGTGCTGGTTGCGCCGGTTACGGGAAGCGCGGCGCGGCCTACGATACCAGAGGCTTGCGGCAGACAGCCCGCGAAGCTCATGAATCCACACTGGACGAACGCTATGCCCATCTTTGCCGTCGGGGACAAGGTGCCCCGGATCCATCCCAGCGCGTTCATCGCGCCAACCGCTACCATCGCCGGTGATGTGACCATCCACGAGAACGCGTCGGTCTGGTATGGGGCGGTGGTGCGTGGGGACACGAGCTACGCCGTCATCCATCGCGGGGCGAACGTCCAGGATGGGGCGGCGGTGCACGGGCGGGCGGGCCTGCCGGCGATCATCGAGGAAGAGGCGTCCATCGCGCACAACTGCGTGGTCCACGGCGCTGTCATCGGTTCGCGGGCGCTCATCGGGAACGGGGCGCTGGTGCTGGATGGGGCGAAGGTGGGCGCAGGGTCGCTCATCGCGGCGGGTTCGGTCGTGCTGCCCGATACCGAGATCCCGCCCGGGGTGCTGGCAGCCGGGACGCCCGCGACGGTGAAGCGTCCCATCGCGGGGAGCGCGTCGGAGGAATGGGTGACGGGCAACCCGGGCCGGTACGCCGCCCTCGCGGTCTTGCACCGTGAAGGCTTACGGGAGCTCAGACGGGACGAGGTTGGGGCTCCCTGAGGCTCGGGGTTCAACTGCCCCGGATGGCGGCGACCACGCCCACAATCGCGAGCGCCAACAACCCGATAACCACGAAGCGGATCGTATCGCGCTGGCCTCGCGTGAGGCCATGATCTGGTTCCGGCTCGATGACGTTGCTCGCCTCGCCGTGCGCCCTGAGGATGTCGCGTGCGAGGCCGGCGCTGGCGACTGGTGCGTAAACGGCCCACGCGCCCTGCATGGTGAACGGCATGGTGCGCTGCTGGAATGAGTGGCCGCGCACGTTGGCCCGAAGGCCCTCGGCGTGGAGGCGGCCAGCCACGATTTCGGCCGCCGACTCACTGGTGCCCTGCCAGACCTGTTCCCAGGCGCCAATGGCCTCGTCGTGGTCGCGCTCTTCGGTCCCGTCCAATGTCACACGCCTCCTAAGCCGGCACCGGCACGTCGAGGCGGTGCTTGCGGAGCTCAGCCATGACCTTCGCGCCGACGGTCTCGTCCGGTTCGACGACGGGCAGGCGTGGTTCGCCGATGGCGAAGCCGAGCTGGCGGAGGACGTAGCGAATCGTACTCGGGCTGCCGTTCAGGAAGCAGGCATCGGTGACGCGGCAGAGGCTGCGGTGGATAGCGGCAGCCTCGGGAAGGCGGCCGGCCAGGATGTGGTGGAGCATCTCGTGCTGCCGGGCCGCCACGATGTGGCCGGTAACACTGATGGCTCCCCAGGCGCCCATGCACCACAGATGGAAGTTGTCGTTGTCGTTGCCGCTCCAGATCTTGAAGTCCGGGGCTGCTTCCATGATGGCCGCGGTGTGGACCAGGTCGCCGTTGGCTTCCTTGTCTCCGACGATGTTCGGGACCTCGGCGCAGCGGAGGATGGTCTCGACGGTCATGTTGACGCCGGTTCGCCCCGGGACGTTGTAGACGATGACCGGGAGGCTGGTGCTCTCAGCGATGGCGCGGAAGTGCTGATAAATGCCTTCCTGCGGGGGTTTCAGGTAGTACGGGACGACGGCGAGAATGGCATCGGCGCCCGCCTTCTCAGCCAGGTGGGCAAGGTGGATGGAATGGCGGGTGTCGTTCGTCCCCGCCCCCGCGACGACGGTCTTCTGGCCCAGTTCCTGCTTCACCTCTTCCCAGAGCCGGTATTTCTCGTCGTCGGTCAGCAGCGGGCTTTCGCCGGTGGTGCCGACCGAGACCACCCCGTCGTTGCCGGAGCGCACGAGGTGCGCGGCAAGCCGGCGGGCGTGGGCGTAATCGACCTCGCCTGCGGGGGTGTAGGGCGTGACCATGGCGGTCAACAGCCTTCCGAGATCTGTCATGTTGGGACTCCGCGGAGAGGTGAGGGGTCATTGTACCGCAGGGCGCCACGCCCCGGGCGCCGGAGGCAGCCCGAAAGCGCGAAGAGGCCCCGGGAATCCCCGGGACCTCTCGGAGGGAAACGCCTGAGGGCGAGGAACTACTGGGCGCCGAAGGGGGGGACGTTTCCGCCTGCCTGGCGCATGCGCTGGAATCCGCGCATTTCGCCGCCCGGGCCGCCACGATGGGCGCCGCGACCAATGCGACCACCTTCGTTGACGAAGGTGGTGATGCGCTCAACGGTGTTCGCCTTCATCTGATCGGCCTGCTCCTGGGTGATCTTGCCGTCGGCAAGCGCGGCGTCGATCCTGGCGTTGGCCTGGGCAACGAGCGCGTCGATGACGTCCTGGGTCTGGTCGCCGGCGATGCCGGCGATGGTGCTGCCTTCCCGGAGCTGGGTCTTCAGGGTTTCTTCGTCGGTGCCGAGCACACCCGCGACCGTGGCGAGGACATTGTGGGCGATGCCACCGAAGGCGCGCTTCATGCCCTTCCCAAGGTCGGCCGCAGGGGCCGCGAGGAACTCGTCGATCCTGCCGGGTGCTTCAGAGAGGATCGTGTCAGCCTGCTCCTGGGTGATCTTGCCATTGGCAACGGCTTCGCCGACGCGGGTTTCGAGCGCCGCGAGGGCGTCAGCCTTCGCCTGGGCCGATGACTTGTCGCCGTACTGGTCGATCATCTGGGCGTTGGTGAGGCCCGCGGCCGCCGCCTCCTGGACTTCGTCCCGGGTAACGCCGATGTCCTTCAGGAGGACCCGGCCGCCAAGGTGAAGCCCCCCGGCGAGGCAGTTGTCGCCAGCCGGGTCTGGAGCGGGCCGGGTGGATGGGGTGGCCGGGTCGCCGCTGCCTTCCTGGGCCATAGCCACGCTGCCGATGCCAATGACACCGATGGCGATGACGCTGGCCAGGCCAACAGAGGCGAGGCGGCTATCGCGGAGTGAGAGGTTCATGTGGATGGGACTCCTCGGTTTGGTAGTGCCGTTTCGGCACTCCGACGGGCCGGCGGGGCGACCCGTTCACCAGGGATATGGATCTACCCACCCCGGGGGTGACGCGGGGTGGTTCAGCGGGCTTTACGCGTGCCGTTCGACCCAGCGGCCGCGGAAGAGCAGGAGGTCGCCGGTGCGCACCGAAATGGTTGCGGGCGTGTCCGCCACTTCGTTGTGGACACCGCGCGGGCTGAACGTGAGGGTGAAGTCGTGGAGGTCCCAGCGCATGCCGCTGGTGGTGACCCCTTCGCAGGGGCCGATGGCGACCAGCGAGATCAGCGTGCCAGGGGGCGCATCGATTGTTGCCATTCCATCAACGAGGGAGATCTCGAACAGGTCGTCGTGGATGCGGATGCCAGTGCGGCCCCGGAAGGTGACGAGCACGGAAAGGTTCGCCAGCGCGTGGTCGGCACGGCCGCCGCCTGCCGCCGCGATGTCTACCTGCGTTGCGCCGCGGGCGATGGCGAAGGTTATGGCTTTCTGGAGGTCCGTAGTGTCGAGTTCGGGGACGCGGTGGAGGCGTTCGGGCGGCAACGAGAGAGCAAGGCGGGCGGGCAGGGAATCGAGGTCTCCGACCACTGCATCGGGAGTGATGCCGGCGTCGAGGGCGATGATGGCGCCGCCGTCCGCGGCCACGATCAGGTCCGCGGTTTCGGCCAACCGATGGAGGAGGTCGCCCGAAGGCGGTTCACCGTTGGCGACGACGAGGGCGCGCATGGCAACAGTTAAGCCCGAAAGGCGAATGCGCGCGAGCGAGGCACCGGTCAGCCCGGGCCAAGTCCACAGGTCACGTCTCCGGACGTATGGTTGACCCGAAACTACTGACTGGAGTGAGGCGATGAAAACCATCCCAGAATCCCACCGGGACCTCCTGACCGGCGTGACCTTCGCGCACCTTGCCACCCTGATGAAGGACGGGGCGCCACAGGTGACGCCCGTGTGGATCGATATCGACGGCGAGATCGTGGTGTTTAACACCGCGGAGGGGCGGCTGAAGACGAGGAATCTCGACCGGGACGGCCGGGTTGCACTTTCGATCCAGGACCCGCAAAACCCTTACCGCTACCTGCAAATCCGCGGGAGGGTCATCGACCGAACACACCAGGGTGCGGACGCGCACATCGATAAGCTGGCAAAGAAGTACCTTGGGCTCGACGCGTACCCTTACCGCAACCCGGCGGAGCAGCGGGTCGTCTACCGGATCGAACCGTCGTCGGTGCAGGCCTACGGCTAACGCCAATACGGTGCTCGCCCGGTGGCCCCCGCGCCGGTAGGATCCGGCACCATGCGTGTACTGCTTCTTGGCTCCAGCGGGCAGCTCGGGTCAGACATCTCGAGACTGTGGCAAGGCGCGAACCTGACCTTGACGACCGCGAACCGCATGGCTGCGGACGTGACCGACGGGGAGGCAGTTCAGGCGCTGGTTGAAGCGACCCGGCCCGACGTCGTGATCAATACGACCGCGTTCCACAACCTGCCGATCTGCGAGCAAGACCCGGAAACCTGTTTCCGTGTGAATGTAGTCGGCGGGTGGAACGTGGCGCGGGCCGCTGCCCAACACGGAGCGGTGGTGGTGCAGTTCAGCACGGACTACGTGTTCGACGGGACGAAGGGGAGCCCGTACATCGAGGATGACGCCCGCCAGTCGGTCAACGTTTATGGCGCCTCGAAGATCGCGACCGAAGATGTGGTGCGGCAGGTGAACCCGGAGCACCTGGTGGTGCGGGTTTCAGGACTGTATGGGCTTGCGGGGTCGGCCGGAAAAGGCGGCAATTTCGTCGAAACCATGCTGCGGCTGGCGCGGGAAGGCAACCCGATCAACGTGGTGGCCGACCAGGTGACCGCCCCGACGAACACGGCGGAGATCGCGGAGGCGCTCCTGCCGCTGGTGCTTGGAGGCGCGCGGGGCATGATCCACCTTGCGGCCGGGGAAGGGTGTTCGTGGCATACGTTCGCCAGCGCCATCTTCGAGATTGCCGGGCTATCGCCGGACCTGAACGCGGTGACAACGGAGCAACTGGGCGGACCGGTGAAACGGCCCACCTATAGCGTGCTCGGAACGAGCCGCGCGCCGTCGCTACGGCCCTGGCGTGCCGGGCTGGAGCGGTACATGCGCGAGAAGTACGGGTAACTACCGGCAAAGGGGATTCCTGCGTACCATCCGCAGAGCCACAAGAGGTGGCCTGGGAGGTTCGGCCATGCGCATACTCGTGACCGGCGGCGCCGGGTACATCGGCAGCGTCCTTGTCCCGAAGTTGTTGGCTCGTGGGCACGAAGTGCGTGTCGTGGACCGGATGTTCTGGGGCCTCCCCCACTACGCGGACGAGCCCGGTGTGGAACTGGTGAACGCAGACGTGCGGCGCATGCCGGAAGGCGTGCTCGACGGCATCGACGCGGTGGACCACCTGGCCGGGTTCTCGAACGACCCGACGGCGGAGTTCAGCCCGGAAGCCAACTGGCAGATGAACGCCGTCGCCACAGAGACTATCGCGGCCCTGTGCAAGACTTCCGGCGTCCGCCGCCTCGTATTCGGCAGCTCGTGCTCGCTCTACGACGGCGCGGAGGAAGACGGCCTACTGGATGAGCACGCTGCGCTGGCCCCACGCGGCGCGTACGCGACATCGAAGCGCTACTCGGAGGAGGCGCTGCTCCGGCACGCCGGGGACGACTTCGAGCCGGTGGTGCTGCGCCAGGCGACCGTGTTCGGCGCGAGCCCGCGCATGCGTTTCGACCTCGTGATCAACGCGTTCGTGAAGGACGCTCTCGTGCGCCAGCGATTGATCCTCCACGGCGGGGGCCGCATGTGGCGGCCGCTGGTGAGCGTGAACGACCTCGCGGACGCACATGTGGCCTGCCTGGAGGCGCCCTCTGAGCTGGTCGCGGGCGAGACGTTCAACGTAGTGGGGCAGAACTACCAGGTGCGCGAACTGGCGGAAGTGGTCGCGGCAGCGCTGGTGAAGCTCGGGAAGCCAGTGGCGCTGGAAGACGGCCCACTGCCGAAGATCGTGCGGAATTACAAGTGCAGCGGCGAGAAGCTGCGCAAGCGGCTCGACCTCGAACTGCCGACGACGGCCGCCGTGGCGGTCGCCGAGCTGGTGGAGCTTTACGGCAAGACGCCGGTGGAACACCTGGGCCACCCGAGGTACTACAACATCGCGTGGATGGAACTCCTCGAGCAGGTGCGCCCGGCGTACCAGGCGATGCAGAACATTTTCGAACCGATCGAGGAGTAGCCGTGGACATCCACGTTTCGAAAACGAAGCTCGAAGGCGTGCTGCTCATCGATACGGACTTCTTCCGCGATGAGCGGGGGTTCTTCATCGAGGTGTACCACGAGCAGCGCTTCCGCGAGCACGGGCTGCCGACGAACTTCGTGCAGGACAACCACTCGCGCTCGGCGAGGAAGGTGCTCCGCGGATTTCACTACCAGGACACGACGGCCCCGATGGGCAAGCTGGTGCGCTGCACTGCCGGGGCAATCCTGGATGTCGCGGTCGACCTGCGGGCCGGGTCGCCGACGTTCGGGCAGTGGGTCTCGGTCGAGCTGACTGCCGAGAATATGCGCCAGATCTGGGTACCGCCAGACTTCGGGCACGCGTTTGCGACGCTTTCGGAGTTCGCCGAGGTGCAATACAAGTGCACCGGCATGTATACACCCCCCTCCGAGGGGACGGTCTCCTGGAACGACCCGGACATCGGCGTTGAGTGGCCGTTCGGCGACCCGGTCCTCTCCGGGCGCGACCAGGCCGGCATGAGCCTCAAGCAGTACCTGGAGAGGCCAGCCTTCCGTTACGGGGGCTGAACCGTCGCGGTTTCGTGGGCGGGTGCCGGCGTTACACTCGCACCATGAGATTTCGCGGGTTGTTGGCTGCGGTGGCTCTGGGCGTGGCCGTACTCATGGTCGTGGCCTGCGCCGACGAAGCGGCGACGGGCACTCCGGCGGAGACCCCGGCCCAGGGCAACGCGGAGGTCACCCGGACGGCCACACCGACCGCGACCGCCGCACCAGGCGGAGAAAGCACCGGCGGCCAAACCACGCCCCGCACATTGGGGACTTCGGCCGGGACCCCAACGACGGCGAAAGACCCGGCATTCGTCGCGCTCGACGGTGCAAGCGCACACTTCGGGCAGATCGACCGCGCGGCATACCGGATCGAGATGCCGGACGCCTGGAACGGCGAACTGGTGCTGTACGCGCACGGGTTCGCGGGGTTCGGCACGGAGGTTTCGGTTGAGTCGCCCCCGCGGGCCCTCCGGCAGTACCTGGTGACGAACGGATACGCCTGGGCGGCAAGTTCGTATTCGGAGAACGGGTACGTGCCGGGGATTGGCGCGGACGACACGCTGGCGCTGAAGCGGCACTTCGTGGAGGAGTTCGGCGAGCCTGAGCGGACGTACATCGCCGGGGCATCGATGGGTGGGAACGTGGTCGCGCTCGCGCTGGAGAACCAGGCGACTGAGTACGATGGCGGGCTGGCGCTGTGCGGGGCGCTCGGCGGGATTGAACAGATCGACTACCTGGCGTCGTGGGTTGCGGTCGCCGAGTACACATCCGGGCTGACCTTCCCCATCGGCGAACCGGGGGCGAACCTAGCGCCCGTGTTCCTGACTGAATTGCCGCGGATCCTGGGGGCGCCGGACGCGCCGACAGAGCGGGGTCGCCAGTTTGCCTCGGTGATGAATCTCCTGACAGGCGGTCCGAGGCCGTTCTTCGTGGAGGGGTTCCGGGAGCAGTACATCGTGAACTTCGGGCTGGTGATGATCGACCCTGAGCGCAAGCTGCTGGTGAACCGGGCGGCAACGAACGCCGACACGGTCTACGAGATCGGTGAAGGACTTGGGATGACCGCGGCGGAACTGAATGCCGGGGTCCGGAGGTATGCCTCCGACGCAGCGGCCCGGAACGCCGAAACGCACCCGGACGCGGTCCCGACCACAGGGCGGATTAGCGTCCCTCTGCTGACGCTGCACAACACCGGGGACCTGTTCGTGCCGATCAGCATGGAGCAGAGCTACCGGGCAAAGGTGGAGGCGGCTGGCAAAGGTGACCTGCTGGTCCAGCGTGCGATCCGCGCGGGTGGACACTGCAAGTTCAGCGAGCCAGAACTGACCGCTGCGTTCGCGGACCTGGTGGCGTGGGTGAAGGATGGCACGAAGCCGAAAGGCGAAGACCTGACCGGTGACCTGATGAATGCCGGGCTGGAGTTTACGAACCCGCTGCGCGCGGGCGACCCCGGCGGAGTCGAGTAGGCGCTGTCGCTCGCGGGGGATTCGCGGCGAAGAATCGCAAAACGGGGAAGGTACTTGTACGCGACACCGGGCGGGAACAGAATGCCGCAATAGTTCGCATGGGGTGAACCACTTGCAGGCAGCACCCATCCGCCGCGAACCCCTGCTGACGTCCGCAGTGATCCGTGTGACGTTCCTGAACTTCCTGTTCTTCAGCGCCTACCTGCTGTTCTTCCCGACGCTCCCATTCTTCATTGAGGGGCTGGGCGGAGCCAAGAGCGAGATCGGGCTGCTGATCGGCATTTCCAGCCTGGCGTCGTTGCTGGTACGGCCGTTTGTGGGCTACGCAGTCGACACGGTGGGGCGGCGGCCGGTGATGCTCGCGGGGCTGGGGCTCTTCGTGCTGAACGCGCTGCTGTACAACCTGGTGCAATCGGTGGCGATGATCCTGCCGTTGCGGCTGCTGACCGGGGCCTCCATGGCCATCTTCGTGACGGCGGCGAGTGCAACGATCGCGGATGTTGCGGCGCCATCGCGGCGGGGCGAGGTCATGAGCTATTACGGCCTGGCGAACAGCCTGGCGTTTGCGGTCGGGCCGGCGCTCGGAGGCTTCATCATCCACGCGGGTTGGCTCGAGAGGTTCGACGACGCACTTACTTCGCGGCTGACCTGGCTGAGCGGCGCCGAAACGCCGGACCTGCATTTCACTTCGCTCTTCTTGTTCGCGGCGGCGGTTGGGGTCCTGGGCGTTTTCATCGCGGCAGCCGGGACCGAGACGCGGCCGGCGGATGGCGGGCCGGCGCGCTCGCTAAGCTTCAGCCACCTCTTTTCGCGGGCGGGCGTTTTCCCGGCCTGCATCAACTTCGCGACATCGTTCGTGTTTGCGTCGATGGTGACATTCACACCGCTCTTCGCACGGGACAACGGGCTCCAGAACGCCGGGGCGCTGTTCATCGTGTACGCGGCGATGGTGATCGTGATGCGGCTGAGCCTCGGGCGCTTCATGGACCGGTACCCGCGGGCGTGGTTCATCGTGCCGGGAATCGCCGCACTGGCGCTCAGCATGGTGACGATGGCCACCGCGCACAGCGTCCCGCAGATGTTCGTTGGCGCCGGGCTCTATGGCGTGGGGGCGGGCACGTTCCAGCCGGCGATGATGGCACACCTGGTCGACCACACGGAGCCGAGCGAACGCGGGCGGGCACTGAGTACGTTCACGCTCGGGAACGACCTGGGGCTCAGCGTCGGGGCGTTGATGCTTGGCGTGCTCGTGGACCAGGCTGGATACCGGCCGGCGTTCGTGGTGGCGGCAGCGATCGCCGCGAGCGGCGCGGTCCTGTTCTTCATTAGCACGCAGCGGGCGCACTCCTGGCGGACGGCCGAGGCAGCAGTAAGACCATAGAGCAGCGCGCCTCGCCAACTCGGGCCAGGTCATCACGGCGGCGTACTCGCCGCTGGTGAGGGATCGCATCCGCATCCGCCAGCGTCAGCTGGTGGCCATCAACACGGCGGAGCTTCCGCCGCAAATTGCCTGGCGATGGTTCATCGGCGAGGTGGAGGCGGTCGGGCCTGGGGGTGTCTCAGACCGCCGGCTCGACCAGCCTCCGGGCTCGAGCCGCGTCGTGTCGAATCCTGAGACCGGCGCCCCGGTCTCAGTTGGCCGTGAGGTCTACTACGGCCACACGGACGACTGGGAGGTAGCGGACACCGTATCGGGTAACGGTCCGGCCAGCACGGATCGCATCGCCGAACGCTACTTCCCCTACATCGAGGCGAAACTGAGCGAGTAGCGGTTGGCCTTCGACAAGCAGAAGGGGCAGCCGTTGGGCTGCCCCTTCCTCGTCTCCAGAAAAATGCGGCTAGCCGAGCCGCTCGATGACGGTGGCGGTGCCGATGCCGCCACCGACGCACATCGTTACCAGGCCGTAGCGGCCGCCGGTGCGCTCGAGTTCGTTGAGGAGGGTGCCAAACAGGCGTGCGCCGGTGCAGCCGGTCGGGTGGCCGAGGGCAATGGCGCCGCCGTTCACGTTGACCTTGCTCATGTCGGCGTTCATTTCACGCTTCCAGGCGAGGACGACGCTGGCAAAGGCCTCGTTGATCTCCACGAGGTCGATATCGCGCATGGTGATGCCGGCGCGGGTGAGGGCGAGCGGGGTGGCCGTAATCGGTCCGGTGAGCATGAGGGCCGGGTCCGAACCGACGACCGCCTGGGAGACGAT
>JAANMV010004652.1_pt1 | contig 10609 bp, 10 predicted proteins | sample 7279661 | NCBI WGS metagenome assembly JAANMV01 (sample SAMN14094540, study PRJNA606508) | bioreactor metagenome | isolation source: A lab-scale SPAN reactor treating ammonium-rich wastewater day 121 | place: Ireland: Galway | collected 2017-05-16 | reverse complement strand
CCGCCAAAGAAGACAGGCGCCAATACTGTCCCCAGTTCCATGGACATTCTGACTATCATCCTCCTCGTCGCGGGCGGAGTGCTGCTCGTTGCCGGCGCGGAGGCCCTCGTACGCGGCGCCGCGCGGATCGCGGTGTCCGCGGGCATCTCGCCGCTTGTGGTCGGGCTGACGGTGGTTGCGTTTGGGACGGGCGCCCCGGAGCTGGCCGTCAGTTTCTCATCGGCGTTGACCGGCGGCGCGGACATCGCGGTTGGCAACGTGGTCGGCAGCAACATCATGAACGTGCTCTTCATCCTGGGGGTTTCAGCCCTGGTTGCGCCGCTCGTGGTGGCGCAACAGCTGATCCGCCTCGATGTGCCGTTGATGATCGGGGCGAGCGTGCTGCTCCTGGCCTTCGCGGCAAGCGGGACGATCAGCACGATCGAAGGTGGTGTGCTCGTCCTGGGCATCGTGGGCTACACCGTATGGGCGATCCGAAAGAGCCGCCGTGAGAGCCGCCAGGTGGCAGCGGAATACGAGTCCGAGTTCGAGTACGGCCGCAGCCGGGGCGGCGTGTTGTTCGATGTCTCGCTCGTCGTCGTCGGGGTTGGGCTACTGCTGCTGGGTTCGAAGTGGTTCGTCGATGGGGCGACCGAGTTCGCGGAACTGCTTGGCGTGAGCGAGCTCGTGATTGGCCTGACCATCGTCGCGGCCGGCACTTCGATGCCTGAGGTCGCGACATCGGTGCTGGCGAGCATCCGGGGGGAGCGCGACATCGCGGTCGGCAACGTGGTGGGGAGCAACCTGTTCAACATCCTGGGGGTGCTGGGGCTGACCGCGCTCGTCGCCGACGGCGGGATAGCGGTGGCGGATGCGGCCTTGCGGTTCGACATGCCGGTAATGCTGGCCGCGGCGGTGCTCTGCCTCCCGATCGTCGTCGGTGGAAGGATCAACCGCTGGGAAGGCGGGCTGTTCCTCGCCTACTACCTCGCGTACACGGTCTACCTGCTGCTGGATGCCTCGGGGCACGACGCGCTCGGGGAATACAGCGCCATCATGCTCTGGTTCGTAGTGCCGGGGACAGCGATCACCCTGGCGATCCTGATGGTCCGCGCCATCCGCCGCGGCGAGGCCATCCCGGCCTGAGCCAGGGCTGCTACCGCTCCATGATGACCTGTCCGGCCTGGAGCACGCGGTCGACCCGGATCATGATCGCGGCGCCCTTGCGCTCGGGGTCGCGGTCGAGTTCGAACGGGATGGTGCGGTCCATCACCTGTTGGCGTACCTCACCTTCGGTCAGCACGGTTGCCTGGCCGAACATCTTCCAGGCGGTGCGTGTCTTCGCGTTGCGGTAGAGCACGCAGGCGCCGGGGTTTTCCTGGAAGTTGCGGAAGGTGGTGCCGAGGGCGCGCTCCCAGAAGGCGACGTGGTCGCCATCGAAGACCATCGCGCTCCCCTTGAAGGCGATGTCGGGCAGGCCGTCCTTGCCCGCGGAGGCGATGAGCACGGGCGCGCCGTCGGCCAGGGCTGTCTCGAAGGCAGCCTTCATTTCATCGGTCAGTGCAATCAACTGGTGGTACTCCCAAAGAGTCTACGTGTGATTGGTAGCTTACCAGAAGTCGGGGGGTGTGGTTCGGAAGCTCGCAGGGCGGATTCCGCCGTGGGGAAGGGGAAGGGCGAAGCAAGGCGGGCGGAGTTGACGCGGCCGCGATGCCGGGCAAGACTCAGGCCCACGTACCACTCCCGCCGGGTGGGCCGGGGCGATCCCGGCGCCCGGCGCCGCGAGGTTTCCGATGACCGAACCGTCTCTCGAACAACTGATCGACGTCCGCGCCCTCGAGCGTTTCGTAAATGAGCAGGTGCCCGGCGGGCCAGGGTCGCTGGACGTCCAGAAGCACGTCGCCGGGTTTTCGAACGAGACCTTCTACGTTTCGCGCGGTAACGATCACTGGGTGCTCCGGAGGCCGCCCCGAGGCCCGCTGCTGCCGACGGCGCACGACGTGGTACGCGAGTACCGGTACATCTCGGCGCTTTACGGCAAGGCTCGCGTGCCGCGGCCGGTCGCGGTCTGCGAAGACCCGAGCGTCATCGGCGCGCCGTTCTACCTGATGGAACGGAAAGACGGGGTGGTCATCCGGGCAGACATGCCGGCTGCGTACGACCACCCGGCTGCCCGGGCGAAGGTCGCGGAAGAGATGATCGACGCGCTGGTGGAACTGCACGCGGTGGACTTCGAGGCGGCAGGGATCGGTGGAAAGGGCGATACCTACCTCGAACGCCAGGTGGGGCGCTGGAGCAAGCAGTGGGAGCTGACCCAACCCCGGACGCGGCCGCTGCCCGGGCTGGACGCGGTGACCGAATGGCTCCGGAAGCGTATCCCGGCGACCGACGCGGTGAGCATCGTCCACGGCGACTACAAGCTCGACAACGTCATGTACGCCAACGACCAGCCACGGCTAATCGCCATCTTCGACTGGGAGATGGCCACCATCGGCGACCCGCTGGCAGACCTGGGGTGGCTGCTTTCGAACTGGGGCAACCCGGGCGACCCGCCGAACACGCGGACGCTGAACGAGGGCCCACGGGTGACCGAGCTGGAGGGATTCCCGGGGGTGGATGAGATGGCGGCCCTGTACGAGCGGAAGAGCGGCCGGTCGATGAAGCACTTCGCCTTTTACCATGTGCTGGCCGTGTACAAGCTGGCGATCATCCTCGAGGGGCTGTACATGCACTACCTCGAAAAGACCGCGTCCAACCCGGCGAGCGCCGAGTTCGAGTGGTACGTACCGGTACTGGTCGACCGGATGCACCGGCTGATGGGGGAGTAGACGATGCGAAAGCGCCTGGCACTCTCGGTCCCGTTCGAGGGATTCACCCTTGCGGAGCACGCGGAACTTTCGCGCGAGGCGGAACGGCTCGGTTACACGGATGCCTGGTCGCTCGAAGTGGACGGTACCGACTGCTTCACGCCGCTGGCCGTAGTGGGTGGCGCAACACAGATGCGGCTCGGGACAGCGATCGCGAACGTGTACACGCGCGGCCCGGCCACGCTGGCCCAGTCCGCGGCGAGCATCGCCGAAGTTGCGCCCGGGCGGTTCAACCTGGGCATCGGCTCGGGGTCGCAGCCGATCGTGGAGATGTGGAACAGCGGCAGCTTCAGCAAGCCGGCAACGCGCGTCCGCGAGATGGTCCAGTTCCTGCGCCAGGCGCTGGCGGGCGAGCGGGTGGTGTTCTCCGGCCAGACGTTCCACGTGGATGGGTTCCGGCTTTCGCGGCCGGTCGAACAGCCCATCCCGATCCACGTCGCCGCGCTGCGCGAGGGCATGCTCAAGGTTGCGGGTGAGTTTGGCGACGGCGCGATCATCAACTGGCTTTCGGCCGAAGATTGCCTTCAGTCGATCGCGGTGGTGAGGGCGGCGGCGGCGGCTGCGGGGCGCGACCCGGGAGCCATCGAGATCACGGCCCGCCTGATGGTGAACATTGATCCCCCGGGCCCTGACGCGGACATCGGCCAGCGGCGGCTCATCAATGCGTACCTGAACGTGCCTGTCTACCGGTCGTTCCACGAATGGCTTGGCAGGGCCGATTCCCTCAAGGGCATGTGGGAGGCCTGGGAGGGCGGCGACCGGAAGGGCGCGGTGGCGGCGATCCCGGACCAGGTGGTGAGCGACCTTGTCGTCCATGGCACAGCCGAAGAGCGGAACGCGCACGTACAGCGCTACCTGGATGCGGGCGTCGATACGGCTTTCCTGAACTGGTTCAGCGTGAACCCGGACCCTGCCGTCAGGCGGGATCTGACGCTGAAGGCGATGCGGGAGATGGCGCCTTCGGCCGTAGGGTAGGACACAGACCACAGCGTCAGGGGAGGCGGTTGACCGGGCGCAGGAAGAGGATGGCCAGCAGGCCAATGCTGACCGCGACCGCCGCGCTCGAGACGATGGTGACCTGGGGACCCCAGAGACTCGCCTGGATGCCGGCCTGGGCGTAGCCGATAGGGATGCTGGCGCTGAATGAGAGGCCATACATGCTCATCACGCGGCCCATCATCTGGCGGTCCGTATTCTCCTGGAGAAGCGCGACAGCGAAGTTGATGAAGATGGCCGGCCCGAGAATGCCGGCGACGAAGGCGAGGGCCATCGAGAGGGGCAGCCAGGAACTGAGCCCGTAGAGCAGCCAGAAGCTCCCGCCGAAAAGCAGCGAACCGGAGAGCAACCGGCCCCTCCGGCGCGAGCGGAATATGCTCATGAGAATCGAGCCGAAAACGATGCCGGCGCCGAGCGCGCCCCAGAGAAGCCCGACATACTTGTCGGAGGCTTCGTACACGTCCTCCACCATCAGGACCACGGTCACTGCGAACGGCCCCATCAGGAACACGCCAGGGACGGTGCCGAGGGCGAGGATGCCGAGGAGCGAGCTGTCCTTCCGCACATAGCGGATGCCCTCGGCCAGGTCGTGGCGGACGCTGCGGCCGGTGGGTACGGGCATATCGGTGGCGATCCGGCCGAAGAAGACGGCCGCGAGCGCGAGCATCGCCACTTCGGCAGCGAAGGCAACGGTAAGGCCCCACCCATCCGCGAGCAGCCCGCCGATGCTGGGCCCGCCGAACTGGAGGGTGGCCATGAACGCCATGGTCCCCCAGATAGCGCCGTTCTGAATCTGGGAGACGTGGAGGATCTGGGGCATCATGCTCTGGCGGGCGGGGTTGGTGAAGGCGCCGGCGCTGCCGACAACGGCGGCAAGGATGAAGACCGGCCAGATGACACCCGCCTCGAAACCCGCCAGGGCGACGTACACCAGCGACACCGCCGCAGCCACGGCATAGGTGCGCACGAGGATGCGCCGCCGCTCAACGCGGTCGGCGATGACGCCCCCGAAGAGCGCGAGTGCGGCGCCGGGGAGCGTCTGGCAGATCAGGGCGGCAGCGATGGCGGCCGCGCGCTGGTCCTCGCTTACGCGGTCGCGGATGAAGAGGGGCACGGTGACCGCCTGGATGCCCACCCCGGTCCCGGCCACAACAGAGGCGGCCCACCAGACCCGGTAGCCCGCCACCGAGAACGGGTTGCGCGACACGACCGCTGGTTCAGTTGCGGCGGCGGCGGCGACCGGCTGCGGCAGCACTTCTTCGGTCATGGGCGCGGAGTGTACTTGGTTCCCGGCTTGGTTGCATGAGACAACTCGCGTTGGCGCCGAAGGCCAGGCGGGCGATGCGCAGGGAGCCATGCGGCCAAAGCCGGAGGGGTTTAGCGGGGCGGGGGCTTCCGGAAGAGGCCTTCCTGGGCGACGCTCGCGACGCGCACGCCTTCGCGGTCGTACATGCCGGCGAACATCAGGCCCCTGGCGGCATGGGCGGCCGGGCTTTCGCTGACGTAAAGGATCCAGTCATCGAAGCGCGGCGGGCGATGGAACCACATTGCGTGGTCGAGGCTGGCAGAGGCGCCGCCGGGCATCCAGATGCCGTAGTGGTGGGCAACGGTTGCGACCAGGCCGCTGTCGCTCAGATAGACCATCGCGGCAGCGTGAAGGATCGGGTCTTCGGGGAGCGGCGCGTTCATCTTGCCCCAGACCATGCGGGCGGGCAGGCGCCCATCGCCGTCGCTTTCGCGCGTGGGGCGGGCGGCCGAACGCAGGTCGATGGGGTGGTTCATGCTGCGGCGCATGCGGTCGGCCATGCCGGGCGGGAGCTGTTCGGCCATGCGCGGCATGGCGATGGTGGTCCACCAGGGTTCGCAGGTCTCGGGGTCGGGGGCCTCGGGCATCGGCTCCTGGTGGGAGATGCCCTCTTCGGGAGCGACGAAGCTCACGGAGGCCTCGAAGATGGTGTGCCCGGCCTGGACCGCTGTGACCCTCCGGGTGAGGAAGTTGCGGCCTTCGCGGACGCGCTCAACGTTGTAGTCGATGGGGTCCTTGGGCTGGCCCGCCCGGAGGAAGTAGGCATGGAGCGAGTGGATCGCGCCGAAGCTGATGGTGCGCCCGGCTGCGACGACCGATTGGGCGAGGACGAGCCCGCCGAAGAGGCGGCCCTCTTCCTGTCCGGGCTGGCCGCGAAAGTGGTCGTAGTCTGTGGGCTCGAGGTTGAGTTGCCGGAGGAGAAAGGCAACAGCCTTATCCGGCGAATCCTGTGCGGGTTCGGTCATGCGGAAGGGACTCTTCTTGCGTCCACGCGGCATCGCCGTCGCGGCGCGGGGGATATGTGCAGCCAGCATAGCCGCTCGGAGTTTCAGCCGCATCGCCCGGAGGGACATGGTGCACCCGCGCGGCAGCGAAGGTTCGGCCCCGGCGCCTGCGGCAGCTCCCATGCCGGCCTTGCCGGGCGCGAACCCGGGCCCGCTACTTCACGGTGATGGATCCGGTCATGTCCACCGGGTGGATATCACACCGGAATTTGTACGTGCCGGGTGTTCCCGGTACGTCCCACGTCAGTGTCCCGCTCTTGCCCGCGAGGATCACCTCGGGTACCGACACGGTCCCGGCATTGAATACCCCCGAGGCGGTGGCAATGTGCATATTGTGCGGCTGCAGACCCTCGTTTCTCAGCGTGATCGCAACCCGAGAGCCCGCTGTTACCTCCAACGTGTTCGGTTGGAACACGTTGTCGCCCATCGTGATGGTGATCTCCTGCGTGGCGCCACCGCCCCCACCCGGCGTTGCCGTGGCTGCCGGAGCGCCGGTCGATGTCGGGGTCGGCGACCCCTCCGCCGTCGCTGGCGATGTGGCGGTCGGCTCGGCCGCTCCGGGCTTGCCAAGGTCCTGGAACGTCCCGGGGTCTTCGTCCCCGGTCACGTGCAGGATGCCGAGACCGCCCTTCGATACGCGTGCAATCGAATGGTCCACGAGCTTGTAGTCCCCGGGCACGTCGAGCCCGAAATCGACGATCGCCGCGCCGCCCGGCGGGATGAGGACCGTCTGGATGCCCTGCAGCGGCGGGCTCATCAGCGTCCCGTACTGGTAGGCCCGGTCGAAGATTTCGCCAATGACGTGGAAGCTCGAGATCAGGTTCGGGCCGCCGTTGGTCACATACAACCGGACGGTCTCGCCCGTGTTCGCCCGCAGGACATCGTCGCCCTGGAGCGCCTTGGTCGCACCGTTGAACACAACGTACGTTGGATCTTCGGCAAGCAGCTTCGTCGAATCCAGCTGCGATACCCCGCCGGCGCCCGGCGTATCGCTCAGATAATACTCGTGCTGGCCCACGTAGAACTCTCGATCGACGGCAGGCCCGCGCGTCAGACCGTCGACCAGGATGGCGCCGTACATCCCATTGGAGATGTGGTCGGCCACGATGCCCGCCGCGCAGTGGTACACGAACAGACCCGGCACCTTCGCCTTGAACGTGAAGGCTTTCTCCTCGCCCGGCGCGACGTTCGTCGCCTCCGCCCCGCCCCCGGGCCCATTAACCGCGTGGAGGTCGATGTTGTGGAGCATCATGTTTTCGGAGCGGTTGCGAAGCCGGATCTCGACCGTGTCGCCCACTCGTACCCGGATCAGCGGCCCTGGCACTGATCCGTTGAAGTCCCACACGCGGTATTCGACCCCCGGCGCAATCTCACGTACCTCTTCCCGGGCTTCGAGGTTAACGATCACATGCGCTGCGTCGCGGTTCACCCGCGGCGGGACATTCGGTGGCGCTACCAGCACAGCCTCGATGGTTCCCGTGGCCCCGGTCGAGCAGTTGACCCCTGTAAACATGGCCAGCAACACCACAGCGAGCAGTGGTGCATGGGTGAGCCGTATCCAGTGCTTTATGCGCCGAATGTTAATAGGGGATTTTTCATCCCAGGCAAGTTTCGCTAGTTTCCCCATTTCCGTGCTACCTCGTAATTACCTTACCCGAATACGGGAGCCGATTAGAAGTCGCCAGCGGTAGCCCTTTCCCATTGCGCGGCCTGCGGTTTCAGCCGCATTGCGGGAAGGGTGGTGTTAGAGGTGCCGCGAGGGGGACCGCATGCTGGTGTACCATTTCAGCCTGGATCCACGAGACATCGAGAGCGACGCATTGCGAGACTTCTGCCGCTCAAACCGGGTGCGACGGCTGGCGCTGTTCGGATCGGTTCTGCATAACGAAGCCGGGCCTGAGAGCGACGTTGACCTCCTGGTAGAGTTCGAGCCGGATGTCCGGATGGGGCTCATCCGCCTGGCCGAACTTGAGCTTGAACTTTCCCGGCTGTTGGGTGCGAAGATCGACCTGCGCACGGCCCGCGACCTGAGCGAGCGATTTCGGCCGGAAGTTCTCGCAGAGGCCGAGGTGCTCTACGCAGCCGCGTGACCGTACCGCGCTAGTCCCGCAACGGGAAGATGGCGAACGTCCCGAGTGCCTTGGCGACCAGCCGGTCGCCGTTGCGCACCTCTGATTCGAGGAACGCGACGCGCTTGCCCTTGTTCAGCACCTTCGTCTCGCATTCGAGCGTGCCGCCGCGGACGCCGGCGATGTAGACCATCTTCAACTCAATGGTTGCGCACGACTCGTCCCCTTCGAGGCGGGTGTAGAGGGCGGCGCCCATGCCGGTATCGGCCATCGAATAGAGGACGCCGCCGTGGACCACGCCATGGGGGTTCATGTGATCCGGCGTGACGTCGATGCGGGCGCGGCTTGCGCCATCTGCCCGCTCATAGATGTCGAGCCCGATGAGTTGCTGGAACCCCATGGGGGGTTTGAACTCCTTTGCCATTGCGCGAGGGATATTACCTTGCGAGCGCCGAGCGTGCGCGTAGACTCCCGCCATGCAAACCGCCCCTGGCTCCCAGCCCGCCCATCCGAAGAACGCCGTCGTCATCCTGCTCGACAGCCTGAACCGGCACATGCTCGGGAGTTACGGAGGCAGGGAGTTCGCCACGCCGAACCTCGACCGGTTCGCTGCAAGCGCGCTGCGGTTCGAGCGGCATTACGCCGGGTCGTTGCCGTGCATGCCGGCCCGCCACGACATTCTCTGCGGAGCGCTCGACTTTCTCTGGCGGCCGTGGGGCTCGATCGAGATCTGGGAGGACGCGATCACGCGTCACCTTCACGATGCCGGCGTCACCTCGATGCTGATCAGCGACCATCCCCACCTGTTCGAGGTCGGCGGGGAGAACTACCACACGGATTTCACGGCGTGGGAATACGCGCGCGGGCACGAAAGCGACCCCTGGAAGACTCGCCCCGACCCGAGCTGGCTTGGCGCGCCAGGTTTCGGGCGGCCGTGGCTGCCGTACGACAACTCCCGCGGGTACTTCCGGGAGGAGGCCGACTTCCCGGGACCCCGCACCATGGCCGCGGCGGCGGACTGGATCGAGCGTAACGCCACCTTCCACGACCGCTTCTTCCTGTTCGTGGACGAGTTCGACCCGCACGAGCCGTTCGACACGCCCGACCCGTACGCCTCGATGTACGACGATACGTGGGAAGGCGCGCATCTGATCTGGCCGCCCTACCATGCGGCGGCAATCCGCAAAGGCGTGCTGACCGAGCGGCAGGCGTTCCAGGTGCGGGCCCAGTACGGCGGCAAGCTGACCATGATCGACGCCTGGTTCGGCAAGGTGATGGCGGCCCTCGAACGCAGCGGCGTGCTCGATGGCACGGCAGTCATCGTCTGCACCGACCACGGGCACTACCTCGGGGAAAAGGACATCTGGGGGAAGCCGGGAGTCCCGATCTACGAGCCGCTGGGGCACATCCCGCTCATGGTCCGCTGGCCGGGCGTGGAACCCGGGGGCGTCTCAGCGCTCACGACCAGCGTCGACATCTTCGCCACCCTGTGCGACCTCTTCGGCGTGACGCCCGAGCACCGGACGCACGGGAAGTCGCTGATCCCGCTGATCACGGGGGCGGCGAAGTCGATCCGTGAATGGGCTCTGCTCGGCGTGTGGGGGCGAGAGGTGCACCTGGTGGACGACGAGGCGAAGTACGCCCGGGCGCCCGCGGATGGCAACTTCCCCCTGAGCATGTGGTCGAACCGCTGGTCGACGATGCCTGTGCATGCGGCCAACGCCCCGCGGCTGCCGAAGCCGGACCAGCGCGCGTTCCTCGATCGGATGCCCGGGACGACCGTGCCCGTGATCCGGCAGCCGTTCCAGCCGGGCGACATGCTGCCGTTCTGGGCCTACACCCGGTTCACGGGAAACCACCTGTACCGGCCGGACAACGACCCGGGGGAAGACGAGAACCTGGCGGGAAGCAAGCTCGAGAACGAGAAGGCCGACAAGCTCCGGCAGGCGCTGCTTGCGGTCGAGGCGCCCGATGACCAGCTCGCCCGGTTGGGGCTGAGCTAACGGAGGCGGTGTGCCTCTTGGGGCGTCTCAGTAGACTTCGCGGCGGTTGCCGACTTCGACGACGAGCACGAGGAGCACATTGTCGTGGATTTCGTAGATGACCCGGTAGTCCCCGACGCGGATGCGGTACCGGAGGTCGGCGCCGCGCATCTTGCGGACGCCGGGCGGGCGGGGATCGTCGGCAAGTGCGTAGGCTGCCCGAAGCACGCGTTCGCGCACAGAAGGCGGGAGCCGGCGCACTTGCCGCTCCGCATGCCTGTCGATTCGGACCGTGTACTTCACGCGCTCCGCTGGATCCCGAGTTCGTCCATCAGTTGCTCAAGGGGGATCGATTCGCCGCCCTCGGCCTTCGCGCGGGCAGCCGCGCCCAGGTCGTGCTCCATCT
>JAANMV010004651.1_pt1 | contig 10610 bp, 22 predicted proteins | sample 7279661 | NCBI WGS metagenome assembly JAANMV01 (sample SAMN14094540, study PRJNA606508) | bioreactor metagenome | isolation source: A lab-scale SPAN reactor treating ammonium-rich wastewater day 121 | place: Ireland: Galway | collected 2017-05-16 | reverse complement strand
CAACTCCCTATTGACTCGAGCGGATCCGGCGGCTACAATGAGGACTTGTTCGGGCTAGTAGCTCAGTTGGTAGAGCAGCTGACTCTTAATCAGCGGGCCCGGGGTTCGAGTCCCTGCTAGCCCACCAAGAAAAACCCGCCAAATGGCGGGTTTTTTCATAGGCGCCCTCTCTGGGCAAGTGAGCGAAGGTGACCCAAAATGCTCTTCTTTGAGCGAGAGAAAAGCCACCCAAAAAGCCACCAAAGGCCACCGACCAGGAGTAGATAATCTGACTACCAGGAGTAGGTTTTCGAGCCCCCAAGGAGGCAGTCCGTAAAATACCGTGGAACCTGCGAGCCCTTTCCTGGCGCCCTCGGAGGAGGCCTGCGAATTATTTCTTTCAAGCCGCCGAATCGAACGCGGACAGGTGGCTTTTCTGGCCCGCATAAACAAAAGCCCCCGGAGTCTCCTCCAGGGGCAGGGGGGCGGCCAGGACGGTCAGGCCGGGCGGTCTACCTGGCAGCACCTCCCGGGCGGCCGCCAGGGCTGGCAGGGGTCATCGGATCCTCCTCGGGCTGGTCACGCCCACGAGTTGGGGCAGCTCGCCCTCCGCGCGGGGTGCGGGCGATACCACCAGGGTCAGTCTGTGCGGCTTGGGGCCGCGGTAGCGGAGCATACCAGAGTCGGTCGTGCTGGGAGCCCGGCCGCTGGCTACGGTCAGGATCGCCATGGCGATCAGATCGCGTTCGGCGGCGGCCAGGAGGTCGTCACTGGCCGTGGTCGGGTCCTGGCCGCACAGCTCGAGATACTGCTCGATTGCGCGCAGGGTGATATACCACGGGCCCCGGACGCTCATGACAGCAGGTCGTACAGCCAGCGGGTGCACCAGCGCAGGCTGTGGACGCGCCACTCGCCGGCATACCCGTCATACCACCAGCAGGGCCACAGGATGGCAGGCGTGGCGGCGGGCAGGTGCCCCGTGTAGCCGGTCAGCTCGATGACGACGGGACCCCAGCAGGGCACCTGCCAGCGGTAGCCACGGTAGGGCAGCCGGGCGACGGTCATCATCGCCGGCTCCTGCGCTGCCCGACCCGCAGGAGGGCCGGACTGTCGCTGTTGCCGGCGGCCAGCCAGTGCCTGCCGCACTGGTCGCAGATCCGATACCCGGGCACGTATCCGGCCTCGGCCCAGCGGACCACGCCAGGGCAGCAGGGGCAGGGCACGTCGGTCACGGCGGTCCAATAGTCGGGGTGTGGCGTCATGGCGTAGCGCCGGACCGGGCGCGGGCCGGCGCCGTCCAGGTCACGGCGGATCACGGTGTAGCGCATAGCACCTCCTCCAGCTCCGCCAGGATGGCAGCCTCCAGCCGGCGGGCCGCGGCCACGCGGGGATCGCGGTATGGTATCGGGGGCAGGGCGACGATCATCATGGCACCACCTCGCCCCGGGCCTCGAGGGCGGCCAGTCGGGCCTCGATGCGAGCCAGGCGGGCCTCGAGGTCCGTCGCGCGGGTCGCGCGGTCAGCTCCCAGCTCGAGCCGGTTGCCGGCCTCGGTCAGGCTCTTTGGCAGCTCGATGCCGTTGCGGATGAGCCACCCGGCGGCCTCCTCGGCGTCCACTAGCTCCCAGCTCTCGCCCGAGCCCTGCCAGTCGCTCCAGCGGCTGAGCACCCACTCATGGCCGGCGGTCCGGTATAGCTCCTCGTGCTCCCATTTGTCGCCGGTGGCCAGGCTGATGATGTCGGTGCCGTTGTGGCGCGTGCCCTCCTGGTAGCGGTGGGCTCTCGCCGGATAGAAATAGCGGCCTGAGCCGTCGGTGAGCGGTTGGCGCTTAGGCATGGGTCACCTCCAGCAGCTCGCTCAAGAGGTCGTCGAGGAGGTCCCGATAATCGGCCAGGGTTACGCGCTGGGCGGCGCGGCGGTAGGCCTCTACGTGTTCGTCACTGGCGCCAGGGCTCGCCTGAATGGCCTCCCACAGGTGGAACAGGGCCTCCCGTGCGGAGGGATACTCCTTGGCCTCCAGCGGGCCACTCTGGCGGATTCGGTCCAGGCTGGCCAGCAGCTCAGACAGGTGTTTGGGGTTGCTCCCGGGCGCGGCCGGGGGTATGATTCCGGGGTTGGGGTCCTGGTGCGTTTCGTTCTCAGCGGGTTGCATCAGGGCTCCTCTCTTTCTCGCCTCAGTCGGGCGGAGGATGGCCTCCTTCAGGTTCCTCTTCTCCGCTCACAAACCCAAAAGCGCGGTAAAGCACTTCTCGGGCCAGGGCGCTCGCACCCGACTTCAAGCCGGGCGTTCGCTTCTCGGCCCTCTCCTGGAGTAGCTCCAGGAACCTGGGATTCACGCGGATTTTCAGAATCGGGCGACCTTTGGTTGGCATGAGCGGATTCTACTGGGTGTGACACACCCACGCAAGTCGGAACACCTGTTCGCGGTCGAGGATTTTCACGCCGTCGGCCTCCTGGCAGCCAGGGGGGGGCAGGAGTCGGCCTCGAAATGGCCCAAATTAGCCCCGTTTCGGCCCAGGTCCCACCTGCGGGGTCCCCCGGCTTGAAAATCGCTCAAAACCCCCGGCAAACGCAAATGCGGGCCACTCGCCCGGAATCCCAGTGCCTATGCGGTGTCGCGCACCACATGATGCCGCCCGTCGCGCCACTCAATGGCAGCATACCGGCTACCAGGACTGTGGCGCTGGGCATCGCGGGCGATCCGGTCCTCGCGCCGGGTGCGAGCCCAGCGCAGGCGCTGGAGGCGGCGCTCCAGGTCGGTCCGGTGCTGGCCGACCGCGTGCGCCAGGGCCTCGGACACGGCGTCTATCTGGCTCTCCAGGTCCTCGGGGGTGGATTCGGCCGAATCGAGGGCCGCAAACCAGCAGCCATGGCAGCTCACCAGCGGGTCCTCGGCGCCGGGCCGCACGGGCCGGTGAGCCAGGCCCTGGCGAAGGTCATAGTGCTCACAGCCCCAGCAGAGCGAGTCCCGACTCCAGCCGGGGCGGGCCATACGGTCTACCAGGTGTTCCACCAGGGCGAACGGGTCGGGGTGCCGGCAGACGGCCCATGCGTCTATCTGGTAGCTCACGGCACCTCCAGGCCCAGCGTAGCGGCCAGGGCGCGCAGGAGGCGGCGGGCTGGGTGCTCCCACAGGCCCGAGATGACCACCCCGGCCCGGTCCCAGCGAGGGTAGCCGTGGCGGTGGCCAGCCAGCACCTCCTCGACCCGGCGGCGGTCGGGCGTCCTCCAGCGGCGGGAGCAGCGCACGGCCACGGTGTAGCGGCCACCATAGTCCTCCCGCAGGGTCAGCTCGAGCATGGGTCCTCGTCTGCCAGCATCGCGGCCAGTTGGAGCGCCTCATATGCGCCCGGGGCTCGGCGGATCATCGGCTCGCATCGCAGAACGAACGCGGCCAGGGCGCGTGTCGTGGGGTCTGCTGTGCTTCCGGGCGGGCTGTCGGGCAGCTCGAGCGCATCGCGCATACCCTGCGCGCAGGCGCGGCGCAGGAGCCAGGCGGCCAGGTCCTGGGTGCCGACCCGCAGGCTGGCAGCATAGTCGGCCAGGTCGGGGCAGTCGGGCTCGCCGGTCGGGGTCAGGGACAGGGATGCGGCCAGGAAGGCCTGCCAAAGGTCGTCTGGTATGCCGTGCGGCCGCGTCATTCCGTGAGCCCCGCCAACCGGATGTCGCGGCCGTCCTCATATCGCGCGGCAGCTCGCTCTATGCCCTCGCGGGCTTGCTCGCCCAGCTCGGCCACGACACAGGCCAGCAGGCACCCATGCTCGATGCTCAGGATTTTTTGCACCAGCTCGGCGCGAACGCGGCCATAACTGGCATGGTGCGCGGCCAGGACGGTGGCCAGGGCCCCGGCGGTGCCCTTTCGCTCGCCGCGGCCGATAGACACTAGGTTTTGCTCCAGGCCCTCGAGGTAGAAGCTCTGAGCGGCGGCCACTTCCTCGGTGAAGCCCGGGTCCTCCAGCCACCTTGCCAGGGTCTTGCGGGCCACCCCGGCCTGTTGTAGCGCCGTTTCTTCGCCATAACTCTCGCGAATCGCTGCCAGGAAGCGGCTTTTGGCGTCCTGGCGCCGGGCGGGCTTGTCCTGGGGGGCTTCCTGGCGGGCCAGATACTCGGTCAGGGCCACCAGGATGAGGTCGTTCCTGGGCAGGCCGGCCTTCCGAGCAGCGGAATGCGTTCGCTCCGCCACTTTTTCAGGAAGGCGGAGCGTGAACGTCGATTTTACCTCATTTGGCAGCTTTGAGCCCATTGAACCTGTTGCACCTATTCGGTTTTTCGTAGTTTCCGTTGGATCAGCTACAGCAGGTGAGCGCACCCCTGCCCCTGACCGTTCCGGGATGGAACCGCGGACCCCCCCGGCCTGTTGTGGCGCCGTTTTCGGGCCCTCGAAGTGAGCCCCGGCGGGCGGCCAGGGCGTGAAGCCTGACCGCCCGCAAGTGCTCGGGCGTCCGTCCCGTGTCTCTACAGTCTCGCCGGCCACATGCCGGCATCGCGCAGGGCCATGACCCGGCGGGCCAGGTAGCCAGCGGCGCCAAACGGCCCGGCCACCTCGCTGGGGCTGGCCGGCTGGAACCGCGGTGCCGGCAGCTCGGGGATGAGCGTGCTCTCGCCCGGCCCCTCGAGCGGCGTCCCTCTGCGGCGGGCAGCATCGCAGGCGGCGCGCATGTTGTCGTGGTGGGTTCGGATGGCAGCCTCCTGCTCGGCCAGCGCCTCGAGCAGCGGCCTCAGCTCGAGCAGCCTCGCGTCCAGGGTATCGGCGGCGGCATCGCGATCGGCCAGCATGCGGGGCATCGCTGCAGCGGCCTCTCGGATGTTCTGGCGGAGAGTCTCGAGCTCGAGCTCTGCCACGCGGCGGGCCAGGGCAGCCTGCTCCTCGCGCAGGTCCGCCTGAGCCAGCAGCTCTGCGGCTCGGGCTCGGGCCTGCTCCTCGGTCGTGCTGGTGGCCTGAGCCAGCGCGGCTCGGGCCTGCTCCAGCTCGGTGTATGGGTCAGTCATGGTCTAGTCCTCCAGTGAGTAGTCTCGCCAGGGTGTCGGCTCGCCGGGCCAGGTCAGCCAGGCCGTCCACGGTCACGCGGCCGGATGCCAGGTAGGCATCCTGGTCGCCGGCCAGGACCAGGAGCTGCAGCCAGGCCCAGTGGGCCAGGATGACGCGGGCCTGACATACCGGGCATGTCGCGGTCATGGCCGCAACCTGCGCACGGCGTAGTCACGGCACATGGCGTGCACCCGGGCAGCCACGGCGGGGATCACGGCCTCGGGGTCGGCTGTGGCCAGGCTGGCCCCGTCCAGGGTGTAGGACGTGCCGTCCCAGCGCAGGATGCAGCTCTCGCCCTCGGCGCAACCGAACTCATGGCCCACCGTCAGCGTGACGTGGCTGTCGTCGCCCGCATGGTCACGGGTGACGACCTGCGACCAACCGCACGGCACCCCCAGGGCCCGCAGGCAATAGACGGCGTGCACGTGCCGGCTGGTAGACCCCAGCACGGTGGCCAGGTCGTGCAGACGGCGACTGTCCTCGGCCCGGGCTCGAGCCAGCTCCTGGCGCTGCTCGGCGGTCTGCTGTCGCTGGCTGGCCACCTGCTGTCTGACGGCGGCCACATGGGCGGCCAAGTCGGACTCGATGCCGGCCTCAAAATCGAGCGCCTGCGCGCCGAACCGGTCTAGCTGATGGCGTACCATCATACACCTCCCGGCAGGCGCCCGTCGCGGCGCAGGCGGTGGACGCGGGCGGCCAAGAACGCACCGATGCCACCGGATACCTCGCCGGTCCCGTCCGGGCGATAGCTGCCCATATCCAGGCCCACGGGCAGGCTCATCGGGGCGGGTTGCTCCTGCAACTCCCACTCCGAACGCACCTGCTCCAGCTCGAGCCAGACCGCGCGCAGGTCGCGGTGCAGGGCGATGCCCTCCTGGAGGAGCGGCACCATAGTGGCCAGGATCGCCGCGTCGAATCGCTTGGCCCACTCGTGCAGGGCCTGCTCGGGGGCGTGTAGGGCTGGCAGCTTGTCGGCCCACAGGGCCGCGCCGGCCTCGCGCTTCAGGGCCAGGGCCTCCTCGCGGGCGGCCTGCTCCCGTCGCTGCAGCTCGGCCAGGTGCTCCACGGCGGCGGACTCGGACGAGCGCACCTCATCCATTTCCTGGCGGAGGGCCTTGGCCCGGGCTTCCAGGGCGGTGATTTCGGCTTTCGACTTGGGTTTGAGTAACTTCAGCACGGGACGGGTCTCCTATCGGTTTGCTCGGTCTGTGAACCGGCGGGGGTTGGCCCGGAGGGCCGCGAGGGTCAAATCGATACGCCCGCCAAAGCCAGAGTAGACCTGGCAGAGGTCGTCGCCCATGCGCTCCCCGATACGGGCCAGCTCTCGCTCGTCGGCGGCGATGCCAGGCAGCGGGGCCTGACGGGGGTCCAGGGCGTTGGCGTGGCGGTGCTGGGGGCGGCCTGCGAGGGCTCGAGCCACCAGGGGGGCGGGGTCGACCGACAGGTCCTGCAGGACGGCGGCCAGGGCGTCACGCTGGCCCATACGGGGGCGGCGGTCATGGTAGTCCTGGGCCAGGTGCTCGCCCAGGGCGCGGCCGATGGCACGCAGGCGGGCGCGGTCCTCGCCCGAGCGGACCAGGGCGGCGGTCGGGTCGGTGCTCGGGGTTGGGGCGGTACTGGTGCTCGGGCGGTGGCCACCGAGGGAGGCGGCCAGGGTTGCGGCGGGGCAGGATGGCAGTAGGACCTGGCTGATCTCCACCAGCTCGGTCCGGCTGTAGACCACGTCTACCTCTCCCGACCGCAGGGCAGCGCGGGCGTAGTCGGGCAGCGCCTCCTGGGCGGCCCGGGGCGAGTAAGGCGTGACATCCTGGCGGACTATCGCGCCAATCGAGAACCCGGCCAAAAACCCCGAGCGGACGAGCGCCCAGCACCTGTCGGCCAGCGGACTCGAGCCTACGGCATACTCGATTGTCGCGCGCAGGGACATCCCATCGGCCGTCAGGCCCAGCGACACACAGCGCCCGATCAGCCGGTCAGGCGTGACATTCTGGCCGCGCTGGTGCGACCACAGCACGACCGGGTTGCGCAGGTAAGTCGCGGTCTCGATGCCGGCGGAGATGATGAGCGTCCTGTCCCTGTCGGGGATACTGCTCGATACGATACCCGTCACGCGGTGCCGGGCCTCATCTATCGCCTTTTCTTGCAGGCGGACGGCGGCAAAGTCTTTTGTGGTCACGGCTTGAGGCACCTTTCGATGGTTTGCAGGACGTTGCTCGCCCATAACCGTGGGCTTTCCTTGCGGGCCGGCTCCAACATGGTCAGGCCAGCGGCCAGGACGCGGCGGAGCGCGGCGGAGTAGGTCAGACCCAGGTCCGCGGCCAGGGCGGCTATCTGCGCGTCATACGCGGGATCCACGCGTAGCGAGCGCCACTCACGGCGCGGTTTGCGGCGGGGTTGAGATTCTTTCATTGTTGTCTCCATCTTAGCAGATTGCTCGGGGCTTGTGTGGGAGTGTGTCACACTATTGCTGGCTATTTTTTGGATTGCCGGGGGATTGCGCAGGCCCGGAGTGGGGCGGTCGGGGGGGGTTAGGCGCCAGGGCGGCCCGGAGCGGGGCGGTCGGGCGGCGGGCGCAGTTACCCACGGCCCACTCGCCGACCCTCGGCCAGGGTCCGCTGGCCCTCGAGGATGAGCGGCCATAGGTCGCTGCCCGTCGCATACAAACGAATACTGCCCTATATGTATCTGCCGGCCCCGCATGGAACCGGGTGCGGGGCCGGGTTGGGGCCGGGGAAACCGGCGTAACCACGCGGTTCCAGGGGGTGGCCCCGCCGGCCCCGCCGAAAAAAGCATATGTCGCCCCGCGTGCGCATGCGCGTGCGCGCGTGCGCCCGCGCATGTATCATGTATGCGGGGCCAGCGGGGCCACGGGGCCATATAGTACAGATATAGATGTACTCTAGTACTGTACCTATATAGGGTGGCCCCGCACCCGGCCCCGCACCCGGCCCCGCCTGCCCGTCAGGCGTCATGGTCGGCACCTGGCAGGATGACGACACAGCGGGCACGCTGCCCCTGGATGCGCACCTTGCGGGCGTGGTGGCCGCGCTCGGCCGGCGACCCCGGGCGCGGTAGGGTGCCGGCGGCCACGGCGAGCAGCAGCTCGAGCTGTTGCTCCGATAGGCCGGCGGCCAGGCGGAGCGGATGCGGGTCGGTCATCTCGGCCACTCCCCGGGCCGGGTCACGGCCAGGAGCGGCGGCAACAGCTCCTGCGCCCGGAGCTGCAGCGCCCGGAGCACCTCGAGGGCCTGCTCGCGGGTGATGCGCCCGTCGCGCGCAGGAGGCGGCGTGTCTACAATTGTAGACAAATTTTCAAAATGCTCAGCAAGGAGTCTTACTACGATATCGGGCAGTCCTGACCGCCACCGGTTGAAACTCATGCATCCTCCAGCCCACGCAATCGCGCAGTCCACGGTGGCATGGACGGCGGCGATCACATGCTGGGCCTCGGCCTGCAGGCCCACCCGGGTGGCCTCGGTGAGCAGCTCGTCCGGCGTCATGGCGCCTCCTCGCCGGCGGCCAGGGCGGGCATGTCGGCCAGGTCAGCCTCGACTCGAGCCGACCACCGAGCCAGGTCGGTCAGCAGCGGCTTGCGGCGAGCAGGCTCTAGTTTGGCCAGGGCCTGCTCGAGTCGCGCGATGGCGGCCCGGTCCTGGCGGGCCCGGTCGTGCGCCTGGGTTGCGATCTCGTCCGACACGACCGAGAGCTTGACGAGTAGCGACTCTCGGGCAGCCTCGAAATGGTGGATATCCAGGCTCCCGCTCAGCTCGAGCCGGTCGACCTGCATGCCCAGCAGCTTGCTGAGCAGTTTGAGGCTGTCGGCCTTCCCGACCTGGCGGGCCCGAGCTGAGGAGCCACCCTCCCACTGCTTGTGAGACAGTTCGGCGATTGTGCCGGCTACCTCCGGCGGCAGTTCAGCCAGGGGGCGCAATTGCAGGTGGCCGTCCTCGTTCTGCGTCCAGACCTCTCTCGGGTCCGCAAACGCGGCTCGGGCCGTTTCCTCGATGACCCGGGCCCGGAGCCCGTCGAGGTAGTCTCCCCGCTCGGTCAGCAGCGAGGTGATGACCCGGCGGACGGTGGGCTTGGCCAGCAGGCGGTGGGCTTGGCGGGCGGCGGTCTTGGCGGCGTAACCACAGCGGCGGGCGGCGGCGGCGCCGTTACAGTCGACGACGTACTGCCGCACGAACTCAGCCTCTCGGGCGGGCAGGACGGCCAGGTCGGCGGAGGGCTCCCTCCCCCCGGGTCTCGATCTCATAGTCATTTGTGGTCTCCTCTCAGATTGGCGTGGTTAATGGGCCCCCCTAGTCGGCCGTTTTTTGGGCCATGCGTGTCAGGGCAGCCCCTTCCCCTGGAGGGGTCTGCCGTCAGTAAATTCCTGAGCCCGGCCGGGTGCTCGGCCGGGTCCTCGGCCACCTCGGTGCCGTCGGTCAGCCCGGCCACGTCGGCCAGGTCGTCGGCGGCCAGCGGCGCCCACAGGGCTCGCCACCCCTGACGGCGGCCACGGCGATGCCGGGCCAGCGCGGCCCGGAGCGGGGCGGTCGGGCGGCTACCCACGGCCCACTCGCCGACCCTCGGCCAGGGTCCGCTGGCCCGCGAGGACGAGCGGCCACAGGTCGCTGCCATAGGCATCGAGCCACTCGGCCAGGGCCTCCTGGTCGGCAGGGTCCATGGTATCGGGGAGCCCGATCAGTAGCTGACCGCGTGTGGGCAGGGCGGTCAGTCGCACGTCCAGGGCCGTCAGGCCGTGGAGTAGCAGGTGCCGAGTGGTGTCGTCCAGGGTCATCATGTGTCTATCCTCCTCTGGCAGTCCGTCGCATACGGACGAATACAGAAGTATATGTATCTGCCGGCCCGCCTGGAACCGGGTGCGGGGCCGGGCCGGGGCCGGCAAAAACGTCGTAACCACGCGGTTCCAGGGGGTGGCCCCGCCGGCCCCGCAAAAAAAAGCATATGTCGCCCTGCGTGCGCATGCGCGTGTGCGCATGTGTGTCATGCATACGGGGCCAGCGGGGCCACGGGGCCATGTAGTATAGATCTAGATATAGACTAGATCCGTACCCATATAGGGTGGCCCCGCACCCGGCCCCGCACCCGGCCCCGCATGGGCAATCAGGCGCCATGGTCGTCACCTCCCGCGTCATGGTCGGCACCTGGCAGGATGACGACACAGCGGGCTCGCTGGCCCTGGATGCGCACCTTACGGCCGTGGTGGCCGTGCTCGGCGTCTATCCAGCCCCGGTCGGCCCACGCCCGCAGGATGGCAGCAGGTGAGTAGCCGGCCTCGGTCAGGAGGCGCTCGGCCTGATGATGATGCAGGGCCAGGCGCGTCCAGGTCGTGTGCCCTGTCGCCACGTCCTCGGTCAGGTCCCAGGACCCCCACCAGCCACCGACGGGCTGTAGCTGCAGTTCCAGGCGGCCCGGCCGCCAGAAGTGCGCAGGACACGCCCTGCATCGGCCCAGGACGACCTGCATGGCCGCCCGGGCCAGGTCAGCCTGCCCCGCGCCCTCGGCCAGCTCCTCGGCCAGCTCGGGCACCGGGTCCACGCCCGGCAGCCCCAGGGCCCGCTCGGCTAGCTCGCAGGCCAGCGTGATAGCGGCCGTG
>JAANMV010004650.1_pt1 | contig 10612 bp, 9 predicted proteins | sample 7279661 | NCBI WGS metagenome assembly JAANMV01 (sample SAMN14094540, study PRJNA606508) | bioreactor metagenome | isolation source: A lab-scale SPAN reactor treating ammonium-rich wastewater day 121 | place: Ireland: Galway | collected 2017-05-16 | reverse complement strand
AAAATATATTTATTTTCGCTTTGTAATTTAACTTCATTCATAAATTAAAAGAGAGGGCTATTTATGGCAGCAAAACCAATGACCAAGGGCCAGATTCTTGACCACATGGCAAAGAAGACCGGTGTTACAAAAAAATTAGCTGGTCAATTTTTAGATGAGCTCGTAGCTTTATCACACAAAGAAGCTAAGAAGGCATTCACAATACCTGGTTTAGGTAAATTAGTTGTTGTTAACCGGAAGAAAAGAATGGGAAGAAATCCCGCTACCGGTGAAACAATGGTTATTCCTGCAAAAAAAGTATTGAAATTCAGAATCGCTAAAGCAGCAAAAGATGCTGTTCTAAAATAAAACTACTTAAATTTGTTTAAAGCGAAGCACAAGCAATTGTTCTTCGCTTTTTTTTTAAAAGGAAAATCGAATGGAAGAGATAATCTATTCAATTGAGAAATCACTTGACCCAGATGAATTTATTGAAGTCCTTAAGACTAGCACCCTCGCTGAACGAAGACCGGTTGATGATGAACAAAGAATGACAAGTATGTGTAATAATGCTAACTTAATTATTACAGCAAGACTAAACGGCAGATTGATTGGGCTTGCACGTTCGATTACAGATTTTGTTTATTGTACATATCTTTCAGATCTGGCTGTTGATATCAGTTATCAGAAAACAGGGATTGGTAAACAGCTAATCAAAGAAACAAAAAATGCAGCTCCGCAGGCAAAACTTATTTTACTTTCTGCTCCAGCCGTAACTGATTATTATCCCAAAATTGGAATGAAAAAACATAATTATTGCTTTTATATCGATGATGTAAAAGAGCTGAAATAAAACTGTTCTTGTTCATTATCTTTTATTCTCTTTTAGTAAATTTAATTCATCAAAATCTTTTTAAGTTGTAACTGTAATAATTCTGTAAGAAAACAATTGAATAATTATCCCTAATAAATATATGTTAAGAAGAATTTTAATAATATCAGTTTTTATAAGTTCAATAAACTATTCACAGCAGATTTATGATTTGATTCAGCCTGTCAACCTATCACAAGAAGGTAAAACAACTGTTCTTGTCAGTGATATTTTTTATTCAGATCGTTATGATGTAGAGTTCACTTCTAACAAAAATATTATTGCAGAATATAATTCTACTTTAAATGAAGTCTCTTTAATTCCTAAAGATAATTTTTCCGGAATTGAGTTAATTTCATTTACACATAAGGGAGAAAAATATCAACTGCCTGTAAAGCTGATAAGAACTAAAAAATATCACTTCACTTATAAACCTCAACCAGAAGAAAAACAGATCAATCTGTTCGGACAATTCAACAGCTGGGATCGTAAGAGTTTGCCAATGAAAGATACGAACGGTGATGGAACGTTTGAAGTTGAAATCCCGCTTGACCCCGGCAGATATGAATACAAATTTTTTATCGATGGAAGAGAAGTTGTTGATCCCGCAAATCCGGTTAAAGTATCAAATGGAATGGGTGATTTTAATTCAGTACGAATAATTGAAGAGCCTGTATCAGATAAAATGTTTCTTCACATAATTGGAGCAGAAAAAAAGAATAATGAAATTATCTTGAAATTTTATTTTGAAAATGCCGATAGAAGCAGCTTTGTGGATGAAGAAAGTCTGATCGTCCTTTTTGATAACAAACTATTTCCAAAAGAACTGATAAAACTGAACGGAAGAGAAATAAAACTTATCGTCAAAGGTAAAATGCTTGTTGAAAATCATTTTGTAAGGCTTGCAGTTAACAGAATGGGTAAGCACAGCAATATACAGACAGTTCAGCTGCACAATGGTGTTATTGCCGGTAACTCTGATTTTCATTCTTTAAATGATAATATAATTTACAATTTAATGATTGATCGTTTTTGTAACGGAGATTCAGCTAACGATGCTCCAATTATTCATGATTCACTTTTTTCACAAGCTAATTATCAGGGGGGCGACATTCAGGGTTTAATCAACAAACTTGAGGAAGGATATTTTGAGCAGCTTGGAATAAATGCTTTCTGGCTTTCTCCAATTGTGGATAATACTAATAACGCTTACAGAGAGTTTCCTGCACCGCATCGCTGGTACACCGGTTATCATGGTTATTGGCCTGTTTCGTCAACTAAAGTTGAAGAACATTTCGGCGATATGAATCTTGTTAAAAAATTTATTGATCTGGCACATCAAAAAAAATCAAGTGTGTTTTTGGATTATGTTGCTCATCATGTTCACACAGAACACTGGATGTGGAAAGATCACCGCGATTGGTTTGGGAATTATAATTTACCGGATGGAAAGTTAAACTTGCGTTTGTGGGATGAATATAGATTAACTACATGGTTTGAGCCTTATATGCCGTCTTTTGATTACGTTAGCTCCTTTGAAGCACTTGAGTTTATGACTGATAATGCAGTCTGGTGGCTAAAAGTTACCGGCGCCGATGGCTTTCGACACGATGCTGTAAAACATGTACCGAATGAATACTGGAGATTACTGACATCAAAACTTAAAAGAGAGATTTCAATTCCTGAACAAAAAGATATTTACCAAATCGGTGAAACATTCGGAGGAATAGATCTTATTGCATCTTATGTTAACAATGGACAATTAAACGCACAGTTTAATTTTAATCTTTATGATACTGCTATCCCTGTTTTTTTAGATGAAAAGGCTTCATTTAAATTACTCGATTATCAAATGCAAAAATCATTTCAGGTGTTTGGATATAATAATCTGATGGGTAACATTATGGATAGCCATGACAAGATACGATATATGGCTTATGCTGATGGTGATCTTGCTATAAATGACGGACAGGCAATAGAGATCGGATGGACAAATCCACCCAAGGTTGATAATCCGGAAAGTTATGATAAACTAAAACTCCATTTAACCTATCTGCTTACAATTCCGGGTATTCCGGTTATTTACTATGGGGATGAAATCGGAATGACAGGAGCAGCTGACCCTGACAACAGAAGAATGATGAAATTTGATGATGAACTTAACGAATATGAAAAACAAACTCTTAAAGATGTCAGTAAACTGATCCATATAAGGAAAGAACATTCGGCGTTAAGATATGGGGATTTTTTAACATTACAGGCTGACGAAAACATCTATGCATATTTAAGATCGGATATGAATGAAAGAATCTTAACTATCTTAAATAAAAGTACCGATAAACAAAATATTGAAATAAAATTACCGGCAGTTTATAAAATTAATACTGCTAAGGATCTGATAAGCGGAAAAGAATTTGAGGTAAAGAATAATTTGATTTCATTAAGCATATCAGGAATTAACCAATTAATTTTGAGATTAAAATAATTAAGGAATAAAATGAATAGAATATTCTTCATATTACTTGTAACAATAATTTTTATTTCTTGCAGCGAGCGTAAAGAACCAATAATTCAGAGTGACTTAGAGCTAAAGATGAATTCAATTGCAGAAGAATATGTTAAGCTTGTTCTTAATATCGGACAATATGATGCAAACTTTGTTGATGCCTATTACGGACCAGAAGAATGGCGTTCTGGTTTAAAAACAAATTTACAATTTGATTCAACAGCATATAACGAATTATCCTCAAAAACTGATGCGATGTTAAATGAATTAGAATCTCTTGGCGTATATGAAGCTACAGAACTTGAAACATTGCGCTTCAGATATCTCTACAAACAACTTCTTGCCTGCAAAACATATATAAATATGTTAAACGGTGTCGTACTTCCTTTTGATATGGAGACAAAAGCACTTTATGATGCCGTATCTCCTGTTCATAATGACGGGTATTTCCAGAATGCAATAACTGAACTCGATAAAATATTACCCGGTAAAGGTGATGTTGTAAAACGATTGAATGATTTTAAAATGAAATTTGTAATTCCTGCTGATAAACTTAAAGATGTTTTTAATGCTGCAATTAAGGAATGCAGAATAAGAACCCTAAATCATATAGAATTACCAAAGCAGGAATCTTTTAAACTTGAGTATGTAAAGGATAAGCCCTGGGGAGCATATAACTGGTATAAAGGAAATTATTTCAGTCTGATAGAAGTAAATACAGACCTGCCGGTTTTTATTGACAGGGCTATTGATCTTGCATCTCACGAAGGTTATCCCGGACATCATGTTTATAATACTCTACTCGAGCAAAAACTATCAAACGGAAGAGGCTGGGCAGAGTTTAAAGTTTATGCGCTTTTCTCTCCGCAATCATTAATCGCAGAGGGAACTGCTAATTACGGTATCGCAATGGCTTTTCCTGGGAATGAAAGAATAAAGTTTGAAAAAGAGATTCTGTTTCCGATAGCAGGAATAAATCCTGATGATGCTGATCTTTATTATAAAGTCCTCGATCTTCAAAAGAATTTTTCGTACGCAGGAAATGAAGCGGCAAGAAATTATCTTGATGAAAAGTGGAGCCGTGAGCAGACTGTTGAATGGCTGCAGAAAAACTCTTTGCGAACAAAAGAAAGTGCCGATAAATACGTTTCATTTATCGAAACTTACAGAAGTTATGTGATCAATTATAATCTGGGATACGATATTGTAAAAAATTATATAGAAAGTAATGGCGGAACAGCAGACAATATAAAAAAACGCTGGGAGCTTTTTGAATTTTTATTATCAACACCGCAAACCCCTGACGGGTTAATTAAATAACAGCAGTAACACAAGATATAATCCGATGTGATACTGTGTAAAAATTAATCATAATTAATCATCCTTGGCATATACGGGATGAAGTTAAATGAATTTATGATGACAGAAAAAACAAGTTTTGATGGAGTAACAAAATTCTTCATCGTTGCAATTGGTTTAGTTGTAATCGGAATTGTATTAAAAGAGTTAAGCCATATTTGCATCCCCCTTCTAATTGCAGTTTTCCTTTTCTTTGTTTTCTCACCTTTCAATAACTGGCTTATCAAAAAGAAGATTCCGATGTTCTTAATTATTATTCTTGATCTTAGTATCACGTTTGCTGTGCTTTATGGAATCGGAAGAATAGTAGTAGATTCATTTCTTCAATTTGCAGATGGTCTGCCGATATACGGTGATAAGTTAAGTAATCTAATAAGAACTGCTGCTGTTTCATTAGGTATTACTGATTCATTTTTTACACAATTTTCTTTCGACAATTTGATTAGATCATTGAACTTACAGGATATTTTAGGTGAATTATTTTCATCTACTTTTTCATTGCTCGGAAGTGTGTTGTTTGTGCTTTTCTTTTTTGTTTTTGTTCTCTCAGGCAATAAAACAATCTATAATGCAATTGAGCGCAGATATGTTTTCAAGAAAGCTTACTCAGGACTTGAAGATATAAAAAAGGATGTTAAACAAAATGCTGAGACAGTTGATGAATCAAAAACTGCGGATGATTCTGACAGAGGTAAAAAACTACGCGTTCAGCAGCTTGAGGATACTTTTTCCAAAATCACTAACCAAATACAGAGATACATTATAACTAAAGTAGGGGTTAATCTTTCTGCAGGCGTGCTTACTACTATTGTATTAAGTTTGATAGGGGTTGACTTTCCGGTTGTTTGGGGATTATTTGTGTTTTTGTTTAACTTCATTCCCACCATTGGATCCGCTGCTGCTCTCGTATTCCCTGTTTTATTTACTCTAGTACAATTTGATTCTTTCGGTGTTGTTCTTTTAGTTACATTATTGTTAGCCGGAATTCAAACTCTTGCATTCAATGTTGCTGAACCTATGATTATTGGAAAGAGATTAAACTTAAATCCACTGTTGATTTTACTTTCAGTTCTGCTTTGGGGTTATATATGGGGAATCGTTGGTATGCTGCTTTCTGTTCCGCTTACCGCTATTATTAAGATTATTATATCCAACTCTGATTCGCCAAACATGGAATTTTTTGAGCAATTGATGAGTCAGGAGGAAAAATAAAAGAATAATCTGATAATTATTTTTAATCTACATTACTTTTCTAATCAATGTTTAAGAGCTGCTGAATAATAATTTAAAATTATTATTCCCCTTCCTCTTCAAGATTTCCGTTCCATAAATATTTTTTTGTTTCTTTAACAATTACCCCGCTCAAAAGTAATAATGAAACAAGGTTCGGTATTGCCATTAAAGCATTAGTTACATCTGCAAAAGTCCACACTATATTTAAAGACACCACTGAACCAATCATTACAAAAATTACCCAAAGATATCTGTAAGGTTTAATAACTTTGTTTCCGAAAAGATATTCGGCAGCTTTTTCGCCATAGTAAGACCAGCCAAGAATAGTTGAGAAGACGAAGGTTAACAGCCCTAATGTTAAAACAATAGGACCAATTATCTGAAAATCACTGAATGCTTGTTTGGTTAATGCGGCTCCTGAAAATCCTTTCATCCACTCTCCTGAGTTTACAATTACTAGTCCTGTCATTGCACAAACCACAACGGTATCCCAGAATGTTCCGGTTGAAGAAACCAATGCTTGCCTTACCGGATTTTTTGTTTGTGCGGCTGCTGCTACAATTGGAGCACTTCCCAAACCTGATTCATTTGAAAACAATCCGCGTGCAATTCCAAATCTTATTGCTTCTTTCATTCCTGCACCTACAAATCCTCCAACAACAGCATGTCCGCTGAATGCACTGTTAAATATCAGCATAATTGTATTTGGAATTCCTCCTATATTCATCGCAAGGATTATTAAACATCCGAGCACATAAGTTATCGCCATAAAAGGAACAAGTCTTTCACAAACGGTAGCAATTGATTTTATTCCGCCGATAATAACCACAGCGGTTAAAACTGTTAAAATAATTCCGGTTATCCACATTGGAATATTAAAAGTTTCAAAAACCAAGGTAGAAATAGAATTAGACTGCACCATATTACCGATTCCAAAAGCAGTAACAGAAGTGAAAGCCGCAAACAATACAGCAAGCCATTTCATATTCAATCCGCGTTCAAGAGCATACATTGGTCCGCCCGCCATTGATCCATCTGGCATTTTAACCCTGTATTTAACTGCAAGCAATGCTTCGCTATATTTTGTCGATATTCCAAAAACACCAGTAAGCCACATCCATAAAACAGCTCCGGGTCCGCCGGCTGCAATAGCCGTTGATACGCCAACGATATTTCCAGTACCTATTGTTGCAGCAAGTGCAGTGGTTAATGCTCCAAACTGACTTATATCTCCGCTTCCTTCTTTATTTCTACCCAGTGAAATTTTTATGGCTTTACCAATAAACCTTTGAATTATCTTTAATCTAATTGTTAAATAAATATGTGTTCCGAAAAGAAGAATAATAAGCGGATAACCCCAAAGGATATCACTAATTTGTGTAAGAACATTTTCCAAAGCTCCCATAAAAATTCCCTCTATAAAGATAATTTGAGATAATAATGAAAATTTGATTATAAAATTTGTCCGCGCAAAAAAGATAATCCCTATGTTATAATATTAAAAATAAGTTCGCTGGTTTTTAAAACAAAGTTGGCTGTGCAGTTTTATTAAAATTTATCTGCACATCTTTTATTTATTTGATTAAATGTTAGTTTTGAAGCACTGATTATTAATAATTAATTAAGCCAAAGGAAGGTGTCTCATGAAAAAAACACTAATGTTCTTTTTCTTTATTATTCTTTGTTTTTTCACCTCACTTAATTTTGCAAAGAATAATTCAGTTACTTCACCAGACAATACAGCCGCATCTGAAGCGGGAAAGTGGTATTTCGGAGGTAATCTCGGAGCTAATGTTTGGAATGACTACATTCTGATTAGTGCCGAACCTATGATAGGTTATAATTTCAGTTCTAAGTTTTCATCCGGAATTAAAGCTCATTACTCTTTTATTAAAGAGAATTTTAAGAACAGAGAAAATTTTACTTATCATAACTTTGGCGGAAGTTTGTTTATGAGATACAGTCCTGTTCCGCTAGGATATCTGCACGCCGAATTTGCATTTACAAACTATGAGCACCATAACTATAATCAATTAAACCAAAAATATGAATCCGAACGAATATGGGTTCCGTTTGTACTGCTCGGTGCCGGATACAGACAGCCAATTGGTCCTAATGCTACTGCGTATGCTGAGATTTTATTCGATGTTTTGCAGGACAAAAATTCTCCATTTAAAAAATGGGAACCAATAGTGCATGTTGGTATAGCAGTAGGATTTTAAGCGTAGTTATTCAGGTGATTAATTTTTTTATATAATAAAGATTATTAATCCATTAAGATTAAAAAGAAAACACGGTAATAGCACTTGGAATAACAATGAGCGGAGAAAAGAAAATCCATAATTTTGAACAAGTCCCTTTAGGCTTGCCTGTTGCAAGCAGGGACGATATATCAATAGAAAAATTATTAAAGATAAAATTAATATCTCTTTAGGTACTAAATAGAAAAATCAATAGCCAACACATTCACGCAAATATATATTCATTTCGTATTCGCGGTTCAAAACCGGGCATCGCTGATTCAGAAAGATGGAAAGATGAATTATACAAATACATTACCGGCATCGTTCAGTAGAACGGACACAAATTAATTGCGATAAATGGAATCACAGACCACATTCATATCTTCACAGGTTATAAACCTCATCGATTGATTCCGGAATTGATGCAGGATGTAAAAGGTTCTTCATCGAAATGGATTAATGAGAAGAAGTTTGTAAAAGGGAAATTTAGCTGGAGGAAGGATACGGTGCATTTTCATATTCACATTCACTAATTGATCAGGTTGTGAGATATATAAATAACCAGGAGAAACATCAGCAAAAACGGACGTTCAGGGAAGAATATGAATTGTTGTCAAAGAAATTCAATATTCAATTCGATGAGAAATATATTTTGAAGGATGTCCAATGAGATATATGTCGTCCCATACGGGGGACTTCGGTTGGTGCTGGTTTATCGTTTTTCCTTATCTAAAATAATTTCGATTCTTAACAAAAATAAGCATTTAACTGCTAACCAACTGCTGCAATTTAGTTTCTTTGGCTTGTTTCTATGCTTAAAATTGGGGTGAAGAAATACAAGAATTGACTTTGAATAACAAGGATTGGGAATGAGAGTGTTATTAAGATTGTGAGTGTGAGTTCTAATATTTTTTTATAATCTCAATCTCACTCTTAATCTCAATCTTTTTTACTTGACATTATATAAACATTTCTAAACATTATTATAAGCTTTTTATTCATTAAGGAGGACTTGATGAAAAATTTATCATGGGCTCTTTTTGTAGTATTTACAGTGTATTTCAACCTGGAGGCACAACAGCTTCCACTTAAACTCGGGAACCAGTGGCATTATAATCAGATTCTTAATCCAATGGAAAACTATGCTGCCATTGCAGCAGATACAGTTACAATTAATGACAAATCTTACTTCAAATTGGAAAGAAGGATCTGGAATACAGGCTGGCATTTTGCCACTACTTATGACAGGTTTGAGGGAGATAGTATTTATTACAGGTACAACTCAGGCAGTGACGATGTAATTATTAATTTTAACTGGCAGCCTGGTTACATCTATGAAACTCAATTGGATTCTATCTGCTTTGAGTTAAAGCGCCTTGATTATATTGACTCAGCTTCTGTTTTTGGAATTAATGGATTAAGATATTGGTTCAGCATTGGTTTTTACTGTGAAGGATTTGCTGATACCGCCTGGGTATCAGAACCCACTATAATTCACAGTTATTTTGGAAGTTATTACTCCGGTGACGGCGATTTAAAAGGAGCAAAAATAGATTCAACAACATATGGATTTCTGCACCCGCTCCCGGTTGAGCTTGCATCCTTTACTGCATCTGTAAGCGGCAATAATGTTTCACTTAACTGGATAACTGCTTCTGAGATAAATAACAGGGGGTTTGAGGTTGAAAGGCAAGCAGGCAGCCTGCCTGACGGCAAGGCAGGTAGGCAATCAGCAGTAGGCAAATGGGAGAGGATAGGATTTGTGGAGGGGAATGGAACTACGACCGAAATAAACCATTATACATTTGTTGATAACAGTTTAAGTCCGGGTTCTTATCAATACAGGATAAAACAAGTAGATTACGACGGTGGTTTTGAATACTTCAATCTTGCAGAAACAGTAGAGATAGGATTGCCAATAGAGTTTGTATTGGAACAAAATTATCCGAACCCGTTTAATCCAAGCACAGTAATTAGTTACCAGTTACCTGTTAACGGTTTTGTAATCTTAAAGGTTTTCGATGTTTTAGGAAATAAAGTTGCAACTTTGGTTGATGAATATAAACCCGCTGGTCTTTATGAAATAGAATTTGATGCTTCTTCCCTTGCAAGCGGGATATACTATTATCAATTAAATACAAACAAATTTATACAAACAAAAAAAATGGTTTTACTTCGATAACTTTAGTTTTTTTCATTGTTCGTTGGTATAAACTACTTCTTAGTTAAAATAGTTTAATTAAAAAAGGAAAGAGACTCTAAATAATTAATAATTTTGTAATAACAAAAAAAACAAAAACAATTAAAAGGAGTCTCAAACAAAAAATTAAGGAAAATCTAAAACAAAATCTTGATTGGTATAAGAATCAATCTTTAGAAACACAACTAAGTTTGTTCGGTAATTTTCTGGAGATAGCCAAA
>JAANMV010004649.1_pt1 | contig 10612 bp, 9 predicted proteins | sample 7279661 | NCBI WGS metagenome assembly JAANMV01 (sample SAMN14094540, study PRJNA606508) | bioreactor metagenome | isolation source: A lab-scale SPAN reactor treating ammonium-rich wastewater day 121 | place: Ireland: Galway | collected 2017-05-16 | reverse complement strand
ATTTGACAAACGCGTTATTAGCTTTTGCAATGGCAAAATCGTATGGTGTTTCCAATGAGAAAATCATTGCAGCATTAGCAAGTTTCAAAGGAGTAAGAAGACGTTTTTCATTCCAAATTAGAGAAGAAAAATTGGTTTATATTGATGATTATGCACATCATCCAACCGAAATTAACGCGGTGCATCAAGCGGTTCGTGAATTGTATCCAGGTAAAAAAATCATTGCTGCTTTTCAACCGCATTTGTTCAGCAGAACCAAAGATTTTGTAGATGGTTTTGCAGAAAGTTTAAGTCAATTCGACGAGATTTTATTGTTGGAAATTTATCCCGCTCGCGAGTTGCCAATGGAAGGAGTAAATTCGACTTGGTTGTTGAATAAAATTAACAATCCAAATAAGAAATTAGTGAGCAAAGACGAGTTGTTTACAGCTTTTGAAAATTCTGATGCAGATGTGTTCGTAACTATTGGTGCGGGAGACATTGGTGAGTTAGTAAAAGGTCTAAAAAAAGCGCTTCATGAGAAGAATTAATTGGCATACTATTCGTTTGGTGTTAATCATTTTTGTTATGATTTTCTTGTACTCTTTTTCGTCAAAGAGAAATAGTCAGCGTAAAATCAGTAAGATAGATATCAAATTTGAGTCGAATGAGAATATGTTTTTAACACATGAAATGGTTAATAACTTGTTAATACAAAATTTTGGAGGTGCTTCAACAATTCAAAAAGATAAATTAGATTTGAATACTTTAGAAACTGTTCTCGATGATCACGAGATGATTGAAAAAGCACAAGTTTTTTCAACAATAGACGGATTTCTAAATACGCGTATTACTCAAAAGACCCCAATCGTAAGAGTTATTACTGATGCTGATAGTTACTATCTTGATTCAAAAGGAGATAGGATGTCATTGTCGGAAAATTTTTCAGCACGTGTTCCGCTGGTTGTCGGCGCAATAAGTGAAGAAAATTGTAAGCCATTTTTGAAGTTGTTTAACGAAATCAAAAAAGATGATTTCTTAAGCAAAAACATTACGGCTGCTAAGATTATGCCTTCTGGAAATGTGGTGTTAACCAACAGAAGTTATGATTATAAAATAGTATTTGGGCAACCAAAAAATGTGGAAAGAAAGTTTAAGAATTACAAAGCTTTTTACCATCATGCTATTAAAGATACATTGATTAAAAATTATAAAGAAGTAAACTTGATGTTTACACAACAAGTGGTTTGTAAGAAATAGGAGAAGTTATGAACAAAGACAACATTGCAGTAGGATTAGACATTGGTACAACTAAGATTGTAGCGATGATAGGGAAGAAGAATGAATATGGTAAGCTTGAGATTCTAGGAATAGGTAAATCAAAAAGTTTAGGTGTTCACAGAGGTGTTGTAAATAATATTACACAAACCATTCAATCGATTCAACAAGCGGTTACAGATGCTGAAAATGATTCTGGTTATAAAATTAATGACGTAGTTGTAGGTATTGCAGGACAACACATCCGTAGTATTCAACATAGTGATTATATCAGTCGCCCAAATGCAGAAGAAGTAATTGGTGATGCTGATATTGATACGCTAATTGGACAAGTTCATAAATTAGCGATGTTGCCAGGTGAAGAAATTATTCACGTGTTGCCACAAGAGTTTAAAATCGACGGTCAAGCCGAAATTAAAGAACCTATCGGAATGTACGGTGGAAGATTAGAATCTAGTTTTCACGTAGTGGTAGGGCAAGCAGCATCAATTCGCAATTTAGGAAGATGTATCAAAAGTGCCGGATTAGAATTATCTGGATTAACATTAGAGCCATTAGCTTCGGCTGATGCCGTATTGAGTCAGGAAGAAAAAGAAGCAGGAGTTGCTTTAATTGATATAGGTGGTGGAACAACTGATTTAGCCATTTTTAAAGATGGAATCATTCGTCATACAGCTGTTATCCCTTTCGGTGGAAACGTAATTACGGAAGATATTAAAGAAGGATGTTCAATCATCGAAAAACAAGCGGAGTTATTAAAAACGCGTTTTGGTTCAGCTTGGCCGGGAGAAAATAAAGATAACGAAATCGTTTCGATTCCGGGTTTAAGAGGTAGAGAACCAAAAGAAATTTCGTTAAAAAACTTGTCAAAAATTATTCACGCAAGAGTGGTGGAAATTATTGAGCAAGTATATGCTGAAATTAAATTATACGGACACGAAGATCCTAAGAAAAAACTAATTGCAGGTATTGTATTAACAGGTGGTGGAGCACAATTGCAACACATCAAACAACTGGTAGAATACATTACAGGAATGGATACTAGAATTGGTTATCCAAACGAGCATTTAGCGGGAGATTCAGACGAAGAATTGTCAAGTCCATTATATGCTACGGCTGTGGGATTAGTAATGAACAGTATTAGAAATAATACCAAAAGTGCTACTCCGTTTGTAGAAATGAAAAAAGAAGAGCCAGTGGTGGTTCGTCCTCAAGTAGTGGTTGAAGAGCCAATTGTTGAGGAAGAAAAAGAGGAGCCAAAAGCAACTCAACCTATCAAACACGAAACAACTGATGATAAAATCAAACGTTCGTTTTTTGATAAATACATTGATAAGATTAAAGAATTTTTAGATAACGCAGAATAAAAGGAGATACTATGTCAGAATTTGGAAACATTTCATTCGATTTACCAAAAAACCAATCTAACGTAATCAAAGTGATTGGCGTTGGTGGTGGAGGTAGCAATGCCATTAACCACATGTTTAAACAAGGTATTAAAGGTGTTGATTTTGTAGTTTGTAATACTGATTCTCAGGCATTACAAAACAGTCCTGTACCAAATAAAATTCAGTTAGGGGTAAGCTTAACAGAAGGTTTAGGCGCTGGTGCTAATCCTGAAGTAGGTCAACAATCTGCTATTGAAAGTATTGCCGAAATTGAAAAAATGTTGGACAGCAACACCAAAATGGTTTTCATCACCGCAGGAATGGGTGGAGGAACTGGAACAGGTGCGGCTCCTGTAATAGCGCAATTGGCAAAAGAGCGCGACATTTTAACAGTAGGTATTGTTACTATTCCTTTCCAATTTGAAGGAAAAGTTCGCTCTGAGCAAGCGTTAGCTGGAGTAGAACGTTTACGTAAACAAGTAGATTCTTTAGTTGTTATCAATAATAATAAATTACGTGAAGTGTACGGAAACTTAGGTTTCAAAGCAGGTTTCTCTAAAGCTGACGAAGTGTTATCAACGGCTTCAAGAGGAATTGCTGAAGTAATTACACATCACTATACTCAAAATATCGACCTTAAAGATGCTAAGACAGTGTTATCAAACAGTGGTACTGCTATCATGGGTTCTGCAACTGCGTCTGGACCTGAAAGAGCAAAACAGGCGATTATGAGTGCTTTAGATTCTCCTTTATTAAATGATAATAAAATCACAGGTGCTAAAAACGTATTGTTGCTAATCGTTTCTGGAACTGATGAAGCAAATGAAATTACAATTGACGAAATTGGAGAAATCAATGACTTCATTCAATCTGAAGCAGGATACAATGCAAACATCATCATGGGAGTTGGTGAAGAAGAAGCTTTAGGTGAAGCTATTTCGGTAACAGTTATTGCTACAGGTTTCAATGTAGAACAACAAGCTGAAATTGTTAATACAGAGCCAAAGAAAATCATTCATTCGTTAGAAGATGAGCAAAAAATTGTTCATGAATTAATGAATAAAGCCGCTTCAAACATTACGGTAAATAACCCAATTTTTGAAACTCCAAAAGTAGAAGAAGTTAAAGCCGATATCATCAATCCTATTTGTGACGAAGTGGTAGAGCAAAAAATTGTTTTCACTTTAGAGGAAGAAGTTGAGGAGCCAAAGTTTGAAATTCATACTCCAGTTGCTCCAGCAATGGATTTAGTTCCAACTTCTGAGTTAATTAAAAATATCGATGTAACATTTGAAGTAATAACACCAAATGTAGCACCAACATTCGAAATCATAACACCACAAATCAGAGAAATCGAAGTAAAAGATCCTGAATTTGTAATAGCAAAAGAAGAAGAAATTAGTTTTTCATTCGATTTATTTGCTACAAAAGAGGAAGTAAAAGAAGTAACTCAAGAGAGTACAATTGTTTTTGAATTGACACCAGAAACACGCCAAATGGAAGTTAAAGATCCAATTAACGTTGTTCCGGTTACAGAAGTAAATCAAAACGGAATTATCAAATATTCACTTGAGGATTACCTAGAAAAAGAAGAAGAATTAGTAGCTTCAAAACCAGTTGCAGTTGTAAACGAGCCAGTTGATGAGGAGTTAAACTTCACAATGAAAACCAATGTTCAAAAATTAGAAGACGAAATCAAATTAGATAACGTTTCTCCATTAGAAATGTCAATCGAAGAAACATTGAAATTCAGAGCTGAGGAACGTAAAAGAAAAATGAAAGAATTCAATCATAAATTCAATAACAATGCACAAATTGATGAATTTGAAAGAGTTCCAGCATACAAAAGAATGGGGTTTGATGTAACTTCTACACCAAACAACACTAGTAATCAGTCTAGAATGTCATTAGGAATTGATAGCAACGATGATATCCAACTTCGTTCAAACAATTCGTTCCTTCACGATAATGTAGATTAATCTATTACAAACTAACCTACCCTTAAAACCCGAAGAGCAATTTTCGGGTTTTTTTATTACTTTTGCATAGCATTTTTAAAACAATAATTCACAAACAATAAACATAAATATATGAGTTTAGAGGTAAAAATCATGGATCAAATGAAAGATGCCATGAGAGCAAAAGATAGTGTGGCTTTAGAAGCGTTAAGAGCAATTAAATCAGCAATTATTTTGGCCAAAACAGAAGCAGGAGCAACAGATACATTAACAGAAGATCAAGAAATCAAAATGTTACAGCGTTTGGTAAAAATGCGTAAGGATAGTGCAGAAATCTTCACAAAACAAAACCGTCCTGATTTAGCAGAACCAGAATTAGGACAAATCGCTGTAATCGAAAAATTCTTACCAGCGCAATTATCAGAAGAAGAAGTAGAAGCAATCATTTCAAAAATCATCGCAGAAACTGGTGCTTCAGGAATTGCTTCTATGGGTAAAGTAATGGGCTTAGCAACTGCTCAAATTGGAGGGCAAGCAGAAGGAAAAGTGATTTCTGGAATTGTAAAGAAGTTATTGGCTTAATAAAATAGTGATAAGTAAATAGTGATAAGTGAAAAGTCCAAATTTGCTTATCACTTTTCACTCAAAAAAGGCTTCGTAGCTCAACTGGATAGAGCACTGGATTTCGGCTCCAGCGGTTGGGGGTTCGACTCCCTTCGAAGTCACGTAATTACAACACCAATATAGCTTGGTGTTTTTTTATTTCATATAAACATTATTTTTACGTTATTTGTAGAATACTCCCAATCTTATGCAAACGCCACCTGTTGAATACGAATTATTTTTAGCCGATTATATCGGTATGTTTATAGTGGTAGCGCCTTTTGCAACAATATTTTTTGTTTTTGCATTTTATGTTACAGAGATTGTGTATTTGCGAAATTATAAAAAGCCATTAGTTGTATTTGCGAATGTGAATTTTTTAAAGTTAAGCGATTCTAGAAAGCATATTTTAACTTCTAATTCTCATTTTTATAATAGATTAAAGCCCAAATACAAGCGTTATTTTGAACATCGAGTAGCTAAGTTAATTTTTCATTACAATTTTGAAGGAAGAGATATTGAAGTTACTGAAGAAATGAAAGTAACTATTTCTGCAACTTATGTGATGTTAACATTTGGAATGCGCGAATATTTGAATCCACTTTTTAAAAGAATCGTTATTTATCCAGATATTTATTATTCGTCTCAAAATGACAATTACCATAAAGGCGAATTCAATCCAAGAATGGAATCTGTAGTTTTTTCATGGAAACATTTCAAAGAAGGAATTGATATTACAAATGATAATCTGAATTTAGGATTGCATGAGTTTACACACGCTTTTCATATTTATGCGTTAAAAAGTGATAAAGCAACTTTTGTTTTATTTAATGAATCACTTCAAAATTTATTCCGAGTGGTTTCAAAACCAGAAGTCAAACAACGCTTAGTTGAATCTGGATTTTTACGAGATTATGCCTATGAAAATCAGTTTGAATTTGTGGCAGTTTTATTGGAGTATTTTTTTGAATCTCCAGAAGAATTTAAATTGAAATTTCCTTCTATCTTTTTGAAAGTAAAGCAAATGATTAATTATAATGAGAAATATTTTATCGTTGATTAGATAAAAATATCTGATATAAATCATGTTTTGGTTTTCAATTATTGAGTAACTTTATGTCAATAAATACTCAACATCATGAAACAAAAGGTTCCTGTGTCAACAATAATGACAAAAAATGTAGTAAAGTTAAATTTATCAGATGATTTAACTAAAGCTGAAATGCTATTTAAAAAGCATCATATACGACACATTCCTGTTGTTTACAGTAACAAAATTGTAGGGATGTTGAGTTATACCGATTTGTTGCGAATTTCCTTTGCCGACGCCATTGATGACGACGAAGATGTGGTAGATACAACCGTTTATAACATGTTTACGGTGGAGCAAGTTATGGCAAAAAAATTAGTTTCTATTTCTCCTGATACTACAATTAAAGAAGCTGCAGAAATTTTAGCCAAAAAAGAGTTTCATGCACTTCCAGTTTGTGAAGGTGAATTATTGGTAGGAATAGTGACTACTACCGATTTAATAAAATACTTAATCGATCAATATTAAATGAAAAAGCCTAACGTTTTGAAGTGTTAGGCTTTTTTGAATTATTTAGTTATTTGCTTTAAATCAGCAATTGTTGCAATCGGATCTTGAGCTCCAAAAACATAGCTTCCTGCAACTAACACATCAGCACCTGCATCAGCTAATTGTTTTACGTTTTTATTTGTGACACCGCCATCAATCTCAATTAAAGTTGAAGCATTTTTTCTATTGATTAATGCTTTTAGTTTTTCAACTTTTGAATACGTATTTTCAATGAATGATTGCCCTCCAAACCCTGGATTTACACTCATGATACAAACCAAATCAATATCTTGAATCACATCTTCTAATAAGTCTACACTTGTGTGCGGATTCAAAGCGACTCCAGCTTTCATGCCTTCTGCTTTAATAGCTTGAAGTGTTCTGTGTAAATGCGTGCAAGCTTCGTAATGAACCGTTAAAACATCAGTACCTAATTTTTTGAATGTTGTAATGTATCGGTCAGGATCAACAATCATCAAATGTACATCAATTGTTTTTTTCGCGTGTTTGTTGATAGCGTCTAAAACCGGCATTCCAAAAGAAATATTCGGAACAAAAACGCCATCCATAATATCAATGTGAAACCAATCGGCTTCACTAGCATTAATCATTTCGATGTCGCGTTGTAAATTAGCAAAATCAGCTGCAAGAACTGATGGAGCAATAAGTGTGTTTTTCATAAACTTGTAAAGTGTGTGTTGTTGAGTGCAAATGTACAATATTTTAAAACATTTCAATATTCAAAATTCCAAGTTGAATATTCAAAATTTTAAGCATTCAACAACGAACAATGAATAAAGAATTTTGAATTTTCAAGTTTAAAAAAAACAAAACTCCGGTAATCAGCCGGAGTTTCAATCATCAATCAAAAAACGAACAGTCTTAGACTGTTGTTATTGTAATTTAGGGATTAGCCTAAATAAGTTTTTAATATTTTACTTCTAGAAGTATGTTTTAATCTTCTAATCGCTTTTTCTTTAATCTGACGAACACGCTCACGAGTTAAATCGAAAGTTTCTCCAATTTCTTCTAAAGTCATTGGGTGTTGGTCACCTAAACCAAAATACAAACGAACTACATCAGCTTCTCTTGGAGTTAATGTTTCTAATGCTCTTTCGATTTCCGTTTGTAACGATTCGTGAATTAATTCTCTATCTGGATTTGGAGATTCACCTGAACGTAAAACGTCGTATAAGTTTGAATCTTCACCTTCTACTAAAGGAGCATCCATTGATAAGTGACGACCAGAGTTTTTCATTGACTCTTTTACGTCATTTACTGTCATGTCTAATTCTTTTGCAATTTCTTCAGCCGAAGGAGCACGTTCATTAGATTGCTCTAATAAAGCATACATTTTATTAATTTTATTGATAGAACCAATTTTATTCAACGGTAAACGTACAATACGAGATTGCTCTGCTAAAGCTTGTAGAATCGATTGACGAATCCACCAAACCGCATATGAAATAAATTTGAAACCACGCGTTTCATCGAAACGTTGTGCGGCTTTAATTAATCCTAAATTTCCTTCGTTAATTAAATCAGGAAGTGTAAGTCCTTGATTTTGATATTGTTTTGCTACTGAAACTACGAAACGTAAATTAGCTTTTGTTAATTTCTCTAAAGCGCGTTGATCTCCGGCTTTAATTCTTTGTGCTAATTCTACTTCTTCGTCAGCAGTAATAAGGTCAACTTTTCCAATTTCTTGTAGGTACTTGTCTAAGGAAGCAGTTTCACGATTGGTAACCTGCTTGGTAATTTTAAGTTGTCTCATCTAAATTTCTCCTTACTTTTTTAAAAGTTCTAGTTGTTATACGTAAGAGGTTTTAAAAAAGTTACAAAAAAATAAAATAAAATTCAAAAGCCCCGATTTTTGTTTGAAATCGGGGCTTTTTATGAATTAACGTAACTAAATTAACCTTGAGGTTTATCTTTTTTCTCGATAGGTTTCTCTTCTCTTGGAGGTCTAGGTAAAAGTGCTTTTCTTGACACTTTTTCTTTACGCGTTTTAGGGTCAACACCTAAGTATTTTACCATAAACACATCACCCATATTTACTACATCAGTAACATTTTCAGTTCTTTCCCAAGCCAACTCTGATACGTGTAATAAAACTTCGTTTCCTGGTGCTTGTGTGTATTCTACAACAGCTCCGAAATCTAACATTTTAATTACTTTTACTTCGTAAGCTTCTCCTACTACAGGTTTGAAAATGATGGAGTCAATTTTAGCTAAAACAGTTGCAATTCCTTCTGGACTTGTTCCTAAAATTTCAACTACACCTTGCTCATCCACTTCGTTGATTACGATAGTAGTTCCAGTAGCTTTTTGTAATTCTTGAATTACTTTTCCACCAGGGCCAATCAAAGCTCCAATGAAAGCTCCAGGGATGGTTCTTGTGATGATTTTTGGTGCTTTTGGTTTTACTTCAGCCCTTGGAGTTGCAATAGTTTCAGTGATTTTTCCTAAAATATGCATACGTCCATCTCTTGCTTGACCTAAAGCTTGTTCCATGATGTCATAACGTAAACCATCAATTTTGATGTCCATTTGACATGCTGTGATACCATCAGCAGTTCCAGTTACTTTAAAGTCCATGTCTCCTAAGTGATCTTCATCACCTAAAATATCAGACAATACAGCAAATTTTTCTCCGTCAGTAATTAATCCCATAGCAATACCAGAAACTGGTTTTACCATTTGAACTCCAGCATCCATTAATGCCATTGTACCTGCACAAACTGTAGCCATAGAAGAAGAACCGTTAGATTCTAATACTTCAGAAACTACACGAATGGTGTAAGGACAATCTGCAGGAATCATATTTTTTAAAGCACGTTGTGCTAAGTTTCCGTGACCAACTTCTCTTCTTGAAGTTCCTCTTAAAGGTTTTGCTTCACCAGTTGAGAAAGGAGGGAAGTTGTAATGTAAGTAGAATTTCTCTTCACCTTGTTCAGATGGCGAATCAATTACATTAGCTTCTCTTGAAGTTCCTAAAGTTACAGTAGCTAATGCTTGAGTTTCTCCACGTGTAAATAAAGAAGAACCGTGTACAGAAGGTAAGTAATCAACTTCACACCAAATTGGGCGAATATCAGTTGTTTTTCTACCGTCTAAACGAATTCCTTTTTCTAAAATTACGTTACGAACTGCTGTTTTTTGAACTTTATAGTTGTATTTGCTTACTAATTCTGATAAATCTGGATTTTCTGCATATTCTTCTTCAGTGAATAATGCTTTAACTTCTTCTTTAACAGCTGCAAATTTTTCTCCTCTTTCACTTTTTGCTGAAGCTTCTTGAGCAATAGCATAATATTTGTCGTAAGAAGCCGCTTTTACTTTTGCGTAAACGCTTTCGTCTTCTTTTTCTGGTTCATATTCTCTGTAAGCTGGTGAGCCAACAGCTGCTCTCAATCTCTCTTGAGCTTCAATTTGAACTTTAATTGCTTCGTGAGCAAATTTGATTGCTTCCACCATTTCGGCTTCTGAAATTTCTTTCATTTCACCTTCTACCATGGCAACAGAATCTTTTGAAGCACCAATCATCATGTCGATGTCTGATTGTTCTAATTCTTCTCTGCTTGGATTAATTACAAATTTTCCATCCACTCGTGCAACACGTACTTCAGAAATTAAGTTGTAAAAAGGAATGTCAGAAACAGCTAATGCTGCAGAAGCTGCTAAACCAGCTAAAGCATCTGGCATAACATTGTCGTCTGACTCATTAATTGAATCATAACTTGCGTTTCAGCATGGTAATCGTCTGGGAATAGTGGACGCAATACGCGATCAACTAATCTCATTGTTAAAACTTCGCTATCACTTGG
>JAANMV010004648.1_pt1 | contig 10612 bp, 5 predicted proteins | sample 7279661 | NCBI WGS metagenome assembly JAANMV01 (sample SAMN14094540, study PRJNA606508) | bioreactor metagenome | isolation source: A lab-scale SPAN reactor treating ammonium-rich wastewater day 121 | place: Ireland: Galway | collected 2017-05-16 | reverse complement strand
CAGATTCGGTCTGTACAGACGAAGACGTTGGGGTCACTGCGTTTGCGGACCGTCCTGGCCGTGATTGCTCATAACCTCAGTCAGCCCTAAACGGCGTTTCCCATTTTCCGTCTTCCACAGCCAGGCCTTGCGGTTGCCGCCGATGATCTCCAGCGACACGGCGCTGCCCTGGTATTTCTTACCCCACAGCCACTCTCGGACCGTCGCGCCGCTGTCCGTCTTCGTGTCTCGCACACTCGTCGGTTTGAGTGCCGCTGGGTTCCCCAGGATCTGAGGAACCTGGACGACGCTCGGGGCGGCCGCTGCGGCAGTGCTACAGGTGATCGCGAGGACCAGAAGCAGGAAGCGTGGCATCCCCGGAGGATAGGTGTCCTGCCCGGCCCATGCCACCGCGATTCCACCCTGCCCCACCAGGACTGCCTTTTTCGATCCCAATAACCATCAGACTCACGCCGCCCAACTGGGCGGTTTTCATTTCTGCCTGGAGGCCCATCCATGTCCACCCGCGTCGGCGCCGCCCACATTGACCTGAGCACCAACACCCGCCGCCCGCTGGAGCAGCTGCAGGCGTTCGCCCGGCAGGCCCAGCAGGCCCTCACGCCTCTGGCCACCCCGATCGCCCTGCGCGTGAGCAACACGAACGGCGTACAGGAAGCGGCTGTTCGAGCAAAGAAGGCGGTAGACGAGGTCGCCGCTGCTGAGCGGAAGGCCGCGCAGGACGGGCAGGCCCTGATGCGCGCGAGGCGGGAGACTCAGGCGCTGAATGACCGGCTGGCCCGCGAGGCGGCCAGCCGCGCCAAAAAACAGGCAGACGAGACTGCCGCTGCTGAGCGTCAAGCGGCCCAGGAGGGACAGGCGATGCTCCGCGCCCGGCGTGACACCCAGGCGCTGAACGACCGGCTCGCCCGGGACGCTGCCGCTCAGGCCCAGCGCCTTCTGAGGGACGCCCAGGCCGAGGAGCGCCGCGCTTACCAGGAAGGCCTCCAGCGCCTGAAGAACGTGCGCGAGACCCAGGCCCTGAACGCCCGGATCGCCCGGCAGGCTGCCCTGCAGGAACGCGCCGCGGACAAGGCCCGGGCCGACGAGATCGACCGCGTCCGGCTGAGCCTCAGTCGCCTGCGCGCCGGCTACGACGACGGGCTCGTCAGCGTCGGGAAGTACCACCGCGAGAACCTGAAGCTCCTCGCCACGATCCGCGAGATGGGCCAGCGCGCGGACTTCAGCACGAAGCAGCTCAAACAGCTGGCCGACATGGAAGGCCGCCTCGCCCGTGAGGGCAACACCGTCGCCGGGGTCGTCAACCCGGCCGGGCTGAGCGGGAACGTCGCCACCGCGCTGCAGAGCGTCCTGCCGACCATCCTCGGGAACCTCCGCCAGGTCGCCAGCCTGAGCCCCAGCCTGGGCGCCGCCGCGTCCCAGGTGTTCAACGTCGCCGGGGCGTTCGGAAAAGCCGCCACAGCCAGCACCGCCCTCACCACGGGTGCCGGTGCGGCCGGTGGGGCCGTCACCAGCCTGGGCGGGGCCACCGCCACCCTCGGAGGCGCGGCCACCATCGCCACGGCCGGCATCACTGCCCTGGTCGGCATCACGGTCGCTGCCGCGGCCGCCGCGAACAAGGCTGTCATGGAGTACGCGCAGTTCGAGCGCGGACTCGCCCAGGTCGCCACCCTCACGGACAAAACCACCGCGCAGCTGGCCGGCACGGGCCGCGAGGTCCTGAACATCAGCATGCGGACCGGCGCGACGTTCCAGGAACTGAACGCCGGCCTGTACGACATCCTCGGCGCCGGGGTCAAAGGCAGCGAGGACATGCGCCAGAGCTTGGTGCTGCTCGAACAGTCCGCGAAACTGGCGAAGGCGGGCGCGACCGACACGGCCACGGCGACCGACGTTCTCACGAGCGTCCTCAACAGCTACAACATGACCGCCGGGGAAGCCGGAAAGGTCAGTGACATGCTCTTTCAAGCCGTGTTGGACGGCAAGATGTCCTTTGACGAGCTGGCCCGCAGCCTCGGCATGGTCACCCCCCTGGCCGCGCAGGCCGGGATCGGGCTCGACGAGATGCTCGCCGCAGTTGCCGCGCTCACCGCGCAGGGCATCCGCCCCAGCAGCGCCGTGGAGTACCTGCGCAGCGCCCTGACGAACATCATCAAACCCAGCGAGCAGGCCGCCGGCATCGCCGAGGACCTCAAGCTGCAGTTTGGTGGCCAGGCGCTGGCAGCGAAGGGCCTCGTGCCGTTCCTGCAGGACGTCATGGTTAAGACCAAGGGCGACAGCGAGGCCATGGCCCGCCTGTTCGGGGACGTGGGCGGTGTCACGGCCGTCATGGCCCTCGCCAACGGCGAGTTCGGCCGCGTGAACCAGACGCTCGCCAACCAGGCCACCAGCGCCGGCGCGACCGCCACCGCGTACGAGAAGATGGCCGCCACCATCGACGAGAAGACCAAGCAGGTCGGCGCGAAATGGGAGGCCCTCTGGGTCAGCGTAGGCAACATCTTCGCCCCCACCAAGCTGGCCATCCTGGAAGGGCTCGACGACATCCTCACCCGCCTGAACGAAACGCTCGACAAGTTCATGGAGGCCCGCAAGCTCAACGCCGTGGGTCAGAACGTCCAGCAACTCGGATACGACCTGGATGGCCTCCGAAAAGAGAAGGAAGCGACCCTGAAGGCCATGGCCGAGTTAAAGGCCCAGGGCAAGGTCATCCCGGACTACTTGGTCCAGGCCCTGAAGGGCATCGACGCGGCCATCATCAAACTGAACGGCAAGATCGCCGAGGCCAAAGCCGTGCAGGCCCAGCTGCGCGCCGAGGCGGCCGGCCCCATGCAGGGTCCCAGCATGCCCACGGGCGGGAACATCCTGCAGGGCATCGGCATCGCGGGCAAACCCATCAGTCAGAATTTCGGGCTGACCGCGTACTCCACCGCGAACCGCGGCGCCCCCGGGTACGAGGACGGCACGCACAAGGGCCTGGACATCGCCCTGCCGCGCGGCACGAAACTGCTCGCGCCGGTGGACGCGAAGATCACCTTCGCCGGCTGGAATGATCAGGGGTACGGGAACCTGGTCAAGATGATCGACAGCGCGGGTCGCACCATCCTGATGGCGCACCTTGACGAGATCAGCGCCGACCTCCTGAAGCAGATCAAGGCGGGGAACACCACGGTCAAGGCCGGGACGCTGCTGGGCAAGTCGGGCAGCACCGGCAACAGCAGCGGCCCGCACCTGCACCTGGAAACCCGGGATGCGAACGGCCAGGTGTTCAACCCGACCCTATACGGCAGCACGGCCGTGCCCACCGCCCGCCCGATCGACACCAGCGGCACCGGCGGGGACGACCCGAAAAAGCTCAAGGAGTACAACCTCACCCTCGCCGACTGGAACCGCCTGCAGCGCGAGGCGCTCGAGATCGCCGTGCAGCTCGCCCAGGCCGAGAAAAGCCGGGACGACGCGTTCAAGATCCGGGTCGCCCAGCGGGCTGCGGCGTTCAACAAGGACATCAAACAGGCCGCCGCCCTGAAGTTCGCGGTGGACAAGGTCCGCGACCAGGACGAGGCCAGCACGGCCGCGAAACGCAAGGTCATCGAGGAACAGAAGAAGGCCGACGCTGCCGCCAAAAAGGCCGTAGCCGACGCCAAACAACGGAAGGAGGAACAGGAGCGCCTTGCCGACGAGCTGGCGAGCGCCCAGATCGACAAAGCGCAGGCCACGGCCGCCCGCCTGAAGATCATCGACGACCGCACCCTCGCCGACTTCAAGGGCACCGCCCAGGAGCGCCTGGCGCTCGTCGAGAAGCTCGCCCAGGACGAATACGACCGCACCGTGCGGCTCGCCGAGGCGGAACGGAACCGCACCTCCCGGCAGGCCGAGGGCAAGGAAAACGCGGTCGCGCTCCGGGCCGCCGCCCAGGCGAAGTACCAGCTCGCCGTGGAGCAGGCCCGAACCGCCAAACTCAACGCCCTGAACACCGCCACCGCCGCGGTCACCGCCGCTCAGGAGGAATTCAACGAGGCGCTCGAAGAGGGCACCCGGGCCGGGAACGCCGCCCTGGGGAACCTCGACCAGCTGATGGCCGGCAGCAGCGAGGCCGCCCGGGCGAACGCCCAGACGGTCATCCCCAGTTACAAGACCTTCGACGCCCTGCTGGCCCGCGTCACCAGCATGCAGGGCGACCTGCAGGACCCCGTCTCCCTGAAGGCCTGGGTGGAGGTCGTGCAGGAGTTCGGCGAGAAGGGCCGCCTTACCGAGGCCCACGTCGCTGCCCTGATCGCCCGGATCCACGAGCTGGCCGAGGCACCCATCAACGAGATCAACCGGGTGCAGGACCAGCTCGCCGGGGAGAACGAACGGACCGCAGAGAGCGCGATCGCGGCCGCCGACTCTCTGGACGCCATGGGCGACCGCGCCGGCGCCCTGAAGACCCTGGACGACGCGCTTGGGGAGGTCATGGCCGCCGGCGGGCCGGTTGGCCCGGCCATCAGCGCCATCGTGGCCGCCATGGACCGCCTGAACGCCAGCGTGGACCAGGGCGCCCTGGAGCGGGGCGCCACCCTGCTGGAAAACTGGCGGGCGGACGCGGAAGCCGCCGCCGACGCCGTGGAGACCGCCGCGAACGTCGCCGTGGACGACCGTGACCAGGCTGACCGGGAGGAAGTGGACCGCCTGGCCCGCCTGGGCCCGGGCATGATGCTCAACTTCCTGGGCGGCGCCGGCAACGACAACTTCGGGGACAAGTTCTGGTCGAACCTCGGCGAGACCGGCCGGGCGTCCTTCCTGGACACCTTCGAGCAGTTCACGCCCGACCAGCTGGCCACCCTGGGCGTGAACTTCCTGAGCAGCTTCCGGGACCGGATCGACCCAAACGACCCGACGTTTGCGCAGATCCGGGCGAAGATCGACCAGGGGATCAGCACCGCCCAGACGAATGCCAGCACCCAGGCCGGGTGGGAGGACCTCAACGGCATCACCAAGGACTACCTCGCGCTGGACGTCACCAGCGCAGGGTACGCCGACACGCTGGAGAACAGCCTGATCCCCCGCCTCCAGGCGCTGGCCGAGCGCGTGAAGGACCCGGACCTGCAGGCCTCCATCCAGAGCCTCATCCAGGGGTTCCAGGGCGAGGCGGACGCCGCCGTGCAGCTGGCCGACGCCCTGCAACAGCAGGAACTCGCCACGCTGGACTTTCAGCGCGCCACCAAGACCATCACCGAGGCCGAGTACATCGAGTCCCGGAAACGGGTGCTCATCGCGGTCGAGGAAGCGCGGTTCAAGCGCGAGACAGTCGGGAAGGAAGGCGCTGCCCTGGCCCTGCTCACCCAGCAGCACCAGGACCGGCTCACCGCCATCGACCGGGACGCCACCCTGGCCCGCTCGGGGCTGGCGGAGACCGCAGAGGGCGCACAGAAGCAACTCGCGGCGGCCGAGCAGGAGTACGCCCAGGTCCTGGGGGCCACCCAGCCGGCCTACCAGTCCCAGATCGACAGCCTGACGGCACTCGCAGACACCTGGCGGAAGGAGCGCCCGGAGATTGCCGCCCAGATCGACCTGCTGATTGGGAAGTACCGCGAGCTGCAGAAACAGGATCCGCTCGCCCAGGCCTTTAAGGCCGCGTCGGGCATCATGGGCCGCAACAGCCCCCTCCAGGCGGGCCTGAGCAGCGCGCTCGACGGCGTGGCCGCATTCTTCAGCGCGGGCGGCAAGGCCGGGGGACGCGGCGCGATCCTTCAGGGGGCCGCAGCGTTCGTGGGTGGACTCGTCGACGTGTTCAGGACCGGCGACGAGGACATCGACCGCGTGGTGACCACATTCGTCAGTGGCCTGCAGGGCACGCTGATGCAGCTCGCTCAGGGCAACTGGATCGGCGCGCTGGTCTCCGGCGTGGCCACGGTCGTCAGCACCCTGGTGGACATCTTCACCGGCGGGGCGAACAGCGCGAAGAAAGCCGCTGAGGAGATCAAGAACGCCACCCAGAGCGTGAAGTTCTTCGACCTGTCGAAGTACGCCACGACCGTCAGCCAGGGCGGGTTCTGGGGCTTCCTGGGCTTTAAGAGGGCCGAGATCGACGAGGAGGCCGTCAGCATCGCCCAGTCCCTCGGGGACGCCATCTACAACGCCATCAGCGCGGCGTTCCTGGACGGCATCAAGAGCGGGAAGGCGAGCTTCGCGGACCTCGGCCTGGACGTCCGCAAGGACCTTGGGCAGGTCATCCTGCAGGGCCTGATCGACGGGTTCCTCAAGGGCGCGGTCATGCAGGGCATCCTGCAGCCCTTCCTGGACGCGTACATCACCGCCATGAAAAGCGGGAACGCCGAGGCCCTGGCGGCCGCGGCCAACGGCATCCAGGTCGCGCTCGGCACCGCGAACACTGAACTCGCCCGCTTCTACAACACGGTGCTCGTGCCCGCCAGCGAGCAGATGGGCGTGTTCGGCACCGAGCCCGGCGGCAGCCTCTCCGGAAGTGCCAGCACCGATCTCGGCATCCCCAGCGTGCCCGGTGCCGTCATGGCCGCGCCCGCCTGGAAACTCGACGAAATGCAGGTCGCCATGGAACACACCAAGGTCCTGCGGGAACTCACGCCCGTGCTCACCCGCCTCGCCGAGGAAGGCCTCGCCGTCAGCGCGCAGGCCGACGTCACCGTGCAGGCGCCGAACAGCGACCTGCGCGCCTACGCCCTCAACTCCTGACCCCTCCAAAGGAGGTGACCCCAGTTGGCCTACCAGCTCAAGATCCTCACCCCGGACGGACAGACCCTCAAGGCCACCCGCACCCACGCGAACCCCACCGGCGTCCTCGGCGGGTTCGCGTGGCGGTGGAGCCGGTACGGGGACTGCAACACCCTGGTCTTCGACGCCTTCGCCCCGCAGCTCGGCGCCGGGAACCGCGACATCCTGCACCTGACCGTGAACGGCACCGACGTCTTCTACGGGCCGGTCGTCGAGAAACCCCACCCCCGCGACCCCCGCCGCGGGCAGATCGACGTGGTCGGCGCCAGCCGCCTGCTCGCCGCCCGCGTCATCGGGCGGGACGCCTACGAGAACGTCGACGTGGCCGTGGTGGTCCGGGACCTCATCCAGAAGTACCGGCACCCGGCCATCAAGTACAACCCCGCCCGCATTCCCGACACCGGGAAGGTCCTGTCCCGGTTCCGGATGCCGTGGCGCAAGCTCGACCAGGTGCTGCTGAGCCTCTCCAAGTCCGTCGCCGGGGAAAAGGGCGTGCCGATGGGCGTCCTGGCGAACGGGGAGTTCTTCTTCGGGGTGGACCAGGCGCCCGCCGTGCCGATCGCGTACAGCAGCGTGCGGGACCTGCGGTACCTGCGCGTCAGCGGGGACGACGTGGTCACGCGGAACTACATGCTGGCCATGAGTGGCGCGAGTGGCGCCGGGTACCGGGCGCTGAACCTACAGACGCAGACGTACACCCTCAACAGCGGGGGCGCGGTCACGGCCACCGTCAACACCTTCACCAGCACCTACCAGCCGGCGACGTACGTGTTCATGGTGGACGACCCGGTGCACCCCACCTACGGCGCGGAGGTCGCCACCCTGGTGCCCAGCGGCGGGGACTTCCTCACCCGCCTGGACCCGGCCACGCTCACCGTGAACAGCGACGGCCTCGCGGACATCGGCAGCGCCCTGGACGGCCAGCCCGCCAACTACGCCACGAACACGGCCGGGCAGGACTACCGGTACGCGAGGCTCCAGCAGGAGGCCGGGCAGGACGCCCACCCGATGGTCGGCATCCGCATCCTGTACAGCCTGAATTTCGCCGGCGTGCCCGGGGAACACACCGCGCACGCCACGCTGGAGTACCAGTCGACGAAAACCACCCCCAACGGCGACGGCACCAGCACCCGCGTCGACCGCCGCGCCACGTTCGAGATTCCCCTGCCGGACACGAACGGGGAACTCCGCGAGGTGCAGGCCGTGATTCCCATGCCGCTGGAGATCCTGCAGGACATGCTGCCCGGGCCGTTCACCCTGGCCACGCCCACGGTCGTCAAGACCTTCAGCTACGTGCACGTGTACGACCGGTTCGGCGCGGACACCCTGCCCGCCGACCGGTTCCGGCTGTACACCTTCGACGCCCTGGGCTTCGACCGCACCAAACTCGACACGCTCGCCCGCAAGGCGCTCGTGCCGCCCGCGCAGGAACCCACCGAGTTCACCCTGCCGTACCTCACCGGCGTCATCCCCACGGTCGTCCTGACCGGCGCGCCAGGCGGGGACCTGACCGGCGACGTCGTCGAGATCGAAGGCCGGCACGGACAGGCGCAGGACGGGCAGGCCGTCAGCAGCACCACCCTGAAACTCGAACAGCCCGGCGCGAGTGAGACCGCCCGCATCATCCGCCTCGCCGCCCGCGAGCGCGCCGCGGACGCGCAGGCGGAGCTGCTCGGCTACCTGGAGCGCCCATGATCCGGTACCCGATGAAGATCGTCCTGAGCGCCGGCGCACCCCTGGTCTTGGACATCGTGGAAGTCAAGGAAAGCAAGCTGGAGTTCTCGGACGAGATCGGCCGGTCGGTGGACTCCAGCACCCAGCAGGTCGGCGGGGACGGGGAGCGCGAACCCCACTGGAAGGAATTCGACACGTGGCTCACCACCCGCACCCGGCCCAGTGAACGGGCCGCGGACCTGCAGGCCTTCGAGAACGCGCTGCGGTTCGCCGTGCACGCCGAGATCGACGGCCTGAAGTACCTGATCACCCGGATTCGCGTGGTGAGCCGTAGCCCGCACGCCCGCGGCTACCGCCTCGGCCTGCGGATGATCGGCCCGAACCCGGACTTCATCGACGCCGGCGGCGCCCCCGCGCCGCTGTGGTGAGAGGATAACCATGACGCAGAGCAGCAAACCCGCCGGCCCGCAGGAGATCCTCCAGGCCCTGAACGAACGGATGACCGACCTGGAGAAGCAGCAGCAGGCCCTGCGCGCGCAGGTGCAGGAGGCCCTGGCCACCCTGGCGACCGGCCTGCAGGTGGAGGACATCACCGCCCTGAAAGGGGAAGTCCAGGCCAGCCTGGAGCAGCTGCGCAAGGCCCTGCACACGCCGCCCGCCACGCCCGACCTCACGCCGCTGGAGCAGCGCCTCGACAGCGCCCTGGTCCAGCAGGAGAAGCTGGTGCAGGCGCTGGTCCTCCAGACCACGAACACGGTGGCCGAGCTGGAGGCGCGCGGCCAGCGGGCCGTCGCTTCCCTCAGCCTGATCGCCAAACGGGGGCGTCAGTGAAAGCCCGGGTCATCGGTGTCAGCGCCTGGCAGGGCACGCCCACCAGCGGCACCCTCGACGTGGAGTTGCACGGCCGGTACGTGGACAGCAGTGGTAACGCCACGGTCAGCCATTACACGGCCGTGCTCGACCCCTACAACCGGAAGTGGGTCGACCCCAGGACCCGCGAGGACCTGTGGCTGATCGTCCAGGGCCCGGACGACCCCCCGGCGCCGTACGCCACGTTCTACGAAGTGCTGAGCTACGAATCCGGGGACCCGGGCACAGTCAACACCTTCAGCATGCAGCTGGTCGAAGCCCCGCCTGAGGTCGTCTCCCGGGATGTGCGCACCCGGTTCAGGCGCCGCCTGATCAGCGACGACCTGGACGGCACGATCTTCGATTACGCGTCCGCCGGGCCGCTCACCCTCCCCCCGGGCTTCGGGGACGCGCCGCTCACCATGCTCGCGGCGAAGCAACTGCTCGAGCAGCAGGGCCGGGGCGCGAGCCCCTGGGCACTCGTGGAGCACTTCACCCGCAGCGTGGCCGACGTCACGGCCGAGGGGTACGTCACCGGGACGCCCGGAGCGGTGTCGGTGGTGCCGCTCCCGTACGGCGCCCTCGGGGCACTGCAAATTGAAACCCCAGAGGGTGATCAGGCCACGGTGGACGTGGTCTTCCCGCATCGGTTCCCTCCCCTGGGCGAGTTCGAGGTGAGGCTGGGGGTGATGCAGACGGACCCCGCGGTGGAGGCGGGACTGCGGTTCCTGCTGACGGCCGCGGCGGCGGACGGCTCGGAGCTGGCCGTGGCGTTCAGCCTGCACGAGGTGTGGGCACACAACGCCCTGCCGGTGTCCTGGACGCCGATCCCGGTGGGCGCGTGGGAGACGGTGCGGGTGCGCCTGACGCCGGAGGGGGCGACCGTGACCGGCACGGATGGGGTGAGCGTCACGCTGCCCTTCCCGCTGCTGTGGTTCCGGAACGCGGAACCGTGGACGGTGACGGTCATGGTCGACGCCTCGGCCGTGCCAGGGCAGCAGGCGACCGGCTTCGTGGACGCGCTGGCGTGGCGGCCGCTGGAGGGCGGCAGTTTCGGCGTGGAGGTCCTGCCCTCAGGCGCGTACTGGACAACGCTGAACGCCTATGCGCAACTGGACCAGGGGGACGGCACGACCATCGTGAGTCTCGAAATCCCCCCGGACATCACGGTCACGGCATACGCCAGCGGCATGAGGGTCGCCGTAGGCGAGGACGTCATCGCGCTCGAGCAGTACGGCGGCGTGCCGGGGAGTCTGGGCGAGGTGCCCGTGTGGTACTGGAGCAGCACGCAGCAGGACGTCACCCAGCCTCCAGGGAAGTACGCGTTCATCGTGCGGCTGCCGAACGAGGCCCTCCCGAGCCTGCT
>JAANMV010004647.1_pt1 | contig 10612 bp, 10 predicted proteins | sample 7279661 | NCBI WGS metagenome assembly JAANMV01 (sample SAMN14094540, study PRJNA606508) | bioreactor metagenome | isolation source: A lab-scale SPAN reactor treating ammonium-rich wastewater day 121 | place: Ireland: Galway | collected 2017-05-16 | reverse complement strand
AACGGCGCGAACTTCATGCCCTCGAACAGCCCGAACTTCCAGAACTGGTACCCGATGTCCTTGGCGACGTACATGGCCGTGCCGTCCGAGCGGCGCAGCACCACGTTCGGTTCCTCCAGGCCCGGCATGAACTGCGAGACGTCCATCACGAACGCCCCGGCGAACTTGCCCTCGGCGGGCCTGGACGCGAAGGGGCTGCCTTCCAGGATGTTCATCGCCTGGTCCAGGAAGCCGCTGCCCACCACGTCCGACTCCCACACCAGCAGGTCGTAGTGCGCGCCGATGCGGAAGCAGGTCTCCAGCTGGGCCTTCACGGTCTGCTCGACCACCGGGCGCAGCAGGCCGGCCTCGAGCTTGTGCATGACCTCGCGGATCTCGGTTTCCAGTTCGGCCTTCTGCGGGTCGGCGTTGAGTTTCACGTAGCCTTCGCCCAGCCAGTGGTCGTACTTCTGCGTGCCGTCCCAGGTGCGGCCGTAGTGTTCCATGGCGTAGATGGACTCGGCCGCCTGCCGGCCGGTGTCGTCGATGTAGTTCTGGACCTCGACCTCGTGGCCGGCGGCGCGGAAGATGCGGGCCATGCTGTCGCCGAGCACCACGTTACGCAGGTGCCCGACGTGCAGTTCCTTGTTGGGGTTCACGCTGGTGTGCTCGATGATCACCTTGCCGCCCTGGCTGGGCAGCGTGAACGGCGTGTCCACGACCGTCCGGACGAACGCGCCCACGTCCAGGAAGAAGTTCAGGAAGGGCCCGGCGGCCTCCACCCGGCGGATGCCGGCAGGGAGTTTGACGGTCTGCGCGAGCTGCGCGGCGATCTGCGCGGGGTTGCCGCCGGCGGCCTTGGCCATCTGGAAGGCGGCGGGCGTGCCGTAGTCGCCGGGTTTGTTCGCGGGGGTTTCCTGAATGGCGGCGTCCACGGGCATCCCGAGTTCAGCGGCGGCGGCCTCCACGGCGGCCTTGAGTTGAGCCTTCAAATCCATCCCCCGAGTGTAGAGCACGCCCCCTCCCGCAGGCTCACCGGGAGAGGGCGGCTGGCGGCGGCGCTCAGGTGGTGTAGTCGGCGTTGATGCTCACGTACTCGGCGCTGAGGTCGCAGCCCCAGGCCTCGCCGGTCGCGTCGCCCACGCCAAGGTTCACGTCGAACACGACCTCCGCGGCCTTCATGCTCTCGCTGACCTGCGCGGCGTCGTAGGCGAGCGGCTGGCCTGCGAAGACCGGCTGGCCCTGCACCGCGACGGTCATCGCCTCGATGTTCACGGCGGCGCCGCTGCGGCCGACCGCCATGATCACGCGGCCCCAGTTCGGGTCGTTGCCGTGCACGGCGGATTTCAGCAGGGGGCTCACGCAGCAGGTCCGGGCGGCGGTCAGGGCCTCTGCCTCGCTGCGCGCCCCACGGACCTTCACGGTCAGGAGTTTCGTGGCGCCCTCGCCGTCCGCGGCGATCTGGCGGGCGAGGTCCCGCATCACGCCCTCCAGCGCGCTGAGGAACTCGGCCTGGTCCACCGGGCCGGCCAGGCCGTTGGCGAGCACGGCGGCCATGTCGTTCGTGCTGGTGTCGCCGTCCACGGTCACGGCATTGAAGGTCCGGGCCACGACGCCCGGGAACGCGGCGCGCAGGGCCGCCTGGTCCACCTGCGCGTCGGTGAACACGAACGCGAACATGGTCGCCATATCCGGGTGAATCATGCCGCTGCCCTTCGCGGTGCCGACCAGCCGCGCGCCCGTGCTCAGGGTGGCGTGCGCGGTCTTGGGGTGGGTGTCGGTCGTCATGATCGCCTGCGCGAACGGCGCGGCGGCATGGCCCAGCTCGTCGGGCAGGTGCTCCACGCCGCTCAGCACGCGGTCCATCGGAAGGCGGTGGCCGATGATGCCGGTGCTGGCGGTCAGCACCGCCTCGGCCGGCACGTTCAGGACGCTGCCGGCGGCGTCGGCCATCCCGGCGTTGTCGCGGGCGCCGCCCTCGCCGGTGGCGGCGTTCGCGTTCCCGGCGTTCACCAGCAGCGCCCGCACGGGCGCGCCGGTGCCGGCCAGGGCGCGGTTGCGGGTCACGCAGGCGGCCGCGGTGGTGCTGCGGGTGCCCGCGAACGCCCACACGCAGTCGTGGCTGGACGTGACGAGGCTCAGGTCGGTGCGGCCGCTGGGCTTGATGCCCGCGGCCATGGCGGCCGCCTGAAAGCCCTGCGGGAAGGTGAGGTCGGGAGGCGTGCTGGTCATGGTCCGAGTGTACGTGTCCGGCCGGGCGGGGCGCACGCCCGCCTATACTCGGCGCACATGACAGGTCAGTTGGGGCGCAGGGCGGACGTGATCGTCGTCGGGGCCGGGTCGGGCGGGTGCGTGCTGGCCCGGCGGCTGCTGGACCGGGGGCTGCGGGTGCTGCTGCTGGAGGCCGGGGAGCGCGACGGCAGCCCGCTGATCCGTGCGCCAGCGGCGTTCCCGCGGCTGTACCGCTCCCGGTACGACTGGGCGTTCGAGACGGTGCCGCAGGCGCACGCGGACGGGCGGCGGTTCTTCTGGCCGCGCGGGAAGGTACTCGGCGGCAGCAGCGCCATCAACGCGACCATCTGGATCCGCGGGTCCCGCCGGGACTTCGACGCGTGGGGGGAGGGGTGGCGCTGGGCGGATGTCCTCCCGGCGTTCCGGGCGCTGGAGCGGTTCAGCGGGACGCCCGGCGACACGCGCGGCACGGACGGGCCGCTGCCGGTGGGGCTGCGCCGCGACTCGCACGCCCTGTCGCACGCGTTCGTGCAGTCGGCGGCGCAGGCGCTGGGTGTCCCGGCCGCCGCGAGTTTCAACGACGGCACACTGGCCGGCGCGGCCCTGCTGGAAAGCAACCACCTGCGCGGTGAGCGGTTCAGCGCCTTCCGGGCGTTCCTGCGCCCGGTCCTGTCCCACCCGAACCTGACGGTCCTGACCGGCGCGCACGTCCTCAGGGTGCTGTTTCAGGGGACGCGGGCGGTGGGCGTGCGGCTGCGCTGGCAGGGCCGGACGCTGGACGCGCCGGCAGGCGGCGTGGTGCTCACGGCCGGCACCGTGCAGACGCCGCAACTGCTGCTGCTGTCCGGCGTGGGTCCCCTGGGGGAACTCGCCCGGCACGGCATCGAGCCCGTGGCCGCGGTGTCGGGCGTGGGCGTGGGCCTCCAGGACCACCCGGCCATCCCGGTGATCTACCGCTCCGGCACACCCAGTCTGGAGGCCATGCCGGAGCTGGAGGCCCTGGCCCGCTACGCGCTGACCCGCCGCGGGCCGCTGAGCAGCAACGTGGCCGAGGCCTGCGCGTTCACGCACGCCCGCGCAGACCTGAACCCGGCGCAGGACGACCCGGACATCCAGTTCCTGTTCGGCCCGGCGTACTTCCGGGACCACGGGTTCCAGAAAGCACCCGGGCATCACTTCTCGGTGGGGCCGGTGCTGGTGGACGTGCACAGCCGGGGCCGGATCACGCTGGCGTCCCGGGACCCGCGCGCCGCGCCCCTGATCGACCCGGCGTACTTCTCGGATGAGCGGGACGTGCGGAGCATGATCTCCGGCATCCGGCTGGCGCGCGAGATCGCTGGGGCGCCGCCCCTGGCCGGGCACGCCCGCGGGGAGGCCGTGCCCGGGGCGGCCGTGAAGTCGGACGGGGCGCTGCGCGCCTACCTGCGCGCGGAAGCGGCCACGCTGTACCACCCGACGAGTACGGCTGTGCTGGGCGACGGCCCGGAGGCGGTGGTGGACCGGCAGCTGGCGGTGCGGGACACGGCTGGGCTGTGGGTGGCGGACGCGAGCGTGATGCCCCGCGTGATTCATGCGAACACCAACGCGACCAGCATGATGATCGGTGAGCGGGCAGCGGCGTTCGTGGCGGGCGGCCTGTAAGCAAGCCTGACGGACAGGTGACGGAAAGTGCATGTTCCTCATGTTCACTTCATAAGCGCGCCCAGGGCGGCGGGTAGGGTGGCGGGAGCATGAGACGAACCTTTCTCACCACCCTGCTCGCCGGGGCCCTGCTGACCGGCCTGGCCGGCGCCGTGCCGGTCAAGCTCGGCACCCTGCCGCTCAGCCTGGAACCCAACGCGAAACTCCTGACCCTGAACCAGGCGGGCATCGCGCAGGCGTACCCCTCGGCCGCCGGCCGTCCGGACGCAGTGTTCCTGACCGAGGACCGCAAGGTGACCATGTCCTTCGAGTGGCGTCAGGGCAAGCTGAGCGGCGCGGACGTGACGAAACTGGTCAGCCAGTTCCCCAGCGTGATCCGCAGCCAGGTGCCCAACCTCAAGAGCCTGAAGTCCGGCACGCTGGAGTCCGGCGGGTCCACCTGGGCGCAGTTCGTGTTCACCACTCCCGGCAAGACCGACGACCTGCGCCGCGAGATGCTGGTCACCAGCCTGCAGGGCCGCATGTTCGTGATCACCGTGGCTGGCACCGTGAAGGACTACAGCCGCAACGAGGCGGTCGTGCAGTCTCTGCTGCGCAGCATCAAGCTGGACTGAGCAGGGTTACGCGCTCCCGGAAGCGTCGGTCGGGTGGGCCCGACCGGTTCCGGGCTTCAGGGGGGACACGCCGCGTGTCCCCTCCCGCTGTTCACCCGGTCCGGGCGCCGGAAAGGAAATGGTCTATGATGCGTGGCGTGCTGCACCTGAAGGAGCTCCAGAGCGTGGAATCGCCGGTCCCGGTGAGCCGCCTGGGCAGCGTCCTCACGCAGTCAGGCCGCTGGCGAGATCAGGCGGTCCTGGTCAAGACCCTGGTGTCCGACGATCCGTCGGACGTCGCCCGCTTCCGGCACGAGGGCGCGGTTGCCGAGTCACTCGCTCACCCCCGGATCGTGCCGCTGCTGGCGGTCACGCCCCGGCAGCTCATCTTTCCATTCATCACGGGCGGCTCCCTGCGCGAGTACCTGGACGGCACGCAGCTGGACGCCGATCAGGCCACCGCAGTCACGCTGGGCGTGTTGAGCGGCGCGGCGTACCTGCACCGCTGCGGCGTGGTGCACCAGGACCTGAAACCCGAGAACGTCATGCTGGCTGGGGGTAAGCCCACGGCCGCGGCCGTGCGGATCGTGGATTTCGGCATGAGCCACGCCCGGAACCTGCCGCTGGACATCCACAGCGGCACGCGCATGGGCACGCCGCACTTCATGGCCCCGGAGCAGTTCCAGGGCGTGCGGGGCGACCCGCGCAGCGACCTGTACTCCGCCGGGGTTCTGCTGTTCGACGCGCTGGCCGGGCACCCGCCCTACGAGGACGCGCTGGGCTGGCTGGCGGGCATCCGGGACAACCGCGCGGCCCTGCCGGGCCCGGCCGCGCTGCACCCGGTGATGCTCGCGGCCCTGGCCCGCGATCCGGACGAGCGGCCCGGGAGTGCCGGGGAGATGATCGAGGCGATTCAGGCGGCGCGTGAGGCGCTGGGGCTGGGCCGCGTGACCGGCCTGGACGGGTAGGACCGCGCGTGCCGATCCTGGCCTTTACCGGCAACCGGTTCCTGGCGGACGAGCTGCTGCGCGACACCCTGAGCGCGCGGGGCCTGCCCCCCCGGGACCTGCCGCGTCTGGCGGGTGACGATGTCACCCTGGAGGCCGCGCTGCCGCACCTGACGCCCGGACTGTTCGGGGACGGCGGCCTGATCGTGGACCTGGACGGCGTGAAGCCCGACAAGGCGCTGCTGGAGGCCCTGGCCGGCGCGGGCGTGACCGTGGCGGTGCTGGACGAGGCGCCGCCGGCCACGCGCGTGAAGTTGTACGAGAAGCACGGCGAGGTCCTGGCCTCGGCCGCGCCGGCCCGCACCGGGGACGTCGCCGGCTGGGTGGCGGGCCGCGTGAAGGGCCTGGGCCTGAAACTGGACCGGGATGCGGCGCTGTACCTCGCGGAGGTGTTCGGGCCGGACCTGACCGGGATTGCCGGGGAGCTGAACAAGCTGACGCTGCTGCCCGGGCCCTTCACCCGGGAGGCGGTGCAGCGCGTGGTGGGCCGTGAGCCGCCCGGCGACAGTTTCGCGATGCTGGGCGCGGCGACGACCGGCCGGGCGGCCGAGGCGCTGGGGCAGCTGCGGCGGCTCCTGGCGGCCGGGGAGGACCCCTTCAAGCTGATGGGCGCGGTGGTGTGGCAGTACAGCCTGGTGGCGCGGTGTGTGGGCCTGATCGCGCAGGAGGGCCGCGTGAACGAGACGGTGGCGGCGCAGCGGCTGGGCGTGAAGCCGTTCCCGGCGAAGAAGGCGCTGGAGGTCGCGCGGCGGCTCAATGAGGCGAAGGTGCGGGTGCATCTGTCGCGGATCCTGGACGCGGACCTGAGCATGAAACGTGGGCTGGATCCGGCCGTGACTCTGGAGCGGCTGATCGTGCAACTCAGCGTGTGACGCGCACCCCTGGGTCCGGCCGGCTGCTAGATTGAACTTGGTTCAATATTCGGGCGCTGGCCGGCTGCCGCTGGCTGACTCATCGGCGGCTCCAGCCCTCGTCCAACCCCGTCACGCCTCCCTCAAGGGTGCGGAATGGCACAATCAGGACACCCGGGCGCGTGCCGCCCACCACCCCACCGCTTCCCCATCACAGCAAGGAGTTCAGCATGGAGTTCACCCTCTCAGACGAACAGCGTCAGTTGCAGCAGCTCGCCCGTGACTTCACCCGCAAGGAGATCACGCCCATCGCCGCCGAGTACGACCAGAAGGAAGAGACGCCCTGGCAGGTCGTGGAGAAGGCCTTCGAGGTCGGCCTGCTGAACGTCGGGATTCCCGAGCACGCCGGCGGGATCGGCCTGGGCATGCTGGACGAGTGCATCGTGGGCGAGGAGCTCGCCTACGGCTGCATGGGCATCTTCACCGTGCTGATGGCGAGCGAGCTGGGCATCACGCCCATCCTGGTGGGCGGCACCGAGGAACAGCAGAAACGCTTCCTGGGCCCTCTGACCGAGAAGGCCGGGCTGGCCGCGTTCGCGCTGAGCGAACCGAACAACGGCTCCGACGCCGCCGCCATGGGCACCACCGCGGTGCTGGACGGCGACGAGTGGGTCATCAACGGCACGAAGATGTGGATCAGCAATGGCGGGCTGGCCGAGATCACGGTCGTGTTCGCCACCACCGACCGGCAGGGGGGCCACAAGGCCACCGTCGCGCTGGTCGTGCCGAAGGACGCGCCGGGCTTCACGTACAACAAGATCAAGCACAAGATGGGCCAGCGCGCCAGCCTCACCAGCGAACTGGTGTTCGAGAACGTCCGCGTGCCCCGCGAGAACCAGCTGGGCGGCCTGGGGGACGGCTTCAAGATCGCCATGAAGACCCTGGACAAGACCCGCATTCCGGTCGCGGCCGGCTCGGTCGGCATCGCCCGGCGCGCTTTGGACGAGAGCGTGAAGTACAGCAAGGAACGCGAGGCCTTCGGCAAACCCATCAGCAACTTCCAGGCCATTCAGTTCAAGCTGGCGGAAATGGCGATGGGCATCGAGACGGGCCGCCTGATGTACCAGAAGGCTGCGTGGCTGGTGGACCAGGGCCAGCCGCACGGGTACGAGAGCGCCATCGCCAAGGCGTACTGCTCGGAGATGGCCTTCAACGCGGCCAACGAGGCGATCCAGGTGCACGGCGGGTACGGGTACGTGGGGGAGTACCCGGTGGAGAAACTGCTGCGTGACAGCAAGCTCAACCAGATCTATGAGGGCACCAACGAGATTCAGCGCGTGGTGATCAGTCGTCAGCTGCTGAAGTAAACGCTGTCCACAGAGGCAACGTGAGGAGGAGACCGAGACTGTCCAGTCTCTCCTTTTCCTTGTGCGCCGGCCTTACTGCCCGGTGAGCTGGTGGTGTAGCAGGATGGCCTGCCCGGCGTGGTAACCCTCGTGCCAGCCGAAGAAATCGATGAAGTCACCCAGGACCATCGGGCCGAAGGGCGACTGGACCGTGGGCATTAGGTCGGCTGAAGCGAGGGCGGCGGCCAATGTCTCCTGCGTGGCCGTGAGGTGCGCCAGCAGGTCCGTGAGGGGCAGCGCGGCGGCCGGGTCCGGCGAGGTGCCCTTGCCGTAGCGGGCGCGGACGTCCCGCATGTCCACGCCGGGCTGCGCCGTGTTCAGGAAGCTCAGGATCAGCAGGCGGCTGCCCAGGACGTGCCCGGTCACCCAGTTCAGGCTGCTCGCGCCGTTCACGCGGGCGTGTTCGGCGCCCTGCGGCAGGTCCGCCCCGGCCTTCAGGAAGGTGTTGAGGTTGCGGCGGTAGGTGCCTTCGAGGCGTTGGGCTTGGCTGGGCATACGGCCGGCAGTCTAGGCCACCGGGCCGGACGCGGGGGTCAGCGGATGTGGGTGGTCAGCACGCCGATGCCCTCGACCTCCACCTCGACGGTGTCGCCGGGCACGAGCGGGCCGACGCCCTCGGGCGTGCCGGTCAGGATCACGTCGCCGGGTTCCAGGGTCACGAAACGGGTCACGTAGGTGAGGATCTCGATCACCGGGAAGATCATCAGGCTGGTGCGGCTGTCCTGTTTCGTCTCGCCGTTCACGCGGGTCTGCACGCGCAGGTCGCGGGGGTCCAGGTCGGTTTCCAGCCACGGCCCCAGCGGGCAGAAGCGGTCGGCGGCCTTCGCGCGGAACCACTGCAGGTCCGTCTTCTGCCGGTCGCGGGCGGTGAGGTCCAGGCCGCAGGTGTAGCCGAGCACGTGCGAGAGCGCGTTCTGGGGCGTGAGGTCCTTCGCCTGCTTCCCGATCACCAGGGCCAGTTCGCCCTCGAAGTGAAAGTTCTCAGTCCAGTCGGGCCTGTCGACCGCGCCGCCCGGTTCGGCGAGGGTGTTCGGGCCCTTCAGGAAGATGCCAGGTTCCTTGGGCAGGTCGCCGGTGTCGTTCCCGAGTTCACGGATGTGGTCCAGGTAGTTGCGGCCCACGCACACGACCTTGCTGGGCGTGGCGGGGGGCAGCAGCGCGGCGCCCGCCAGGGGAAGGGTTTCCCCGGTGGGGGCGCCGCCCAGGCTGCCTGTGAGGGTGATGGTGTCGCCGCTGAGGGTGCCCCAGCGGGCCTCACCCTGGTGTGTCACGTGCACGATGCGCATGCGGCAGGATAGCCCGTGCAGGACGCGGGGCGCGGGGGTCAGTCGCTGTCGGTGTCGTCCAGACCCAGGCGCTGCAGGGCCGTGATGTCCAGCAGGGTCACGCTGCTGGGCGTGACGCGCAGCAGGCCCTGGCGATCCATCTTCCGCAGCACGCGCGAGACCGTCTCGCGGCTGGCGCTGATGCGCTGCATGATGTCCTGCGTGCTCAGGGGCAGCACCTCCGGCTGAAGGGTGCCGGCCACGCGGCGCTGCTCGTACAGCCCGCAGAAGACGTGCGCCAGCGCCGCCTCGGTGTTCAGGCCGAAGGCGATCAGTTCGTCGTTCTGCTGCGTGATGCGGTCCGCGAGCAGCGTGGCGAGGTTCCACAGCACGTCCGGGTGGCGGCGCAGGATGCGGGAGAAGTGGTCACGGTACAGCATCAGGATGGTGGTGGCCGACAGTGCCGTCACGGTGGCGCTGCGCTCCCCGCGGGAGAGCACGGCCGTCTCCCCGATCAGGCCCGGGGCGTACACGTCTGCCAGGACGCGCTCGCGGCTGCCCAGGCTGACGCGGGAGACGCGCACCACGCCGTCCACGATCAGGTACAGCGCCTCGCCCGGTTCGTCCTGTTCGAGAATCACGTCCCCCGCGCGGTACGTGCGGGACGTGACGACCTTCTCCGCCTCCTGAAGGGCGTCGAGGGGAACGTTGCGGAAAAGTGGCGATGCCCGGAGTTGGTCCAGTCGTGACATTCCTCACCAGTTTACCCGGCGGCCGGGGCTGCCCGTCACCCCCACCCACCCCGGGCGGCCCGGGCCCATGCACTACCATGCGCCGCGTGACCGACCCCGCCCACCCACCCGCCCCGGCGCTCGCGGCTGACCAGCTCGTCCACGGGTTCGGGGGCCCGCCCGTGCTGAAGGGCGTCACCCTGGCCGTGGCGGCCGGAGAGGTGCTGGCCGTGACCGGCCCGAGCGGCAGCGGCAAGAGCACCCTGCTGCACCTGCTGGGCGGCCTGGACGTGCCGCAGAAGGGCGGCGTGTGGTGGGCAGGCGAGCGGGTGGACACCCTGGACACGCAGGCCCGCGCGGTGCGCCGGGCCGGGCGGGTGGGTCTCGTGTTCCAGCACCACTACCTGCTGGAGGACCTGACCGTGCTGCAGAACGTGCTGATTCCCGCGCAGCTGTCCGGCCGCAGCGACCCGGACCGGGCGCGGGCCCTGCTCGCCCGGGTGGGCCTCGCGGGGCGGGAGGCCGCGCTCCCCGGCGTCCTCAGCGGCGGGGAGCGGCAGCGGGTAGCAGTGGCGCGCGCCCTGTCGGCCCGGCCGGCGGTGATCCTGGCAGACGAACCCACCGGCAGCCTGGACCGCGCGAACGCGGACACCGTGGCCGCCCTGCTGCTGGCCCTGGCGCGCGAGGAGGGCGCGGGCGTGGTCATGGTCACGCACGACGACCGCCTGAGTGCCCAGGCAGACCGGACCCTTCACCTGCTCGACGGGCAGATCACCGAGAACCTGCCCGCCCCACCCGCCCCAGGGGTTTAGCTCGTGATTTAAGCCGACCGCGCTTGTCGCGGTCGTCTGTCGTTGGGTCGAAGGCTGTCAGGCGCTCTTTTTCAAGGCTGGGAAGCGAGGCGCTC
>JAANMV010004636.1_pt1 | contig 10629 bp, 8 predicted proteins | sample 7279661 | NCBI WGS metagenome assembly JAANMV01 (sample SAMN14094540, study PRJNA606508) | bioreactor metagenome | isolation source: A lab-scale SPAN reactor treating ammonium-rich wastewater day 121 | place: Ireland: Galway | collected 2017-05-16 | reverse complement strand
GCAAGCAAATTCACAATGGAACGGTAGAATTTTACAGAGAGTTTCTGAATGAGTTTATTAAAATACTCGATTTGCATAATATAACTTTAGTCGGTCACTCGATGGGCGGACAAATTGCTTTATCTTATGTAATAAACTTTCCTGATATTATAAAGAAACTAATACTTGCTGCACCTGCCGGATTTGAAACTTTTAAACCCAATGAAATTGAACAGTTAAAATCTATTATCTCTCCGGAAATTTCTTATAATACCTCTGATGAGCAGATAAGAATTAATTACAAGACTAATTTTTATCAGATGCCGATTGAAGCAGAGGAAATGATAGCAGACAGAATTACGATCAAAAATGATGAGGAGTTTTTTAATCATTGTCAGATTGTTGCAAACTCATTAACCGGATTGCTTGCTGAGCAGGTTTTCAATCAATTAAATAAAATTAATATTCCAACATTAATATTTTTCGGTAAAAATGATTTACTAATTCCTAACCGCATACATTACAAAACATCCACCGAAGAAATCGCAAAACTTGGGGCATCACAAATAAGAAACAGCAGACTTTTATTGCTCGAAAATTGCGGACACTTTTTACAATATGAGATTCCGGAAATTTTCAACTCGACTGTAATTGATTTTATAGCAAGTAATAAATAATCTTTTATTTATTAAAACACTGTGGATATCTTTTTTGAACAAAATTAAAAACTATCTCAGCCGCCTCTTGATAACTGAGTTTGCTTGTGTTTAAAATTAAATGATAAAGTGACGGATCATCAGTATCTTTAAAAAAATGCGACTTCAGATATTTCTTTCTGCTAGTTTCTTCTTTTGTAATATACTCCAATGCTTTAGGTTTTGAAAGATTAAATACTTCCTGTATGTGTTTAATTCTGTTATCTAAGGAAGCTACTAATCTAATCTGAAAACAATTTGGCAGTTTAGTATTAATAACTACACTGCCTCTTCCTACAATAATTGTTTTACCGAATCTGGATAGTCTTAAAATAATCTCTGTTGTTTTCTGAACTATTGTCCATTCAGAAGGTTTAACACCAAGAAGTTCATTAACAGCATCTGAGATATGATTATATTTATCTTCAACAAAGTATGCGCTGAAATTTTTCGGTAATTTAAAATCCTCAAGAACCTGAGAGATTAATTCTTTGTTAAAATAGGTCCAGGGATTTTCAGGCTGTTTGGTGTTCTGCTGTAAATATTCTAAAAGATTATTCACAACTTGATAAGAACCGGCTCCGCTTTGCCGTGAAATAGAAATACAAGGAAAAACTTCACGGGTTTCTTCAGACTCAGTTGAATGTAGTTTTAAATACTGCTTGCATTTTTCATACGCACCAATCGCTAACATATTTACACCCTCCTTTTTATGATTAAGAAAATGTATTTGTTTAGCACAAATATTGAATAACTATGCTAGTATTTTAGAATTATTCTGCACAAAGTCAATTGATAGACAAAGTACTGTTTAATTAAACTGGAACCAGCTTTTAATCCTGTTTAATTCTTCGCTGTTTGAAGAAATATGGAAGAATTCGTTCTTGGTTTTATCGTAATAGTATTCTTTTTCCCAATCACTGATGTTTGAAATAATCTGTGCTATTCCGGTAATAATTGTATTTAGTTCCTCATCAGTCATAGTTTGATGAATTGACATTCTGACCCATCCTGGTTTTTCAGAAAGATCACCCTGATCAATTTTATCTGTTATCTGTTTAGACCTGTTTGGGTCAACGTGTAATAAATAATGTCCATAGGTCCCTGCACAGGAGCAGCCGCCTCGTACTTGAACACCAAATCTATCATTAAGAAGTTTTACTATCAGATTGTAATGAATATCTTCTACATAAAACGAAATAGCACCAAGCCTGTGCTCAATATTGCCTGCAAGAATATGAACTTTAGGTATCCTCTTCAAACCTGTAAAAGCAAGGTTAACTAATTCTTCTTCGCGTTTTCTAATGTTCTCCACGCCCATTTCTTCTTTTAATTTTATGCAAAGTGCGGCTTTAATTGTTTGCAGAAAAGCAGGGGTTCCGCCGTCTTCACGCGCTTCAATATTATTTACAAACTTATGCTGTCCCCAGGGATTTGTCCAGTCAACTGTTCCGCCGCCTGGTAGATCAGGTACTTTGTTTTTATATAACTTGGAATCAAAAATCAAAACTCCTGGAGTTCCTGGTCCTCCAAGAAACTTATGCGGTGAAAAAAATATGGCATCAAGCTTGGCTTCAGGGTTCGCGGGGTGCATATCAATTTTTACATAAGGAGCGGCACAGGCAAAATCAACAAAACAATATCCGCCATGCTGATGAATTATTTTTGCCAGCTCGTAATAATCAGGCTCGATACCTGTAACATTTGAAGCTGCTGTAAAAGCTCCGATTTTAAGTTTTCTGTCTTTATATTTTTTTAATTTTTTCTTAAAGTCGTCAATATCAACAAGTCCGTCATCTTTAGGAGCGATTACAACTACATCAGCAATGGTTTCTAACCATGTAGTCTGATTCGAATGATGTTCCATGTGTGTTATGAAAACAACAGGCTTTAATTCGTCAGGGAGATTTATATAGTCAACAAGTTGTTCAGGTATTTTAAGTCCAAGTAATCTCTGAAATTTGCAAACAACTGTTGTCATTCCGGACCCGGCAGTTATAATCACATCATCTTTATCTGCATTAACATGTTCTTTTATAATTTTATGTGCCTGATGATAAGCGAGAGTCATTGTAGTTCCGGTTACACTTGCCTCTGAATGAGTATTGCCGACGAGCGGGCCAAATGTTTCACAGATTTTTTCTTCAATAGGTTTATATAATCTGCCGCTTGCTATCCAATCAGCATAGATAATTTTCTTTTTACCGAATGGAGTGTCAAATGATTCATCAATCCCGATTATATTTTTACGAAATTTAGAAAAATATTTTTCCAGCTCGCTCATAGTAATCCTAAAACTTTTGGTTTAAATATAACAATTAGATTGAAAGGATACATCTCATTTTTTCATTAAAGTAATTTAGGTTAAATTAAGTATGTAAATACAAAGGAAATTCTGATATGAAACTCAAAACAATTTTTATTCTTTCTCTGAATCTTTTAGTTCTTAACCTTTGTGCACAAAACAATAATTATGATTTTAAAGATGTAGAGTCAGTTGTAAATAATGGCATTAAAGATAAAGCATTTCCCGGTGCAGTGGTTTTAGTTTGGCAGAATGGAAGTATTATATATGAAAACTCATTCGGAAGATTTACATACGAAGAAAATTCTTCTATGGTAAATAATAATACAATATTTGATCTTGCCTCTTTAACAAAAGTGATTGCAACAACCACTGCAGCAATGCTTTGTATAGATAGAGGCTTATTTAGTTTGGATGATAAGGTCGTAAAGTATATTCCTGAGTTTGGAAATAATAATAAAGAAAATATTACTATAAGAAATCTGTTGCTTCATAATTCCGGTTTACCAGCTTTTATAAGATTTTATGAAAAAGGATTAAACTACAGCCAGGTGTTAAATGAACTGTACAAGGCAGCTTTGGAATATAATCCGGGTGAAAAAACGATTTATTCCGATCTTGGATTTATTACATTGGGAAAGGTAATTGAAAAAGTAACCGGAAAAACACTTGATAGATTTTGCACAGATGAAATATTTAAACCTTTAGAAATGAATTCTACTTATTTTAATGTACCAGACTCACTAAAGAAATATTGTGCCCCGACTGAAATAGATAATTACTGGCGGATGAAGACTATTCAAGGAGAAGTGCACGATGAAAACTCTTATATACTAAACGGAGTTGCTGGTCACGCCGGACTTTTTTCAACTGCCGGAGATATTGCAAAGGTTATGTCTATGCTGATGGATAAAGGAAAAGTAAATGGCAGGGAGTTTTTAAAAAGCAGCACAATTGAAATGTTTACCAAAAGATATGACACCGGAAGTACAAGGGCTTTAGGATGGGATACCAAATCCGAAAAAGGATCTACAGCAGGTAATTATTTTAGCAGTAATTCTTTTGGGCATTTAGGATTTACAGGCACATCAGTGTGGGCTGATCCTGTTAGAAATCTGTTTGTAGTTTTTCTGACCAATCGTGTTTATCCAACCAGGGAAAATTCTGGCTTAACAAAAGTACGTCCTGCTTTGCACGATGCTGTTATTAAAGATATAAACCAATCAGATGAGAGATAAGTTTTTCGGCAGACTAATATTTGTAATAATTACTCTGATAATTTTTCAATTGTTTGTTTCATTTTCTCCATCAAGTATAAATAAAGGAGAAGAAAATGTGATTGATAAATCATCAAGGGGAACGCGAAAAGTGATTGAGCTTTCCGAAGAAGATGAACTTTGGGTAAATAAAACCCTTGAGTCAATGACACTGTATGATAAGTGTGCTCAGATTTTTATGCCTGCTGTCTTCGGAAAAACTCTTGATCAGCAATCGAAAGAATTTCGGTTTGCTCTGGAAATGGTGAAGCTACATGGAATCGGAGGAATAGTTATATCAACCGGTAATGTAGAAGAAACTGCTTCGATGATTGCCGAGCTGCAAAAGAATTCGAAAATTCCACTGCTTGTTTCAGCTGATTTTGAAAATGGTATTGGTATGCGTATGAAAGCTTCAAATACATTTCCGCATAATATGGCATTGGGCTCAACATACAATCCTGATTTTGCATACCAAACTGGCAAAGCAACAGCAATCGAAGCATTGATGCTTGGGGTTAATATCAACTTAGCACCAGTAGCCGATGTAAATAATAATCCCGGTAATCCTGTTATCAATCTTCGCTCGTATTCAGAGGATAAAGATGTTGTTACAGAATTTTGTTTATCGTTTGTAAACGGCTCCTTAGAAGCTGGAGTGATTCCGATTGCAAAACATTTTCCGGGTCACGGTAATACAAAAACTGACTCACATATTGATCTGCCTGTTATTAGTGGTAACAAAGAAACTCTGATGAATAATGAGTTAAAGCCTTTCATATCACTTATTGAAAACAAAGTTCCAGCGATAATGAGCGGTCATTTGAATGTTCCTGCATTCGACAACAACAAGAAAATTCCTGCTTCTTTATCATATAAAATCATAACAAAGCTGTTAAAAGAGCAATTGGATTATAAAGGTTTAATCATAACAGATGCACTTGATATGAAAGCTGTTACAAATTACTACTCTAATGCTGAAGCTTGTATTATGGCTTTTAATGCCGGCAATGATATTTTATTGATGCCTTTAAATTCAAGAGAAGGTATAACTGCTATTTATGAGGCTGTTAAGTCCGGCAAAATTACAAAAGAAAGATTAAATGAAAGTGTGAAGAAAATCTTAACACTTAAACGCTGGTTAAAACTTGATGTTAAAGATTATAAACAAAAAACTGTTTTGCCTAAACGAATCAGACTTGAAGAACATTATCAGCTTGCAAAAACTATTGCAGAAAATTCAGTTACAATTGTAAAAGCGGATAAAGAATTATTGCCGATAGACTCAAGCAAATACTTAAAAATGTTTATAATAGATATAACAAATCGCAAGAACATTAAAGATGCACACTTTTCACAGATCATTCATGAATCATTTTCTGTGTATTCACACACACTTCTAACCAATGAATCAGTTAGTTCTGATTATAAGCTGGCGTTGGATATAGCGAAGGACAGTGATTTTATAATTGTACCTGCATACTTTTATATTCGAAGTGGTGTAAATGGTAAGACTGTATCAGATATACAATATAATTTCTTTCAGGATTTACTTGCTCTAAATAAAAAAGTTCTGATAATCAGTTTTGAAAGTCCTTATTTGCTTTCAAATTTTCCAGATGCAGAAAATTATATTTGTACTTTCAGTGATTCAAAAGCATCTCAGCGTGCTGTGTTAAATGTTTTGAACGGGACTTTATCCGCTAAAGGGAAACTTCCTGTCTCGATTCCGAATACAGAGTTTAGTGTCGGGTATAGTTGGAATGTACAATAAGTTATAGTATTGATTGAAACACAGACAACCCTGATTAGAAAGGTTCAAATGATTGAAGTGTATAATAGAATTTAATTTACAAAATCAATAAGCTGTTATGTGTTTGCATAATGATAGTTCTTTTCAATAAACCTTTTAATGTTCTTTGTCAGTTTACTGATAAAGAAAAAAGAAAAACATTATCAGATTTTATTCCGATTAAAAATATTTATGCGGCAGGAAGATTGGATTATGATAGCGAAGGTTTGGTCTTATTAACGGATGACGGAAAAATTCAGCATAAGATTTCTGATCCAAAGTATAAGTTAGAAAAATGTTATTGGGCACAGGTAGAGGGAAAAATTAATTGGACTGATGTACAAAAACTAAATAGGGGAGTGTTGCTGAATGATGGTTTTGCTAAAGTAGCAAAAGTAAAAATTATTGATAATCCAATAATCTGGGAAAGAAATCCACCAATAAGAGAAAGAAAAAGTATTCCAACCAGCTGGATTGAATTAACTATTACAGAAGGAAGAAACAGGCTGGTAAGAAGGATAACAGCAGCAATCGGTTATCCAACCTTACGACTGATAAGAATCTCAATAGGTCAATGGAAAATTAATAAACTAAAACCCGGTGAATTTGAGATTATCAACTCTCCTTAGGCGGTGAAAAGAATTTTTTCTTTATCATAAATGATAAATAAACAGTTATAACTCCCACAATAATTACAGCAACAGCTGGGATAAAAATTGCAATTAGAGATAATGAAATTGATCCGCCAGCCTCAGCAGTTGAAACTATAGGATTTCCTGCACCTCCGGTTAGGGCAGAAGATTTTAATCTTATCATTCCTGTTGCAGCGTGAATAGTTCCAGCAACTCCGCCGCCGGCAATAAATGCCAGCGACCATTTTATCAATGGCGGAAAATCTGTTACTACAGCACCGCTTAAAACAATTCCTGCAAATATTGCAAGCGGATGACTTATTGCATCAAGAAAATTATCAACCCAGGGAATGTAGTAGCTGAAAATCTCTACAACAGTTGCAGCCGCAAATAACACCAATGCTGGCAAAGTTCCAATCCAGCTGAAATATGTTGATAGTTCAAGATTTCCTGTATAAGCAGCAATTGAAACAATAAGAAATGGGATGAAAATTCTGAATCCAACTGCAGCGGCTAAACCAATGCCTATAAATATGCTTAAAATTATTTCCATCAATTCATCTCCGAATTATTATTTTTAATGCCAGATTATATAATTGAATCTTTTTACTAAGTGCTTAAGAAATTCTTAATAGCTCATATTATTTAATTTAACTTTACCCCGGAATATCCAATAAATGCTAATCGTATAAGCAAGGACAAATGGTATTCCTATTAATGCAATTATCAACATAATATTCAATGTTTTTTGAGACGATGCCGCATTATAAATATTTAAACTAAACTCAGGGTTATTTGATGCAATCACAAAGTTTGGAAATACACCAAATGCAAACAACGTTAATAAGGCAGCGATTGAAGCACAGGATGAAAGGAAAGCTAAGAAATCCTTTCCTTTAGAAATTTCTCTTGGAATATTTGCAATTGCCAGCATATTTAATATTGCCAGTACAAAAAGTGCCGGAAATTCTTTAAAGTGCTGAATCATATGCGGATAATAGATTAATGTTGACATTGTTGTTGTAATGTAACAAATGATAAAGAAAATTATTGTATTGTTAACCCAGCCTCTAAGTTTATTATGTAATTCATTCTCAGTTTTCATTACTCCATATATTGCCCCGTGCATCATAAAAAGCGCAATAGTTGTAACACCTACTAAAACGGTATAAGGATTTATTAAACTCCAGAATGTTCCGATAAATTCTTTATCAGCATTGAGTGGAATACCTGTAATTAAATTTCCTACAGCAACACCAGCAAGAAAGGCAATAAAAATACTTGCAATACTGAATGCAACATCCCACATTTGTCTCCACCATCTCATTGGCCGCTTGCTTCTGAATTCAATTGCAACTGCTCTGAATATAAGCATAAATAAAAGCATCATTATTGCAGTGTAAAAACCTGAAAACACAGTTGCATAAACATGAGGGAATGCTGCAAATAATGCTCCTCCGCCGGTTACAAGCCAGACTTCATTACCATCCCATACAGGTCCGATTGAGTTGAGCATAATTCTTCTCTCAGTATCATCCTTAACAAAAAGATGAAGAGCTCCAACACCAAGATCAAAGCCATCAAGAATTGAATAACCGATTAAAAGAATTCCGATTATTAAAAACCAAATAGTATTCAGATCAAAAGTAAATTCCATTTTTTGTTAATCCTTTATGATTTTGGATGTCCTATTTCTGAAGGAATTGCATCAACATCTTCGGGTCCGTGCTGGATTTTTTCATTAAGCAGATATATAAATAAGATAAACAATCCAATATATATCAAAGTAAACAGTATAAGAGAAAACCAGATCTGATCAGCATTAACAGCTTTGGATAAACCTTCAGAAGTTCTTAACAATCCATAAACAATCCAAGGTTGTCTTCCCACTTCGGCAGTTATCCAGCCGACCTGATTTGCAATTTGAGGCAACAATACTGAAAATACAAAAGCCCACATCAGCCATTTTTGTTTGAACATCGTTCCGCGGATCCAGAAAAAAACACCAAGCATACTTAATATGATAAGTGTAAATCCAATAGCAACCATTAGATGATATGCTTGAAATACAATGTTAACAGGAGGTCTGTCTTCTTCTTTAAATGAATTCAATCCTGTTACTTTAGTTTCTGTGTCAAAGCCAATCAGATAACTTAACATTCCCGGTAAAGCAATACCAAAATTTACTTCCTGTTTATCTTCATTAACCCAGCCAAATAAATAAAGATGTGCATTAGTTTGGTCGTCAAAGACAGCTTCCATTGCTGCTAACTTTGCAGGTTGATTATTGCTTACACCTACCGCACTCGAGTGTCCGGTAAATAATTGAAATAATGATGCAATTACAGCAACAACTAAAGCAGTTTTAATTGATGATTTTGCAAATCTAATATGACGGTTTTTAATGATATAATAAGCGCTTATACTTATCAATAAAAATGCACCTGCTAACCAACAGCCAGATATTACATGTAAAACTCTATCAACAGAAGAAGGATTGAAAACCATTGCCCAGAAGTCAGTTATTTCAGCACGAGCATTAATACCCTCACCAACAATGTGATAGCCTGCAGGGGTTTGCTGCCAGGAATTTGCAACTACAATCCAGACAGCACTGAACATTGATCCAAGTGAAACCATAAGTGTTGAAAAGAAATGCATTTTGGGTCCAACTTTATCCCAACCAAAAACCAGGACTGCAAGAAAACCCGATTCAAGAAAGAAAGCAAATATTCCTTCGGCAGCAAGTGCACTTCCAAAAACATCTCCTACAAAACGGGAATATGTTGCCCAGTTAGTTCCAAATTCAAATTCCATTACTATTCCGGTTGCTACGCCGATTGCAAAAGTTAAGGCAAATACTTTTACCCAAAACTTTGTCATGTTTTCGTAGAACTTATCTTTTGTTTTAAGATACCTGCCTTCCATTATCACAAGAATAATTGCAATTCCTATGCTTAATGGCGGATATATGTAGTGGAAAGCTATTGTAAAAGCGAATTGTAAACGAGAAAGAATTTCTATATCCATTACAAACCTAATTTGTTTGTTTTGCTATATGCAAAATAATAAAAACAAAACTGGTATGGAAAAATTGAGGCTCTATTTACTTAATCAGCTTTTGAATTTTATACTCTTGTTCATTATTGATGATTCAGAAACAATTGGCTGATATGATTTAGCTTAACGGGATTTATAAACCATCAGCAGCCTTTCAGCAGCAAGAGTTGGGGTGGTTTTGCCTTTTGAAAGTTGGTCCTTTACTTGTTCAATCTCGTTTTGGACTTTCTCATTATTATAAAATTCATCATGCAATGAATCTTCAACCATTCTGAAAACCCATTCTATTGATTGATCTTTTCTTCTCTGATTAAAAAATCCTGAATGTTTGATTGTCTTTTCGAATTTCTTTATCACTTCCCACAATTCTGGAATTCCTTTACCCGATAGGGCAGAACTGGTGTAAGCCTGAGTTGTCCATCCCTTTGTTGCGGGCTGCAGATAATGAAGTGCATTGTTGTAATCAGCTTTTGATATGTTAGCTCTTTTTTCATTATCGCCATCAGCTTTATTGATTAATACCGCATCAACCAATTCCATAATGCCGCGTTTAATTCCCTGAAGCTCATCACCAGCGCCGGCAATTAAAACAAGTAAAAAGAAATCAACCATTGAACGAACTGTAACTTCACTTTGTCCTACACCGACAGTTTCAATAAGTATTATATCATATCCGGCAGCTTCGCAAATTGTTATAGTTTCTCTGCTTTTTCTTGTAACACCGCCAAGTGTTCCGCTTGAAGGAGATGGTCTGATAAAACAATTTTTTTCTTTGGAAAGATTTTCCATTCTCGTTTTATCACCAAGAATACTTCCTTTTGTTACTGTGCTGCTTGGATCAATTGTTAATACAGCTACTTTGTGACCTTGTTTAATCAGGTACATCCCAAGTGATTCAATCAAAGTACTT
>JAANMV010004635.1_pt1 | contig 10631 bp, 8 predicted proteins | sample 7279661 | NCBI WGS metagenome assembly JAANMV01 (sample SAMN14094540, study PRJNA606508) | bioreactor metagenome | isolation source: A lab-scale SPAN reactor treating ammonium-rich wastewater day 121 | place: Ireland: Galway | collected 2017-05-16 | reverse complement strand
ATTCGACGCCGATCTTGAAGCCGAGCCTTTCGACGGTTCGAACGGCAACACCTTCTGGTGGGACGGAAGCGACTGGGTAGGAACGAACGGCGGCTGGACAGGAATGTTCGAGGATGGCGGTTGGTACCGAACCAATTTCAAATTCCCGCCTTCGGTAATTCCAGTAGGACAACCGAACAAACTCGTGCGCCCGCGCGCGAGAGTTTCGGATCCGACGGGTCCGTTGCCATTTGCAGGCACAAATTTCCCGCAGATTTTAATCGAGCGGGGAATTATTTGGGAAGAGGGATTTGAAACTGGAGATTTGAGCAACTGGACGGACAGCGGAGGATCGATGGTCGATTTCATCGTTCAAAGCGGCCCGGCAACAGGCGGCCCGACTGGACCTCAAGCAGGCAATTACTATTGCCTAACTTCCCCCAGGCTATATCCGAATTCCAGTTACAGATATAAGACCACCGGTCCTTTCAACATTTCGAACGGCACCAGTTACAAACTCGACTTCTGGACTGGCGGCACTTCCGAAACAAATTACGACGGCCTGATGGTCGGATACAGCTTCAACGGTACTACATGGAACTGGACGGGAAGCAATTTCTTCTGGGGACACGACTTCTTCGGATACACGGGCTACACAAGCGCGAGTCTCGGAGGAGCGACATGGAGCAAGAAAAGCGCTGACCTTGTCGGGCAAGGCAACCAAATTTACATTCGAATCGGATTCTCCGCGGACAGCATTATCAACTACGATGGACCGACTCTCGACTCTATGTCCCTATACGAACCTCCGCCACCGGAACCGCCCATTTGGGAGGAAACTTTCGAAAGTGGAAGTATGAACAACTGGACGGATAACGGCGGTCAGCTGATTTCGTTCATAGTAGTTAGCGGTTCGAAAGTAAATGGACCTTCAAGCGCGCAGGGCGGCACTTACTACTGCACAACTTCGCCTGAGCCATATCCAAATATGAGCGCGAGAAGGATGACAACCGGCCCCATTTCTGTTAGCAACGGCACCCAATACACCCTCGATTTCTTCACCGGTGGCACTTCGGAATCCACTTGGGATGGTTTGATGGTGGGCTACAGCTTCGACGGTAACACGTGGAACTGGATGGGAAGCGAAAACATATACGGCTCCGGCTACTTTGGCCAATGGAACTACGTCGGATTTAACGGTAGTCTTGGCGGCGCAACTTGGAGCAAGAAGGAAGCCACATTTACTGCAAACAGCTCCACTTTGTACATCCGTATAGGTTTTGAATCGGACGGCTCCGTTCAATATTACGGACCGACTCTGGATTCGATGGCAGTAAGACCTGCCGGATAATCCCGGAATTTCTCCGGATATTGCCGATGGTTTAAAGATGGAACCCCGGGGCTTCGGCCCCGGGGTTTTCGTTATAACAAGCTTACATTCTCTTATGATGAATCGTAGAATTATAAAGAAAGCGCCGAAGGGGATTGTAAGCCAATCGGGCATTTGTCCGAAAATTGAACCGGAAACTCCCGGAGAATTTGATATAATCCCGCCGTGTCCCGAAAAGTACGATTTCTGACTATCGCGTCGTCAAGTCGCGGAAATGCCCATGCCATTGATGCGGGCGGTCATCTTTTTCTTGTCGATTGCGGAGTTTCTCCGAAAATACTATCGGCCGGACTGGCAACGCTCGGCAAATCGCTCGAGGATGTTGAAGCGATTCTAATCAGCCATACCCACACCGACCACGTTTCTGGCTTATGGAGTATGCTTAGAAAATCCTCGCCTAAAGTATATGGGCCGAAATCGCTCGAACGAGACGTTCAAAACTTCGGTGGAGACCTTTTTCCGATGAAGGAAGGCGAATTCGCCCTAAACGGCTTTTGCTGTAGCGCGTTCAGGCTATCTCACGATTCCGAGCCCACATACGGCTTCCGGCTGCAAGCTTGCGGCAAGGCAGTATCGATTGCGACCGATTTAGGGGAATGGACGAACGAAGTGCTTGAAAATGTTGAAGAAAGCGACCTCCTGGTTTGGGAAGCCAATCACGACGAGGAATTGCTCTGGGGCGGTAGCTATCCGGCGCATTTGAAGAAACGAATCACCGGGGCGAAAGGTCATCTGTCTAACGTTCAAGCGGCAAGCGGAATCGAGCAGCTTGCGTCGCTACCGGAGCACCTGCTACTTGGCCACCTTAGCAGGGAAAACAATTCGGAGGGCCGCGTAATAGACGTTTTCGAAGGAAGGCATTTGGACAAGCATATGAACGTATCAGTCTTGGATCCTTACGAATGCGGCACCGTTATTGAACTTTAGGTTGGATGGGCATTATTAGAAACAATATATGGAATATGCAGAAATTTGCCTTAACCTCAATAACAATCTTAATTCCTTTGGCAATTTTGGCGTTTTGGACGCTGTTTTCACTTTGCATCTCCAATATTAATGTGGCTTCAGCCTGGCCGAGAGCCACCCAACTTGTCATTTCACTTGCCGTGGCTTCAGTTTATTTGGCATTTCTTTGCCAGCCTATCGCGTGGTTCATAAGGCTTGAGCGCGGAGCGGGCAAATCCTTCGGCAAAACAAGATTAATCGCCATCGCCACTACCGGCTTGATTCAAGTCGCACTTTTTATATACGCGCGCATAAGCGGCGAGGCGGGAGATGCAGTTTCTATTTTATCTTCGGTCAATCTAGCCGTGTTTGCCATTTTCGTTGGAACGGCAATTGCAATCCCGCTTAAACGAGCGCCGGAATTGGTTCCCGTCTGCGTCGTTATGGCGCTAGCAGACCTTTTCAGTGTCGTAGGCGGACCGACAAAGGAAATAGTGAAGGAAGTTTCCAAATATTACGAGCAAGGAATGACGGGCAAAGTGCCTTTCGGAGATTTTCTACTGCTCAAAATAGCTTTTCCCGGACAGGAAGGTCTTTATCCCCTCATAGGAGCAGCGGATATCGTGATGTTGGCATTTTTATGTTCCTCGGCTTTGAAATTTGGAATCGAAGACAACCTTGTGGGTATCGGCCTTGAAAAATGGATTAAGAGCGGTGGTGCTTTCCTATATTTTCCTATCGGGCTCGCCGGCTTATTGCTTGCCCTTATCTTGGCGCAGATTACCGGCGTTCCGATTCCCGCTCTTGTGCTTCTCTCGGCAGTTTTTTTGGGATACGTTCTAATTAGGCATCCGAATGCAAGAAATCTTGCGCAGTCGGACGTAAAAGTTACCTTGATTTTCACTGTGGTATTGCTCGCGCTTCTGGCCTTCAGATATTTTGGCTACTAAGATCCATTTGGTCGAGAGCCATTCATTGGCCACTATTTCTTGAAATTGGCTGCCCGGACAAACTTTTCCTTTTGCAATATTGCATATATTTATGTATCATTGCCTGTTCGGGCCGATTTTTGTTATTTTGGCCCGAATGGCGGGTAGAATATTGTGCTTTTGTGCAATTCTGTACGGGGGCTGTGATGGTCTCGTCTAAGTTCGGTTTCAGTTTGGTTGAGTTGATGGTGGTGATTGTCATAATCTCCATCCTGCTCGCGGTCGCCGTCAAAGGCTTCGTCGGGCAGCAACCTCAGCGCGAATTGATTGCATCTATCGATTCGTTTGCCAACGACTTGAGGTGGGCGCACTCTCAGGCGGCCAAAACGGGCAACAACATTTATCTTGCTTTTGTTTACGATTACGACCCCAACCAGATTATTCCTCCTTTCGATTTTAACTCGCTCGCGCCCGTTGCTCCGGGAACGGAAATTTGGGATAGCGGAATTGCGGTACCTCCCGATAATCCCGGAATCAAGCGCACTTGCAAAGGCTATATCGTGGTGGAGGCGCGTCCCAGATATCATCAAGGTCCGCCGCCGAATCGTGGGGCAGCGAATATTTCGGACTTTTTGTTTTCCGAATGGGGAGCAATCGGAGTTGACGGCGACCAGTTCGCAAAGCCGAAAGGATCCCCCTATACTTACAGAGATTATCTCGGAGACCTTTGGATGGCGCAGTTCGTCGGCGGATATAAAACTCCTCTGGAGCCTATTTATCCGTTGAACGACGAGCTTACCAACGAACTGCTAAGGGGCAGAGGGCTTGCCCGCGATGATTCGAATATCAACAGGGAATCGGTGCCCGAGGTCTTTTATCCTTTTGTACTTTACGGCAATCCCTCAAGCTCGCTCACCTATCAAAGCGCAAGTGGATATGCGGGAACGGGTTTTCAAACTGCGCTGGCCAACATCGTTGACAATCCAAACTCGGCTTACAACTTTTTTACCCGTCAGGATATTCAGGGATGCAAGGTTTTCAACCAAGCTTCCCGTGCGGAAATACTTTTGTACAACGCAGATTACTCCAGCGAATCTGTTGCTGCTGCTGGCTTCGGAACCATTGAGGCGCAAACTTACGACCAGGGTATCGACCATCCGAAAATGAACGATCAGATTGTCGATTACGTAATGATTTACAAGCGTACGCTTCCTGAACACGTATTCTTTATGAATCCTTCGACCTGCAAGTATCAAGTCCGGTGGAACAGCAATACCGGCATCGAAGAGTGGCAAGACTTTCAGTTTTTGCAATTTATAATCGGCATTTCTCCTCAGGGCCGCATGATGCAGCATCAGTGGGGATTTTCGCCGGAATATTTTCCCGTTCCCGACCCCGGCAATCCGCAAAATCCGAATCCGAACGACAGCGAGCTGGTTCATGGCAATTTGCAGCTTCGCTCCGGAATACCCGAGCTTCGCACGGTGTTTTTGATCACGGACGAAGTCGTGGAATTCACGGGACCCAGCGCGATAGTTGCAGATAATGCGGCTGCAAACAGGGAAGGCAACGGCCGCATTTATACATACTGGCCGCTTTCCGGCAAGTATTACATCGAATCGTACACGCCAAACGACAGGCAATTCAGAATTCCCGTCGGCGATCCGAGATTGGACGAAGCCGATTCCCAAAGCGGCTTCGGAAGGTACATACCGCATTACGGCTATCAGCGGGATTATCTGAATCCCTAACCTGCTTCAAGGATGTGCAAGGTTTCACCATGAGTGGAATGATTAGAAAAAGCGGAGGTTTCTCTTTGATGGAGTTGCTGGTTGCAATCACTCTTCTGGTGATTGCGATTCTGCCTCTCGCTTATTTTTACAGCAAAATGCTCGCCAACGTGGAGCAGGCAAGCATCAGGACTCGCGCCGTCGGACTCGCAAACGAGCGCATAGCGGAGCTTCGCCGAATTCCGGCCGGAATGATTCGCGCCAATAACACCCCGAACAAGGCAAATATCATTTCGCCTCCTCGCAACGTCGCTGGGGCGGGTTCGTATTGGGGTCTTGCCGGGCCGCTCGATATGGTAAACAACAATTACTACTACGATGCGGGACCTCCCTATCGAACCTATCAATACTTCTATCCCCTTCCGGTTTTCTTCAACCCGTACGACCCGCGCACGCAAGGCTACGACAACACTCCGGGCGTAAATCATTACGACCTATCGACTCCCGAATTCGAGTACGAACCGGTCGGCTTCACGTCGAATTTGGCCGGTTCGTCAAGCGTGCTTCTAACCGACGCCAGACGAAATCCGGCAATCGATTCTCCTTTCGTGGGCACCGGCGGCTTCCGGCAAGATGTAGCGGGACCGATTTTCGTACCAAGAACCGGCTCTCAAGCTCGTGAAGAACTTTATCAAATTTACGGGCGCCGAACGGTAATTATGGAAGTAGTTCCCGAGCCGATGGACGACGATGGGGACGGGCTTCTTCCCGACGACCCATTCGACGGCGGTGTGACGGTTTATAACCCGTATCCGCCCCAAAAAGGCCCCGCAAACAAATTCGAAGTTCGCAGCAAGGATGGCTCCTTCGGTTATCAGGGATGGGTCACCGTTTTTTGGCTTCCCGCCAATGCTCCGGAAAGGTATTTGCAGCTTGAGGAGTTAAACTACGTTCAGGTGCCGTTCTTTTTCTCGGCGACCAATGTCGGAAGCGCTCTTTCCATAAACGACAGCAGGGTGACGCTGAGCAACAAATTTGTAATCAGCTAGTCTGCTAATTCGGTGGTGTAGAAAATGAAAAGAATCGGATTTACTCTTGTAGAGTTGTTGGTAGTGATGGTTATCATCCTGATTCTCGCGGGAATCGGGCTGAAGCATCTTGCCGGAGCCAAAACCAAAGCGAAAAACACTCAAGTTTCCGCGAACGTACACGACATTCAAGTCGCGCTCGAACAATACGCGATAGACCATAACAGGTTTTATCCCGGTTTGAACTGGGAAATCGACGCAAATGGCGTTGTGACAGGTGTTGCTCCTGCCGTTTTGGGTGGCGTCGAATCTGGTGCCGGCGAAAACGATTTTCAAAGCTGGATTGGCAAAAATCCGCCCGCTTATCTCGCCGATGGAACTCCGAGGGCAAACTATATTGATCTATTGGTCGGCACGTATTTGAAGGACTATCCGGCGAATCCGTTTATTACGGCCACGGCCGGCACGCGCTCGCAAATGACTAATTTAATGTGGTACGTGCCGGATACCGGAAATGGGCAGTTTCAATATCTCGACGAGCAATCGGTAGACTGGAACAGGCTCACGGACAGATCCGGCGGCGATACTATGAAGACATTGTACGATTCCAAAGGACGCGGACATTTCAGTTATCTTCCGCTCGGTCCGGTCAATAACCAAGGTTTGGATTTTTCGCAATCCAATTGGTCAAATCTCTCGGATTCCCAACGCGCTCAGATGTATAAATATTCGAGAAGCTATCTCCTTATCGGATGGGGAGCCAGCAGAATGGACACATCGGTCAGCAAAGGATTTTCCGCAAACTTCTACGACCCGAGCCTCGGCGGATTCGACATAAACAAGGACCTTAAAATTGACGCTTTCGAAGCCAATCTCGCAACATTCCTTCGGCCGGAACAAATTGACAGTTCCGGAAACGCTCCCACAAATTTCGGCCAGCTAGTGGCGGGTAACCTTGTTGACGTGGATGACGCGTTCGCAGGAGCGGTCATCATTCTTACACCATAGGTGATTTTCATGAACTTAAGACATGCCAGAAAATCGGGATTTACGCTTATCGAGTTGCTCGTGGTGATAGTCATTATCGGCTTGCTCGTCTCCATTGGTCTTCCGCAAGTAACAAGGGCGCGTGTAAAAGCAAAGGAAACCCAGTGCATTGCGAATTTCAGGACGATTCACGAGTCCGTTGAAAGGTTCGGCGTCGATCATAACGGCTTTTACCCGTACAGAATTCTTTGGTATCAGAACAATACAATGCCCGCCCCCAATCAAGTAAGCCAAGTTCCGAATTGGATGCCATTGGGACTCGTCGGCGGAGTTAAAGCGGTTGACTCCAACGGTACGCTCGATATGTCGGTCACTCAAACTCGTCAGCCGCGCATCGGCGGCGATCTACCCCGCTACTTCAATTACTATTCGGATCCTCTAATTGCTCTCGGCTATATGCCGGGCGGCGAGTATCCGCAAAACCCGTTCTTGAAACGGCCAGCGGCGGCTATTAATTGGGGCTGGTCGAGCAATCCGAATGACAGATTCGAGCCGGCTCCCAGCGTATTCGTCTCGCCGGGCGATTTCGTTTTTACGTTTTTCCCGCGGTGGGACGGAACGACTTGGCAAGAACCTCAAGGCGTCTTGAGGAATCAAATCGAGCTTTTCCAGATTCAAACTCAGCCGGGGACATTTCTCGGAGGATATTACGGTTTGGACCTGGTGGACAGCTACCAGTTGTGGATATATGGCAACCTGCCGAATACGGGAATGTGGTATTCGGCGTACGAAAACAGCGACGTCGCCGGGCCGCCGAGGCGTGCTGTTCAAATTCGCGACGATTTCAACGGAAACGGACGCAAAGATACTTTCGAAGCGGGGATTCTCTTTTACGCTTCGGGAGGCATCGGCGCCGAAGGCCGCGATCCTTCGACTGGCGGCAAAATCGAATTTTAATGCTCCCTTTAGTGACTGCATAGATTTAAGAGGGTGATGGTATGACTAATTTGAAAGGCTTTACTTTGGTGGAAATGCTTGTGGTTATCGGAATCATCGCGATTCTAATCGCGGTTATGGTTCCGCAGGTTCAAAAGGCAAGAGACAAGGCGAAAGAACAGGCCACGGTTGCTCAAGTTCAATCTCTCGAACTTGCTTTGGAGAATTTTCAAGCTAGCCACAACGGCTTATATCCGGGAAGCGCGGTTGACATTATGGCTCCATTTCCCGAGCATGGCCTTGGAGATCCGGCGTTTGTTACAGGCGGCAGCAACAACCTAGCTCCTCCGAATCTGCCACAACAGGGATCCATCGCAGCTCCCAGATTTTCAAGCGGAGTGCTTGGCGGAACCGTAAACCTAGGCGCGATAAAGAGCGTTAGGGATGTTGGAAGCGCGACCGGACCCGTCAATACGCCACGCTGGTTCGACCGGCTGGTACTGGATGGCTCGATAACGGGTTATCCCCCCAATCAGTTCAAGAAAGGCGCTGGCGCATCTGTACCCATGTACAATATTTTCCGCTATCAGGGACTTGTCATCGATCCCCAGAATTTCGCGAATTCGATATTGAACTTCAGGCCGTACATTCTTGTCGAAAATAACCGTGCGCAATCGCTTCCCGTTTCCAACGATTCGGGCTGGGTAAGGTATCAAGGCGAAAATTCCGGCTCGTATTTCGGCCAGGAATACTACAGGTTCGGCACGAACAAAATGGAAAACGACGATAAGTTTTTCTCGCCCGGAGCGTTCGCGTACGTGCCGATTCTAACCACGACTCCATTTCCCATAAGCGACGATCCCAATACGCCGGGAAACGACGCTTACAAGTGGGGAACTCTGGTGAGCAGCTACATGGTCTTTGCGTACGGCTCCAGGGATAACAGAGAAGATAAATATGCCGAAGAGCGTGCAAAATTCCTCGACGAGGGTTTGCCCGGCTTCGGAAATCGCGGGGTTGATACGCCTTTTGAAGATGCGGTTTACAACCTATTCGACGGAGCGATTTACTACAGCCGTAAGTAATGCGGGGAGTGATTTTTATGCGCAAACCGGAACCAGGTGGAGCAGCGAGGGGTTTCACGCTCCTCGAAATGCTCATTGTTCTTGCGATTTCTTCGATAGTCATAACTGTTTTGGCGACTGTTTTGTCGTCGAGTTTCAGAATGCTGCGTGCCGGCGAAACAAGGTCGCAGCTGCAAGGCATCGCTAGAAACACTCTTGACTATGTTGCGGAAAACGTTGCAACCGCAAATGTAATTCCGCGTTCGGAAGATAGAGATTACAATTTCGTCAACGACGCAGCGCTGGAATCTCAAGGCGGTTTTGGAATTGACGCCCGATACGTTGTCGGCTGGGAACAAAATAATCGTCACTGGTATCCGGCCGGAAGAGAGATTTCGGAAGCGTGGAGTGACCGAATTGTAACAAAGCACAAGGACAACCTTTCGCTCGGTTTATTCGGAGAGATCAGAAGCGTAACCTCCCCAAGTCCGAATTTGGTGGAATTCAACAATCAAAGAGTATCCAGCGTTACAAGCGTATTCAGGCTCGCCATTCCCGCAAGCGGCAATATGATTTACTATCTATCCGATTCTTTCAATAACGGCCAGTACGGCGGGGTGGACGTCAATTTTCCCGAAAGTTACTATGCCCGAAATCGCAAGGAAGATTGCGTACTATTCCATTCGATGCGGATGGAGCTAAAGCCCTATGCACAGGAAGGTGCGTCAAATCCAAATCCCGGTGTTCAGGGCAATCCGAACGTATCTTTCGCAGACTTTTCCGTTCCGGTTTCCTCGAATATAACCAGAATGCAATTCGAGTATTTCCACAAGGTGCCGTTCTGGCTTGAAGATCCTGACAATCCCGGTGAAGCCTTGATGGAAGACACGAATGACAACGGCATACCGGACTCTCCCATACTTGCCGGATGGACGCTGGTACCGATTGACGTCGCCGATAACTCGTACAGTTCGTGGAATTACAACGATATATACAGGGATTTAAGCGTCCCCGCAAGCCAGCGCGTTGCGGATTTTAACGTTTGGAACATTGACGTTTTCTATAACCGGCCCGACCCGGACAACCCGCAAAATGCGCCGCCGGATTTGAGAGGTTGGCTTTCTTCAGGCGATTTCGTCGAATTCAGTTTCGATGTTCGCGACATAATCGGCACCGACAACAGCTATCCTCTTGCAAGACATCCGGGGCTTTACTTCGGAAACGCCGATGGAATTCCCGACGGTGACGGGGTGCCGGACAATCCTGTGCCGATGTGGTGGATGCCTTACCTTGAGGCGATTCGCATAACGGTCATCGCGACTCCTCAAAGCGTCATCGAAGAAAGGCGTCAGGCAAGCGGCCAGAGACGGGATTCAAACGGCAATCCGGTTTACTACAACCTTGACAGCCCGACGCCTTACGCCGATTTCGGACGTACAATACCTTTGGCCAATGCCCGCGACTTGTTTATCGGCGAAGGCAAAGATATCGTCGTTTCGAGAATGGTTTATCCGGAACTTTCGTACAAGCTTACCCCCATAATTTATCCGGACGACCCGCGTCTTCTCCAAATTCGGCGAGCGGACTACAACTACTTTACCGCCGGTTCGGTTACTTCGCCGGAGGGTGTTTCCCCTATTGAC
>JAANMV010004634.1_pt1 | contig 10632 bp, 5 predicted proteins | sample 7279661 | NCBI WGS metagenome assembly JAANMV01 (sample SAMN14094540, study PRJNA606508) | bioreactor metagenome | isolation source: A lab-scale SPAN reactor treating ammonium-rich wastewater day 121 | place: Ireland: Galway | collected 2017-05-16 | reverse complement strand
CGCTGGCGCTGGCTGTCGATGCCGCTGGGCGAACGCTTCGACGGCTGGCGCGAGCGCCTGTTGGTGGTGGTCTTCGCGGTGCTGGGCCTGTGGTGGGTCGCCGCCCTGTTCCGGGCCGGTGGCGCCGCGCCGTTGCCGTGGGCGCCGCTGCTCAACCCGCTGGAGCTGGCGCAGTTGGCCGCGCTGGTGCTGGCGCTGCGCTGGCAGCTGGCGGATGCGCGCCGTTTGCCGCCGCCGCTGGGCATCCTGTTCGCGCTGCTGGGCTTTGCCTGGCTGACCGCGCTGGTGCTGCGCGCCGTGCATCACTGGGGCGGCGAGCCGTGGTCTGGCGCGCTACTCTCCACCAGCCTGGCGCAGACCAGCCTGACCGTGGCCTGGAGCGTGCTGGGCATGCTCGGCTGGGTGGCGGGGTCGAGGCGCGGCCTGCGCACGCTGTGGCTGGCCGGCGCAGTGCTGATGGGCGTGGTGTTGGTGAAGCTGGTGCTGGTGGACCGCCAGCACCTGGGCAACCTGCTCGGGATCGGCTCGTTCATCGCCTACGGCCTGCTGTGCACCGTCGTGGGCTATTTTGCGCCGGCGCCGCCCAGGCGCGGCGAGGTTGCACCCCTGGAGCAGCCGGCATGAAGAAGTTCGCATGGTTGCTGGCCCTGCCGCTGGTGGCGGTGGCCGCCGTCGCCGATGACTACGCCGCGCGCTGGTCGCTGGCGCTGGAGCGTCCCGACGGCGGCGCCTACCGGGTGGTGCTGGCGCCGGATGTGTATCGGCAGCTGCAGTCGCCCGGCCTGCGCGATCTGGTGGTGGCGAATGCCGCCGGGCAGCCGGTGGCCACCGCGCTGTTCCCGCCGGACGCACCGCTGGCGCAGGCGGGCGATAGCGTCGTGCTGGCGTGGTTCCCGCTGCCGGTCGATGCCGGCGCGACCGGGCTCGACATCGCCGCGATCAGCGAAGTCGCCAGCGACGGCAGCCTGCGCCGGGTCGAACTGCGCGGCGCGAATGCCGATGCGGTTGGCGACAGCGGCTTCGTCATCGACGCCAGCCGCCTGCGTGAACCGGTGGTCGCGCTGCGCTTCGCATGGTCGGACGCGAATGCGTTTGATCGCGGCTACCGCGTCAGCGCCTCCGACGACCTGCGGCAGTGGCATGAGGTAGAGCCGGATGGCCGGCTGGTGCAGCTGCGCAACGGCGACCGCCGCGTGGTCGAAGACCGCATCGCCCTGCCGGGCGTGCGCGCGAAGTACCTGCGCCTGCAGCCGAGCACGCGCCAGCCGTCGCCGCTGGCGCTGACGGATGTGCGCGCCGAGCTGGCCGGGCATGTCGCCGCGCCGGCGCTGCAATGGGAGCAGCTGCAGGGCCGCCGCGTCGAAGGCCGCGACGGCGTGCATTTCGAATATGCGTTGGCGGGGCGTTTCCCGATCGAGGCCGCCGACGTGGTGGCGGCCGGCAACAGCACCCGCGGCTGGCTGCTGGAAAGCCGCGATGGCGACGATGCCGCCTGGCAGGCGGCGGCCGCGCCGTGGGTGGCGTACCGGGTGGACAGCAGCGAGGGTTCCAGCCGTTCGCCGCCGCAGCCGTTGGATCGACTGGTGCGCGACCGCCAGTGGCGGCTGCAGGCGCGCAGCGACGGCGCCCGGGAAGCGCCGGTGCTGCGGCTGGGCTACCGCCCGGAAGTGGTGCTGTTCCTGGCCGAAGGCCAGCCGCCCTTCGCGCTGCTGGCCGGAAGCGCGCGTGCCGAGCGCCCGGCCACGCCGCTGCCGCAGCTGATCGACACCCTGCGCGCGGCGCGCGGCAAGGACTGGCAACCGGCGGCGGCGACCCTGGGCCAGCGCGAGGAGCTGGCCGGTGCCGCCGCGTTACGGCCGGGAACGCCCATCGACTGGAAGCGCTGGTTGCTATGGGCGCTGCTGCTGGGTGGGGCGCTGCTGGTGGCCGGGTTTGCCGCCAGCCTGCTGCGCAAGCGTCCGCCGGGCGAGTGATGCACCGCGTTGGCATCGCGGCGCGGCTGCTTGTTTGCCGCGCCCGCGCGGGGGCCGGACAATAGGCGCAACTCTCCACGGGAACACCGCACCATGTCCATCGTCCGCATGACCGACCTCGACCTTGCCGGCAAGCGCGTGCTGATCCGGCAGGACCTCAACGTGCCGATCGACGAGGCCGGCCAGATCACCTCCGAGCAACGCATCCTGGCCTCCCTGCCCACCCTCAGGCTGGCGCTGGAGAAGGGGGCCGCGGTGATGGTGACCTCGCACCTGGGCCGCCCGAAGGAAGGCGCGTGGAGCGCCGCCGATTCGCTGGCGCCGGTGGCCGCGCGGCTGTCCGAACTGCTGGGTGTCGAAGTGCCGCTGGTGAAGGACTGGGTGGACGGCGTGGACGTGGCGCCCGGCCAGCTGGTGCTGCTGGAAAACTGCCGCATGAACATCGGCGAGAAGGCCGACGACGAAGCGCTGTCGAAGAAGTACGCCGCGCTCTGCGACGTGTTCGTGATGGATGCGTTCGGTACCGCGCATCGCGCGCAGGCCTCCACCCACGGCGCGATCCGTTTCGCCCCGGTGGCCTGCGGCGGCCCGCTGCTGATGGCCGAGCTCGACGCGCTGGACAAGGCGCTGGCCAATCCGGCCCGGCCGCTGCTGGCCATCGTCGCCGGCAGCAAGGTGTCCACCAAACTCGAACTGCTGGGCAGCCTGGTCGGTAAGGTCGACCAGCTGATCGTCGGCGGCGGCATCGCCAACACCTTCATCGCCGCGCTGGGCCACGGCGTCGGCAAGTCGCTGGTGGAGCCGGACCTGCTGGATACCGCCAAGAAGATCATGGCCGACGCGCATGCACGCGGCGCCGACATCCCGCTGCCGGTGGACGTGGTGGTGGCACCGGCCTTCGCCGCCGACGCGCCGGCCACGGTCAAGCCGGTGGACGCGGTGGGCGAGGGCGACATGATCCTCGACATCGGCCCGGCCACCGCGGCCCGCTATGCCGAGGTCATCGGTAACGCCGGCACCGTGGTCTGGAACGGCCCGGTCGGCGTGTTCGAGTTCGACGCCTTCGCCGCCGGCACCGAGGCGGTGGCGCGCGCGATCGCAGCGTCGAAAGCCTTCTCCATCGCCGGCGGCGGCGACACCCTGGCGGCGGTGGATAAGTTCGGCATCGCGTCCGAGGTGTCCTACATCTCCACCGGCGGCGGCGCTTTCCTCGAGTTCCTGGAAGGCAAGACCCTGCCGGCGGTGGCGGCGCTGGAGGCGCGCGCCGGCTGATGCTGTTCTTCGACCTCGACGGCACGCTGGTCGACTCCTCCCTTGGCATCACCCGCTGCGTGGCGCATGCGCTGGCCGCGATGGGTCACCCCGGCCTGCCCGATGCGCAGTTGCGCGGGTGGATCGGGCCGGCCCTGCGGACGAGCTTCGGCCAGTTGTTCGACGATCCCGCCGACGTGGAGCGCGCGGTGGCGCTGTACCGCGAGCGCTACGATGGGCCGGGCATCACCGAATGCACCGTCTATGCCGGAATCGCCGATGCCATCGAGGCATTGCACGCCGCCGGTCGCCGGCTGGCCGTCGTCACCGCCAAGAACGAGCCGCATGCGCGGCGCGTGCTGGCGGCGCTGCCGTTCGGCCATCGTTTCGAGGATGTGATCGGCGCGACCGCGGATGGACGCCTGGGCCACAAGCCGGAACTGATCGGCGAGGCGCTCCGGCGCTTCGGCGTCGCGCCCGCCGGGTGCGCCATGATCGGCGATCGCCACCTGGACATCGAGGGTGCACGCCACCATGGCATGCGCGGGATCGGCGTGCTGTGGGGCTTCGGCGACGCAGGGGAGCTGGCGCAGGCGGACGCGCTCGTGCACACGCCGGATGCGCTGCGCGCGCTGCTGGCCTGACCGGTCGGCGCGCCCGCCGCTGGCATCGTTTGCAGCGTCCAGTGGAGCATTGCCGGGCATCGCGCTGTGGTAGCGTTGGAAGTCATCCATTGACAGCGATGTCATCGACTCCATGACCGCCGCAGCCACGCAGGAACAACGCCGCCACACCCGCATCGTCGCCACCCTCGGCCCCGCCACCGATCCGCCCGGCGTGCTGGAGGCGATCCTGCGCGCCGGCGTTGACGTGGTGCGGTTGAACTTCTCGCATGGCGATCCGTCGGCGCAGGTGGCGCGCGGCGAGGCGGTACGCGAAATGGCGGCGCGGATCGGCCGCGAGGTCGGCATCCTCGCCGACCTGCCGGGGCCGAAGATCCGCGTGGAGACCTTCGCCGAGGGCAAGGTGGCGCTGAAGGCCGGCCACCGCTTCGATCTGGTGGCCAGCCTCGACGCGCCGCCCGGCGATGCCAGCCAGGTCGGCGTCAGCTACCTGGAGTTGCCCGGCGACGTGGCACCCGGCGACGTGCTGCTGCTGGACGACGGCATCGTGCAGCTGCAGGTGGCCGCGGTGGAGGGCGAGCGCATCATCACCACCGTGCTCAACGACTGCGTGCTGTCCAACCGCAAGGGCCTGAACAAGCAAGGTGGCGGGCTGTCGCTGGGTGCGATCACCGAGCGCGACCGCGAGCTGATCGCCATCGCCGCCGGCATGCAGGTCGACTTCATCGCGGTCTCGTTCTGCCGCGACGCCGACGACATGCACGAGGCGCGCCGGGTGGCGCGCGCACACGGCAGCCACGCTGCGCTGGTGGCCAAGATCGAGCGCACCGAGGCGATCGAGAACCTGGCCGGGATCGTCGATGCCAGCGACGTGGTGATGGTGGCGCGCGGCGACCTTGGGGTGGAGATCGGCGACGCCGAACTGCCTGGCCTGCAGAAGAAGATCATCCGCGAGGCGGTGGCGCGCGAGAAGGTGGTGATCACCGCCACGCAGATGCTGCAGTCGATGGTCGATAGCCCGATGCCGACCCGCGCCGAGGTGCTGGACGTCGCCAACGCGGTGATCGACGGCACCGACGCGGTGATGCTGTCGCAGGAGTCCGCCGCCGGCAGCTGGCCGGTGCGCGCGGTGGAGACGATGGCGCGGATTTGCCTCGGCGCCGAGCGCCAGTTCGCGGTCGACATCGATTTCGAGAAGGCGCGGCGCGGGCTGGAGCGCGCCGACCAGGCCATCGCCATGGCCACCATGTTCCTGTCCGAGCACATCGGCGTGCGCGCGGTGGTGGCGATGACCGAATCCGGCGGCACCGCGCGCTACCTGTCGCGGTTCCGCTCCTCGGTGCCGATCTACGCGTTCTCGCACCACGCCAATGCACGCCGGCGGATGGCGCTGATGCGCGACGTGTTCCCGATGGACTACGACAGCCGCGGCCAGACCCCGCGCGAAGCCGCCCGCGGCAGCATCCGCCTGCTGGTGGAGGCTGGCCTGCTCGCTCCGGGCGACCGGGTGGTGTTCACCAGCGGCGAGCACATGGAGACCAAGGGCGCCACCAACACCCTGCGCCTGCTGGAAATCGGCGCGGACGGGCATGCCACTGGGCTGGGGGAGCTGTAGCGTCGCGCGCCTATCGTCGGACCGGCGTCCGCCTGGCGGTAGCTACCGCCAGGAAGGCAGGCAGGCGGCCGGCTATAATGCGCGGATTCCTTCCGCAGCCGAGCCGCACGCCATGAGCATCGAACAACTCGCCGAAACCGCCCGCGCCATGGTGGCCCCGGGCAAGGGCATCATCGCGATCGACGAATCCTCCGCCACCTGCAAGAAGCGCTTCGACGGCGTCGGCATCGAGTGCACCGAGGAAAACCGCCGCGCCTACCGCGAGCTGCTGCTGACCGCGCCGAACGCCAACCAGTACCTGTCCGGCGCGATCCTGTTCGACGAGACCCTGCGCCAGTCCACCAAGGACGGCGTGCCGTTCGCCAAGTACATGCTGGACAACGGCATGATCCCGGGCATCAAGGTGGACAAGGGCACCGTGCCGCTGGCCGGCTTCCCCGGCGAGCTGGTGACCGAGGGCCTGGATGGCCTGCGCGACCGCCTCAAGGAGTACTACAAGCTCGGTGCCCGTTTCGCCAAGTGGCGCGCGGTGATCACCATCGGCGACGACATCCCGTCCGGCACCTGCATCGAGGCCAACAGCCACGCGCTGGCGCGCTATGCCGCGCTGTGCCAGGAGCAGGGCCTGGTGCCGATGGTCGAGCCGGAGGTGCTGATGGATGGCGATCATGACATCGGCACCTGCTACGAGGTCACCGAAGTGGTGCTGCGTTCGCTGTTCGACGCGCTGTACAACCAGAGCGTGATGCTGGAGGGCACCATCCTGAAGGCCTCGATGGTCGTGCCGGGCAAGGGCTGCGCCGAGCAGGCCAGCGTCGAGGAAGTGGCCGAGTCCACCCTGATGTGCCTGAAGTCGGCGGTGCCGGCGATCCTGCCGGGCATCGTGTTCCTGTCCGGCGGCCAGAGCGACGAGGACGCCACCGCGCACCTCGACGCGATGAACCGGATGGGCCCGAACCCGTGGCCGCTGTCGTTCTCCTACGGCCGCGCCATGCAGCAGGCCGCGCTGAAGCTGTGGGCTGCCGACATGACCGGCAACTACGCCAAGGCCCAGCAGACCGTGTTCGAGCGCGCCAAGGCCAACGGCCTTGCGGCGCTGGGGCAGTGGGAAGGCTGATCTTCCAGCGCATCGCGCAGCCGTTGGCCTGGACGTAGTGAAGGACTCGCTTCCGCTTCCAGCGTGAAACAGCAGCAAGTCCTTCCCTGCGCATGACGACAGCGGGAAAACGCCGGCCTCGCGCCGGCGTTTTATTTGGGCATTGCGGGAGGGGGCTCCCAACAGTCCATGCCGGGATGTGTTTTCATGGCATCCGCCGGGGGGCAGTGGCGCTGCGTGGATCAGTATCTGATCATTCCTGACCACCAGCCATGGCAATCGCTTGCCGCCTTCGGCAACACCAGCGGATAAGGCGAACAGCACCGCGGCAGCAACTCGCATAGCCGGAACCGGCGATTGAAGCGGAAAGTGGCTTCGGCTGGATGGTGGTGTGCATATATTTTCCCCTGCCGGATTGCTTGTTACACGGAGCCGGCCGCTTCCAGGCGCCGTAAGCAAGCCAATCCGCCGGCTTCAGCCTTGCCCTTCGGCGTAAACCGACGGCCAATCCAGTTGTCCATCGTGAGTTGCGTATCGGCTCACATGACATAAATCAGGACGCCATGAAGGTGCCGCCCGTTTCCATCGCGACCAGGGCGGTGGCGCTCAATTCATGGTTATGATGCCCGTATTACAGCGTCATGGCATTTGCTCGGCGGAGCCTTGCGCGCGCAAATTATCGTCTTATCGGGGGGCGTATGAAGCAGCTGGCATGGGGGATCCTGTGTGGACTGGGCTTGGCCATGACGAGTTCTGCTCAGGCCAATGATCAGGAAACCATCAAGACGCTGGATAGGGTTGAAGCGGTTGGCATCAGAGGTCCGGCGGGCGCCCTATTGGCCTTTCCGAAATTCTTCTCCGTAAGCGGTGCGTCAGGTTTCCAGCCAAACAAGGGCGAGAAAGTCGACGGGCAGGATGCCAAGCAGGCCGCCCCCTGCGGCGATAAGGAGGGCGAACCACAGCCAACCGCCGCCGGCAACCCGATCATCATGGCGACGGGCAACAAGATCGAACCTGAAACAGACTTCAGTTCCACGGGTGAGATGGCACTGGGGTTGACCCGGACTTACAACCACTACTGGAAAGGCGCCGGCCTGTTCGGCAAACACTGGGTCAGCACGTTCGACTACAAACTGACGTTCGGCTCCACGGCGCTCGACGGTTGCTATCCACGCCAGGGTGGCGGCGCGTGCGGCATCGGGAACAAGACCGAGATTTATGCCTGGCGCCCGGACGGGTCGACCATCAAGTACATCAAAGCCCCCGATGGCGTCTTCTACGAAGAGAAGGCTCAAGCCGTCTCGCGCATCGTCGTTCTTGGCAATGGCAACTTCCAGTTGCATGGTGAGGACGATGCTGTCGAGGTCTATTCGAGCGCCGGCTACGTCATCAGCCTGCACAACGCCCATGGCATCGGCTGGACGTACTCCTATACGGGAGGCACCTATCCGATCCGCGTGACCCATACATCGGGGCGGTACGTTGAATTCGTGTGGACGGGCACGCAGCTCACCTCGGTTCGCGACGCCGGCGGCAATTACTACGGCTACGCCTACAGCGCCAATCAGTTCGGGACGGGCCTGCACCGCCTGTCGGCAATATCGCAACCAGGCGCCCCGGCAACGACCATTGCCTACTACTACGAGGTGGGGACCGACCCAACCGCCCTCACGGGCAAGGCCTTCAGTGGCGTGCGCTACTCCTGGTTCTCCTATGACGCCAATGGCCGTGCGATCAAGAGCGAGCACGCGGGTGGCCGCGATCGACATACATTCGCCTACACCTTGGGCAGTAGCGGCCTGCTGACCGTCGTGGCGACCAACCCGCTCGGCAAGCAGGCGACCCACACCTTCAAGGACGGCAAACCGCTGACCGCCACCCGCCATGGCAGCACCTATTGCCCTGCCACCGATTATGCGGAAACCGTCTACGACAGCCGCGGATACGTCGAACTTCGCAGCGATTTCCGCGGCAATGACACTGTGTTTACCTACAACGACAAAGGCCAGATGCTCTCCGCCACGGAAGCCTATGGAACGCCATCGGCCCGCACGACAAGCATCACCTGGGACACCGCGAAGAATCGCATCCTGACCAAGACCATCGCAGGCCACTCTCGCGTTACCTACACCTATACGGCCGCGCCGCACAATCGGCTTTCCTCAATCACAACCACCAACCTTGCCTCTGTTGGCGTCACCAACCAGGGCCGCACCACGACATTCCAATACACCTATCACGCAAACGGCATGTTGGCCTCATTGGCAGCTGACGGGCCACTGGTGGGCACGGGAGATCGTGTCGTCGAGACCTACGACGCCACCGGCAACCTCACGTCCGTCACCAATGGGCTGGGCCACCAGGTTACTTACAGCCTGCACAACGGCAACGGCCAACCTGGGCGCATACAGGGCCCCAATGGCGATGCGGTCGAGTACACCTACGACGCACGGGGCCGCGTGGCCACCCGCAAGACCTGGCTCAATGGGCAACCAGGCGTGACGAGCTACACCTACGAGACTACTGGCCAGCCTAAGAAGGCCACCTACGCCGATGGCAGCGTCATCAATTATCTCTACGACGATGCGCGGGCGCTGCAGAGGCTGACACGCCCCGATGTGGCGGGACAGGGCTACCCCTTGTCGATCTACTACATCGCGCGGGACGCTGCGGCCAACGTGACGGGCCGGTACCGCACCCGCACCGAGGAGACCATCAGCTTCGGATTGCCGCCCTGCACGAGGCCCATGCCGGAGTGCTGGCCGGGCGGCGAACCCCCGGAATCGGAGCCAACGGTGTCGCTGGTCAATACCATCCACTACCAGGGCTTCACCGACTACGACGAGCTCAGCCGGCCGCGGGCCGAACGCGGCAACAATGGCCAGGACACACGCTTCACCTACGACGCGAACGGCAACGTGGCCACCAGCACGGACTCGCTCAACCGCACGACCACGTACGTTTACGACGCGCTGGACCGCCTCGTCAAGACCACCAATGCGGCCGCTGGCGTCACCGAGTTCCAGTACGACGCAGGGGGCAACCTGACGAGGGTGAAGGATCCACGGGGGCTCATCACCTCCTTCGCGATTGATGGCTTCGGGCAAGTTTGGCAACAGGCGAGCCCAGATAGCGGGGTGACGATCTACGAGTACAACGCGGCGGGCCAGCAAACCAAGGTCACCCGCAACGACGGTTCGTGGTTGTCATACCAGTACGACAGCGCCGGGCGCATGATCCATGCTGGCAACGCGGACATGCGGCGCGGCTATGCCTACGACACTTGCGAGAACGGGATCGGCCGCCTGTGCCGGGTGGAAACCGCCACCCCGGTCGCGCTGCTGACCGCAAGCGAGTTCCGCTACAACGCATCGGGCATGCCCGTCGTGCGGCGCGACCTGGACTACACGCTGGGCAGCGACGACTACACGGGCTACAGCTACAACATGATGGGCCAACTGGTGGGCCTGGGCTATCCCAGTGGCGTGAGCGTGGGCTATGGCTATGCCAACGGCCTGATGACCACGATGGTCACCACCTTCGGCGGGGTTACGCGCAACGTGGCCACCGGGATCGTGTACCAGCCGTTCGGGCCGGCGATGGGCTGGGTCTACGGCAACGGCATGACGCGCGGCCTCTCGCGCGATCTGGATGGCCGCCTCATCAGCATGTTCAGCCGCAACGGCACCACCAACCTGCAAAGCCTTGCCTACCAGTTCAACGCCAACGATGCGATCACCAAGATCACCAACAGCGTGGATGCCAGCCTGACCCAGAGCTATGGTTACGACACGCTGGATCGCCTGGGCAGCGTGACCGCCACCAATGCCAACCAGACGCTGCAGTACGATGCCAACCACAACCTCACCCAGCTCAACTGGGTGACTGCGGCAGGCAATACCATCGCCGCCACCCATCAGGTTGCCGGCACCAGCAACCGCGTCCTGGATGACCAGATCGCCTATGGTTACGACGGGCGCGGCAACCGCCAGGCCCAAACATGGGGTGGTTCCACCGCGACCTATGGCTACGACGCCTTCAACTCCACGGCCAGCATCAGCCGCAATGCGCCCA
>JAANMV010004633.1_pt1 | contig 10636 bp, 9 predicted proteins | sample 7279661 | NCBI WGS metagenome assembly JAANMV01 (sample SAMN14094540, study PRJNA606508) | bioreactor metagenome | isolation source: A lab-scale SPAN reactor treating ammonium-rich wastewater day 121 | place: Ireland: Galway | collected 2017-05-16 | reverse complement strand
GCTCTGCAGCTTCATGCGAGGGGGAGGGGTCTCGGAGGGCTGCACCTGGCTCCACCCCTGAGCGGGCTGAATGGTGAAACCCTGCTCGGGATCGGCCAGCGGCTGGGGCACGGCCGTCACGACGAGCAGCAGCATGAAGAGCAGGGCCAGAAGCCTCAGATTTCACCTCCGGGATTACCGGAAGGCGTGTTCTGAGGCGCGCTCGAGGGGGCCGTCCGAGGCCGACCCACGGCATCGCGATCGGAACGGTCTTCGGGCAGGCCCAGGGCCCGAACGGTGCTGTCGTTCAGCTTTGCCTGGCGCCAGCGCAGGTTGTCGAGCAGCTTGCGGAAGGTGGTGCGCGAGTGGTCGGGGCTGGGCGCAAGGCGGGCCTTCTCATCGGGCGGTTTCTCCAGCGCAGCCGTGTAGCGCGCGAACTCCTCCCAGTAGGGAGGGGCCTCGATGCTGGTGATTCCCAGGGGGTTGCCGATGGCCTTGTAAGGCGAGAAGCTCCAACTGATGGATTCTGCTTCCAGGCTGCGCCGCAGGGTTGTGGTCCAGGCGTCGCTCTTGGGAGCCGATTCTTTGAGCAACACAGGCATCTTGCGCTGCTTTCGAAACTGCACGTAAGGCTTCAGGGCGGGGCGTCCGGGGTCGCTGCCCGTGCGACGGAACGTGGCCACCAGCTTTCTGTCGAAGGTGAGCGGGGTATCGCCCAACTCCGTGGCATCCAGAAAGATCAGGTGCTGCGGGTCGACCGCGCGAATGGCGGTTGTTGCCCTGGCATAGAAGGGAAGCAACAGTTTTTTGGCGGCTCCGGGCTGGTCGAGCAGCTCGTAGCCAAGCACGTTGGGGTTGTCCTTGTAGCGCTCCGCGAGGCGGGTCCAGAGCTCGATGGCCCTTTGCTGGCTGTCGACCGAGCTGAGAACGGCGGGATGGCCCCAGCCGTCGTCGGCACTCTTTCCTGTGGCTGGAGTGGAGCGCAATTCGAGCAAAACCCACAGGCCCATGCGACGGCAAGTATCCACCAGACCGTCGAGGCGCTTGAAGTCGACCACCAGGTCGCGGTGCACGGGCACCCGGACGCAGTTGAACCCCAGGATCTTCAGGCCCATCAGGTCGACACCGCTGACGCAGACGTCGCGGTACTCGTCCCAAAAGCGCTGGGCCTCGACGTCGCCGAGGAGCTCATTGACCGACTGCTGGATCTGGCCGGAGGAGGCTGGTTTCTTGAGGCCCCAGGCGGGGCCGTCGGGGGCATACCAGTTGCCCAGGCTGATGGCTTTGACTAGGATAGGCCTGCCGTTGGTTACGAGGTCGGTCTCGGTGCGCTCGACCCAGGGCTTTGCCTGGGCTCCGGAGCAGAGCAGAAACCAATAGGTAAAGAGTGCCAAAAATTGCACTAACCTGACTGATGGGTCAGCCTTGAATTGGCAAGACTCAGGGTTGAACAAACTTGCTCGCAGTCGCGAAGTCAGCATTTACAGGCTTTCATTGGCCAAGTCAGGCGATTCTCTTCAAATATCCGGCAGGCGCCACGCTGATCAGGAGCTTGTAATCGATCTGTTTGTCGATCACGAACTCGGAGTGGGATTTCAAATACTCGTGGACGGCGGTTTTGGGATTGCAGCCAGGGCCCCAGGGACGGTCGCTGAAAGCTTCCTTGGGCAGATCCTCGATGATGGTATCGAAGACCACGCAGTAGCTTCCCACAGTGGTCAGCGGAGCATAGGCTTCCAACTCGGCCAGAACGTGCTCGTGCGTGTGGTTGCTGTCCAGGCACACCAGCACTCTCTGGCAGCCTCTGGCGGCCTGGCGAACCTGCTCCACCACCTCGGGGGCCACGCTGGAGCCCTGGAGCATCGTGATCCGCTTGAACATCGGGTGGGCCTCCAGGGCTGCCCGGTTGTGATCTCGGATGTCGATATCCACGCCCACCACGCGTGCCTCGGCGGGACCCCCGCACGCGGCGTTCAGTTCCAGCATGGAGGCCGAGAAGATCAGCGAGCCGCCGTGAGCGATACCCGTTTCCACGATGAGGTCGGGCTGAATCGACCAGATCAGCTCCTGCATGGCAATGATGTCTTGTGGGTACTGGATGATGGGCCGTCCCAGCCAGGTGAAGTTGTAAGAATACCTTGGCGTGATTGAGCATTGCATGAATGCGCTCCCGCTCGCCAGCAACTCCTCGTTGCGGCTGACCGCCTCGATCCGCTCGGATACTTCTTGCTCAAAAGACATCAATGCTCCACCAGTATGTAGCTGAATTTCGATCCGGTCGACTGTTTGATTTCCGGAAGATAATTGCGGTTCATCACAAAGATTTCCGATCCGGCCGGCAGCACTTCCATCGCCCATTCTGACGTCTGAACCTGGAGTCCTGTTGCGGCCAGATACTTACCCTGCTTGGCAGGATTGATATCGACGACCATGCGCGGGAGCGCCCCGGCGCGCTCCATGAAAAGGCTGAAGATCACCCCTTTCGACGCCCCGCCCCAGACCGCGGAGTTGGCGGCTCGCGGTCCCTTCAGTCTCTCTGCGCAAGCCTGAACGGTCCCGAGGAAATCATCCGGGAATTCGACTTGGTCAGCTTCTTGCGAAGCCGGGGTTCGGACCGAGGCCAGGTCGGCCACCACGTAGAGATACTGATCCCCGAAACACCGGCCAGACTCGTAGACGCGCCCGAAGATGCGTTGGAAATCCGACAACCGGAAGTAGTTGACGTGCTCGTAGAAGATGTCGAACCAGGCGCGGTGGCGACAGATCCAGTCAAAGCAGGGCACCTCGAGATAGATCTTGCCTCCGTCATTGGCCTCGCATAAATCGCTCAGAAAGGCCACCGGATTCTGGATATGCTCCAAAACGTGCCTCAAGACGATCCCGTCGGCCTTGCAACCGAGGCCTTTGTGGAAATACTCTCGCAGGATTCGCGGGTTGTCTCCCTGGTAGCTCGGGTCCAGGCCTGTAATGTTGAGACCGAGCCGCTCCAGGCGTTCAAGGAAATGGCCTTTGCCACAGCCTACCTCGATCAGGGAGCCCCCCGCGAATTCGCGCTGGATCACCTCGACGACCCGGTCGAGGTGCGCTTGAAAGATAGAGCTAAAGGCCTGCTCGTTTTGATAGTTCTCGTCGTACACCATGAGCTCGGGCCGAAAGGCCCGGTTGTGGATGAGGCCGGTCTCCAGGTCTTGCACCAGCACCACGTCTCCGCGGGTGCAGTTGCGGGCCTCCTCAGTCGAACCGAACATACGGTTCTGAAACACCGGAAGCTGCTCGGCTCGATAAAGCTCGCGATACTTGCTCACGATAGCTCCAACATCCGATTCAGCCGGCTGCGATCCCCCCAGAAGGCCATCGGCTCATAATCGGGGTAAGGAATTCGGCCCAGGTCAAGCGTGATGGACCAGCCATGGCTCTTCAGCCAGCCTTCCACCAGGGTCCGCACAGAGGTGGGGTGGCCAGAGCAGATGTTCACGGTGCCGCCTTCCGTGCTGAGCGCCAAGGATACCAGCAGCCGGGCGGCTTCTTCAATCGGAAGGAAATCGCGCAGTTGCTCGCCGCCGGACATCGGAAAGACCTGTTCGCCGTTTTCCACCGCTCGCTTCAGCAGTGGGTAGAGGGATCCACTGGCCTGACCCGGTCCGTGCAGGTAGAACAGACGCGCCCAGATCAGCGTGAACGGGTGATCCTGGCCCAGAAACTCGAGTTGTCTGCGCAGGGCATCCTTGGCGAAGCCGTATGGATTGGAGGGCCGGCTCTCTAGATTTTCTGAGAGCGGCCCGGATTGCATCCCGTACTCAAAGCAGGTGCCCGTGACCAGCAGCCGGGGCAATCCCGTCTGCACCAGTGCCCGCAAAAAATTATAGTGCACCGGCAATTCCCGCTCGAAATGATGGCGCGACTTATAGTTGGGCAGTCCGCCCCAGGCAAGATGGAGCAAAACATCTGGACTTCCCAGGGCGGCCCAGGGGTGCTCCCGGCTCAGGTCGAGTTCGACCGTAGGCAGGTCCGACGGCTTCGAACCCGGTCGAACCACCAGCGTTGGCCGGAGTGACCGCTGCATCAGCTCAGATACCACCGCGCGGCCCACAAAACCCGTGGCTCCGGTCACTGCGACCTTCACGTGATCCTCAACTCGGGGATGGCGGTGACGAACTGGGCGCCCCACTCTCGCACGTAGACTAATTGCTCTCGGACTTCGGCCTCGATGTTCCAGGGAAAGATGACCACGAACTCCGGGCGAGACTCGCGCAGTCGCTCCTCTCCAACGATGGGGATGCGGCACCCTGGCAGGAACTTACTGTGCTTGGCGGGGTTACGGTCCGCCACGAACTCGATCAGGTCGCTCCGCACCCCCGCGTAATTCAGCAGGGTGTTTCCCTTGGCGGCGGCGCCATAGGCAGCAACCCGCCGATCGCTTCGGCGGGCCTCCAGTAGGAAACCCAGGAAGTCGTTCTTGACCCGGTCGGCCTGAGCTTGAAAGCTCGCATAATACGCGCTCTTCAGCAATCCCCTCTCCGCCTCACGCCGGAGTAGCTCGTCTACCGCGCCGGTGCGCGTCCGCTGACCGGTGTCGCTTCGTTGAGCGAACACTCGCAAACTCCCGCCGTGCGTGGGTAGTTCCTCCAGGTCGAAGATGTGCAGCCCGGCGGGACCAAAAATGGTGTTCACAGCACTCAGGGACAGGTAGGAGAAGTGCTCGTGGTAGATGGTATCGAACTGCTTCTCCTCGATCAACCGGAGGAGGTGGGGAAACTCAAACGTGGCCACTCCCTGAGGCTTGAGCAACCGGGCGAAACCGGCCGTGAAGTCGTTAATGTCCGGCACGTGGGCCAGCACGTTGTTCGCGGCCATCAAGTCCGCTTGCTGGGCTCGCTCGACGAGCTCTTGAGCCAACCGGCGGCCGAAGAAGTCCTCTAGGATCTCCAGCCCGCGTGCGCGCGCAGCGCTAGCTGTGCTGGCGGTGGGCTCAATGCCCAGGCAAGGGATACCGCGGGCCTTCAGATACTGGAGCAAGTAGCCATCGTTGGCGGCAACCTCGACAACGTGGCTCTCGGAGGTCAGGCCAAATCGGTCTACCATGGTCTGCACATAACGCTCGCAGTGAGCCAGCCAACTGCTCGAAATGGCGCTGAAGTATGCGTAATCGGCGTTAAACAGCTCATGCGCCCGGGCGAAATCTTCCGTCTGCACCAGCCAGCAGCTTTCGCAGACCAGCACGCGCAGGGGGAACCAGATCTCCGGCGCCCGCAGAGTTGCCTCGGTCAGATAGGCGTTGGAGGGCGGAGCTGAACCCAAGTCGATCAGTGTCAGCTCTAGGGTGGAACCGCAGTGACGGCACCTCATAAGGCCACTCCGGTGAATTCCGGAGTCAAGAGTGGTTGAGACCTGTCTCTTGCCGACAGCTCGGTCGCTTCCAGCGGCCAAGAAATGGAGAGGGCCGGATCATCATGGCGCACACCACCTTCCGTGGACGCGTCGTAGGGTGCAGTATGTAAGTAGAGGAGCTCGCTGTCTGGCTCAAGTACCTGGAAGCCGTGAGCGCAGCCCTCGGGGATAACGAGCATTCGGTGGTTCTCCCCGGAGAGCTCCTCGGCATGCCACTTGAGGAAGGTTGGGGAATTCTGACGCAGATCCACTGCCACGTCCCACACCCGGCCTCGCAGGCACCGAACCAATTTGATCTCCGCATTGGGTGGGCACTGGTAATGAAGGCCACGAATAGCGCCAACGGCCCGGGTTCGCGAAACGTTCACCTGGCGAATCGTCCTTCCACTCAACAGAGCCTCCAGCTCGTGGTCACAGAATGCACGATAAAAAGCGCCGCGATGGTCCTGCACAGGAGTAGCGTCCACCCGCACCATGCCGGGGATCGTGGTCGGATGGACCGTCAATTCCGGCCTGCATAGTCAAGAATCTGGGACTGGCTGACGAGGCGCATGTCCTGCTCGACGAGCCATGCACGATACCAATCCACGGTCGCCCGGAGTCCGCGCTCCAGGGGCCACAGCGGCTGCCATCCGAGCACTGCACGAGCGCGGGTGATGTCCAGCCGCAGGAGTCCAGCCTCGTGCGGATGGGCCTGCTGGTCGTCGAACTCCAGCTGGGCCTGCGGGCCCCACAGGTCGGCGAGAGCCCGGCCGACCTCCCCCACCGTGCGGTCGTCGCTACCTTCCGGCCCGAAATTCCAGGCCGAGGCAAAGGTCTCGGAGTCCGAACCGAGGAGACGCTCGGCCAGCATGATATAGCCTAAAAGCGGCTCCAGAACGTATTGCCAAGGGCGTACTGCACCGGGGTAACGGAGGCGCACCGGCTCTCCTCTAGCAAAAGCGCGCAGACAGTCGGGGACCAATCGCGCTTCAGACCAGTCTCCTCCTCCAATCACGTTGCCCGCTCTCGCCGTGGCGAGTTGCACACCAGATTGGCGCAGAAAGCTATCGCGGTAGCTGGCGGCCGCGATCTCGGTGGCTGCCTTGCTTGCGCTGTATGGATCGTGACCGCCGAGAGCATCCGGCTCGCGATAAGGATACACCCACTCGCGGTTGCGGTAGACCTTGTCCGTGGTTACGACCACCACCGCCCTCACGCAACTGAGTGCACGGAGTGCGTCCAACAGGAGTACTGTACCCATCACATTGGTCTGGAATGTGGTGATTGGTTCGCGATAGCTTTCCCGCACCAGCGATTGGGCTGCCAGATGGAAGACCACCTCGGGCCGGGCGAGTTCCAGGACAGCCTGCAAGGTCTCGCGATCGGCCAGGTCCGCCCGTGTATCCGATGCGAGCAACTCAGGCAGCCGGGTCAGCTCGCAGAGGCTGGGCCGAGTCGGAGGGTCGAGAGCGAAGCCGTGCACCCGAGCACCAAGCTGTTGCAGCCATAGGCTGAGCCAGCAACCCTTGAAACCGGTATGTCCGGTGACGAGCACTGAACGCCCCGCCCAGGCCGGGGAGAGGTTTACCATACCTTCCAGGGAGCTTTCCCGGAGTCCCACAACTCCTCGAGCAGGTGCTTGTCCCGCAATGTATCCATCGGTTGCCAGAAGCCGCGATGCTCGAATGCCATGAGCTGAGAACGCTGGGACAGCTCGACGAGGGGTCGACTCTCCCAACTCGAGCTGTCCCCGTCCACCAGTTCAAGGCACCGGGGGGACAGCACGAAGAAGCCTCCGTTGATCAGTCCGCCGTCTCCGCGGGGCTTCTCCATGAAGCCTGTCACCTGGGTGCCCTCAATCTTCAGGGCTCCGTAGCGTCCCGGCGGCTGGACCGCGGTCACAGTGGCCCACTTTCCATGTTGCCTGTGGAAGGCGATCTGGGCCGTGATGTCCAGGTCCGATACGCCGTCGCCGTAGGTGAAGCAGAACAATTCCTCGTCCTGAAGATACGGCGCCACGCGCTTGAGGCGGCCGCCCGTCATGGTCTCGTCGCCGGTGTCCACCAGGGTGACCATCCAAGGCTCGGCGTACTGCTCGTGCACCTGCATCTTGTTATCCTTCATGTCAAGTGTGACATCGGACATGTGCAGAAAGTAGTTGGCAAAGTACTCCTTGATGATGTAGCCCCGGTATCCACAGCAAATCACGAAGTCGTTCACTCCGTGGGCAGAGTAGAGCTTCATGATGTGCCATAGAATCGGGCGACCGCCGATTTCGATCATCGGTTTGGGCTTGAGGTGGGTTTCCTCGGATATGCGTGTGCCGAGCCCACCAGCCAGGATAACGGCTTTCATGCCTCACCCGTTCGCACAGAGCAATTCACTACCTGCCCGACTCGCGGCTCCCCAGGTCAGAGACTGGGCCGGCGCTTCAGTCAGGTCTGCTGCGCGGCGAATTGCGGTCCCAAGGAGTCTGCATGAAAACTGGTCCCTTTATCAATCCCTCTAAGGCTGGCTAGAACCGGGAGGAACCGGGAGGCCACTCGAATCAAAACTGCCCATCAAAGTTGGCGACGGGCAGTCTGTTGAAACTAGAGACGAAAGGCGAACTCTAATCAGGAGGCCTTTACACGCCTGCGACGGTCGAGAGCGAGGAAGACTCCCCCCGCGCACAGGGCCAGCGGCGCCGCTGCCGAGCCAGGGTCAACTTCCGGCACACCCAGATCCGTCAATACGATGTTATCCAGATCCACGGTGTGTCCACCTCCAACACCGGTGCGACTGAACGAAAAGACCAGCGGTCCAGTTCCATTCGTGAGGGAAATAATTCCCGTCGAAAACGAACCGGTCCCTGCGATGACACTGGAGAATATTGTGACCGCGTTGTGGGTAACGCTAAGGGTCGCCACGCCAGCGGCGCCGAAAGTGGTGAATCCCGTGATGTCGAAAGTGAGATTAAAGATGTGAGTCGTATCGAGCGCCGTGACACCTGTTTGAGACAGAGTGCCAACCCCGCCCCCAGCTCCTCCGTCAAAGCTAAGAAATTGAGCAGCAGAACCGGTATAGGTCACTGACGAGATACCACTTGCGCCAGCGGTCCAGGGCAGCGCACCAGCTGCGAACGCAACGGAGAAATCACCATTCTGGACGAGGGCCTGGGCGCCCGCAGGCGTCGGAATGAATGCGAGACACAGGACCGCAAAGACCGCGAGCCTCCGAATAACAGCGTATACATGTTGGCGCACGGGCCAGACCCTCCCACTCTAAAGTTTAAACAACGACCTCAGGCTCCTTCGAAGACTGGACCAGGAGCACCTTCCTCTGACCCTACCATCTTATCGGACCCTGGCAGCATCGTCCAGTCTGCAAGGAAAATTTTACAAAACGACGGATCGAAACTGTAGAATCCCCGATTTCAGGGTCCTTCCACCGATTCGAGGACTTGAAGAAGGTGTCGTGCCTGCTGATTGTCTGGTTGTATCGTGAGAACTTTCTGCGCGAGGATTCTGGCTTCGTCGAGACGGTTCTCTTGAAAAAACAGCTCGCACTGGATAACCAAGAGGTCGGGATCATGCTTATCGAGCTTCAGCCCATCGCCCACGATGCGGGCAACCTGGCGCGTCTGTTCACTCTCTTTCAAGAGTTCAACAAGGTGTAAGCGAACACTGATCAATGTGGGGTCCTTTTTTAGCAGCTCTTGAAGCCGGGCCGTGGCAACCGATCTCTGACCACGTAGAGAGGCGCGTCGTGACCACTCGCAGAGCAGTTCGGCCTGGTCTCTAAGGTTCTTGGGCGGTTGATTGGCAAGCTCGGTCAGCCGCCAGTAAGCCTCGTCGGACTGCCCGGAGAGCTCCATCTTTCTGATCTGCTCGAGCTCGGTTGCATGCTCGTCAGGATACTCCCGACGCCAGCCTTGTCGCACTTTGTCTGCTGCCCGGAAGAGACCGGCCTCGAGCAGTTTCGCTTCGGTCTTCTCGTAAAGTTTCAGCTTCCGAGCCTCGGGTATCTCTAAGCTCCACAGGGCATCGGCCGGCGCATCAGAGTTCTTCGCGCCCATCCGTCGCAGAAGCTCGACGGCCTGATCGAGTTGTGACTCATCTGCTGCATAGAGGAGAATGGCCTGCTTGGCAGCGGCCTTGTAGTCTCGACGCTCGATGAAGACCTGGGCTAGGCCCATGGGAAAGACGTTCGCGTAGGGAGCGAACTCAGCACCACTGCGATAAATGTCTTCTGCCTGATTGAGCTCTCCCAGGGCCAGGTGAATCTTGCCAGCCAGGGCGAGAACTTCGATCTCGCGCGGACTTGCCTGGCGAGCCCGGAGCACAGCCTCAGAGGCCCTTTGCAGATCTCGAGCTTCTGATTTTGCCTCAAACGAGCGCCACAAGAGATCGGCTTGCTCAAAGGGGATGGACCATCGCCCTGGAGCGAGCTTTCCTGCCTTCTCGAGATGCTCGATTGCCCTTTTCCTTTGTCCCCGACTCTCCTCAAGCTCCGCGAGGTGCAGGTGGTGGGCCGCTTGCTGGTTGAACCAGGCGAACTGGGCCAGCCAGAGCCCCCCTCCGATCAAGAACGCCCCGGCTGCTAGATGGCCCGCCAGGGGCCACGGTCGTCGATAGTCCGGGGTCGCTGGCAGGCAGACGGTGAGGGCGACCATGGCAAGAGTCCAGAGCACGAGCCCGGGCAGCGGCAGGGCGAATGTCAGCAGGCTGAAGACGGCCATGGCTGCCAGGGCCGATGTGATGCCGGCCGGCTCGTTGTCAAAGTCGCTGAACCAGGCAAAACGGTAACCGCGGTGGATGGCTGATGCCAGGATCAAGACCCACAGGACCAATCCGATGATGCCGGACTCAACTGCCAGCTCGATGGAATCGTTGTGAGCCACCCCCACATAAACCTTTTGGGGCAGTCGACTGATGGGCCGGAACTGCTGGTAGGCCAGAGCAAAGGTCCCCGGTCCACTGCCGAAGAGCGCTCGCTCCTGGGCGGCTTGCCAACCATAGCGCACCACTTCCTGGCGCAAAAGAACGGCTTGCGAAGCGGAACCAGTTCCTGCTTTCCAGTGCGAAGGTCCCTGGACAATGAGCACTGCCCCGACAAGAATCCCGAAGGCAACCAGTGCCAGGCGACTATCAAGAGAGCTCAAGATGGTGTAACAGAGCAAGCCGGTCACCAGGCCGATAACGGCGGCGTGCGAGCCCGTCCGGAGGGCGGCCACGAGAAGCAGCAGTTGCAGCGCCCTGATCAGCCATCGGCGCGGGGTTGAATCAGATTCGCCCGCCAGGCTGAA
>JAANMV010004620.1_pt1 | contig 10652 bp, 11 predicted proteins | sample 7279661 | NCBI WGS metagenome assembly JAANMV01 (sample SAMN14094540, study PRJNA606508) | bioreactor metagenome | isolation source: A lab-scale SPAN reactor treating ammonium-rich wastewater day 121 | place: Ireland: Galway | collected 2017-05-16 | reverse complement strand
CCTTGAGGGCGGCGTCCTGCACGACGGCGAAGCGCCAGGTCTGGGCGTTCCAGGCGCTGGGGGCAAGGCTGGCGAGGCGCAGGATCTCGCGCAGGTCGCTCTGGTCCATGGGTTCCTGCACGAAGGTGCGGATGCTGCGGCGGCTTTCGATGGCCTCGGCGACGGTGAGGCTCAGGATCGGGGTGACGGTCATTGACGGTGATCTCCTAGTGCTGAGGGAACGAAGACAAGTGGAGGGTGGGGTGTGGAACAAATGAACGGCAGGGCGCGCGTCACCTGCGCAGGGCTGATCGCGCTGCGCGGCCCAAGAAATAAGGCCCGGACGCCCCACCTGCGGGCCCCGCCGCAGGCCGGACGAGGTGCTCACCAACGGCACGGCCCGCTGGGCCCTGAACACCGGCCCTCAGGGGTGGATCAGGTGACGCAACAGGTCCAGTTTGTTCGCCGACGTCATCGCGTCCGGCGAGACGCCCACCAGGACGCCGGTGGAGGTGTGCTTCGTTCCGACGCCGGTGCGCCTCAGCACCACGGATCCCGTGGCCGGTTCATTGTGGGCGTTCACGATCTGCGTGGTGTAATCGCTCCGGACCTGCGCATCCGTCACGGGCACGAAGGCCCCGCGAACGCTGTTCCCGCCTCTCACGGCCACCGGCCCGAGGGCGGCGGCGTCACTGCCGGGCGCCGGCGTCACCTGGTAGGCGGCGGCCGCGTACTGGCCGTTGTACCCGGCCACGCCAAACAGGTCCTTGAGGAAGGCCTTGCTCTGCGTCAGGCTGGCAGGGTCGTCGGCCTCCGGGTCGGTGGTCTGGAAGACGTTCGCTGCGCCCGGCAGATTCAGGATCAGCGCGGGCGACAGCAGCAGCACCTTGCGCTGGTCCTCATTCAGGTACGTCCGGAGGTTGGCGAGGTCCCCGGCCGTGGGCCGCTGGTAGTCCTGATCTCCGGTGTACCAGATGACCCCCGTGTACCGGCGGAGTGTGGCCGCGTCCGGCCCGGCGACCACTGCGGTGTCGGTCATGTCGCCGTTCTTAACGGCGTAAATGTCGAATGACTGGGCGGGCAGGACCGTTTTCATGAACTCGTCCAACGGGGAGGCGGGGGCCTGCGGGTCCGGTTGATGCGAGCTGGTGACGTTCCAGTTGTTGGCGCTGCGGTCCGCGTCGACCAGCAGCCACTTCTCCACCTTCACCTGCAGGCCGAGGGTTTTCGAGGTGGCGCCGTTGGTGCCCCGCACGGTCAGGGGGTAGGTGCCGACGGGGACGGTGGCGCCCACGTTGAGCGTCAGGGTGCTGGCACCCCCGGTCTGGGCGGCGAACGTGCCGCTGATCTTCTCGGGGGTGGTGCCGACCGCGGCGCCTTCCAGGCTGAGCGTGACCGTGCCCCTGGGATTGGCAGGGCGGGCGACGCGAATGCTGGTCGTTGCACTCTGACCGGCGTACACCGTCAGGGCGCTGGGTGCCGCCGTCAGGGTGAAGTCTGGATCGCCGGTGTTTCCGGGTGGGGGGGTCGTGTTGGCACCGCCGCATCCGGCGAGGGCGGCCGTGAGAAAGGCGAGACTGAGGGCGGTGACGGGTGCTTTGTGCATGTGGGCCTCCTTCTGATGACCTGCCGTCACCGTAGAAGCGGTCAGGTGACCCACGCATGACACGCCGCTGGCCGGTGTGCCGGGCTGCCGGGAGCGGAAATGGGGCGTGCTGGAGACGGCAGGCGCTTCCGCAGGCGCCCCGTGAGCGCCCCCGGGTCCAGGTGGAACGCTTCGCGGGCGCGGCCCCTCCTGACATGTTCGTCCACGAGGGCTTCTCTTGGTCGCGCGTGACCAAACCGACCAGCGCGAGCATTGCCCGGTCCGGTGTGGTGAATGCACTGGTCTGAACCTGGGTGCCCGTCCATCGCCCGCCTGAAAAGACGCTGATCGACGACGTGGTGGTCACCGGGGAAGGTGACCACCACGACGAATGACCTGACTGTCAGGCGCTGGCTGAGGCGCGGGGTCCTGACGGCGTGCGTCACACATGTCCCCGGCGCGATGCGGCGCAGTTGCCCCGCTGGGCGTCCAGCCCCTTACCGGGGGAACTGATACTCGACGTTGCTCACCGCTGAGCAGTTGTACGTCTTCTCGAACTCCACGGTGACGCTGGAGGCGAACCCGGCGTTGGGATTGGCGGTGTTGCGGACCACCAGGGGTGTCAGTCTGCCGTCCTGCTCGATGTACGCCAGCTGCAGTTCGTAGCGTGCCAGCGGCAGCTTGCGGAGGGTCAGGTTGGTGCTGCTCCCGGACCCGCTGGCCGTGGCCTCGACGGTGGTGTTGTAGGCGGCGGCGGGTCCGCCATCAATGGCCGGGCCCAGCGGCCGGAGCGTCATCTTGAAGCGGTTGACGCGGGCATCGCCGATGTACCGCGAGCGCTCCGCCGGGTTGGTGGACGCCACGAACTGCTGGCTGATGTATAGGTCGGCGACGTTCACGTCAATTTTGAAGTGCCGCACGGCGCCGTCCCCGGCGAAGAAGAATCCGCCGTCGCCCACAGGCGTCCCGGGCAGGCACATCGGGACGCCCAGCCAGGTGGCATTGGTGGTCACCTCGGCTTTCCAGGCCACTTCGGGCGTGAGACGCGCTTTAAAAGTCCCTTTGTCGTCCGTCTGGAAGGTGCCCAGGCCGTAGGTGAAGTACCCGGTGACCGCGGGGTTGATGGTGACGGACGCGCCGCGCGCGGGCCGGCCCAGAGAATCGAACACCTGGCCGGTCACGTACCCAGCCTGGCCTTTCTTGACCGTCGGTACGGGAGCGAGGCGTTTGGCGGTGGCCGGCGCTGCGGACGGCGCGGGCGCGCCGACTTTCGTCACCTTGAGGGCAATGTTTGCGCGGCTGGACTGCAAGGACGCCGGGGCGCCTGCCGCATCCGTGAACCGCGCCATGAAGTCTCCGTTGTCGATGTCGCCGTTGCCGTTGACGTCCTTCCACGCGATCAGGCGGTACGCACCGGCGGGCAGGCTGGTGAACTTGAACGTGGCGGTCTGTCCGGACGCCGGGATGGTGTAGGTCACGCTCCGTTCACCACAGCGCTCACCTTCGTACAGGCAGGCGACCACCACCGCCCCTTTCAGGTTCACGCCACTCGGCGCCTGCACTGTGCCGCTCAGACTGATGGACGGGCTCGCTTTCGGCTGTGGCGCGAGGGTCAGCACGAGGTTGGTGGCGGGCGCCCGCACCCGCCGGGTCGCTCCGGTCCCGGGTTCCTTCAGGTAGGTCCAAGAGTCCCCGGGGTCCAGCACTCGGTTGGCGTTGAGGTCCTGCCAGGCCAGGACTGCGTACGGTCCGGGGTTCTGGACCTTCAGGGTGAAGGGCGCGCTTTTCCCGGAGGTCGTCAGTTGTTGGGTGGTGGACAGGGTGTCGTCACAGTCGTCGCCTTTGGGGTAGCAGGCGATGACGTACGTGCCTTGAACCGTACTCCCCGGAGCGGCGTTCACGGTGCCGGTGAGGGTCAGGGGGGCGGGAGCAGCGGCGGCGGTGGCCATCATCGCGGCCAGGATGGGCAGGTATCGCACTTGGGGTTCCTCCAGAGGCACCGTACGAATGGCGTGGTGACGGGTGTATGACACCCCGGACTGCACGGAGCGGCGCCCCGCGGCCTCACAGGTCGGCGGGTGACTCCGGAGCGGAAGGTGGGGCCGCTTGAAAGCCCCGAAGGGCGCCTGATGCCCGGGGAACCCGGCCCCGGTGGGCAGTGACGACGGAATCCAGGCTCGCTGCGGGGGTGTCACGCTCCGGTCATACCGCCGGGCGTACCGTGAGGGCATTCGGATTTGTGGAGGCCGCTCACCGTGAATGCACCGCCGATCTGCCCCCTCTGGCCATTGCTTCCGTCCGTGTTGCCGGCGGGTGGAGACTGGGCGCTCCAGGCGGCGTGTCCCGACCCCCAGACCATCGAGGCCGCGCCCGGCAATGTCCGGCGGATGGGCCCGTGCAGGCAGGGGTTCCTGATGATCTCGTCTGAAAGCAGCGTTGCGCGGCTGGTCTGTTCAGGGGTCCGGCATTCCGGTCCCCCGAGCCGAGGACCGGCGTGGTGACTGGTCCTCAACGGGACCGGTCATCGTTGCCCGTGGACGTGCTGATCCTGCGCGTCTGGACCGAGGAATGCGCGGGCCGGCGGGTGTTTCGGGCGGCCCTCCGGGACAGCCGGGGCGCGGATCGGCGGCTGTTCACCAGCCTCGACGAAGTGCTTCTCTACCTGCGGGACGTCCTCGCGCATGAGGTTCCGTGACCGCGGGGCCGCTGGGATGGCGGAAGGCGTCCAACGATCAGAGCAGAATCGTCGTGTGCGGGAGTGGCAGTCAAGAGGGACGGGTTGTCTCCACCAGGTCCGTGGGCTTCTGGTCTCCTGTGACAGTGCCGCCTTCACCGCTGGCGTTCGGAGATGGGTTGGTTGGCCGCCTGGTTCAGCGCGATGGGTTTCCTTGCCCATTTGTCTGGCTCGTTGGTGTCCGGCTCAGGTGTGGCCGTCACCTCGGGTCATGAACAGGGCCACAGAGTACACGTGTGCTTCTGGGCCCGCCTGGCTGGGGCGGCTGAATTCGTTGAGCAGGTCATTGAGCTTTTTGTGAAAGGTGCGGGCCTGCACCGCGTTGAGGTGTAGCCCCCCAACGGACAGGGCCAGGGGGGAGCCGGTGTCCTGTGTGAACGGCTGCAGCCCGGTTGGGGTGCCCAGGCCGATGTGATCGGCATCCAGCCAATAGCCCCAGTCAGGCCGCTCCGCAAGCAGCTGCGCTGCGCTCAGGGCGACGATGCGCTCGAGTCGCGGGAAGAGTTGGGTGCCCAGAAAGTCAGTCAGGTGGGCGGACCCAGTGATCTCGAAGGGGATGAACCAGGGGGCGGGGACGCGGTAGAGTTTGACCGCCCGGCCCGCTCGGGGCCGTTCACCGGCGATTTCCGCCACTCCGGCGGCCACGAGCGTTTGGAGATGGTGGTAGACCTGGCGGGGCGTGGCGTGGACGCGGGGCGCGAGGTCTCCCACGCTGGTGGGCCCTTCGATGAGTGCCGAAAGCAGGGGAAACAGGTCGGGGCGCAACAGGATGCGCGCCTGGCTGGCGGTGGCGACGCGGGCGTGGGCCATGACGAGAGCGTAATGGACTCCTGCTTCGGATTGGGGCTGGCGGGCGAAGTAGGGGGGGCGTTCCATACGGAGCATGACCCTGTCTCCCCCGCCCCGCCTGTGGAACCGTTCTTTCACCGTCTGGCTTCTCGGCAGCGCGCAGAGTCAACTGGGCGGGACCCTGTCGTCGCTCGCGATGAGTTTCTACGTCCTGGCGGAAACCGGGTCGGCTGGGGGCGTGGCGTTGACCATGGCGTGTTCACTGTTGCCGAACCTGCTGGCCCCGTTCGCCGGGGCGCTGGTGGACCGGGTGCACCTCAAGGTGCCCCTGGTCGTTTCTGACGTGGTTCGGGGTGTGCTGCAACTGGTGCTGGCCGTGATGGCGTGGGTCGGTGGTTTGCCGGTCGAGGTCGTCTACCTGGTGGCGTTCATCAACGGTCTGGTGGGTATTTTTGCGATGCCTGCGGCGAGCAGCGCGGTGCCTGCCCTGGTTCCCCAGGGTGAGCTGGCGAGGGCCAATGGCCTCGTGGGTGGCCTGGGGCAGGGCGCGGGGCTGCTGGGCCTCCTGCTGGGCGGCGTTCTGGTGGGTGCGGTAGGGCCGCTGCCGTCGCTGGTGGTGGCCGCGGCGAGTTACCTGCTGATGGCGCTGGCGGTGGGCGTGGTGGTGCAGCTGCCCGCCCGGACGCCGCCGGCTGGGCCGCGCACTTCGGTCCTGGTTGAGGTGGCGGCAGGCCTGAGGGTCATGCGTCGCTCGCGTCTGCTGACCTTCTTGCCGGTGATGGCCCTGGTGCTGAATGCGGCCTTCGCGCCAATCCAGGCTCTGATGCCGGCGATCATGAAGGAGGGGGGGTTCGGGGCTTCGGGCTACGGCTCCATGATGGCGGTGGCGTCGTCGGGCATGCTGGTGGCCAGCGGCCTGTTTGCGTGGCTGGGTGGACGTCTGCGGGCCCGGGTGACGGCGTGTGTGGGCTTGTTGTTGATCGGTGCTGGGCTCGTGGGGATGATGGCGCAGCCCGGGTTCCTGGGGTACCTCGGGGCGGCGTTTGTGCTGGGTGTGGGCATGTCGTTGACGAACACGCCGATGGTGACCCTGGTTGGGCAGCGCGTTCCGGCGGCATTTCTGGGCAGGGTATTCAGTGTGTTGTCGATGGGGGCGACGTTGGGAATGCCGGTGGTGCTGTTGGTCCTTGCTCGGGTGGCAGACCGGTATCCGTCCTCCGTGTTCTTCGGGGTTGCTGCGGGGACGATGGCGGTGATGGCCCTGGTGTGGTTGTGGGTGGCGAAGGAGCCTGAGGGCGTGGTGCGGGGTGAGGCGGTGATGGCCTGATCTCGGGAAGGACTCCTCCTTTGGGAGCGGTTCGCCCAGCCGGGTCGGTGGTGCAGGGACCAGACGACGTTGCCACTGGCGCTGGTGACTTCTCGTCGGACGCCGAGCATCCGCGTGTTTGTCGGGCCGGGCGGCATGACCAGCATGGAGGCGGCGGCGAGCAGCGGCGCGGCCTGCGTTGGGAAGTGACGGGTGAGCAGGAAGTTCTGTCAGGAAGAGCGGGGGAGGTGCGGATCGTCGTACCCGGTCAGAAGGGTGGACGTGACGCGCAGCGGAGTCCGCATGTGGAGCCTCGAGTGCCGATCGTAGTCCAGAGCCAGGGGGCCGGAGGGTTGGCTTCGCCGCCTTCAACCGCAGTGTCCGGACCAGTGGCCACATGAGGTTCAGGGTCAGGGCCTGGACTGGTGTGTGCGGCAGCATGCCGCACGAGGGGTCTTCAACCGGAGCGGGAACCGCTTGGGCGGCTGGGCACGTAGGCTGAACGGATGCACCAGGCCACCCATCAGCGCAAGCTCGCTCTCCTGAACGAACCGCACATGCAGGCCCTGATGACCTACCGGGAAGAACTGGGCCGCAAAACCGGAAAGGTGATTCCTTACTTCGACCCGGAGGACGGCGGGACCCGGGCGGAACTCCTTCTCCTGCTGAGTCACGTGGACGGGGATCCAGGCTCCACGAAGGCCGGCTCCAGCTTTATCTCTGTTGAGAACGAGGATCCGACCGCCCGCAACCTGCTCCGCGTCGTGACGGATCTGGGCCTGAACCGGGAGAACCTGCTGATCTGGAACGTGGTGCCCTGGCAGGATGGTGACGTGAAGAAGGAGGCGGACCAGGGCGCAGTTCACCTTCCGCGACTGGTTCAGCTGTTGCCGGATCTGCGGGGGATCGCCGTGCTGAGTAAGGAGGGCGGCGTGGTGCGGGCGGTGAGGGACGAACTTGCGCATGGGCGGCGGGTGGAGTGGGTGTGCACGTCAAGTCCGGCGCCCCGGGCTTTCAACCGGTTGGGCGCGCAGCTCACGCAGGATCTGGGGCAGCTGGCGCGCCGGCTGAGTCTGGTGTGACCGGCAGGGTCGGCCGCCCTGCGAGCGTGGCGGTCCCCTTTGGCCCAGCATGGCGGATTCGAGTGACTGCATGGACGTTTGGCGCGCCGTCCTGCCGGTGCCCTCCCCGGCCAGGGAGGGGGCTGGACTCCGGCCCGACCACCTGAACGGTGGTCAGGTGCGCGTTCAGGGGACTTCTTCAGGAGAAAGTGTCCAGGGCTGGTTCTGTGACACCCTGGAGGACGTCGGGCCGTTCGCGGCGACCCGAGTGCTGGAGTGCGTGGTGTGGGAAGTCCCGAACCCACGAGGCGCCGCACGTGAACCCGCGGGCGGCTGCCGTGCAAGAAAGGAGCGTTCTTTGTGTCAATGATCCCTAACACAGTCCTGGAGCAGGCCAACGCGGCCATTCGCGCAGGGGATCTCGAAGCGTTTCTGCAGTACTGCACGGACGACACCTTCTGGACATTCGTGGGCGACCGGACGCTCAGCGGGAAGGACGCGGTGCGTGACTACCTCGCAGATGCCTATAAGGTCCTCCCCCGGTTCAGTGTTCACCGCATGGTCGCCGAGGGAGACGTCGTGACGGCCATCGGAGAGATCACGTTGACCGATGACACCGGCCAGCAGACCCATCATGACTACTGCGACGTGTGGCGCTTCCGGGACGGCAAGCTTGCTGAACTTCAGGCGTTCGTGATCCAGACGCCCGTGGCTGGGCGTGATGTCAGCGGGCCTGATCAGGGATGAAATAACCGAACAAGGTCTGACCGGCGTGAAGGTCCACAGGGTCAAGTGGCTGGCGCCCATGCTCTCTGACGGATGAGGGTGCTGTTCGCTGCCCTGTGCCTGGTGGCCGGTGTGACCGCTGGGTGCACACGCCGGTTGGCGGACCGTGACCGCGCGTTGACCAACGATGACATCGTGGGCTCCTGTCAGGCCACCGCGGAACTGTTGGGGGCGAAAGTCAACAAACGCGCTGGTCCGGTCATGGAGAACATCGTGGCGCGTGGGCCCACACGCATGGAGAACGCCGTGGGGTGGGGATGACTGGTTTGGGGGGTGAGGGGATTGAAATGCGAGTATCTAAGATTGGGTTTGACTATATGCTACTCCCGTCCCCTTCTCCCACTCCTGATCTCATGCCCACTCGCGGCCCAGGTGGTTTCCCCATGCTTATGCCCGTGCGTCAGCTTGGGAAAGGGCGCGAATCACGTCCAGCGTGAGGGAGGGCACCTCAGATCGGAGGAGAGACGTCCCTGATTGCCTGCTCCACTCCATCGTGAAGGGCCTCATCCTCAACAAGCCTGTCGGACCAGACGGGACTGAGGTGCACCGCCACCTTGGCTTCCCTGGGGCTCATGCCTTCCAGGTCGATGAGGGCGCGCATGCCTTCCACCTTCCCGCAACCTGACTGCCTCAGCAGGACGAGGACATCGTCCACCGAGCCCCCCTGCGTCCGAAGGGTGCGGCATGCACCCACCATCGACCTCCAGGCAGGGTCCGCGATATTCAGCACACCTCAAGCATACGGACCTTCCCTCACGCTTCTGCTGACGCGTCGGCTAAAAGGAAGGCTGGCGGAAGAGCACACAAAGCGAGAGCCTCTCGTCAGAGCTGGCGTTGTCGAGGGTGTTCACGACCCCCCCTATGGAAGGGAACGAGCCCGTGGTCATCAAACCCAATCTTGTATACTTTTAACTATGTCCGAGAGCGAGCGGCGCCTCACCACCGACCAGGCCGGCACCCTCACCCGCGCCTTCCAACACCATGAACTCGACCGCATCATCCCCATGCTCTGGGGCAATCTGCCCACCCGCCGTCGCATTCAACTCACCACCAACCTCCAGACCATCTTCACCCACGCCGAACAGGACGGCGTGAACCTCCTTCATCCCCCCGCCGACCTCCACACCTGGCTCCGCACGCCCCTCACCGACACCCTCCGCGGCCCCGGCACCGCCCGACCCAACACCATCAACACCCGCTACTACACCCTCAAGCAGATGTACGACCACCTCATCCGCGAAGGCCTCCTCACCACCAACCCCACTGCCGGGTATGCCCTCCCACCCATCGAGCGGGCCGTCACGCCTCTCCCCTCCTCGGAGGACGTGCACGTCCTCCTGACCTCCCTCGAACGCCACGATCCTCTCCTGCACGCTGCCGCCACGCTCATCTACCACCACGCGCTGCAGTACACCGAACTCGAAGCGTTGAAATGGAATGCCCTGGACTTCAGCCGTGGGCTCCTCCTGCGTCCCCGGACGGAAACCCGCCTCAGCAAGGAAGCCCTGCACGCCCTCCAACCCCTGCTGAAACAGGCGGGCGGGCCGCTCCACACCCAGGATTCGCCCAAACCCATCTTCCCCTTCGAGAACCGCGACGCCTTCCGCCTCCCCCTCTGGCGCGCCTGCAAGGTCACCGGCATCGGCAACATCAGCCCCCGGGAACTGAGGCTCTGCAGCCTGCGCGACCACGCCCACGCCCCCAGTGACGTCGGCTTCGTCAACGCCGAATCCTACCGCCGCGCCCTCAAACACGCCGAGGACCTCGCCGAACGCCTCACCGGCAAGTAAACACACGCCAACAAGAAAGGGAGGGACCGCCGCGGCGATCCCTCCCTTCTCCATGGGCTCCTTGGGGCTCCGACACGGAAGCTGAGACCATCCGCCATCGACCTGGACAGTTGACTCAAAACGTGCCGGTGTCGACCGGTGTCAGCATTTGTGGGGTAGTGTTCCCTCGCGACGCATTCGGGTCTGACGTCTCAAACTGGGGTCACGCAAGAGTTGGAACGAAAATTCCCGCTAAGCGTGCAAGCTTGTCAAGTTGACGTTCAGACCTGCCCTGACAGGTGTCAGTTTTAGCCGAAACGGACTTCAACTGGACAGGGAAAAGCCGTGTTGATCGCAGGGCATGGGCGTCCAGCTAGGGTAGACCCCAGCTGGACGGACCGACCCTCAGAGTCAGATCCTGTTTTCAAGCGACGTGACCTTGTATCTGCGAGGTGCAACTCACGTCTGGTAAGCCCCCAACCCTGTTCCTCACGGGCTACCCGGTGAATGGTCCACACCTCTGTACCGGACATCTTCGGGTTGAGGCTGTGCTGGCCGGGAAATTTCTGAACGTGTGATCGGTCGCGAACCGGCACGACAAACGGCGGTGTTTTGGGTGTGTGACCACTCCAAAACCCGCCGA
>JAANMV010004619.1_pt1 | contig 10656 bp, 11 predicted proteins | sample 7279661 | NCBI WGS metagenome assembly JAANMV01 (sample SAMN14094540, study PRJNA606508) | bioreactor metagenome | isolation source: A lab-scale SPAN reactor treating ammonium-rich wastewater day 121 | place: Ireland: Galway | collected 2017-05-16 | reverse complement strand
CTGGCTGAACGTCCGTGAAGGGCGGCGCGATGATGACGCGGGGGCCGGATTCGCATCCCAGGATGCGGTCCATGATGAAGAACGGCCCACCGAGGATGCTGGCGTCAGGTTCGAGCCAGCGCATGCGCGGAACTGGCACCTTCGAGCCCCGGAACGTGGTGTAGAAGGCGTATTCGGCCTCGCGGTCGGTTTCGAGGAGGCTGGCGGGTGGGTCCTTGCGGAGGACGAACGCCTCGACCTTCTCCTCGCCTCCGTCGTGCCACGAGGCATCGAACATCCACGTTTCGCGGGAGGCGCCGCCGGGGATGCGCGAAAGGTTGCTGACGCGGACGTGCTCCGCGGGGAGCCTGGCTTCGAGGTAATGTGCTAACTGGGCTTCCATGAGGCCCGAATCGTGTCGCTCGTGAACAGGAGTGTCAAACCTGAAAACGGGCCCTGCTGGCGATGCTTCCCCGGGTAGATGATCGCGATCATCACGGATTCGGGCGGGCACCGGGATCGGCGGCTAGAGCGAACCCTTCGTGCTCGGGATGTCGCCTCCGCGCCGCGGGTCGATCCTGACGGCGGCGTCGAGCGCGCGGGCCATGGCCTTGAACGCCGCTTCGATCTTGTGATGGTCGTTCACCCCGGCCAGCACCGAGAGGTGGAGGTTGATCTTCGCCGCGAACGCGAACGACTCGAGGAAGTGGTTGAACAGGTCGGGCGGCAGGCCGCCGATTTCGCGGCCGAGGAGGCGCAGGTCGAGCACGGCATAGGGACGGCCGCTCAGGTCGACGGCGGCGCGGGCGAGCGCTTCATCGAGCGGCATGTAGGCAGACCCCGCGCGGACCAGCCCGGCCTTGTCGCCGACAGCCTGCGCGAACGCCTCGCCCAGGCAGATCCCGATGTCTTCGACGGTGTGGTGCTGGTCGATCCAGAGGTCGCCGCTGCAGCGGACTTCGAGGTCGAACACACCGTGTTTGGCGATGTGGCTGAGCATATGGTCGAGAAAACCGACCCCCGTCTCGGTGACGAACTTCCCGGTGCCGTCGAGGTTCAGCGAAATGTCGATGCTGGTCTCGGCGGTGCGGCGCGAAACGGCGGCAGTGCGAGCGGTCATCTGAGAGTTATCGCGTATAGGAGCGATTGGGTCGAATCGGGCAGGGCGCGGCCCGTGCGGAACGGTAGGCACCAGTTGGTTCCTGGGCGGGCCGGTCGCGGGGCTCCAGACGTTATAGGGTGCTGAGCGCCGCGAGTAGCGCGTCGGTGTCTTCCGGGCGGCCGGCGCTGATGCGGATGTAGTTCGCGAGGTCCGGCCGATCGTAGTAGCGCACGAGCACGCCGCGGCTCCGGAGTGCTGCCGCCACGTCCTTCGCCGGGCGGCCCTCGACGGCGAAGAGCACGAAGTTAGCCTGCGACGGGAACGGCGTGAGCCAGCCGAGTTCGGCGACCTTCGCTGCCATCCGGTCGCGTTCGGCGACGATGCTGGCGATGGTCTCGGAGATCTCGGGCCAGTGGGCGATTGCCGCTCGAGCACCCGCATCCGCGGCAACATTGACGTTGTACGGCTGCTTGAGCGACATCATGTGGCGGGCGAGCTCGGGGTTGCTGATGGAGTAGCCGACACGGAGGCCCGCGAGCCCCGCCCACTTGCTGAACGTCCGCAGCACCACCAGGTTGGGATGCTCAGCGATGAGAGGCACTACCGACTGCCCACCGAACTCCACGTAGGCCTCGTCGACCACGATCAATGCATCGAGCGAGCAGAGGGCGTCCAGCTCGGCGAGGTTCACCGGGTTGCCGGTCGGGTTGTTCGGCGACGTAAGGAAGACGATCCCGGCGCCACCGTGGACCGCGTGGCGAAGGGCGACCACATCGAGGTCGAAGTTGGGCCGCCGGGGCACTTCGACGGGCGTGGCCCGCGAGATCCGGGCGAGGAAGCGGTACATCCCGAAGGTCGGCGTGGCGATAGCCACCGCCTTTGGCATCACGAGCCGGAGGAGGATGTCAATCAGGTCATCCGCACCGGTCCCCGCGACCACATTCCCGGCTTGGACGCCGGCGAAGCGCGCGATGGCCGCGCGCAGCGCCTGCTGGCCGGGGTCGGGGTAGATGTGGAAGGGCGCCTGGCGGATGGCCGCCAGTACGTCCGGGTGGGGCCCGTACAGGTTCTCGTTCGCATCGAGCTTGACCAGGCGGTCGACCGGCAGGCCGATCTCGGCGGCCAGCACGTCGAGCGGCTTTACCGGGACATACTCCTCGAGCTCTTCGAGGTCGTCGCGGAGGAGGCTGCGCAGGTCCATCGCTAGCGCCCCTGGAGCCGTCGCTCGAGAGCATGGGCGTGGCCAGTGAGACCCTCGGAGCGGGCGATGATGGCGGCGTAGTGGTTCAGCTCTTCCATGTCGTCGTCAGGGAGGTTGATCACGGCCATGCGTTTCAGAAAGTCGCCCACGCCAAGGGGGCCGCTCCAGCGGGCGCTGCCGCCGGTGGGCATGGTGTGGCTGGGGCCCGCGGTGTAGTCGCCGACGGCTTCGGGCGAGGCCTCTCCAAGGAAGAGTCCGCCAGCGTTGCGGACCTTCATCGCGTAGGCGGTCGGGTTTTCGACGCAGAGGCAAAGGTGTTCAGGCGCGTAGTAGTTGGCCAGCTCGATGGCGTGGTCGATGTCGTTCACGAGGATGCAGCCGCCGCGGTTGTCGAGTGCCGCGCGGGCGATCTTCGCGCGCTCCAGCGTACGCAGCTGGCGCTCGATGGCGCTCGCAACCTCGTCGGCCAGGTAGTGCGACGGGGTGAGGAGGATGGGGCTGGCAAGAGCATCGTGCTCTGCCTGGGCGATCAGGTCGGCTGCGACAAACTCGGGGTTGGCCGACTCGTCCGCGATGATGACGGTCTCGGTCGGGCCGTAGATGCTGTCGATGCCGACGTCGCCGAAGACCTGCTTCTTCGCGATGGTGACGAACAAGCCGCCCGGGCCGGCGATCTTGTCGACGCGGGGGATGGTCTCGGTGCCGTAGGCGAAGGCGGCGATACCCTGGGCGCCTCCCGCCTTGTACACGCCATCGACGCCCGCGATGTCGGCGGCGACGAGTTTGACCGGCGGCACGGTGCCATCGGGGAGCACGGGGCTGGCCAGGTAGACCTCATCGACGCCAGCGACGCGAGCGGGGATCGCACACATGAGGACCGTGCTGGGGAGCGGCGCGCGTGTGCCGGGCACGTAGATGGCGGCCTTCTGGAGCGGGCGGGTTATCTGGCCCAGCCCGTTATTCTGGAAGTCGAGCATGGCGCCGCGGAGTTGCTGTTCGTGGTAGCTGCGGACGCGTTTGGCAGCGAAGTTCAGGGCTTCGACAAGCTCGCTATCGAGCGTGTTGTAGGCGGCGGCGATTTCATCGCGGCTGACCTTCAGGTCGCCGACGGTGGCTCCGTCGAGCTTGGAGTTGTAGTAGCGGACAGCGTTGTCGCCGTCCTCGCGGACGTCGCGGATGATGCGGCGGACGACCTCATCGGGGCTGAGTTCCTGGCCAAACGTACGGAACGTAGTCTCCCGGATCTCCATGGGGAGTTCCTCGGTTTCGAGCGGACGGCGGGAGAGCAAGAGCTGCTTGCCCTCTTCGGCATTGCGGATTATCCGCATCCCAGGTACCTCTCTACGGCCTCGCGCGCGGCAGCGGTGGAGCGCTGCACGAAGGCATCGACTTCGGCGCTCGTGATGTGGGCGATTGTCTCATCCAGCAGTTCGGGAAGCGAATCAAGAAACGACGTGAGGGTCTCGCCCTCTTCGAGCCCAGCGTAGCGCAAGTGGTTGGCGATCATGCCGCGGGCGCGGTCCCAGTCCAGGTTGCGCGCAGCCGCATCCGCCGAGACCTGGCGCCAGCGTTCGAGCGTCTCGGCATCGACGAACCCGGCCTCGATGCCTTCGACCGTGCAGCCGAGGGCGGTGCAGAGCGCATCCTTCAGCTCCGGGTCACTGCCGTACTGGCGGTCGAGGTCGAACTGGAGAAGGCGGTCCATTACGTTGGCGCGAATGGTGCCGCCGAGTTCGTCGTAACGGGCGAAGTGGCGGCGGTAGACCTCGGTGATGTACTGCTCGTCCATCACGAGGTGGCTGATGTAGCCGGCGGCCCACGCGCGCGTCTCGGGGTTCAGGTCTTCCGGCCGCGCGAGGCGGCCGTACACGCGGAGGAAGCCTTCGACGGAGTCCTGGTGGTTATGTTCATTCAGGTCGAAGAAGTGGGTGCTGAAGCGATCCTGCCGGGTGATGACGCGGATATCCGGGCTGGTTGCGCCGAGGAGATAGTGCCCGGAATCGGCAGGGACATCGGAGTGGCAGAGGTCCAGGGCGATCTGGCGGGCAAGCACCATGTGCAGCGTGATCGGGGGCATGGATCGATCCTACGACAGGCGGCGGGTTCGGTGGGCTACGGTTCGATCGCGTAGCCGGCAACGACGGGACCATCGGGGCCGCCCCAGGCGATCAGCGTGATTGTCCGGGCGTCGCAGAGCGTGCCATTGAGCATGCCTGGTTCCAGCCGAACCTCTGCGGACCGGCCATCCGGAAGCCACGGCGGGTCTTGCACGACGAGCGGCGGGCGCCCCGGGATACCTACCGTGTGCTGAATGCCCCGGGTACCGGCAATGATCCAGACGCGTGGAAGTGGTTCCTTCCCCGGCGCACTCGAAGGTGCTTCTGACAGGGTGAGCGTCAGGGTCGCTGGGCACGGTCCAGACGGCGGTCTCACCGTCACCCCGCTGATCTCCGGGGCGCAAAGAGCCAGCGGCGCGGGACATCGTGTTCTGGGTCGGGGAGGTACTCACCGCGCCACGGATAGAACCACCCCGGGCCGACCCTATCGCCGAAGTACGGGAGGTCGCCCCGATGTGAGGCGATAGCTCCCGGCTTTTCAAGTGCATCGCCCATCTGGAGACCCACCAGGCGGAGTCCCTCCGGCCGCCGTTCGACCACGGCATTGGCGCTCGGCATCGCCATCGAGAAGTAGACGATGAATTGCTCGCCGCACTCCGGGCTTCCCGAAACGACGGGGCAATGGATCCCGATCACGTGGGGCTCCACGTAGTATCCGAGGTACTGATCCGCATCATCGAGGATGGCCATCCGAAGCTGCGGGAGCAGGCTGTATTCAACCGTTCCGCCATCGGATTGGAGCCGCCTAATGCGGAATCCCTGGCGTACCTCGCCTTCGCGTGCGCCGTCGCACAACGGGAACGGCCCACCGGCACCCGATTCGGCGCCGGGGCAGACAAACTCCGAAGAACTCATGAGCGCCTCGATCGCATTGATATCCGCCGCCGAGATGAGGCGCTGCAGCGCGGCCGAAAAGTCACAGATTTCGACCGCGACAGGGCACTGCCCCCCGCCGGGCGTCGCGGTCGCCGGGGGCGGAGGCGATGCAGTCGCCGTTCCGGTCACCTGGTCGTCCAACGTCTCGTCCTGACAGGCGGCAAACACCATGCCTACCAGGAGCATCAGGGCTATCAGAGCAGGCGTCTTCAGCATGTACCGCGCCTCCGATCGACTGGCTACTCAATCCAACGCCCGGGGAGCCGTGGAAGTTCCGAGCCCTCGCTCTAGATCCGGGCACTCTCGATGGTCGTCAGAAGGATGCCCCGGCAGCCCAGGCGTGAGAGTTCGTCCATGATCCGGTGGGCGTCGCGCCGTTTCACCATGGCCTTGACCGAGTACCAGCCCTCGCGCTGGAGCTGGGTAATAGTCGGCGATTCGAGGCCCGGGGTGATCTCGCAGGCCATCTCGAGGATGTTCCCGGGGGTGTCGTATTCGACCATCATGTAGTCGACCGCGACGATCTTGCCTTCGATCCGGTGCTTCAGGGTGGTGACCTGGGGGTGCTCTTCGAGTTCAGGGTTGGCGAAGAGGGCAGCGTTCGAGGCGAACAGGGGCTCGCCGACGATCCGCAGGCCCGCCTGTTTGAGCGTGGTGCCGGTGTCGACGACATCGACGACCGCCTGCGCGATTCCAAGCTGGACCGCAATCTCGACGGCGCCTTCCAGTTCGACGATCTCGAGTTCCCGGGGCGCAAAAAAGCTCCGCACAATGCCGGGGAGGGAGGTCGCGATCCGCAGGCCCGAAAACTCGTCGAGCGTCTGGACGGGCGAGTCGGCGGGGACAGCGGCACGCAGCTTCGAGTGGCCGTAGTTCAGGTCGAGCAGTTGGGCGTGCATGACGCCTTTTTCCGCGACGAAGTCCTTCCCCGTGATCCCGCAATCGAGGATGCCGTTCGAGATGTAGATGGGGATGTCGCCGGGACGGAGGAAGTAGAACTCGACATCGTTTTCGGGGTCGAGCGAACAGAGGGCGCTGCCGGCCCTGGTGACGCGGTAGCCGCACGAGTTGAGCAAGTCGATCGTCGGCTCGAAGAGGGCGCCCTTATTCGGAACTGCGACTTTGATCATAGCTGGCGGTACACATCATCCAGCGAGAGGCCCTTTTCCGCCATCATGCAGGCGACGTAGTAGAGGACCTGGGCGAGTTCGCCCGCAAGGTCGTCGTTGCTCTCGAAGCGGGCTGCCATCCAGCTCTCCGCGGCCTCTTCGACGAGCTTCTTGCCTATGCCGTGCGGCCCACGCGAGAACAGCTCGGAGGTCGACGAGCCGGCGGGCATCTCGCGTTTGCGGCTCACGGCCAGCTCGAACATCTCGTCGAACGTCATAGCCGCACGATAGCCGATTGGTGCATTCGAATCACTTCAAGCGAGGGGACGGACCGAGACGTCGGCCGCCGTGACCGTTTCCACCGAGTCATCGGCCCGGCGGACGACGAGCGACCCGTCGTCCTCGATGGCGACGGCCGTGCCTTCGAACGGTTCACCACCGACGGGGACGACGAGGACCCCGCGGCCAACGGTCGAACTCCGGGCACGGTACGCCTCGAGCACGTGGCCCGGAGGGGCCTCCAGCAGCCGCTCAAGCTCGTTGCAGGTGTGTGCGAGGAGAGCCTCCCGCTCGACCGGCCGGCTAAGCTCCCGCGCAAGGGAGGTCGCGATGTCGCGCAATTCGGGGACGACGGTCGGGTCGGCGTTGACGTTGATGCCGATGCCGGGGAGTGCCACCGCACCGGCGGGGGAGAGCTCGGCATCGATGAGCATGCCGGCCACTTTCCGGTCGCCGATCCAGATATCGTTGGGCCACTTGATGCGGGCTGCTGGCGCCTCTGCGGCGATGGCTGCGCAGACCGCCAGGGGCACGATCAAGGGCAGCCGGCGATGGACGTCAACGGGGCACCGGAGCACGAGCGTGAAGTAGAGGTTCTGGCCGGCCGGGCTGTAAAACGAGCGGCCCCGGCGGCCCCGGCCGGCCGTCTGCTCTTCCGCGAAGACGAGCGTGCCGTGCGGTGCGCCCTCGGCGGCCTCGCGGGCGGCGAGGTCCATGGTCGAAACCAGCACCTCGCGGTAGACGAGATAGCGCCCGAGCGACCCGGTGGCCAGGGCTGACTGGAAGGCGGCGGGGTTGAAGCGGCTTGCTGGGTGCATAGGAAGAGGTGGACAAGCAAAAGGGGCCCCGGCAGATTTTCCGGGGCCCCTGGCGTAGCTAAGACCGGAGTCTTAGGAGGGCGGATGAGTCCTCGCAGGTTGTCCCTAGGAGGAGGTCACCTCCAGCGCTAAGGTCAGGTCGTAACTACGACTGTGATAATCCATGCGCATCACCTCCTTCCTTAGCGGTAACGCTAACGAGCGCAGCCGTGGCGTGTCAAGAGGAATTGCTGTCTCCGGTGAGCGATCGCCGAAGGCATGTTGTCATCGCTTCCACTACGCGATGAGCGCTGGTATCATTAGCCGGTTGCGTGTATCGGCGGCGTCGTGGTCCTTCTCCGAAGGGGCCAAATCTATGACACCGCACTTTGGAGGCACCCCTGGTTACCCCTGTCAGCATGAAGCAGTTGCTGGAGGCCGGCGTTCACTTCGGCCATCAGACCCGGCGCTGGAACCCCAAGATGCGCCAGTTCATCTTCACCGAGCGGAACGGCATCCACATCATCGACCTGCAGCAAACGGTCACCCGCCTCGACGCGGCCATCAGCTTCATTCGCGATGTCGTCGCGGGCGGATCCGAGGTACTCATCATCGGGACCAAGAAGCAGGCGCGTGAGACGGTCGAGCTGGAGGCCACACGGGCCCTGCTCCCGTACGTGAACAACCGCTGGCTCGGCGGCACGCTCACGAACTTCCGCACCATCCAGAGCCGCATCAAGCACCTGCACAACCTCGAAACGTCGATGGAGCAGGGCGAGTTTGCCCGCCTGACGAAGAAGGAACAGCTCGACATCTCGAACGAGATCGAACGAATGAACCGGTACTTCGGGGGCATCAAGAACATGGAGCGCCTCCCGGCGGCGGTGTTCATCATCGATACCGTCAAGGAAGCGATTGCCGTCGCCGAGTGCAAGCGGCTGAACATCCCGATCGTGTCGCTCGTGGATACGAACTGCGACCCGGACCCGGTGGCCTACCCCATCCCAAGCAACGACGACGCGATCCGCGCCATCAAGCTCATCCTCGGGAAAGTCGCGGACGCGGCGATCGAGGGCCGGGCGGCCAGCGAATCCGGCGCGGGCGCGGGCGCCCACGGCGATGAGTTCGCCAAGGCGGTCGAGGCGGGTATGGAGTCTGGCACCTTCTCGGCCACACCTGAAGACGAAGCGGCCAGCGAGAGCGGCCCCAGCGTCACCGTAATCTCGGCCACCACCCAGGCGGCCAGCGAACCAGCAGCGCAGGAGTAAGACCACTCGTGGCAGTAACGACTGAGATGATCAAAGCCCTCCGCGAGGAGACCGGCGCGGGCGTCATGGATGCCAAGCGGGCCCTCGAGGCAGCAGGGGGCGACGCAGCCAAGGCCAAGACCCTCCTCCGCGAACAGGGCATCGCCGCCGCCGCAAAGCGCGCCGAACGCGAAACCTCGAATGGGGTGGTCGAAAGCTACATCCACGCTGGTGGCCGCATCGGCGTGCTGGTCGAAGTGAACTGCGAGACGGACTTCGTGGCGAACACCGACGACTTCCGCCAGCTGGCGCGAAACATCGCCATGCAGGTTGCGGCCATGAACCCGCAGGTGGTCGCCGCCGATGACCCGGAACGCGCAGGCATCGAAGGGACCGACGAAGAGGTCTGCCTGATGAGCCAGCCCTTCATCCGCGACTCCGGGCGGACGATCGGGAGCCTGGTGCAGGACACGATTGCGAAAACAGGCGAGAACGTCCGCGTGCGCCGGTTCGTCCGCTTCGAACTGGGCCGATAGCCCGGCATGGGCCGCTACCGGCGGGCACTGGTAAAGCTGAGCGGTGAAGCCCTCATGGGCGACCGCCCGTTCGGCATCGACCCGGTCACGCTCAACTACCTGGCCCAGCAGATCAGCATGGCTGTCGACGAAGGTGTCGAAGTTGCCGTCTCCATCGGGGGCGGCAACTTCTGGCGTGGCGCGACCGTCGCGGAGACGGGCATGGACCGCGCGACGGCGGACTACGCCGGGATGCTCGGCACCATCATGAACGCGCTGGCGCTCCAGGACGCCCTCGAAAAGGCTGGCGTGGTGGTGCGCACCCAGACGGCGCTACCCATCTCGCAGGTGGCCGAGCCGTACATCCGGCGCCGCGCCATCCGCCACCTGGAGAAGAAGCGCGTAGTCATCTTCGCCGCGGGAACTGGCAACCCGTTCATGACCACGGATACCGCCGGGGCCCTGCGCGCGATCGAGACCGATTGCGAAGCGCTCCTGATGGCGAAGAACGGAGTTGACGGCGTCTACAATGCAGACCCGGCGAAGGACCCGACCGCGACGAAGTACGACCATGTGACGTACCTCGAGGCCATCCAGCGCCGGCTCCAGGTGATGGACATCACCGCCCTGAGCATGTGCATGGAACACCAGTTGCCCATCGTCGTCTTTGACGTAGCTGAACCGGACGCTGTGTTTCACGCGCTCCGGGGGGATAGGATTGGCACACTGGTGTCGTCGGAACCCGAGGGCGAGACGCCGCCACACTAGGCGCAGGAGGGAACCCGCAATGGCAGACCCCGAGGAGATCCTGCTCACGGCAGACGAGAAGATGGACGGCGCCCTCGTGGCGTTTCGCCGGGACCTGAACGGAATCCGGACGGGGCGAGCCCATCCAAGCCTGATCGAGATGCTGCCGGTGGACTACTACGGCGCGATCACGCCGCTGAAACAACTCGGGAGTATCAACGCGCCCGAAGCACGGATGCTCACCATCCAGGTGTGGGACCGCAGCGCCGTTTCGGCCGTGCAGAAGGCTATCCAGGGCTCTGACCTGGGGCTCAACCCGGCGATCGATGGCCAGACCCTCCGCCTTCCGATCCCGCCACTCACCGAGCAACGGCGCAAAGAGTTTGTGAAGCTGCTCCACCACAAGACCGAAGACGCCCGCGTCGCCGTCCGGAACGTCCGCCGCCACGCCCATGACGACCTGCGGAAGGCGGAAAAAGAAGGATCGGTTTCGCAGGACGACCTCAAGCGCCACGCGGAGGAGCTGCAGAAGCTCACGGATGACCACATCGCCACCATCGACGCGGGCGATGACTGGACTGATCCTGCGGTCTGGGTGAAGGCTAATCCCAGCCTCGGAGTGACGGTGAAGCCGGATGACCTGAAGCGCCAGATCGACGAGGCCCGCGAGATGCCGGCGCAGCAGAA
>JAANMV010004618.1_pt1 | contig 10659 bp, 6 predicted proteins | sample 7279661 | NCBI WGS metagenome assembly JAANMV01 (sample SAMN14094540, study PRJNA606508) | bioreactor metagenome | isolation source: A lab-scale SPAN reactor treating ammonium-rich wastewater day 121 | place: Ireland: Galway | collected 2017-05-16 | reverse complement strand
AACCCCCACGGTTGCTCTCGCCCCACCGGCGGCAACCCTCTCGGACTCTCGCGCTCTCTGGTTGACGGGTGTCGTGGGCTTAACAGGAGGGTTGCTCTCGGGAGCCCTGCTGCGATCTCTCGAACACATTGCCAGACATCGTTCGGCCGGTTGTGCGGGCATGACCCCGCCGGAGCCCCAGCAGCGCCCTGCCTCGGACTGGCCGCGGCCCTTGCAGCACCGTTGCATGCTGGTCGTCGCAGGCGGACAAGCAGCCGTCTCCATGCTGCCGAGTTCCGCGCGGATCGGCGAGCGCCTCGCGGAGGAACTGGTCGAGAGCGTCGAGCGCATCGACGCGCCGACCCGCACCGTGGCCATCCTCATTCCCGGCACGAACACCTTCTCCGCCGAGGGCGTCTGGGTCCACAACGACATGCCCGCGACCGCGCACTCCTCCGGTTCGGGGTCGAGCTCCAGCGGCTCGGGGTCGAGTTCCGGCAGCGGTTCCTCGAGCAGCAGCGGCTCGTTGTCCGGCAGCAAGTCCAGCGGGTCGTCAATGTCGTCGAGTTCCTCCTCCGGCTCCGGCAGCGGCAGCGGCTCCAGCAGCCAGTCCAGCGGCGGGCCGGGAGGGACGTACTCGATCTGAGGAAGTCCTCAGCCCTGGCGGAGTGCGGCGCTCGGCTGTCCTGCGGATGCTGACAGGTGCGGGACGGTCTCACTTGACCCCCTCGGACCAACCCGGCGAACCTGCAACTGTCGGGTTTGCTAGGGTTTGCTATACTCGAAGATTGGCCCAGAGAGACCTGAGTGTCCGAACGCCCGTCGGCAACCCGCGATCTGATCACTATCGGCCAGGCCGCAAGCCTGCTCGGGGTGTCCATTTCGACCCTCCGCAATTGGGACCGGGGCCAGAAACTCTCCGCCCACCGCCACCCGATCAACGGGTACCGCCTCTACCGGCGATCCGAAGTGCTCGCCTTGCTTCGCAGGATCGAGAGCACAAAGCCGCCCCCGAAGGGAGGTCGGAAATGATCACCGACTTCCACGCCAAGTACCTCGCCCACGAACTCGCCAAGCGGAGCGCCTCCGACAGCGTGGAAAAGCTCGCCGCCGTGCTGGCCGACGCCCAGGTCGATCTCAATCCGCACCAGGTCGAAGCGGCGCTCTTCGCATTCCGCAGCCCTTTTTCCAAGGGGGCGATCCTCGCCGACGAAGTCGGCCTCGGCAAGACGATCGAGGCCGGCCTGTTGCTCTCCCAGAAGTGGGCCGAGCGCAAGCGCCGCCTGCTGGTCATCGTCCCTGCCAACCTCCGCAAGCAGTGGTCGCAGGAACTCGCGGACAAGTTCTTCTTGCCGTCGGTAATCCTCGAGACCAAGACGTTCAACGAGGCGATCCGAGGCGGCAACCTCAACCCGTTCCAGCAGCCCGGCATCGTGCTGTGTTCCTACCAGTTTGCGCGCAGCAAGGAGCCGTACCTGCGGCAGACGCAGTGGGACCTTGTCGTGATCGATGAGGCTCACCGGCTCCGCAACGTCTACAAGAACACGAACAAGACGGCCAACGCCATCAAGCAGGCCATGATGTCGTTCCCAAAGGTGCTGCTCACGGCCACGCCCCTCCAGAACTCTCTGCTGGAGCTCTACGGCCTCGTCAGCATCATCGACGACTTCGCCTTCGGAGACCTGCCCAGTTTCAAGTCGCGGTTCTCGCGGCCGGGCGACGGCGAGGACTTCGCCGAACTCAAGGAGCGTCTCAAGCCGATCTGCAAGCGCACGCTCCGGCGTCAGGTGCTGGAGTACGTCAAGTACACCAACCGGCACGCGATCGTGCAGGAGTTCACGCCCAACGACGACGAGCAGCGGCTCTACGACCTCGTGTCGGCCTACCTGCAGCGGGAGTCGCTCCACGCGTTGCCCGCGAGCCAGCGGCACCTCATCACGCTCATCCTGCGCAAACTGCTCGCCTCGTCCACCTTCGCCATCTCCGGCACGCTTGCCGGCATGGTGCAGCGTTTGGAGCACGCGGCCGCCGTCGCGACCGCCGTCGATGCGCCCCCCGAGGATCTCTCCACGGACGTAGAGACGCTGGATGAACTCGCCGACGAGTGGGATGGCGACGACACCTCCGACGATCAACCCCAGAAGAAGCGCCTGTCACCCGAGGAACTGGCCGACCTCCGCCGTGAGTTGGACGACCTGAAGCGATTCCATGCCCTCGCCACGTCGATCATCAAGAACTCCAAGGGCGAGGTTCTGCTCACCGCCCTGCGCCGGGGATTTGCCGCGGCGGCTGAGGCCCGGGGCGAGCAGGGTCAGGGCGGCAGACTCCAGCAGAAGGCCGTGGTCTTCACCGAGTCCCGCCGCACGCAGGAGTACCTGTTCAACATTCTGAACCAGACGGAGTTCGCCGGCCGGGTGATGGTCTTCAACGGCACGAACACCGACCCGGGCTCCAAGGCAATCTATCAGCAGTGGTTGTCCCGGCACCAGGGCACAGATCGTGTCTCCGGCTCTCCGAGCGCGGACATGCGGGCGGCGCTCGTGGATCACTTCCGTGAGACCGCGGCGATCATGATCGCCACCGAGGCCGCTGCGGAGGGAATCAACCTCCAGTTCTGCAACCTCGTCATCAACTACGACCTCCCCTGGAACCCGCAGCGGATCGAGCAGCGGATCGGCCGCTGCCACCGCTACGGCCAGAAGTTCGACGTGGTCGTCGTCAACTTCATCAACAAGGCCAACGCGGCCGATCAGCGCGTGTACGAACTCCTGGAGCAGAAGTTCCGCCTCTTCACGGGCGTCTTCGGCTCCAGCGACGAGGTGCTGGGGGCCGTCGAGTCGGGCGTGGACTTCGAGAAGCGGATCGCCGCCATCTACCAGAAGTGCCGCACGCCCGAGCAGATCAACTTCGAGTTTGATCAACTCCAGAAGGAACTGGAGGCGGAGATCGCCGCGGGCCAGCGGGATGCACGGGAGAAGCTGCTCGACAACTTCGACCAGGAGGTCGTCGAGAAGGTCCGCATCCAGACCAGCGGCGTGCTGGACCGGTTCAACGGCGACCTCTGGCGCCTGACGCGCCACGTCCTCCGCGACGATGCCGACTTCGACGATGCATCGCTGAGTTTCACGCTCCGGCGCAACCCGTTTCCCAGGCAGCCGGGCGAGACGATCCATCCCGGCCCCTACCGCATGGGCAAGAACGTCTCCGACGCCAATACCTACCGTGTCGGCCACCCGCTCGCCCAGCGGGTCCTGGAGCACGCACGCCACCTGAACCTGTCGGTGGCCGAGGTGCGGTTCGACCTCACGGAGTCGCGCCGCAGGATCGCGGTGCTGGAACCGCTCGCGGGGTCGAGCGGCTGGCTGACCTGCTCGCGGCTGACGCTCACGGCGATTGAGACCGAGGACGTGCTTCTGCTCGCGGGGGTCACCGACAGCGGCGTTACGCTGGACGAGGTGCAGTGCCGGCGGCTCTTTGACCTGCCGGCACGCGCCACCGGCGGATCGACGGTTCCGCCCGCGCAGGCGGAGGTGTTGGCCCGGGAGATCGCGGCCCGGAAGACCGGGATCATCGAGGAAGCCTCCGCCCGCAACGGCCGGTACTTCGACATCGAGATTGACAAACTCGACCGCTGGGCCGAGGACCGCCGCGCCTCGCTCAAGGCCGAACTCGACGAGTTGGACCAGTCGCATAGGGAGGCCAGGAAGGCCGCGCGCAACGCCCCCAACCTGCCCGAGAAACTGGAGCGCCAGCGGGAGGTGCGGACGCTGGAGGAGAAGCGGGACAAGGCGTGGAAGGACTACGACGCCGCGGCCCGCGAGATCGACCGGAAGAAGGACGCTCTCCTGGACGACATCAGCCGCCGCTTGCACCAGAAGATTGAAGAACAGCCCCTCTTTACACTCCGGTGGAGCCTCGTGTAGCCAATCCCCGCGACGGTCCCCGTACCGTTGAGCAAACGAAGACCAGGAAGACTCATGCCCGACCCCGCCAGCCAGCCCCAGCAGCCCCCCGTTGAACCGGAGCGCCTCGACCTTCGCTCGATGGACATCGCCGAGGCGAGGCGGCAGGAACTGTTCCGCCTCTTCCCGGAGATTCGCACCGAGGGCGGAAAGCTCGACTTTGACCGGCTCAGACTTGCCTTGGGAGAGGCCGTGGACGTGGGCCGCGAGCGGTACGGCATGACCTGGCCGGGCAAGGCCGACTGTTTCAAGACGATCCAGACGCCGAGCATGGGCACGCTCCGTCCGTGCCCCGAGCAGAGCGTGAACTGGGACACGACGGAGAACCTGATCATCGAGGGTGACAACCTGGAGGTGCTCAAACTGCTCCAGAAGTCCTACCTCGGCAAAGTCAAGATGATCTACATCGACCCGCCGTACAACACGGGCAACGACTTCATCTACCCGGACAACTACGCGGAATCGCTTCAGACCTATCTTGAATACACAGGACAGGTGGATTCCGAGGGCAGGCGTTTCGGCACGAACACCGAGGCGGATGGGCGATTCCACAGTCGTTGGATGAACATGATGTACCCGCGTCTCTATCTCGCGCGGAACCTGCTGCGAGACGACGGCGCCGTCTTCATCTCGATAGACGAAGCGGAGCAAGCAAATCTCAGGCATCTATGCGACGAGATATTCGGGCAGGAGAACTTTGTCGCGGATCTGGTCTGGGCAGCTGGGCGCAAGAACGACTCCAAGCACATCTCTGTCTCGCACGAGTACATCGTCGTCTACGCCAAGAATTTGGAGCACCTGAAGGAGCGCGGCATCGTCTGGCGGCAGCGCAAAGAGGGGCTCGACGACATCTACAAGGCCTACGCGCGGCTGCGCAAAGAACACGGCAACGATCACGCGGCCGTCCAGTCGGGGCTGAAGGAGTGGTTCGCGGCGCTGCCGGACACGCACCCTGCCAAGGCACACCGGCACTATTCGTGTGTCGACGCGCGCGGGATCTACTTCCCGGACAATATCTCGTGGCCCGGCGGCGGCGGCCCGAAGTACGAAGTGTTGCACCCTCGGACAGGACGACCGGTCCGTGTACCGTCGCGTGGATGGATGACGAGCGATCCAGACAAAATGGCGGCCTGGATCGCGGATGACCGGGTTCACTTCGGAGAAGACGAGAACTCTGTACCCTGCATCAAGTCATATTTGTCTGACCGCGAGCACAGTGTTCCGTACAGCGTGTTCTATCAGGATGGACGGGCCGCGACGAAGCGACTACGCGATCTTCTGGATGGCGACTATTTCGAGAATCCCAAGGACGAAGGGGTGATCGGCAAACTCGTTGAGTTCGCGACTGAGCCCGACTCGCTGATCGTCGACTTCTTCGCTGGATCAGGAACGACCGCTCACGCCGTGCTTGAACTGAACAAGAAGGATGGCGGCAACCGCCGGTTCATCCTGGTGCAGTTGCCCGAGCCGGTGGACCCAGAGAGCGCAGCGGGCAAGGCCGGCTTCAAGACGATCGCCGACATCTGCAAGGAGCGTGTCCGGCGCGTCATCAAGAGGCTTGCCGCCGAGGATGAGGGCAAGCTCAACCTGAACGGCAACGGGGCCATGCAGGACCGCGGCTTCCGCGTCTACACCCTCGCCGAGTCCAACTTCAAGCCCTGGCAGTCCGACGGGCCGAAGGACGGCGAGTCGCTGGGCAAACATATGTTTGAGCACGTCGAGCACATCCGCGAAGGCCGCACGGAGGACGACCTGCTCTACGAGATACTGCTCAAGAGCGGCTTCGCGCTGACCACGCCCATCGAGACGCTGACGCTGGCGGGCAAGAAGGTCTACAGCGTCGCCGGCGGGGCGCTCATGCTCTGTCTGGAGCGACCTCTCACGATGGAGGTGATCCGGGCCATCGCGGACAAAAAGCCCGAGCGGGTCGTGTGTCTCGATGCAGGTTTCGCCGGCAACGATCAACTCAAGACCAACGCCGTGAAAATCTTCAAGACCAAGGGGATCGGGAGTTTCAAGACGGTCTGATCCTGGAAGCGCCCCGCCATGAAACTCCAGTTCGACGCCAACCAGCAGTTCCAGATCGACGCGGTCAACGCGATCGCCGACCTCTTCGACGGGCAGCCCCGTGGCATGGCCGAGTTCTCCGTCATCGACCTCGGAAGGGCCGGGGCCGAGGCAGGGATGTTCGCCGGCCTCCGGCAGACCGAACTCGGCGTCGGGAACCAGTTGCTGATCGACGACGACCGCCTCCGCGAGAACGCCCGGAGAGTCCAGGACCGCAACGACATCGAGGTCGCCGACCCGAAGGCACCCCTGGAGGCGTGGGACCTCTTCGATGGCCCCCTCAACCAGAGTCGCAGGTGCCCGCACTTCTCGGTCGAGATGGAGACCGGGACGGGGAAGACCTACGTCTACCTCCGCACCATCTTCGAACTGCACCGGCGGTACGGCTTCTCGAAGTACGTCATCGTCGTCCCCAGCGTGGCGATCCGCGAAGGCGTCCTCAAGAACCTCCAGGTCACGGCGGAGCACTTCAAGGCACTCTTCAGTCAACCCATCGAGCACTTTGTCTACTCGGCAAAGGGAGCGCCGCGTCTACGGTCATTCGCCACAGGCGTGATACCGCAGATCATGGTGATCAACATCGATGCGTTCCGCAAGAATTTCTCCGACGCGGAGTCGGAAGAGGAGCGGCGGAAGAGCAACGTCATCTTCCAGGATCGCGATGGCGCGGGGGGGCGGGCCTGGATCGAGTACGTTCAGGCGGCCCGCCCGATCGTGATCATCGACGAGCCCCAGAGCGTGGACTCGACGGACAAGGCCCAGGAAGCGATCAAGGCCCTGAACCCGCTGTGCACGCTCCGTTACTCCGCGACGCACCGAAACCCCCACAACCTGGTGTACCGCCTGGACCCCGTCAAGGCGTTTGAACTCCGGCTCGTCAAGCAGATCATCGTCTCCAGCGCCAAGGAGAAGGGCGGCGAAGGGGCCAGCGGCAGCGCCTTCGTCCGCGTCGAGGCCATCGACTACAAACCGAGCATTCGTGCCAAACTCCGCATCCTGGTGCAGGGTGCCGATGGGCCGAAGGAGAAGGTGGTCACGGTCAAGCAGGGCTCGGACCTCTTCAGCCTCTCCAACGAGCGTGCGGAGTATCAGCACGGCTACGAGATCGCCGAGATCAACGCCGAGCCGGGGGCTGAGTTCATCCGATTCTCCAGCGGCCGAGCGCTGCGCCTCGGCGCGGAGACGGGGGGGTTCCGCGACGACGTCTGGAAAGTGCAGATCAGGAAGACCGTGGAGGCGCACCTCACCAAGGAGGTCCGCATCCGCGAGGCCCGCGAGCCTCTGGGGCCGGGCGGGGCCGTCAAGGTTCTCAGCCTGTTCTTCATCGACCGAGTCGCCAACTACCGCGATTACGGTGCCGATGGCAAGCCGACGAAGGGGAAGTTCGCCGTCGAGATCGAGGCGGCTCTGGCCGACTTTGCAAGGGACGAGCGATTCAAGGCCATCGAGTGGCTCAAACTCCCCGTGGAGTCGCTCCACAACGGGTACTTCAGCCAGGACAAGAAGGGCATCGCCAAGGACACCCGCGGCGATACCCAAGCCGACGACGACACCTACGCCCTGATCATGAAGGAGAAGGAGCGGCTGCTCTCCGTTGATGAGCCGCTGCGCTTCATCTTCAGCCACTCCGCGCTGCGGGAGGGCTGGGACAATCCTAATGTCTTCCAGATTTGCACGCTCAACGAGACGACGAGCGCGATCAAAAAGCGGCAGGAGATCGGCCGCGGACTCCGGCTGCCCGTGGACGCCGAGGGCAAGCGCGTCTTCGACGAGTCGGTGAACAAGCTCTACGTCATGGCGAACGAGAGCTACGAGGACTTCGCCAAGGCCCTTCAGAGGGAGTACGCCGAGGACTGCGGCGTGACGTTCGGGCGAGTTCCCATGACGGCACTCTCCAAACTGTCGCAGGTGATCGATGACGTGCCTGTGGCGATCGGCCGCGACGCCGCCGAGAAGATCCGCGAGTCACTTGTCCAGCAGGGATTCCTAGACGCGGAGGGTAGAATTCAGCCGGCGTTTGACCCCAAGGCGCCGACGTTCAATCTTGACCTGCCGGAGGGGTACCGCTCTCTGACGACGGCGGTCACGGACCTGCTTTCGTCCTATCAGATCGAGCACCATGTCCGGCGGGAGAAGGACGAGAAGACCAACCGTCTGCGCAAGGAGGTCATCCTCACCCCCGAGTTCGCGGCGCTCTGGGACCGCATCAAGCCCAAGACGACCTACCGCGTCGAGTTCGAGACCGATGAACTCGTGCGCCGGGCGGTGCAGACGATCAAGATCAAGATGCCGCGGATCGACAAGCCGAAGATCGCGGTCCAGACCGGGGGCATCCAGGTCAAGAAGGGCGGCGTGGTGGCTACGGCGATCAGCGCCGCCGTGGAACAGGTCGAGGAGGCCAACCGGCCCATTCCCGACGTGCTGGCGTACCTTCAGAACGAGACCGAACTGACGCGATCGACCATCTTCCGCGTGCTGAAGGAATCGGGGCGGCTCGACGAGTTCTTCAACAACCCGCAGCGGTTCATGGACGAGGTGGCCGCGATCCTTAAGCACGAACTCCATCGCCTGCTGGTCGATGGCATCAAGTACGAGCGGATCGTCGGTTCCGGGTCCGAGGCGGAGTGGGAGCAGATCCTCTTCAAGGACGAGGAGTTGATCAACTATCTGACCGCCGTGAAGGTGTCCAAGTCGGTGTACGAGTACGTCGTCTACGACTCGGACGTGGAACGGAAGTTCGCCGAGCAACTGGACGAGCGCGAGGACATCAAGCTCTTCGTGAAGCTCCCGGGCTGGTTCAAGATCGAGACGCCGATCGGGACGTACAACCCCGACTGGGCCATCCTGAAGCACGACGGCCAGGCCCTCTACCTCGTGCGCGAGACCAAGGGCACCCGCAACTTCCTGAAACTGCGGACGGCCGAGGCGGACAAGGTCAACTGCGGCAAGAAGCACTTCGATACCATCGGCGTGCCGTTCGACGTGGTGGTGGAGGCCAACGACGTTTGAGTGCGGGTCCGCGTGGAGTGAGAGGCAACTGAAGCCGTGTTGCCGGAGATGCCGTCATGAAGCTGCTTGGCAAGACGATCCAGATTTACTGCCCCAATGGGGAGCCGCGCGGGGTTCGCATCGCCGAGATCACCACGCGGATCGTCCAGGCGGTGGTGGTGCCGAGGGCCAAGATCGAGGAGGCGCTCTCCCGTCCAGAACTCGGCGGCGTGGGGCTGTATTTCCTGTTCGGGGAGAACGAGGCGGGTGGACTGCCGGTGGCGTACATCGGTGAAGCCGATGACTGCTGTGTCAGGCTGAAGCAGCACAACAAGAACAAGGACTTCTGGAACATCGCGGTGGCGATCGTGTCACGCACCGGCAGCTTCACGAAGGCGCACGGGAAACTGCTCGAATGGATCGCGATCGACAAGGCGAACATCGCCGGCCGCTACCAGCTCGACAACGGCAATGCCGGAGGGAAACCGAACGTTCCGGAGTGGATGCATGCCGACGTCGCGGAGGTGTTCGAGACGGCCGAGGTGCTGCTCAACACCCTGGGCTTCCCCATCTTCGAACCAGCTGCCAACCGGGCGGCTGAGGCAGATGCTGTGTTCTACTGCAAGCGAGGGGGGGCGGACGCCCGCGGCGTCTACAACGAGGAGGGATTCGTCGTACTCAAAGGGTCGCTCGCGCGGCGCGAGACCACATCCTCGTCCCACGACATGGTTGGACCGAAGCGAGAGGAGTTGATTGGCTCCGGCGTGCTTGCCCCCGCCAAGGACGGGTACCGCTTCGAGCGGGACATGGCGTTCAGTTCGCCCAGCGCGGCAGCCGCGATCGTGTCCGGCAGCAGCGCCAACGGCTGGGTTGAGTGGAGGAATGCGAAGGGACAGACCCTGGACGAGGTGTACCGGAAGGGGGCCAAGGCCTGAATCTCCGGCTGTTAACCAGAGAATCTGCCCGCCGAAACCCCTCTGGCGGCCCGGATTCGACGGTTTGAACCCGTTCCGATCGGGGAGTTCAACGCGGCCCCGCCCCTGGCGGGGCCGTTTTGGTTAGGGCCGGGCCACGATTCCGACCGCCCAGGCGACAACCGGCCCCGCCCCGGGTTAGGTGAAAGGTGAGCGGGCCGCACGGTGCGGGCCGCAACCCGGAGCCCGCCCGTGCCCGCAAGAAATCGCGAGGACGCTCTCTCCCCCGAGCGGCGGCGGCATGAAATCGCGGCACTGCTCGCGCTCGCCGTGCGCCGGCTCTTCAAACGCCCCGGCGTCTGCATTGAACATGGGCAGATTGGCGAGCATCGGTTTGCCTCCGGCTCTCCGCTTGACGGTGCGGAAGATGATGGCCGTGATCGTCCGCTCCGCACCAACGACGGGGCGATCGGAGGCAGCGCATGAACGTGTACACGGAAGTGCGGGCGATGACGAGAATGACGATGGCGGACCTCAAGGCCCGCTACGCGGACCTGTTCGGCGAGCAGACGCGGTCGTGCAACCGCGACTACCTCATCCGCCGGATCGCGTGGCGGATTCAGGCCAACGCCGAGGGCGGGCTGCCCGAGCGGGCGCGGAAGGGCGGCGGTGTGGTTCCCACGCCTCTCCGGCCTTGCGCGCAGAAACGAACGATTCCCACGGGTTCCGCTTCCACGGGTTGCGAGCAG
>JAANMV010004615.1_pt1 | contig 10664 bp, 11 predicted proteins | sample 7279661 | NCBI WGS metagenome assembly JAANMV01 (sample SAMN14094540, study PRJNA606508) | bioreactor metagenome | isolation source: A lab-scale SPAN reactor treating ammonium-rich wastewater day 121 | place: Ireland: Galway | collected 2017-05-16 | reverse complement strand
GTTCCTGACATAGACCTGGCTCGCAGGATCCTCGCCCACCAGAACAACCGCAAGCCCGGGCACCAACCCGTGCCCAGACCGCAGCCGGCCCACAGCCTCGGCAACACGCGCCCGCACCCCGGCCGCAAAGCCCCGCCCGTCGATGATCCTTGCACCCATAAGCCATTCTCCTTCAATGTCCGCAGCCCGCCCCAAGGCAAAAGCCCGGCCCGGCGCTACAATCTGCACCATCCCGTGCTGGAGGCGGCGGTGCGGCTGATGAGTTCGCATATCGCCGATCCGCTGTCGGCCGACCAGCTTGCCGAGCTTTCCGGTTGCAGCCTGCGCCAGCTACAGCGCTGCTTTTCGGACCACTTCGGCCTGTCGGTCATGGAGTTCTACCGGCGTTTGCGGCTGGAGAAGGCGAACGAGCTGCTGCGCCATTCCGCCCTGCCGATCGCCGAAATCACCGCGATCACCGGCTTCGCGACCATGCAGCATTTCAGCCGGTGTTTCGCGCAAGCCTTCGGCGTTCCGCCGGGACAACGCAGGCTGCAAGGGCTGGGCGCACCCGGATCGGAGGCCGTCAGCGGTAAGCGTGCATGGTGCCCGCCCATAGCAGGCGCCCGGGAATCCGTCAGATGTCCAGGGTATTGTCCCGTTCCCACTGGGTCAGATGACCGCAATAGGAATTCCACTCCTGCGTCTTCATCTTGATATAGGCGGCCGAGAAATCCTCGCCCATCGCGGCCTTCAGCCCGGCGTCGTCGTCATAGGCGCGGATCGCGTCCAGCAGGTTCAGCGGCAGCTTCGGCGCATCGGTGATGCGGTGGCCTTCGGCATACATGTCGATGTCGTGGCGCTTGCCGGGATCGGCCTTGCTGCGCAGCCCCGAAAGTCCCGCCGCGATGATCACGGCTTGCAGAAGGTAGGGGTTGACCGCGCCGTCGGGCAGCCGCAACTCGAACCGGCCCGGTCCGGGGACGCGCACCATATGGGTGCGGTTGTTGCCGGTCCATGTGACCGTATTGGGCGCCCAGGTCGCCCCCGAGACGGTGCGCGGCGCGTTGATGCGCTTGTAGCTGTTCACCGTGGGATTGGTAATCGCGGCCAGCGCCGAGGCGTGCTTCATGACCCCGCCCAGGAAATGCCGGCCCTCGTCTGACAGGCTGAGTTCCTTGCCGTCGTCGGCAAAGGCATTGCGCCCGTCCCTGGTCCAGACCGAGATATGGACATGGCAGCCGTTGCCGGTCAGGCCCATGATCGGCTTGGGCATGAAGGTGGCGCGCAGCCCGTGCTTTTCGGCGACCGAGCGGGTCATGAACTTGAAGAAGCTGTGCTTGTCCGCCGTGGCCATGGCGCTGTCGTATTTCCAGTTCATCTCGAACTGGCCGTTCGCGTCCTCATGGTCGTTCTGATAGGGTTCCCAGCCCAGTTCCAGCATGTAGTCGCAGATCTCGGCCACCACATCGTAGCGCCGCATCACCGCCTGCTGGTCGTAGCAGGGTTTCACCGCGGTATCGGCGGGGTCGGAGATCTGCGTGCCCTCGGGCGTCAGCAGGAAGAATTCCGGCTCGACCCCGGTCTTGACCACCAGGCCCATTTCCGCGGCCTCGGCCGTCAGCCGCCCCAGCACGTTGCGAGGCGCCTGCGCCAGCGGTCCGCTGTCCGACATGACGCAATCCGAAGCGACCCAGGCCACTTCCCTTTTCCACGGCAGCTGGATGACCGAGGAGGCGTCCGGCAGCGCCAGCATGTCGGCATGGGCGGGGGTCAGGTCCAGCCATGTGGCGAAACCGGCGAAACCGGCGCCGTCCTTCTGCATCTCGGCGATGGCCTGCGCCGGCACCAGCTTGGCGCGCTGCGATCCGAACAGGTCGGTATAGGAAATCATGAAGTATTTGACGCCCTTCTCACGGGCGAATTCGGCGAGATCGGTCATGCGGAAGGTTCCCGTTGGAGGAAAAGAGCTGGATCGGGGCAGGATGCGATGTCCTGCCCTCTGGTCGTTGGTTCAGAAGCCGTTCTGGCCGGGAATCCAGTTGGTGCCCGCCAGCGGGACGCCCGCCATGGCGGCGGCTTCCAGCGTCAGGGCGCAAAGATCCTCGGGTTCCAGGTTGTGGACATGGCTCTTGCCGCAGGCCCGCGCTATGGCCTGGCATTCCAGCGTCATCACGGCCAGGTAGTTGCGCAGCCGCCGCGCGCCCTCGACAGGGTCGAAACGCTTCATCAGTTCGGGGTCCTGCGTGGTGATGCCCGCGGGATCGCGGCCTTCGTGCCAGTCGTCATAGGCATCCGCCGTGGTGCCGAGCGCGGCATAATCCTCGTCCCATTTCGGGTCGTTCTCGCCCAGGGCGATCAGCGCGGCGGTGCCGATGGCCACCGCATCGGCGCCAAGCGCCAGCGCCTTGGCCACATCCGCGCCGGTGCGGATCCCGCCCGAGACGACAAGCTGCACCTTGCGGTGCATCCCCAGGTCTTGCAGCGCCTTCACCGCCGGGCGGATGCAGGCCAGCGTCGGCTGGCCGACATTCTCGATGAAGACGTCCTGCGTCGCGGCGGTGCCGCCCTGCATCCCGTCCAGCACGACCACGTCGGCGCCCGCCTTCACCGCCAGGGCGGTGTCGTAATAGGGGCGCGCGCCACCGACCTTGATGTAGATCGGCTTTTCCCAGTTGGTGATCTCGCGCAGTTCCAGGATCTTGATCTCCAGATCGTCCGGGCCGGTCCAGTCGGGATGGCGGCAGGCCGAGCGCTGGTCGATGCCGATGGGCAGGTTGCGCATCCCGGCCACCCGCTCGGTGATCTTCTGGCCCAGAAGCATGCCGCCGCCGCCGGGCTTGGCGCCCTGGCCGACGACGATCTCGATCGCATCGGCGCGGCGCAGGTCGTCGGGGTTCATGCCGTAGCGGCTGGGAAGATACTGATAGACCAGCTTTTCCGAATGCCCGCGTTCCTCGTTCGTCATGCCGCCGTCGCCGGTGGTGGTCGAGGTTCCGGCCAGCGTCGCGCCGCGCCCAAGGGCCTCTTTCGCGGGACCGGATAGCGCGCCGAAGCTCATGCCCGCGATGGTGATCGGGATCTTCAACTCGATGGGCTTTTTCGCGAACCGCGTGCCCAGCACCACCGAGGTGTCGCATTTCTCGCGGTAACCCTCCAGCGGGTAGCGCGAGATCGAGGCGCCCAGGAACAGCAGGTCGTCGAAATGCGGCACCCTGCGCTTGGCGCCGCCGCCGCGGATGTCGTAGATGCCGGTATCGGCGGCGCGGCGGATTTCGGCGTTGATGCCGGGCGAGAAGGTCCAGCTGTCGCGCGGCAGGGTTTGCGGCGTCTTGTCCATGATATCCCTCATCAATAGGCGCCGGCGTGATCGACGTGGAAGTTGTAGAGCTTGCGGGCCGAGCCGTAGCGCTTGAACTCCTCGGGCTTCGCATCGGCGCCGGCGCGTTCCAGCAGGTCGCGCAGGATCTCGACATGCTCGGGGCGCATCTCTTTCTCGATGCAGTCCGAACCCAGCGACTTGACGGCGCCGCGCACGAACAGCCGCGCCTCATAGAGGCTGTCGCCAAGCGCGTCGCCCGCATCGCCCAGCACCACCAGATTGCCCGACTGCGCCATGAAGGCCGACATATGGCCGATATTGCCGAAGACCACGATGTCGATGCCCTTCATCGAGATGCCGCAGCGCGAACTGGCATTGCCCTTGATGACCAGAAGCCCGCCATGGCCGGTGGCACCCGCGTATTGGCTGGCGTCGCCCTCGATGACGACAGTGCCCGACATCATGTTCTCGGCCACGCCCGGCCCGGCCGAGCCGGTGACCTTGACGGTCGCCTGCTTGTTCATCCCGGCGCAGTAATAGCCGGTCGAGCCCTTGACGGTGACTTCGATGGGCGCATCCAGGCCCACGGCGATGGCATGGGCACCCTTGGGGTTCTCGATCACCCATTCGGTCTGGTTGGTCCGGGAAGCCTGCGCCTGAAGCGCCGCATTGACGTCGCGCAGCGGCGTGGTGGCAAGGTCTATGGTCTGCATCTCAGCGCTCCCAGAAATAGACGGTGGCGGGCTCGGGTTCCCAGACGCGGGCGCTCTCGATGCCGGGCAGGTTTGCAAGGGCGCGGTATTCGCTGCCGAAGGCGACGTAATCCTCGGTCTCGGCCATGACGGCGGGCTTGCAGGCGACGGGGTCGCGCACCACGCCGAAGCCATTGCGGGTGCCGACGACGAAGGTGAAGAAACCGTCCAGATCCTGCAACGTGCCTTCCAGCGCCTCGCTGAGGCTGGCGCCTTCGGCCAGGCGCGACGAGATATAGCAAGCGGCGACCTCGGTATCGTTCTGTGTTTCCGGGGCGAAACCCTTCTGGGTCAGTTCACGGCGCATCTGGTTGTGATTGGACAGCGAGCCGTTATGCACCAGGCACTGGTCGGCGCCGGTCGAGAAGGGATGCGCGCCCAGCGTCGTCACCGCGCTTTCCGTCGCCATGCGGGTATGGCCGATGCCGTGGCTGCCGGCCATCTGGCGCAGGTGAAAACGGGCGGCGACCTGTTCGGGCAGGCCGACCTCCTTGAAGATTTCCATCGCGTGGCCCGAACCCATGACGCGGATGCCTTTCCCGGCCAGAAAGCCGCGGGCCTCGGGCTCTGTGCCCTCGGGCAGGGTCAGCACCGCATGAGTGTCGATGACCCGCATCCCGACCGTATCCCCCAGCGCATCGGACAGCGCCGCGTCGAGGCCACGGAATGCCGTTTCCGGGTCGTCCGACTGGACGGTGATCTTCGGCTTGCCGCCATCATTGCCGTAGATGGCGATTCCCGCGCTGTCCGGCCCGCGATCCGTCATCGTGATCAGCATGTCCGTCAGCAGGTCGCCTAGCTTCGGCTGCAATTCCTGGTTCTTCAGGAACAGACCAACGATACCACACATCCCTTGCCGTCCTCGTAATCAGCTTCGCTTACCTGATGATTACCTATGAGAAATAAAATTTCCTCAAGAGAAATATGTGGGATTCGTGCTATTGCGCATGCCGCGGAAGTCTCCTGCCGCTTCGGCGTTCAGGAAGCTGAACCATGATCGGGCAACTGCCCGGCACATGAGCAATTCGAAAACGCAGAGCTGGTGAGCCGGCTAATTCCCCATCCCTGGGCACTGGGAACGGTCAGGCGCTGGCCAAGCCAGCCCAACCTCGGCCATGCAAGCGCTTGGATTTTTCGGTCCACATCAAGGACGTTTGCCGCGATATTGGCCTTTCGCGCAGTTCCCTTCCATCCACCTCTCCCCGCTGGCCGGGATCAGCGCGACGGGCCGGGGCTTCGTGCTGGAGCCGTGCGGCGTGCGCAGGATCGCCGTGCTGGCCCCGCCGGTCGAGGGTGATCATGCCGGGCTGCTGGCCCTGCTTTCCGATGGCGAGGCCTGGTCGAGTTCGAGGAGGGGCTGACCGACCGCGACTACGGCAGCCGCGAATTCATCTGCCGCGATCCCGAGGGCAACCTGTGGTGCTTCGGCACCTGGTGGCCGAAGGTCACCGACAAGGGCTGAGGCGCATGGCCCCGCGGATATCGAACCGCATCGCGTGTTTCGTGGACGCCCTGCCGCTGGTGCCGGGCCATCGGGTGCTGGAGATCGGCTGCGGCCCCGGCGTGGCGGCCCGCGAGGTCTGCCGCCGCATCGGCAACGGCTTCGTCCTGGCCATCGACCGCTCGGCCAGGGCGATCGACAGCGCGGTGGCCGGATCGAAACCCGAGATCGCCTCGGGCCGCCTGCGGTTCCGGCAGGTGGCAATCGAGGATTTCGAACTGCTGTCCGATGAAGCGCCCTTCGACATCGCCTTCGCGATGCGTGTCGGAGCATTGGACGGCCGCCAGCCGGAGATCGGGCAACGCGCCCTTGAACGAGTGCGGGCCGCATTGAAACCGGCGGGGCGGCTATTCATCGACACGGGGCATCCGGTTCGGGAGATCAGGCTGGACAGGTAACGGGCTATGGATTGAGCGCGGGAATCGCCGTTGAACCCCTGCTGAATTAAACGGATGGCATAACAACAGGGGACGCTTATGGCCGATATCGACCTGCATGCCTTGTCGCTGGCCGAACTGAAGCAGCTGGAAAAGAACGTGGCGAAGGCCATTGCTTCTTTCGAGGATCGCCGCAAGGCCTGTGAGGCCCGTGCGGGGGCGGAAGCGGTGGCAAAGCAGCACGGCCTTTCTTTGAGCGATCTCGCGCATGCGGCGCCGTCCAGAAAAGGCGCTGCCTCGGCCCCCAAATACCGCCACCCGGAAAACCCGGAACGCACCTGGAGCGGTCGCGGCCGCAAGCCCGCCTGGATCGTCGAGGGCCTGGAGGCCGGCAAATCCCTAGAGGACTTCGCCATCTGACCGGGGCAGGGGAGATGTTTCAGCCCTCGAATGCGTTCGGCTGCATGTCTCCCTGGCCGGGATCGAGCCGGAGATCTGGGGGCGGCTGGTGGTTCCTGCGACTGGACGCTGGACTGGCTGCACCTAGTCCTGCAGGCGGCATTCGGCTGGACCGACAGCCATCTGCACGAATTCCCTATCGGCGGGTTGCGCTACGGCGATCCGGCCCTGCTGGACGACCGCTTCGGCGGCCCCGCGTTTTCGACCATACCGAGGTCCGGCTGCAGGATTTCATCGGGCGCGACGCCGGCTTCACCTATGCCTACGATTTCGGGGATGGCTGGGAGCACCAGATCCGGATAGAGGAGTGGCTGGCGCTCGGCCCGGCGCCTCGCCATGCGCTCTGCCTCGAAGGCGGGCAGGCAAGGCCGTCCGAGGCTGTCGGCGGGCCGCGGGGCTACGCGGATTTCCTCGGGATCATCCGCGACCACGGCGCACGAGGACCATCGCTCCACGCTGCGATGGGCGGGTGGGCATTTCGATCCGGAATGGTTCGATCTCGACCTGATCAACAAGGATCTGCGCAATGCGCTGCGCGCGAACGCGTGGCGCCGATTGTATCAGCCGAGGCCGAAGGCGCAGAAGGGTTAGCTGCGCGTATATCACCGACACCTGATCGCCGGATCACCTGGTCGGGGTGATGGATTGGTTGTGACGAGTCTCCCACCGGCTTGGCCCGTCGCGATACCGCCGTGCGCTGATGACCATGGCCTTGGAAGCGTGAAGGCTCGGGCGTCGGCTTGGATGGTAGAGGAACAGCCGTCGAGCATCGGCGACCCGTCATCCAGCACCCGCGCCAGCGCGCTGGCTGGGATATTCGCGGCGGAGATATCCTCGGTGGCATAGGCGACGCAGAAGCCGTTAACAGGCGCATCGATCATGGCGGAGCAGTTGTTGGTTCGTCGTCCGTTCACGCGACCCCACAATTCCTGTCCGCCCTTTTCCAACCCCCAAGCATAGCGCCCCAAGCCGACAGGTCCTAAGACCTCTACGCCGCCAACCGGTTCGCCATCGCTGCCGGGCGACGTTTCGGGGTAGGCGCTGAGGGTGCCATCTCGTCTGTAATATCAAGTTTCCTCAGCGCCATGAGGGCGCTTTTCGCCATTTCCGGGAAAACCCTGTCGACGGAGGCACCGCTTGCAATTCGGATGAGTGCCTGAGTGACGGTATCCGCGCCGATCGGGGTCCCGTCCTGTGCAAGGCGCAGAATCACGCGACCGAATGTAAAGGCAATCATGTCAGGGTTATTAGTGTAAAGCAAATCATTACCCTCCTAATAATGTCAACCACCTGCGAGGAATCTCCAAGGGATGACCAATCTACAGTTGCATGTTTGCCAATGTCTTCACCCAGGGCAAGTGAGTTCAATGCACGGAAACCAGGAGAAAAAAGGCATGACTCGCAGAAGCTTGGGTGAAAATATTGAAGCAAACACAACTTGGACGATAACTCTACGGGCATGAGAGCGTCTGTGGGAAATACCACAGGCGATGTTTACTTGGCCTCACGCCTGAACCCCTTGTTAGATCGATCTTAACCCTTGTTAGCGGAACCATTCGGCATATGTTGGCATATCTCGTTGCCGGCGTCATCGGAGGCATGACGTCGGCGGTTATCACTTTCGCACTGGGCCACGGCCGGGTCGCGGTACTCTCTTGTTATATCGTCTTCGGCATCGCCGGCCTCATCGCCGCCATGCCGATGCGGCTGACTGTCTCATCCCGGGCAAAAAGCCGGGTGAGGTGGTGGGAATGCGGCGCGGTGAAAGATCTGCGCAGAGCCGGATAAGTGCCGCTCCTGCAGCGATGAAGGGCGGATAGCACCCTGGATCGCGCCGCCTCCCACCGATCCGAATACCACGAAAAAGATATATGTTTAGCCAGCCACTCGCCTCGGATGACCGGGGCATAATGGATGATTTCATTATGCTCGGCTTCACCGTGCCCGGGCTTCCGGTTTCCGCGATCTGGCTGTTTTTTAGGATTGAATATGACTCGTCAAAACCATAGCGGCAGGAATCTCTGCACCGATGCGACCAGCGTCTTTCACAGGTTGCTGGCTGAAACAGGCTACCCGGCCAGTCTTGAGGAGGTGGCCAGTGCGCTCGATGTTCCGCCTTCGACCATGATGTCCGTCTTTCGTAACGGGGCGCATCTTATGGAGGTGGCGGTGGAAAGCGCGCTGCTGCGGCCTCATGATCGCTGCATCCGGTCCATGGCGGTGATCGACGGTGCTGACCCGATCGCCCAGCTGGAAGCACTTGCCGACGCCTATATCGGCTGGGCCATCGATCATCCGGGCGTGTTCCTGGCCTTCCATTCGCCGGCTCTCGGCGCGCTGCGGGAGAACGATTGCCTCACCCGCTTCGAGCGATCGGTGACCGTGCTGATGCAGCGGCTGCTGGTCCGTGCGAAGAAGGGCGGGCTGCTGGCCGGTGAGGACAATGCGGAAGTACTGGCGGAATTGATCCGCGCCTTCATCTGCGGTGCGCTGCACAAGGTGATGCTGGAACGCCTTCCACAGGGAAAGCCGGACCCAGAAGATTTGGCGGAGATGCGTGCGAACCTTCGGTTGCTGCTGCAGCGGCTGGTCGGATAGCTGCGACCTGAGTTCTCTTTTCCCTTCGGCCTGGTTGCGGCGACGTGATTGATGAGGGCGGGCCGATACCGCGCTTTCCATGACCGGCTTCCGAGGTGGTCGCGGCAAGCTCTTCTTGAGTTGCTGGCGTCGCGCTGGCCCGCAGACCCGGCAGGGCATCGTGGCGGCAGCATGCCCTGTGAGCGAGGCGTCGGTCGACGGGGATGATCCTCGGACTCGCCGCTCGAACCATGCCCTCCGAGGAACCCGGCCTTCTCGCCCGGTAGATGCTGCGTCCCCATGTCGCGACGCCTATTGCATCCGGCCGGTCGTGGTGGCCTTGCGCCGGGCGGCACCATATTGCCGCCACAACCCCAGGGAATACAGCGCCAGTGCCGCCCAGATCAGCGGAAAGGCGATCCTTCGCGACTGGTCGAACGGCTCGCCGAAGACCAGCACCGCGCACAGAAAGATCAGCGTCGGTGCGATATATTGCAGGATGCCGACGGTAGTCAGCCGCACGAGCTTGGCGCCGTTGGCATAGAGCATCAGCGGCACGGCGGTAACCACGCCGCAGCCCAGCAACAGCAGCGTGTCGGCGCCCGTGCCCGTGCCGAAATGCGACTGGCCGGTCAGCGTCAGCCACAGCAGGATGGCCGCCGCAAAGGGGCACAGCACCAGGACCTCGAGCGTAAAGCCCTGGTTGGGACCAAGTGGCAGGCTCTTCTTGCAATAGGCGTAGAAGCCCCAGGTCAGGGTCAGCCCCAGCGCCACCAGCGGCAGGCGACCCGCCTGCACGGTCATGATGACAACTGCGACCGCGGCCAGCGCGATGGCCATGAGCTGCGTCCGTCCCAGGCGCTCCTTCAGCAGCACCGCCCCCAGGAAAACGCTGAACAGAGGGTTGATATAATAGCCCAGCGCCGCCTCCATCGCGTGATCGTTGATAATCGCCCAGACATAGACCAGCCAGTTGACCGAGATCAGCATCGCCGTCAGCACCGCCATTGCCAGCAGGCGCGGCGTGCGCAGCGCCGCGATCACCTCGGCCGCGCGCCCTTGCCAGATCAGCACCGCCGCCGCGATGGGTAGCGACCAGATCACCCGATGGGCGACGACCTCGACCGGCGGCACATGCGCCAGCGCCTTCATGTAAAGCGGCAGAAAGCCCCAGAGGACATAGGTCAGGATCACCAGGACCAGGCCACGGGGGGAATCGCTGTTGAGATCGGCAGGGCTGCTCATATCGGTTGCATAGGCTGCAATCCGCGGCCGTGCCAGACGCTGCGGTGCCTGGTCCGATAAGCTGGCCTCTGATCGACAATCGCCAAGGGTGAAGGGGCGCCAGAATCGCGAAAAACCTGCGTCGACCCGATCGGCCTCTCCTTTTCCCTTGGTAACAGCCCGATGGAGGATCGAGATGGGGCAAGGATATGTGCCTGAACTACATGATCCGAACCGTTGCAAGGCCAAGGAGCAGTTGAATGCTCCGTTGGCCGACGATGACGCCCATCACCTGTTCGAGGCAGTCGTTGCCGCACTTGATGCGGAGAGGAGGTTCGATCTGCCGGCTGCTTGTATGCTCGGTAAGTCAAGGGCGGCCCCGAGCCGCCGGTCGAGAGACCGGCGACGCTGCAGCGCGGCTTTCTCAGACCGGACAGCCGTGCTTGCCGCAACGATTTGCCAGGGCTCGCCGA
>JAANMV010004614.1_pt1 | contig 10667 bp, 13 predicted proteins | sample 7279661 | NCBI WGS metagenome assembly JAANMV01 (sample SAMN14094540, study PRJNA606508) | bioreactor metagenome | isolation source: A lab-scale SPAN reactor treating ammonium-rich wastewater day 121 | place: Ireland: Galway | collected 2017-05-16 | reverse complement strand
CTATGCGCGATGGAGCGCAATTCACCCCGGTAGGTGGGTCCCCCGTTCCTTCCGTGGGAAGGATTCGGCGAAATCACCGTACCTCATCGCGGGTGGAAGATGTGCAGTGTTTACCTGCCGGGATATATCAAAACCGTTACGAATCAGCCGGATTAGAGGGCGCCGAGACGTGCGTGAGCCCAGTGGGTGATTGCGACCGCCAGGGCATCGGCGGCGTCCGCGGGAGTAGGGGTGGCCTTCAGCCCCAGTTGCAGGCGCACCATCTCGGCGACCTGGCTCTTTTCCCCCCGCCCATAGCCGGAAACTGTCTGCTTGACGAGCGCGGGAGCGTACTCGGCGACCTGGAGCCCGGCATCGGCCATGCCGAGAAAAGCCGCCGCGCGGGCTTCGCCCAGGGCCATGGCGGCGCGCATGTTCTGGCCTACAAAACCCGCTTCGATGGCGCCCGCGGTGGCGGCGCACTCGACCGCGATGGCACGGACTTCGTTGCGAAGGTAGAGCAGCCGGTCGAGCCTGGCCTGGGCCGGTTTCGTACGGAAGACGCCGTGGCGGATGTACACGCAGCGGTCGCGCTCCACCTCGACGACGCCGTAGCCCGTGATGTTCAGGCCGGGATCGATGCCGAGAATGCGCATGGCTCGATGGTGCGGGATGCGGAGCGGAAGCGCGAACGCGGGGGTGTCACGGCGACGGGGGTTGGCGGGAAGGGTCGCCAAAGAGGGGCCGTAACGCTTCGACAGCCTCGCGCAGTGCGGCAGTAGAGCCGCTATTGGGTACCCGGACATGCCGGTCGGCGGCAAGCCACAGCTCGTTCAGCGCACCGCGCGAATTGAACAGCAAGACGCTGATGTCGAACCTTGGTCCGCCGCCCCTGGAGGGGCCGGGGTTGGCTGAAAGTTTCCGGGCAAGGTCTTCGTAGAGGCTGGGCATGGTGTTCGGCTCGGTGCTATGAGGCTTTGGAGTCGCCGATGATGCCCTCGCGCTTCTCTTCTTCGTAGAGGCGTTCGGCGATGAACTCCTTGGCGAGGGTCTGGTAACCCTTGTTTCTTCGCCGTGCGAGCGTCTTGAGCCGGTGGATCGTTGATGTGTCGAATCGGAGCGACACCGGCGCTGTCCGCGCCCGCGGGGGCGGGAGTACGTCATCCAGGTCCAAAGTTCCAGCCTCGGCCTCAGCGGTGAGCCCAGGCCCGAAGCTGTGGCTTGCCCAGAAGTCCGCCTCCTCAGCCTCAGACGCGAAGGCAGGGACATCCTCCCAGGAGTTGACCTCGATTAGAGGCTCGGACTCAGACGGTTTCATCTTCGGTTCCTCCGGTAGAGCCGGATCTCGCGCGGCGACGCGTCTCGAGCCGTGATGACCCGAAGCCTGGAGCCGCGCCTAACAGACACGACCGTAAGCGTTCGCCCTGACTCAGTTCGTCCAACCAGCGCATATCGATACTCACCGCCGTGCCAGCCGCGCGAGAGCGCGTAGCGGTCGGGGTCAAGGACCGCTTCCTCGGCCTCCCAACGATCCACGCCGTGCCGTTCGATGTGGTTTGCATTGGCTTCGTCCCAGTCGAGTACGGATCCGTCATCCTCTTCAGTATATGCCATAGTAGCTACCGGCGGTAGCGGCGGCCCCGGTCCCGGCCACCGGCCTGGCTGCGGCCGAAGCGAAGCGGGCCGCCCCGGCCCGCGGCAGCGGCGAACGCGGCCAGCTCCTCGGCGTCGGTGCCGACCAGCTCGCGACGGAGCTCGACCACCTTGTCGCGGAGGGCGGCGGCCTTTTCGAACTCCAGGTTCTTCGCCGCCGTCTTCATCTGGGTTTCGAGTTCCTTCACCATGCGGAGGAGTTCGTCCTTCGGCATGGAGGCGGGGGCGCCCGCGTCGTACTCGGCTTTCTCCTCGGCAGCCTGCATCCGGACGTGGTCGGTGATGTCGCGCACCGCCTTGGTGATGCTCATGGCTTCGATGCCGTGCTCGTGGTTGTACTCCGCCTGGATGCGGCGGCGCCGGTAGGTCTCGTCGATGGCGTTCTGCATGCTCAGGGTGACCTTGTCGGCGTACATGATGACGCGGCCCTCGATGTGGCGGGCGGCCCGGCCGATGGTCTGGATAAGCGACCGGTTCGAGCGAAGGTAGCCCTCCTTGTCGGCATCGAGGATGCAGACCAGCGAGACCTCGGGGAGGTCGAGGCCCTCGCGCAGGAGGTTGATGCCGACCACGACGTCGTACACGCCCAGGCGGAGGTCGCGCAGGATCTCGACGCGGTCCAGCGTTTCGACTTCCGCATGGAGGTAGTGGGTCTTGATGCCCATCTCCTTGAGGTAGTCGGCGAGGTCTTCGGCCATCTTCTTGGTGAGGGTGGTGACGAGCGCGCGCTGGCCCTTGTCGATGACGAGCCGGATCTCGTCCATCAGGTCATCGACCTGGTTCTTCGTGGGCTTGACGACGATCTCGGGGTCGAGGAGGCCGGTGGGGCGGATGACCTGTTCGACCACCTGGGTGGAGCGCTGGACTTCGTAGTCGGCGGGTGTCGCGCTCACGAAGACAGCCTGGTTGATGTGCTGGTCGAACTCTTCGAAGGTGAGCGGCCGGTTGTCGAGCGCGCTGGGGAGGCGGAAGCCGAACTCGACGAGCGTTTCCTTGCGGGCCCGGTCGCCGAAGAACTGGCCCTGGACCTGGGGCAGGGTGATGTGCGATTCGTCGACGAACAGGAGCCAGTCGTCGGGGAAGTAATCGAGGAGGCACCAGGGCGTGGAGCCGGGCTCACGCTCCTGGAGGTGGCGCGAGTAGTTCTCGACGCCGGGGCAGTAGCCGGTCTCGCGGAGCGACTCGATATCGTAGTGGGTGCGTTCTTCGAGGCGGGCGGCTTCGAGGATCTTGCCCTGGCGCTTGAAGACTTCGAGTTGCTCTTCGAGCTCCTTTTCGATGCCCGCGATGGCGCCTTCCATCCGGTCGGACGTGGTCACGAAGTGCTTGGCGGGGTAGATGTCGATTTCGTCGTGCTCGGCGACGATCTCGCCGGTGAGGGGGTCGAGTTCGACGATGCGTTCGACTTCGTCGCCCCAGAAATCGACCCGGACGGCGAGTTCGTCGTAGCTGGGGAGGATGGTGAGCGAATCGCCGCGGACACGGAACTTGCCGCGGACGACGTTCTGGTCGTTGCGTTCGTACTGCATCGAAACCATGCGGCGGACGGCGTCCTGGCGGCTGAAGGGCTTGCCCTTCTTAAAGGAGAGGACGAACTCCTGGTACTGGGCGGGCTCGCCAAGGCCGTAGATACAGCTCACGCTCGCCACGATGATCACGTCGCGGCGCTGGAAGAGGGCGCGGGTGGCGGCGTGGCGGAGCTTGTCGATCTCCTCGTTGATGTCCGCGTCCTTGGCGATGTAGGTATCGGTTCGGGGGATGTAGGCCTCGGGCTGGTAGTAGTCGTAGTAGCTGACGAAGTACTCGACGGCGTTCTCGGGGAAGAACTCCTTGAGCTCGGAGCAGAGCTGGGCGGCGAGCGTCTTGTTGTGGGCGAGGACGAGCGCGGGGCGGCCGGTCTGCTGGATGACGTTGGCCATGGTGAAAGTCTTGCCCGAGCCGGTGACGCCGAGGAGGGTCTGGTAGCGGTCGCCGCGGTTGACGCCCTCGACGAGCTTCTCGATCGCCTGGGGCTGGTCGCCGGTAGGGACGTAGTCGGCGATGAGCGCGAAGGGCGCGGGGGAACCGGCGGGGAGGGCGGTGACCATTGATCGAGTGTACCCGGCTTTGGGTGGCACGGGGATGGGTGGCGGGGTCATTGGTGACAGGAGGCTGTCAGAAGAGAGGCGGGTTGCCGGTGCCGGGACGAGGCCCTTGCGCGGCGGGAGTATGCTTCCCCGTAGTCCGTAGTATTGCAGGGAAAGGGGTCGAGCTGTGGGTGAAAAAGAGACGATGAACACCGGTGGGCGGCAGGAGGGCGCCGGCAGCGGGATCGCCATCGGCGAGGAGGGCGTGCAGCGGACAGCAGGCGGAGGTGGCGGGATCGCGATCGATGAGGAGGGAGTCCAGCGGACCGCGGGCGCCGCGGGGTACGTGCAGGACAACAGCCCCAACGCCGAAACGGGACGGCGCAAGGACGAAGGCTCCAAGGATGCGGAGCGGGCCAGCAATCTCAACCTCTCCAAGTCGAACATCGACCGGCTTGCCGGAGGAGACCCGGGGCCAGAAGACGCCGCGAAGGTGAAGGGCTCGAAGTCGAACACCTCCGAACGGTCAGGCGACCCCGGGGCGGGAGGCCCCGAACCGGCAGAGGCAACGAACCTGAACTCATCGAAGTCCAACTAGCGACACGGCCTCTGGAAGGACCTGGCGACGATGAAACGACTGTCGCCGCGGGCGCCGGTGTCGCAGGCCTGTCGTCCGGACTGGCGGACAACGGCTGGAACGCCGCTCGCGGGTTCGCTCATTGGCGTGGAACACGAGTACCAGGTGGCCGGCGCGGACGGCCGCCAGGTGGACTTTCGCACGCTCATCCACCGCCTGCAGTGGGACGGTCTCCAGCTCGATCCCGGAGACCTGAACGCGTACCGGCTACGGTCGGGATTGGTCGTGACGGCCGATGGAATGGAGGCGGAAACCGCTTCGCCGCCGGTACCGGCCGGGGCGGGCTTCGCCGATGAGGTGGCCGCCTGGGCCGCCGCGGGCAGGCGGGAACTCGAATGGGCGCTCGGCGACGGCTACCGGCTCGAGGGGTACTCCACGCACCTCAGCGTCGCCCTCCCGGGTGAAACCGCTGCGGACATCGCCCGAACTTACGCCCTGACGTTCGGACTGGTCTTCGCGCGGCTGGTCGAGGGACCCGGGTCGCTCGGGATCTATGTGCGGCCCCGGCCGGGCCGGCTCGAACTGTGCGGCGAGTACGCCGATGGCGCGCGATTGCGGCTGGCGGCGCTGTTCGCGGTGGGTAGCATCCGGGCGTGCGCCGCCGGAGAGTATTCGCCCGAGGTCGCGGCGCGGTTGCTGCCCGGGCAAGAGCGGTTCGGGTACCGGTTGCATCGCACGGAAGCGTTCGGGTTCGACAGTTATGCGGCGGGGGCGGCCGATACGATCGATCTGGCCGCGGGCGGGGGCGTCTCGCTGGCGGAGCTGGCACGAACGGCAGTGGACCTGGCCTGCGACCGGCTGGAAGCGAAGGAGCGCGACCAGCGGGGTGCCCTGCTCCAGGCCGCCCTGGCAGGACCGCTCGCGCCGCGCCGCCAAGCGGGGCCGGAACGGCCCGGGGGAAATCCGGGGCGGTCCGTTTTCGGCGACGTTGTCGATTGCGTGCAGCGCCCGGGGTTCCGCGTCCGCCCGGAGTTCGCAACCTGGGGACACACGGTCTTCCGGGCGGAGCGGGGCAGACAGTCGGCGGCGATCTGTGTCGAGGGGGCCACGCTGCGGACGTTCCTCGCTGAGCTGCGGACGGGGGCGCTTGACTCGACGATTGAGCGGGCGATGGGACCCGGGAGCCTGGCGCCGGCGCTCGGAGTCCCGGGTCAGCCGGTGCGGCCCGGCATGTACGGCTCGGTGGCGGACCCGCTGGCGCTGGTGCCGGAAGAGATCCCCACAAAGGCGGGCCGGGCGGGCAAGGGACGCGCCGGGCGGATAGGGAAAACGCTCCCGTGGGCGGCCACCACCACGGAAGCAATGCCGCCCGGCCCGTTGCCCGGGCCAGCGCCTGCGGCGGGGAAACCCCACCTGCCGTGGTTGGGCGTGGCTGTCGCGACGGTTGCCGCGCTGGGCATCCTCGCGGGGGCGTTCGCGGTGGTGGCCGGCGGCGGGGGAGGCGAGTCCCCTGGCACACCCGGGACGCCAGGGCCGGGGGCCACGGAGACGCAGGCACTGACGAGCCCCACGGCCGAAACGCGGACCCCTCCTGCAGGGGCAGCCGGGGGTGCGGATTCCAGCGGGACGCCAGGCTCGCCGCCGGAAACCCGGGCGCCCACAGCCACGATCCCGGGCTCTCCGGCGAAGGGGACTGTGGCGCCGGGCGGGGCAGGCGCAGGAGAGACCGCGCAACCTCCGGCGGCAACCGCGACGCCCACACCGGCACGGCCCACCGAGCCAACCCTGGCAGTCACGCCGGCCGCGACGCCGACGCCAACGCCAACGCCAACGCCAACGCGCGTTGTGGAGCCGACTCCGACGGCAACAGCCACACCAACACGGATTGTGGAACCCAGCCCGACCCCGAGCGCGACCCCGACCCCGGACGGCGGGCCGACGCTGGCGCCCACAATCCCGCCGGCCGGTGAGACGGCTCCCCCTGCCCCAAACCCCTGTCCCCCGGGGCAGGTCTGCCCGTGAGCGCGCTGCCCGAGGGCTATTCCACCTTCAGGCCCAGGACCGTGGGGTCGCCCGGCGGGTAGCGGAGGTCGAGCGATTCGAGCTTCTCGACGAGCGCGCGGGCGACGACGATGTCGCGGTACCACTTCTTGTTGGCGGGGACGACGTGCCACGGGGCAGTCTTCGTGTTGCAGCGCTCGATCGCGCCGTCGAACGCCTCGATGTATTCGTCCCAGAGCTTGCGGTCGTCGAGGTCGCCGAGCCGGAACTTCCACTGCTTGCGGGGGTTGTCGATGCGCTCCTGCAGCCGTTCGCGCTGTTCGCCCTTCGAAATCACCAGGAAGAACTTCATCACGATCGTGCCGTTGCGGACCAGGTAGTCCTCGAACTCGTTGATGTCCTGGTAGCGGCGCTGCCAGGCCTCCTTCGAGGCGATGTTCTTGACGCGCTCGACCAGGACGGATTCGTAGTACGAGCGGTTGAAGATCTTAATGTGGCCCCTCTCGGGCAACTGCTTCTTGTAGCGCCAGAGGTAGTCGTGAGCGAGCTCCTCCGGTGTCGGCACCTTGAAGCTGGCGACCTGGAGGCCGATCGGGCCGACTTCCTGGAAGACGCTGTTGATGGTGCTGTCCTTGCCGGCCGTGTCGATGCCCTGGAGGACGACCAGCATGGCGTAGCGCTCGTCGGCATAGAGCCTGTCCTGGAGGTCGTTGATGCGGATGCGCAGGCCGGCGATCTCGGCTTCCGCCTCCTCCTTCGAGTAGCCGTTTGTTTCGTCGGGGTCGAGGGCCCGAAGGTCGAACTTCTTGCCGAACTCGGGGATGTGCGGGTGGCCGTCCTTCATGCCTGGCTCTTCCGGGCGGCGCGGCGGGCCTTCTGGGCTTCGGGGAGCGCGTCTTCGAAGTAGTCCTTCCAATCGGGGTCGGGCGTTTCGCAGCTGGCCTTCGGGACGAACACCGAGCGTTCGACCAGCTCCATCTTGTGGATGTAGCGCGGGCAGTTCGGAAAGACCTCCTCGGCGGTGACACGGACGACGAACTGGGCTTCGGGCCACTCGGATTTCAGCGGGTCTTCGAAGTCGATGGTGGCGGTGCCGTTGACGCGCACGCGCCACTGGTTCTGGAAGTCGATGAAGAGGAGGCCGACCTTCCCGGTCTCCAGGATGTTGCCGCCGGTCATGTACTGGCCGTTGCCGTCGTAGTTGGGGAAGGCGATGGTGTGGTCGTCGATGACGCGGACGAACCCGGGCTCGCCACCCTTGTAGGAACAGTCGAGGCCGCCGTTGGCGCCCTGGGTAGCGATGAAGAACATGTCCATGCGCTCGATGAAGGCGCGGTCGCCGTCGCTCAAGGTGGCGTGGAGGGTGGTGCGGGTGATGGCGTCGGCCAGGCGGCGCGTATCGAAGCGGTCCTGGATATCGCGGGCGCCGTGCCCGTGTTCGAACGAGGTGGCCATTGGTGCGTCTCCTTGCCCCGGCCGCGTGGAGCGGCTCTACTGTGCGCACGAATCTTACTCCGCAGGAGACGCTCCCATGCCCAGCCGCCGCTCAGCAATCGCCTTCACGCCCGAGGAGCAGGACCAGTTCCTGAACGATGGGTGGACGATCCAGATCGCGTCCATCGGCCCGAAGGGGTACCCGCACCTGGTGGCCATGTGGTACGTGCTCATCGACGGGGACGTGCACTTCACCACGTTCGCGAAGAGCCAGAAGGTGCTGAACCTGCGCCGCAATCCGAAGATGACGTGCATGCTGGAGGCCGGGAAGGCCTACGCGGAGCTGCGCGGGCTGGTGATCGAAGGCGACGCGGAGATCATCGAGGACACGCCGTTCTGCGCGAAGGTGATGGGGATGGTGGGGGCGAAGTACAACGGCATCCCGGCGCCGACGGACACCCCGGAGGCAGCGCTCAAGGTGGCCAGCAAGCGGGTGGTCATCCGGGTGAAGCCGGTGGACGTGTACAGCTGGGACCACCGCAAGCTGGGCGGGAAGTACTGAGGGGGCGGCGAACGACCGGTAGTGGGCCGGTTTGGACACAACGCCAGAGCGTTCGCCGAGCGGACCGCCCTTGCCCCGGGACTCTAAGGCTGAAGGCACGGGCGCTGAGCTCACGCCTCAGTAAGCTGCGGCGGGAGGACGGGCATGACGGGAATCGGAGCGATAGATTCCTCGTAGACGGCCACTTTCTCGGTAAGCAGCTTCGCCAGCACCTTCATGTGCTGCGGCGACATGATGACGCGTGCCTGTTGTTCGATGACAATCGCCTCCGGGCTAGATGCGCGCATCTGGCCTATCGTCAAGGTGAAGTCGTACACGGAAGTGAGGACGTCCACCGAGTTGCAGTAGTACGTCTGCATCGTCGGCGCCTCGACTTTGGTCGCGGTTGTCACCTCCGTTACAGTGCGGTCGCTTGGTGTGATCTGACCTTCGGTCACCGTTAGCCTCCTGCCGCTATCTGGTAGTCGTTGGCCGCTTCTTCGACTTTGGTTGTCGTGGCCGGCACTCGACGAATGGCGACCACCGGGCTGTCGCTGAACGCGAGCGGGAGCTGGCTTGAGGCGAAACCGGCGTGGGTCACGCCGGTCGTGCTGGCCGGCTCGACGCGGCCTGCCGTGGTGCCGCTGGCGGCCAGCGGAGTCAAGTGCAACTCGGTGTCGTTCTCAAAACTTGCCGGAACCAGATCGGCGGGGGAAATTCTGGTTGTGTAGTCAACCAGCTGGCTGAACGGGACAAACCGGACAACGAGGGCGACATCGAATGCGGAGGCGAGCCGCTTTAGCGTCTGGAGCGAATACTGGCCATAGTCTTCGTCCTCTAGACGAGCAACGTTCGGCTGGCTGATATCCAGTCGTCGGGCAAGCTCGCTCTGGGTCCATTTGCGAGCGTCGCGCATCGCTCGGATCTGTGTTGCGATTCCCCGCTTGATATGCTGTTCGACGTACGCGTCGCGATAGCCTTTACGAACCAGCGACTGAATCGTCTGCTGCCGTCTCCGAAGTGTCGTGAGGAACCACATGCTTCTTTCCCTCCTTTCCCCTAACGAGTTCGGCTCGCTCGGCAGCTGTTCCCGGCGCGGAGGCCGGGACGAATCGATCCCCGATCTCCTTCGCGGCCACCAGAAAAGTAAGGTCGCGGTCGCCGGGGCCAGGCCCGTAGCAAAATAGAACGCGCCATTGAACTCTGTCCTCCTTAAACCTCAACTCGTACACGTCCGGGTAGCCTGAGATTGTGCCTACCAACGGCCGTTGGAGCGGCGGTGGTATTCCACTCAGGATATCCACCTTCGCGTCAAAAGCCGCTCGGACGTTGTCGGATGCAGCTGCGCGCCACTCCCTGACTTCGTTGGCCCCTCGAAGATCGATGAAGTCATAGAAGTTCCACACAGACCATGCCTTCCCGAACTATATCAGAAATTTGGTATAGCAAACCAAGAGAGCGCCACCAATTCTAGTATCGGCCGAGACCCCTTCCATATGGGTGGAAGGTTCACCTGGGTCTCAAGGGGCGTAGGGCCGCACTGGCGGCTGGTCTGGAGACACGTGTCAGGCGTGGCGGTACGATGTGGCTCTTCGAGGATTCCGAGTCCGTCTAACCGGCCTTGGCACATCTGGTACCATGGACGTGAGTCCCGCATGGTGCGGATAACAGGAGTCCTTTTCCCTTGGCCTTTGCCGACAAGCAAATCAGCTGCCGCGATTGCGGCACCATGTTCGTGTTCACCGCGGGCGAGCAGGAGTTCTACGCCAATAAGGGGCTGATGAACGAGCCCACGCGCTGCCAGTCGTGCCGGACGGCGCGCCGTTCGAGCCAGAGCACCCTCGAGCAGAACGACGGGTACGTGCGCTACGGAAACTTCGCCAGCTTCGGCGGGAAGACGCCGCGCCAGATGCACCCGGCGAGCTGTGCCGAATGCGGCCAGATGACCGAAGTCCCGTTCGTGCCGCGCGGGGAGCGGCCCGTGTACTGCAGCAACTGCTACAGCAAGATCAAGCCGCCCACGCCACGCGAAGAAGCCACCCGCTAACACGCCGCAGGGAGAGCGCATGGCCAGCGACCCACGTCTCCGGCAGCTCTCCCGCATTTACAACCGCATACTCGAAACACCAGAAGACGCCCGGGCAGCCATCGCGGCTGAACCGGGCGTCCTTGCGTTGGCGCTCTTCCACGAGGCCGCGGCCAGCGACGACGTGACAAGCATCGAGACAGGGCTCGCCTACCTTGAGGGCCGCCTCGAAGAGCTCTCCGCCTTTGCCAGCGAGAGCGCCCCCGAAATCCGCCGCCAGTTCGCCGCAAAGGTCGCCCCCTGGGAAGCGCCGCCGTAGGCCAACAGCCAACAGTGTCAACGGCCAACAGCCAACTACCGCTTGCTGATCGCGTCGACCTCGGCGAGTTC
>JAANMV010004611.1_pt1 | contig 10672 bp, 5 predicted proteins | sample 7279661 | NCBI WGS metagenome assembly JAANMV01 (sample SAMN14094540, study PRJNA606508) | bioreactor metagenome | isolation source: A lab-scale SPAN reactor treating ammonium-rich wastewater day 121 | place: Ireland: Galway | collected 2017-05-16 | reverse complement strand
GGCGACCCAGGCGCTCGACGAGTCGGGCGGGCACATCCTGGCCGTGCCGGACGAAGAGATACTGGCCGCGTGGAGGCTGCTCGCAAGGCTCGAAGGCGTGTTCGTCGAGCCAGCCTCGGCGGCGGGGGTGGCCGGACTGCGCCGTCGGCTGGCAGACGGAGAGATGGACGCGCGCGGCAAGCGGATCGTGTGCGTGGCGACCGGGCACGGGCTGAAGGACCCGGAAAGCGCGCTCCAGGCGGAAGCTGCGCCGGTGTCGCTGCCGCCGCGCTTCGAAGCGTTGGCGGAGCTGTTGGCGGCGGGCGGTTAGCGGCCTGGCGCGGCCATGTCAAGCAGGTGGGTGCGCAGATGTTGGATGGCCGAATCAAGCCGCCCCTGGATGTCGCGAATCTGGTCGGCAGCCTGATCGGGCTGGGCCAGATCGAGCGTGCCGAGCAGCAGCCCCGCGCCGTAGAGCGCCTGGAGCACATCGTCTTCGATCTTCGGGGCGAGACGCGCCCTGGCGCGCACGACGGCCACTTCCTCATTCTTCTGGTGGTAGCGCAGCGTCTGGATGCTCACCGCCGCATGTGCGGCCAGCATCTCGGCCAGTTGTTGATCCTCTTCCGAGAACGCCTCTTCGGCGATCTTGTTAGCCACGTACAGGTCGCCGACGACCTCCCCCCCGATCTGCACCGGCACACCCAGGAAGGAGTCGATCCCGGGATGCTGGGGGGGCAGCCCGACGTAGGCCTGGTGCTCCTGCAAGCGCCGCAAGCGCACCGGCTTCCCTTCGCGCAGGAGGACGCCTAACACCCCCCGGCCCATCGGCGCGTGACCCGCACGCTCGACGGCCTCGCGCGGCAGCCCCGATACGACAAAATGCGCCATCGGCTCGCCTGGCTCGCCCGGCACACCGATAGCCGCCATTTCCGCGGCCAGCAGCGCGCGCGCGGCGTCGGCGATCTTCTGCAGCGCGTCCTCAACGTCGCGCGCCCCGGCGACGGCAATCGCCGCCTGGTGCAGCAGCTCCAGCTTGTGTGCCCAGTCGTCTGGTGTGTGTTTGTTCATCGCTCGCTCTTGCTCCCTCTCTGATTAGACCGGGAGGCGCAGGGGGTGTGTAGTGTGGAATGTCACACAATTTTGGATGAAGTTTGTCATGTTTTGGGCGGGAGGATGGGAAGCGACGGTCAGCTCACCGCCCGGTACAGGGCCAGCCATTCCTCCAGCGAGAGCGTCTCGGCCCGGCGGCGCGGGTCGATGCCTGCTGCCGCCAGCCAACCGGAGGCTGTCCCGGCATCCACGCGCAGCCCGGCAGCCAGGCTGTTCTTGAGCTGCTTGCGTGGCTGGCTGAAACCCGCCCGCGCGACTGCGAAGAAGCCGGGGGCCTCCCCCGGCGGCAGCAGCGGCCCGCCGGGGTGCGGCTCGATCTGCACGATGGCCGACTCGACCCCCGGCGGCGGGTAGAAGCTGCCCGGCTTCAGCCGCGCCATAACACGCGGCCTGCCGTAGAACTGCACGCTGACGGCCAGCAAACTCATCTTCCCCGGCCCGGCAGCGATGCGCTCGGCGACCTCGCGCTGCACGGTGAGGGCCAGCAGGTGCGGCGGCGCAGGGTTTTCGAGCAGGTGGCGCAGGATGGCGGAGGTGATGTAGTAGGGCAGGTTGGCAACAACCTTGTACGCGCCCGCGTCGGGGCCCATCAGCGCAGCAAGGTCGGCCTCCAGCACGTCACCGAGCACTACCTCGACATTTGGCTGCCCGGCGAAGCGCTGACGCAGGGCAGGAATGAAGCGGTCGTCGATTTCAAGCGCCACCACCCGGCGCGCCCGCCCGGCGAGCACCTCGGTCAGCGCGCCCAGCCCTGCCCCGACCTCCAGCACCGCGTCGTCCGCGCCGACCTCCGCTGCGTCGGCCAGGCGGCGCAGCGCCCCCGGCTCGACCATGAAGTTCTGGCCGAGGCTCTTCTTGGGCACGACGCCCAATTGATCGAGCATCTGGCGCGGAGTCGGCCCGCTCACAAGTCCCCTACCCTGACGTGGCCTGCTCAGATGTGGTACGGCACATCGATGATCACCAGGTCGGCGTACTGGCTCAGCGCGCGGCGCAGCCGCCCGGCAGTCTGGTTGTGCAGGAACTGCTCGCCCTCGCGGTGGGAGAGGAACTGCGGCACGACGACCGTCACGAGCTGGTCAGGGAACTCAACATTGTTGACGTGCTCGATGTAGTCGATGAGCGGGTCGACGATGTCGCGGTATTCGTAGTCGATCAGGACCAGCTCGACGCCTTCGGTGATCTCCGGGAAGCGCTGCCAACGCTCCTCGATGTTCTGGCGCTGCTTCTCGCTGGTGATGATGCTCACCGCGCGCACGTCACTGCCCAGGTGCTTGGCGTACTTCAGCGCGCGCAGCGATCCCCGGTGCACGTCACCAATCGCCACGATGACCAGGTCAGCCGTCTCCTGCAGGTCGCCAGGCGCCAGGTTGCGGGTGCGCAGCGCCTCGGAGACGCGCCTGTAGTGGCCATTGATGCCCCGGAACATCAACGCGAGCAGCGGGACAGCCAGTACGACGATCCACGCGCCTTCCCGGAATTTGGTTACAGCCAGGATCACCAGGACGATGCCCGTCCCAGTTGCGCCGACCAGGTTGATGATGCGCTTCCACCACCAGCCGGATTCGTAGTGGATGGTCGTCACGCCGGTGAAGACCGATTCACCCGGCGGCACTTTGCCGATCTTGCCCATCAGGCGGAACATACCAACCTGCGAGAGGCAGAAGGAGAGAAACACACCCAGCGCGTAGAGCGGCAGCATCTTGATCTCGTTGGCCTGGAAGACGATGACGATCAGGCTCGACAGAAATGCCAGGGTGATGATGCCCATGCTGTACACCAGGCGGTCGCCCCGGTTCTCCAGCCAGCGCGGCAGGAAGTCGTCACGCGCCAGGAAGGCGCTCAGGCGCGGGAAGTCCTGGTAGCCGGTATTGGCCGCCATGAACAGGATCAGCATGGTGAAGAGCTGCACCCAGTAGTAGAGAAAACCCCCGCCGGTGATGGTGTAGGTCATCTGCGAGAGGATGCTGTTCTCCTCAAAGGGTATCAACGCCATGCGTGTCGAGAGGAAGGAGATGCCGAGGAACAGCGACATCGCCATCAGGCCCATCACGCTCATCGTCTTGGCAGCATTAATCGACTCGGGTGGCTTGAAGGCCTTGATCCCGTTGCTGATCGCCTCGATGCCGGTCAGCGCCGTACATCCGGCGGCAAATGCACGCAGCACCAGCCAGATATAGGCAAAACCCGCGATTGGGCTGGCAGCGGCGGGGTGGGCCGCCGGATCGTATGTGTGAATTGGCAGCGGCTCCAGCCCGAACAACCCGAAGTAGCGCGCCAGCCCAATCGCGATGGTGAGCAGCACGCCCGCGAAGAATGCATACGTCGGCACAGCAAACACTGTTCCGCTCTCGCGTACGCCGCGCAGGTTCATCCAGGTGATGAACACGATCACGCCGACCGCTATGGCAACACGGTAGGTATGGACCTCCGGGAAAGCGGAGGACACTGCACGCACACCTGCCGACACCGACACCGCAACGGTCAGGACGTAGTCGGTTAGCAGGGCCGCCCCAGCTATCAGCGACGGTATCGTGCCCAGGTTATCCTTGGAGACGGTATAGGCCCCACCCCCATCGGGATAATGCAGGATGGTCTGGATGTAGCTGAAGATGACGAAGAACACCAGGCTGGCGATGATCAGCGCGATGGGCAGCGTCATTTGCAGCGCGCCCGTGCTGATGATGATCAGCACGGTCATGATCGCCTCGGTAGCATAGGCGTTACTGCTGATCGGGTCCGAGGCGAAGATGGCCAGCCCGCGCACTTTGTCCAACCGCTCATGGACTTCGAGCCGGTTGGGGAAGGGCTTGCCGATCAGGAAGCGCTTGATGGTAGAAAAGTCGGTCATCTTGTTCTTTCTAGCCGGCCGGGCCACCTGCTCAGGCCGGGAATTAGACACAAATCGAAGCAAACCACGTGGTCTGCTCCATCGCTGCCATCAACTGGATTGCTAGCGCGCAATCATAGCATAAGGGATGTGCTCTATGCCACTTATCACACAGCCGGGAGGGGGCGGTCAGGCGGGGGGCAACGCCGCGTCACGCTGCCAACAGGCGATCAAGGCTCATGCAGCAGCGCTGAGGTTTATCCGTGCTGGCCGAAATGCACTCCCATTCCCGTACTGCCTCAGACTATTCATCCAACCGAGATATGGTAGACTCGGCGCATGACAAGAAAGCCCCCAACTCTGACGCCAAAACGCCCCCTCACCGGGCCCGAATTGGGCTGGGCCCTGCTGTTGATCCTGCTGCTGGGGCTGGCCGGGTTAGTGGGGATTGACCGCTGGCGGATAGGGAATACAACACTGGGCATCCAGTCCGAATCCAGCGCACTCGGCCCCTGGTTTTACGTGGATGGCAACGGGAGGCCAGCCGCGGATGCTCCCATCGCGTTGAGCGGGTATCTGCTCGCACCGCGCCAGGGCGACTACCTTTTCAGCTTGCCGGGCGCAGCGGCGGCTGAACTGAGCGTGGCCGGGGTGGATGTCTTCACAGATAGCCCGGCGGGGACGATCGGCCTCAGCCAGGGCGCGCATCCCTTCCAGTTGAGCATCCCGGCATCAGAGGCAGAAGACGCCCTGCGACTATGGTGGCAGCCACCCGGCGGGCTGGCTCAGCCGGTGCCGCTGGGAGCCACCTTCCGGGAGGCCCCCAGTCCGGCAGATTTGCGTGCCGGGCAGGTCTATCGGGCAGGCCGGGCGCTGGCCTTCCTGCTGGTCGGCCTGGGGATGGGTGGGCTGACTGTGCTGGGCTTCAGGCAGCCGGTGGGTTCGCGTCCGCGCGTGGCCCTGCTGATCACAGCCGGGCTGCTCGTTCTGGCCGTCGGCACCCGCCTGATCTTCGTGCAGCATCGCGCTGCCCATGACCCGGAGTTCTTCACCCAGCGTCCCGGCTCAGACCAACTGGACTACGAACTCAGCGCCCGGCGGCTGGCGCGCGGCGAAGCCGCCGTCGAAGGCCCCCATTTCAAGCAGCCGGGGGTTCGCTACCTGACCTACGGGACGATGCTGGTTGCCGGGCCGGAGATCACAGCGCGGCGGATGCTGGTGGCTGGCCTGAGCGGGCTGAGCATGCTGATCGTGGTCAACCTGGGGCGGCAGGTGTTCGATGACCCGCGCCCCGGCTGGCTGGCGGGCCTGCTCTTTGCGCTCTACCCGGCGGCGATCTTCTACAGCGGGACGGGGCTGGTGGAGGCCTATGCCCTGCTGCTCTCGCTGCTTGTGTTGTGGCGCACGCTGGCCCTGATCGAGCACCCCACCTGGCCGGAGGCCCTGCTGCTGGGCCTGCTGCTGGGCGTGACGGCGATCACGCGGCAGAACCTGATGACCTTCTTCCCCTTCGGGCTGGCGATTTTCGTGTGGCTGGCGGAGGCCTCATGGCGGCGCAAAGCGATGCTGATCGCGGTGACCGTCGCTGCCTGCGCCCTGGTGATATCGCCCTTCAGCCTGCATAACCGGGCGGCGGGCAGCACGGCGCTGATCGCCACAGCAGGGGACATGCTGTTCTACATGGGCAACAACCGCAACGCGACGGGTTACTACATCCTTTCGCAGGACATGCAGATCACGCGGCGGCTGGGCCTGCCCTACCGCGAAACACTGCTGGAGGAGATTCGCGCCGAACCCCTGCGCTATGTTGAGTTTTTGATCTACAAAACGGGCATGTTCTGGCAGGCCGACGAGCTGGTGACGAACCTCAGCTACGAGCCAAGCGGGCCGGGGGCTTCCTGGCTGCTGCGTCGGCTGCGGGGCTTCACCCTGCCCCTGCTATCGGTTCCGGCGTTGGCGGGTCTTGTGCTGGCCTTGCAGCGAGGCAAGCGTAAGACGTGGCTGCTGGTGGCCTTTGTGCTGATGGGAGTCGCTACGGCAGTGGCGTTCACGCCGGAGTCACGCCTGCGCGCCCCGGTGATCGTAGGATTGCTGCCCGCGGCAGGCTATACGCTCGTTCAGGCGGGGGATGCGCTCAAGGGGCCGCGAACACTGGCGCAGGTGCGGCAGGTGGGCCTGTGGCTGCTCGTCTTTACGCTGCTCCTGGCAGGCCTGGACATCGCCCGGCGCACGCTGCCCCGCCCGCGCCTGCTGGCGGAGAGTCGCCTGCCGGAAAGCGTGCAGCAGGTTGACGCAAACTTTGGCGAGAGCATCCACCTGCATGGCTACGAGATCATCCGGGGGGACGAAGAAGGGGCCGCGCCGGGAGGCATTATCGTGCTGCGCCTGTATTGGGAGGCCCTCGCGCCGCTGGACACCGACTACAGCGTGTTTGCCCACCTGCGCGGACCGGATGGACTCAGCACCGCCGGGCAGGGTGACGCGAGGCTGGGCCTGGTTTCCTTCCCACCCTACCCGACATCGAAATGGCGGACGGGGCGGGTCTTTGCTGAGGACCTGCTGGTGGAGGTCAGCCCGGATGCCATCACGCCACAGGGAGCGGGGCTGTACCTGGGAGTCTATGATGAGAAGACAGGCGAGCGCCTCCCTCTGCCCGGCCAGCCAGACGGGGCCATTTACCTGGGCAGCATTCGAGTCGCGGATCAGGCTCTCCGGCAGCCCATCACGCCAGAAAACAGCCTCGATGTCATGGTGGAGGACTGGGCACAGCTGGCGGGCTACATGATCCGGGTCAGTGACGAGGCGCTGCAACTCGAACTTATCTGGGAGGTTGTCAACAGGCCGCCGGGGAACTACCACGTTTTCGTGCACGTGCTCGACGGTGCGGGGGAGCTGCAGGCACAAGGAGATGGCGTACCACTGGAGGGCCGCTTCCCGACCGGGCAGTGGCGGGCAGGGGACTGGCTGCGCGACCCTTACCGGGTGGACGTGTCGGGGCTGGCAGTGGGGACCTACAGCCTGCGCGTGGGCCTTTACGACCCGGCGACGGGGCTTCGGGCCAGGTTGAGCGAGGCGAGCCAACCGTTATTGGATAACGCCCTGGTGATCGAGGGGATCAGGCTGGACTAGCACCCGGCGGGGCGCATGTCACGCTGGACGGGCCTCATGGCCAGGCTGATCCCCGAACGGCGGCTCTGGCTAGTGCTGGTTCACCGGCGTGTGGTCATGGTAGTAACCAAGCCGGTGCATCCGGTTGTGAACGGACCGGTGGGCGGATTCCAGAACCAGCCTCATGCGCTTGTATGTCCTGTCATCAGCCCGCGTCCCAAGGGTATCTAGAAAAGCCAACGCGCCCTCGATCTGCTCCAGGATTGTCACGGCATCTGCCGCGGCAAGAAGCTCTGTCCCTTCGACACTAACCATGACCGGAGACGAGTGCGCGGCAACTATCTCGGGTTTGCCGGGATAACGGCCTCTGACCAGGAGAGCCAGCCATGAGCTCCTGTCTACCTGCACTGCCCAGTCCCCGCTGGCGTTCCAGGGCTGAACCTCGACGCTCTCCCGTATTTCGCCGTTGACAACCAGCTCAACGCGCGACATCGGGGTCGTTACACTGGCTGCCTGCCACGTGACGTTCAACGTACCGCCCTGCGCGGGCAGCATGATGCGACTCCCCATTGGCTTCCCATCCACGAAGAAGTCCAGCAGCGGGCCGTAGGTCACAAAGGTCTCCGCACGCCGCACCGCGTCCATCCACGCCTCATAGTCAAACTCCGTATCCGGCGACAGGCGCGCATAGGTACGGACTGCGCCGATCGGGATGTCGGCCCGCATCTTGTCCGTGCCTCCGACGGCTGCGGTGAGATACCCGCAGTTCAAGAAGCGATACCAATCCGAGAGGGAGTACGGGCTGATGCCACCATACAGGTTCTCCCAGGATGTCATCTCGACAGCATCGATATCTCCGCTCACGATGCAGGCTGCGTTTTCTGCGCGGGGATCGGGGAAATGGGGCATAACGACAAGCCCTCGCTGCTGCTTGCACTGCCGGGCCCACTCCGTTAGCAGGGATTCAACAGGGTCACCGAGTGCGGATTCATCTGGCCCGCCGGTGGTCAGCGGCGTGATAATCTTGCCCTGGTAGCCCAGCAGCGAGATGTGCCCGATAACGTTCTGGCGGTTTTCCGTGCCCACACGCACCAGGTATTCGCCGCTACCCCCCATCTCTCTGGAACCCCATGTACTCCTGCCGTCAAAGTCGCCAACGTTTGTCATGAGTTCTCCCCACTGGCTTGCCAGCAGGTTGACAACGTTTACGCCCTCGGCTTCCCCCTCCAACAGGGCTGTTGTGGGAGAAATGAAGTGAACATGCGTATCCGCCGTTACCCAGCCTGCCTCGCGCCAATGGAGCACCTTCTCGATTTCGATGGTGATTTCTTCCGTAGCAGGCGTAATCTCGATCACCCTGCGTAAGGGCCGGATCTCAAACCCCTTTGACACTTCGACGTACACCTTGCCCAGCGGCAGCTTCACGACCGTCTCACCTGGTATGTAAGCGCAGTTGTGCGTGTTCTCATGGACGACATCAACACCATAGTCCTCGAAGAACTCCGGATTGATAATCCGGTGCCGGTCAACAGGCGGCAGGTATTCTCCCCACTCGCCATGTACGTGCAGCTTCACTGCTACAGGCTTGCCGCTACTCTTCTCGATCACGCGCAGCATGACCCGCTGGTCTGCGGGAGGTACAGCCTCAAGGGTGTGGTTCGCCTGTCCCGCTTCAACCTGCGCGACGGGGATCGGCTGCCCGGCTGGCAGGTGAAAACACGCATCAGGATGGGCTGTGTACTCAACCAGAACCTGGTCGTCAGCCGTGCCGGGAGCCTGGTTGTTGTAGGTATCCGCCCAGCCCTGATGGGAATAGAGGCGGTGAGGGGTGGCCGAGATGACCTGCCCGAGGTCCAGCCGGATTTGCTTCAGCAAACCGTGCTCGTCCAGCACAGGGTCAAAAGGCTCCCCCTGCGGCAAGGTGAGGAGTGCCTTGCGGCGTGGCTGCCAGCGCAGCGGTAGCGAAGACGGGCTGCCCCCGGATATCGCCGATAGGATGACGGTTCCCGCAACCGGTTCAAACCGGAAGCCTACTATCGCCTCGTCACGCGGGTTGGGCCATGCCCATAGCCAGTTGTTCCAGGGCCAGCCAAACATGGACTTGACGCGTGTCTGGCTCGTGCCCCAGTATGCGCTCGGATTCTCCGGTAAATGCTGGACAGGATGGTTCTTGCGATGGATGACCGCCTCAAAACAGGTTTCCCCCCATCGCCACTGGAAGGTTCCCACTTGAAAGCGGCGCCGGATGGGCAGCACCTCTTCCGTTCCGTCCGCGTACAGCACCGTGTAAATTGCAGCGTGTTCTCCTAACCGGCCTTCGCCACGCATGGGCGAAATCAAGCCGCTCGCGTTCAACTCGTCAGGCTCCAGGTCAGAAGTGTGCATGAAGACCAGCCACCTGGCCGTAAAGGGCTTGGTCTGAACAGTTACCGGGTCAGAGGCCAGCGCGACAACCTGCCCAATCCGAAACGGGATGCCCCAGCACACACAGTTGCCGTTCGGGGCATATTGGGCAGCCGCTTTCATCCTCTCTGAGATGTTCAGACCGGCCACTGCGGCTAGATCGACGTTTCCCTCCATCGCAACCGGTTCAAAGAGTGAGGAACGGGGGCCATCCTTGATGACGGGCATGTCTGTATCCTTTACGGTTGTCAGGTGGAACGTGCCGGGTGGGCAACGCATTGCGAGATAGCTTGCGCCTGCATTTTACACTGACTCGCAGCGCGCCCAAAACACGGACGACGTTGCACACTGCATTTGCTTTGCATCCCGGTTGCCATATACTGGAGCTTGTTACGCCAACCACTATTCTGCGAGCCGCCCTGCCGCAAAGCCGCTGGTTGCCAGCAATCCAGAAGATGCGTTTACACGGATAAGGTCCGCTGGTCGGCGGCGATTGCTGACATGAGGCGGATCAGCATCCAACTCAAGGGTTGTCACGTATGAGCCTTACCTGGGATGTTCTCGGCCTGGGTGCGGCGGCAGTAGACGACCTACTCTATGTCGATCAGTACCCCGTGCCAGACTCGAAAGTGCCTGTTCAAGCCAAGGAGAGGCACGGCGGCGGGTTGGCCGGAACGGCACTGGTCGCTGCAGCACGGTTGGGGGCCGCCGTCGCCTACTGCGGGGTGCTGGGGGATGACGATCTTTCGCAGTATGCGCTTGAGGAATTCAAGCGTGAAGGGATTGACTGCACCCCCGTCATGAACGATCCGTCAGCCCGGCCCATTCACTCGATCGTGATCGTCGACCGCACAACGGGCAGCCGCAGCATACTTTACTCGATGAAGGATGTTGTCGAGCCTGATCCAGGGCAAATTGACAGCGAACTGATTGCTCGCTGCAAGGTCCTGTTCGTGGACCATACCGTGATGGGCGCTGCTCTGGCCGCAACCAGACTCGCGCGTGCGCTGGCCATTCCTGTAGTTGGTGATGTTGAGACCGTCTCAGACCCTCGCTCGTCCGAGCTGATAAGCCTCATTGACCACCTGGTCATTAGCCAGGAACTTGCCTGGGAGCTAACGGGAGCAGAAGAGCCTGACGCCGCTGTCCCCAGGTTAGCTGGCCCCGACCGGGCATGCTGCGTAGTGACGGCTGGTGAGAAGGGGTGCTGGTATTCAGAGCGTGGCCGCGATGTGCAGC
>JAANMV010004609.1_pt1 | contig 10675 bp, 7 predicted proteins | sample 7279661 | NCBI WGS metagenome assembly JAANMV01 (sample SAMN14094540, study PRJNA606508) | bioreactor metagenome | isolation source: A lab-scale SPAN reactor treating ammonium-rich wastewater day 121 | place: Ireland: Galway | collected 2017-05-16 | reverse complement strand
CTCGCATCCAGAAACGAGTGCTTCGGGCTGCGGCCGCATAACAACTCGCTGGGGTAGGGGAACTCTATCCTCCTCCGCTATTCAGCAACGACTCTAATAATTTCCCACACCCACACTCAAGGAGATGTGCTGATATGCTTGTCAAAGAATCGATGACTCCCAATCCCATCACTGTCGAGGCCAACGCCACCCTGCCTGAGATCGCCGCGCTCATGCGGGAGAAAAAAATCCGCCGCGTGCCTGTGCTGGAACATGGTAAACTGGTGGGCATCATCTCGGATCATGACATCATGGCCAATATGCCCTCCCCTGCCACCACCCTCAGCCGCTGGGAGATGAACTCGCTGCTCGACCAACTCCTGGCCAGAGACTTCATGACCCATCCGGTCTATGTCACCTCGCCCAACTGCTCCATCGAATCCAACGCCCGGTTCCTGTTGGAGAAAAAGATCGGCGCGCTGCCGGTAATGGAGGGGGATCAACTGGTCGGCATCATCACCGAGAGCGACATCTTCCGCACCTTTGCCGCCATGCTCTCCGGCGGGGGCGAGCCGGGCTTGCGCTTCACCCTGCGCGCCGAACGCCAACGCGGGTTGCTGGCCGCGCTGACCGCCATCATCAACGACAATGGCGGTCGCATCCTGGCCCTGGCCACCCTGAACGAGGCAGACGGCGTGCACAAACAGGTGATGGTCAAGGAAACCGGAGGCGATACCGCCGGCATCCGCGCCGCCCTCGATGCCGCGGATATCGAGGTGCTGGATGTGCGCGACCGTAATTCCTGCAACATCTCCACAGTTGGTTGAACACTGCATCGTCTCACCCGTATCTCCCATTCTTTTTCCCACCCACTCATGTTTCCGGAGGCTTTCCCATGTCCAAACGATTCGTCCCCTTCCTCCTTCTCCTCTGGCTGGCAATAGCGCTGGCTGCCTGCGCCAGCGCCCAGCCCGCCGCAACTGAGCCGATCAAAGTCGGCGCTATCTTCGACCTCTCCGGCGCCACTGCCGATGTCGGCGCCCGCTACGCCGAAGGCGTCAAGGGCTATGTCGAATGGATCAACAGCAAAGGCGGCGTCAATGGCCGGCAGATCCAACTGATCTCGCAGGATTACGGCTACAAAGTCGATCAGGCCGAGCAACTGTACTCGCAATATGTCACCCAGGACAAGGTATTGGCCTTCATGGGCTGGGGCACCGGCGATACCGAAGCCCTGCGCGGCAAGATCGCCGCGGACAAGGTGCCCTTCATGTCTGCTTCCTACTCGATCAACCTGATCAACATCGAAGAAGCCCCCTACAACTTCCTGGCCGGCACCAGCTATTCCGATCAGATGGTCATCGCCCTGCAGTGGGTGAAGGCCGACGCCGCCGCCAAAGGGGTGGCGCCCGTGGTTGTCGTCTTCCATCACGACAGCCCCTTTGGCCAAAGCCCCGTGCCCGATGGTAAAGATTACGCCGACGCCAACGGCATCAGCTACACCAACATCGCCATGCCCGGCGGTGCCACCGATCTCACCCCGCAACTGACGCAGGCCCAGGATCTGAAGGCCAATTACGTCATCATCCAGAATGTGTCCAGCCCGGCGGCGCTGCTGCTGCGCAACGCCCGCAGCCTGGGCATGACTGACGCCACCCGCTTCATCTGCTTGAACTGGTGCGCGGACGAGCTCTTCATCCGCCTGGCCGAGGGCGCGGGCGAAGGCGTGGTGGGCGTGCTGCCCTTCAGCGCGGATGCCAGCGTGCCCGGCGCGGTCACCGCCAGCGAATTCCTCACCTCCAAGGGTGACAGCCTGGACAAATATGGCCTGCACTACACCCAGGGCTGGGCCACCATGCAGATCATGGCCGAGGGCATCAAACGCACCCTGGATGCAGGCAAGGAACTGAACGGCGAAAACCTGCGCGCGGGCCTGGAAAGCATCAGCGGGATGGAAACCGGGGGCATCACCGCGCCCATCTCGTTCAGCGCCGCGGATCATCGCGGGAACCACGCGGTGAAGCTGCACGAGGTGCAGAACAACGTGTGGACGCCGATCACCGATTACATCGAAAGCCGGATCGAGCCGAAGTTGCGCAAGTAAGCCGGCATCCCCCAGGACAGGCGGGCCGATCTCCCCTCGCCCGCCTGTCCTTCCCCTCTCTCCCCTCCCCTCTCCCCTCTCCCCTCTCCCCCTCCCCCCTCTATCTGAAATCTGAAATCTGAACATGCTCAGCCTGAACAATGTGGAAGTGATCTATGACGATGTGATCCTTGTGCTCAAGGGCATGTCGATGGAAGTGCGCGAGGGGCAGATCGTGGCCCTGCTCGGCTCGAATGGGGCGGGCAAATCGACCACGCTCAAGGCCATCTCCGGCCTGCTGAAACCGGAAGATGGCGAAGTGACCGATGGCGAGATCCTGTTCGAAGAGCGGCCGATCCACAACCGCGACGCGGCAGAGATCGTGCGCGGCGGCATCTTCCAGATCATGGAGGGGCGCCGCGTGTTCGAACATCTCACCGTAGAAGAAAACCTGCGGGCCGGGGCCTATACACGCCGCGATCGGGGCCAGATCCCGGCCGATATCGAGTTGGTCTACAGCTATTTTCCCCGGCTGAAGGAACGGCGGCATCAGACCGCGGGGTATCTTTCTGGCGGCGAGCAGCAGATGCTGGCCATTGGGCGGGCGCTGATGGCGCGGCCCAAGCTGATGATGTTGGATGAGCCTTCATTGGGGCTGGCGCCCCTGCTGGTGCGGGAGATCTTCGCGATCATCCGGCGCATCAACCAGGAGCAGCAGCGCACCATCCTGCTGGTGGAGCAGAACGCGCGGCTGGCGCTGGACATTGCCGATTACGCCTACATCATGGAAAGCGGGCGCATTGTACTGGCCGGGGAACCGGCGGCGCTGGCTGAAAACGCGGACGTGCGGGAGTTCTATCTGGGCCTGACCGAGGTGGGGCACCGCAAAAGTTACCGGGATGTGAAGCATTACAAACGGCGGAAGCGGTGGTTGTCGTAGGGCGCGGGGCAGGGGTGATATAATCGGACGCATGCCCCGCCGTGCGTTCGCTCTGCTCTTTTCTCTTTTCTTCGGCCTGCTGATGGCCTGCGCGCTGTTGGAGGTGGGCGTGCGCGGCCTGGGATTGGCCCCCGCCGCGGGCGCGCCGGCCCATTTTTGGCAGGATGACCCCCGTTTCGGCTGGTACCACATCCCCGGCGCGGCCGGGGATTTCTTCGACGAAGCTGGCGAATACCACGCTTTTGCCCGCGTCAACAGCGCCGGGCTGATGGACCAGGAATACACCGAGGCCAAACCAGCGGATGTGTTCCGCATCCTGGTGCTGGGCGATTCCTTCACCGAGGGCCTGCGCGTGCCCATGGACGCGGCCTTTATAAATCTGCTGGAACAAACCCTGCGCCGGGCGGATGGCCGCGGGGTCGAGGTGCTGAACGCGGGCGTGGGAGGGTGGGGCACGGACCAACAACTGCTGTTCTACCGGGAGATCGGCCATCGCTACGCGCCCGATCTCGTGCTGCTGGCCTTCTTTCCGGGCAATGATGTGATGAACAACAGCCTGGCGCTGGAGGCGGAGAACTTCGGCAGCGTTTATAAACCCTTTTTCCTGCTGGAAGAGGGGGCGCTGACGCTGCACAATTTCCCGGTGGGATCGGAGGAGTTGGGGCCCTCCCACCTGCCGGCGGCGGCGGCGGCAGAGCCGGCGGCGGCGGCGGCAGAGCCGGCGGCGGCGGCGGCAGAGCCGGCGCCCAGCCCCTGGCCCGGCCTCCTGGCGCGCTCCGCCCTCTATCGCTACCTGACGCCCCGCCTGCGTGTGGCCACGCCGGCGCTGGCGGTGAAGCTGGCTGCCTGGGGGCTGATGGCGCCGGGCGTGGAGACGCGCAACGCGGCCCAGGGGCCGGACTACATCCCCCTGGCCTTTGGCGTGTACCGGCGCCCGCCCGCGCCCGTGTGGGAAGAGGCGTGGACGCTGACCGCGGCCCTGCTGCAGGCGCTGGACGCGGAGGTGACCGCGCAGGGCAGCCAATTGGCCGTCATCCTCCTCCCCGCCCAAGAGCAGGTGGAGGCCGCGGCCTGGGCGCGCACCCTGGCCACCTTCCCCGCCATGCAGGCGCAGGCCTGGGAGGTGGACGCGCCCAACCGGCGGCTGGCCCCGCTGCTCGACGAGCTGGGCATCCCCCATCTGGATCTGCTCCCGGCCTTCCGCGGCTGGCAGGGCCGCAGCCTGTTCTTCCCCATCGACCGGCACTGGAACGAGCAGGGCCACGCGCTGGCGGCCGCCCAGATCGGGCAGTGGCTGGCGGAGCAGGGGCTAGGCTTCATCGCGCCGCCCGCGCGCTGACGGTATCCCACACTATCCCACACTATCCCACACTATCCCCCCGCCATGCCTGCGGTGAGGATGTCCAAGGTGTGCAATAGGCGCTGGCGCCACGCGCCCGCGGCATCGATCGGCACCCACAGCGCGTGCGCGCCCACGCGGGCGCTATGGCCGAGCTGGTATTGCAGCCGTTCGGGCGCTAACCGGGCCAGGGCGTCGCTGCGCACCACCAGCTGATTCTGATCGCGGCCGATGCTGCTGACCCCGGCCCGCTCCGACAGCACCTTGACTTTCACCTGGAAGAGCAGGTTTTGCACCTCTGCCGGCGGCGGGCCAAAGCGGTCTTGCAACTCCTGCTGCATCTCATCGATCTCGCCCGGCGTCTTCAGGCCGGCGATGCGGCGATAGAGTTGCAGGCGCAGGGGTTCATCTGGCACATAGCTGGCTGGCAGCCCTGCCTCCACCGGCAGATCGAGCTGCACCGCCGGCCCGATGGCGGCCACCCACAGGCTGGCATCGAAAGAGCCGGCAGGCAAGGCCCCGCGCTGGCGCAATTCTTCCACCGCCTGCGCGAGCAGCCGCACATATAGATCGAAGCCGATGGCGGCGATGTGGCCATGCTGCCGCGCGCCCAGCAACTCCCCCGCGCCCCGGATCTCGAGATCGCGCATGGCGATGCGGAACCCCGCGCCCAGGTCGCTGGCCTCTTCGATCGCTTCCAGGCGGCGGCGGGCCTCTGGCGACATGGCCTTGTGCTTATCGTAGAGCAGGTAGGCATGGGCGCGCACCGCGCCGCGGCCCACCCGGCCCCGCAACTGGTACAACTGGGCCAGGCCGAAGGTATCGGCGCGGTTGATGATGATGGTGTTGGCGTTGGGGATGTCCAGCCCACTCTCGATGATGGTGGTGCACACGAGCACATCGAAGGCGCCTTCGGCAAAGGCGAGCATGACCCGTTCGAGATCGCGTTCCGGCATCTGCCCGTGCGCGACCTCGAACGTGGCTTCCGGCGCCAGCTTGCGCAGGCGATTGGCCATCTGTTGGATGCCCTGCACGCGGTTGTGGACGAAAAACAGCTGGCCGTTGCGGTCGATCTCGCGCAAAATGGCGTTGCGCACCAGCGTCTCATCGAACGGCCCGACCATGGTGTGGATGGGCAGACGCTCGGCCGGGGGCGTGTCGATGGTGCTGAGATCGCGCACGCCGGTGAGGCTCATGTAAAGGGTGCGGGGGATGGGGGTGGCGGTGAGGGTGAGCACATCCACCTGGGCGCGCATCTGTTTGATCCGCTCTTTGTGGCGGACGCCAAAGCGTTGTTCTTCATCCACCACGAGCAGGCCGAGGTTTTTGAAGATGACATCCTGCGAGAGGAGGCGGTGGGTGCCGATGACGACATCCACCTGGCCTGCGGCCAGTTCCTGCAGGGTCTGGCGCTGCTGGGTGCGGCTGCGGAAGCGGGAGAGCATGCGCACTTCGACGGGGAAGGACTTGAGGCGCTGGCTGAAGGTGTGGAAGTGCTGCTGCGCAAGGACGGTGGTGGGGGCGAGCAGGGCCACCTGGCGGTTGTCCATGATGGCTTTGAAGGCTGCGCGCAGCGCCACCTCGGTCTTGCCATAGCCTACATCGCCGCAGATGAGGCGATCCATGGGGCGGGGGCGCTGCATGTCCTCTTTGACGGCCTCGATGGCGACGAGTTGATCCTCTGTTTCCACATAGGGGAAGGCGGATTCCAGCTCTCGCTGCCACTCGGTATCGACGGAGAAGGCGTGGCCGGAGAGCGTCTCTCGTTGGGCGTAGAGCTTGAGCAGGTCTTCGGCGATATCTTCGATGGCCTTGCGGGCCCGGGCCTTGACCATGCCCCAGTCGGCGGCGCCCAGGCGGTGGAGCGCGGGCGGGGCGTCGCCGGGGCCGACGTAGCGGGCGAGGCGGTCGGCCTGATGCACGGGGACATACAATTTATCGTTCTGGGCGTATGCGACATGGAGATAATCGCGCTGCACCTGATCGACCAGGATCTTGGTGAGGCCGACGAAGCGGCCGATGCCATGCTCCATGTGCACGACGAAATCGCCGGGCTGGATATCGGCGAAGAAAGATTCGGGGGCGGCGGCGCGGGTGGGGCGGCTGCGGCGGGTGCGGGGCCGGCCCCAGCCGAAGAGCTCGGCATCGGTGAGCAGGATCAGCTCGCCTTCGTCGGCGCTGAAGCGCCAGCCTTCGTCGAACTGGCCCTGCACGAGGCGGAGGGGGTGAGGTGTCAGGCGCCGGGTGTCAGGTGTCAGGTGCCAGGTGTCAGGTGTCAGGGGCCGGGTGTCAGGGGCGGGGCCGCCCCTTTCGGCGAGGAGATCGGCCAGCCGCGCGGCCTGGCGGGTGACGAGGACCACCTGGGCGGCGGCGGCCTGCATCTCCGCCACATCTTCCAGGACGCGGCGCACCTGCCCGCCCCAGCGGGGGCCGGGGTGAAAGCGGCGGCCCAGGGGGGATGCCACACTGGTGGTGTGGCCGTCGAGCTTGCCCTGGCCGAGGATGATGGGCTGCCGCGCCTCGATCAATGGGCGCAGGGTTTCCCAGTTGAGCTGGCCGCCAGCCATACCTGCGGGCAGATCGCCCCCTTTGATCAGGTCTCTCTGCACTTGCAGGGCCTGGCCTTCGAGATCCAGGGCGGCGGCAGCCACATCGGCGGCAGCGTCGATGAGCAGCCAGGCGGCGGGGGGCAGATAATCGAGCAGGGTGGCGGGGGCGGGGAAAAGATAGGGCAGGTAATACTCCATGCCGCGGAAGGGGATGGCGTTGGCGAGATGATCGATATCCCGCTCGAACTCCAACTGGGCGGGGGGGTGGCAGGCGGAGAGGTCGAGCTGGCGCAGGGCGTGTGCGGCGGCGGGGGCGGCGGTCAGCAGCGCCTCGCTGCCGGGGCCGATGACGACCCGCTGCTGTGCGGCGGCGGGCAGACTGCGCTGGGTGGCGGGATCGAAAGCGCGCAGGCTGTCCACCTCATTGCCCCAAAGCTCGATGCGCACGGGCAGAGGCTGGTTCGGCGGCCAGATATCGAGGATGCCCCCGCGGCGGCTGAAAACGCCGGGCTGTTCGACCAAGGTTTCCTGTTGGTAGCCCCCTTGCAGCCAGCGGCGGGCGAGATTGTGCAGATCGATGATATCGCCGCGGCGGAGGGTGTGCAGATGGCGGCGGAAGGCGGCGGGGGGGGCGGTGCGCTGCATGAGGGCGCGGGCGCTGGCCACCACCACGGGGGGGGCGGCGTCGTGGCCGGGCGCGCCCCAGCGCGCCAGCGCGGTCAATGCCGCCAGCCGCGCGTGTCGCGCCTCCCGGGACCAGGGCACGCGCTCGAAGGCCAGCGCGTCCGGGTCGGCGAAATGGTGCACGCGGTCGGCCTCGGCGCCCAACCAGGCGCGCAGTTGGGCGAGGAGGAGCCGCGCGGTCTCGGCGCGAGCGGTGATCAGCAGCAGGGGGCTGCCCTCGGCGGCGAGGGCCGCGGCGACGAAACTGCGGGCCGCGGCCAAAATGCCGAGGGGATGGCGGGGCCAATCGCCGGCGGCGGCCTGGGCGCAGAGATGGCGAAAGGTGCTGTGCTGGCGCAGGGCGGGCAGCAGGCCGCTGAGATCGAGATCGGGAGCAGGATCGGGGGTCATGCGGCTTCGCTATCGCTGTTGAACGCGTTCATGGTCGCGGCGCTGCCCTCATGCAGCCAGAGCAGGATCGCCTGCACCGCTCGCTCACGCACCGGCGCCATGATCTCTTCCTCGGCGGCGGAGAAATCGTGCAGCACGTAATCGGCGGCATCCATACGGCCTGGGGGGCGGCCAATGCCGACGCGCAGCCGGGGAAAGGCCTGGGTGCCGAGGCGGGCGATGATCGATTTCATGCCGTTGTGCCCGCCGGCGCCGCCAAAGGGGCGGAGGCGGAGGCGACCAAGGGGCAGATCGAGGTCATCGAAGATCACCAGCAGCTGGGCTGGGTCGACTTTGTAGAAGGCGGCGAGGGGCTGCACGGCCTCGCCGCTGCCATTCATGTACGTTTCCGGCTTCACCAGCAGGAGGCGGCGGCCGGCGATGTGGCCGGTGGCGATCAGGGCCTTGCTCTGGCGCTTGCCAAAGCTGAGGCCGTGGGCGTGGGCGAGCGCGTCGAGGATCTGGTAGCCGATGTTGTGGCGATGGCGGGCGTAGGGGGGGCCGTGGTTGCCCAGGCCAACGATCATGTGCATGGGGGCGTCAGGGGCCGGCGAAGAAGCGGTAAACGAGCCAGGTGAGGAGGTTCTTGACCGCGAAGAAGAGGCCGACGAAGAGAAAGGCCAGCAAAACCAGCCGGGCGCCATCGAGGAACGCGGCGGCTGCGCGCGGCCCCAGATCGGTGAGGGGAGCATTGCCCCCGTCATCTGTCGAGGATGCGGCGGGGCCCGGCGCGTCCGCGGCGACAAGGGGGGTGGGCGTGGCCGTGTTGGCCGCGGCGAGGGTGGGTGTGGGGATGATGGGGGTGAGCAGCACCGGCGTGGCGGTGGCGGGGGGCGGGGTGGGCGTGACCGTGGGCGTGGGGCTGATCTCTGGGGTGGGTGTGGCCAGGGGCGCGCTGTTGGCGACCAGCACCCGCTGCACGGTGTATTCGTCGTAGTTGCCATCCCGCTTGACGATGCGGATGCGCAGGGTGTAGGTGCCATCGGGCACGGTGCGCGTATCCCAGCGGCCCAGCACGTTGTTCTGCACCGGCGTCTCGCTGACACCGAGGTTGAACCAATTCTGTGTGCCAAAAGCGGCGGCGGCGAGCTCATATTTCCAGAACTCGGGGTGCATGGCGGAGCCCCGGATCTCGATCATGCCCCGCACCATCTCGGTTTCGGGGGGATAGCTGATCGGGCCGCCCTGAGCGTGGGTCAAACGGGGCAGGATCAGGGTCAGGGCAAGCAAACAGAGGGCGGGCAACAGCCGCCGCAGGGTGTGGGACATAAGGATCAAAGCGTGTGTCACAGGGGCAGGGGCAAAGGGGAGGGGAGGGCGCGATCTGGCAGTTTAGCACAGGCGGCAAAGGGGCCACAAAAGAAAAAACCCGCCCCAGGGTCGGGGCGGGTGGGTGGGCGGCTGTCTCTTCTGGCCCGGTTCAGGCGGAGGCGGGCGCGGGGGGCGCGCTGGGCGCGCCCTGTTCGCGGCTGGGGCTGGGTTTGGCCACCGGCGGGGCGGCGGGGCGGGCGAGCGGGGGCGGCGCGGGCAAGCGGCCCTGTGTGATCAGGGCCTCGAACTCCTCGCGGCTCAGCGTCTCCCGCTCCAACAGCGTCTCTGCCACCAGTTCCAGCTTGTGGCGATGCGCTTGCAGCGCCTGCCGGGCCTGGTTGTAGCCTTCATCCACGATCTTGCGCACTTCCAGGTCGATGATCTGGGCGGTTTCGTCGCTATAATCTCGCTGTTCGCTGATCTCGCGGCCGAGGAAGACCATCTCCTCCTTTTTGCCGAAGATCATCGGCCCCAGCTTCTCGCTCATGCCGTAGCGCGTCACCATGGAGCGGGCGATCTTGGTGACTTTGTCCAGATCAGAGGCAGCGCCGGAGGAGATATCGTCAAAGACGATCTCCTCGGCGATGCGCCCGCCCAGGGCCACGGCGATCATGGCCATGAAGTCCGCGCGGCCATAAAGGGATTGCTCCTCCTCGGCCACGCGCCAGGCGTAGCCCTCGGCCTGGCCGCGGGGGATGATGGAGATCTTCTGGACGCGGTTCTTGGCATCCAACACCTTGGAGACGATGGCGTGGCCGGCCTCGTGATAGGCCACCAATTGCTTTTTCTTCTCGCCGATGACGCGGCTGCGGCGTTCGGGGCCGCCATGCGCCACCCGTTCGATCGCCTCCTCGAAATCGTTCATGTCGATCTGTTGTTTGTTGCGGCGGGCGGCGAGGATGGCGGCCTCGTTCACCACATTTTCCAGGTCGGCGCCGACAAAGCCAGGGGTGGCGCGGGCCACCACATCCAGGTCGATATTGCCGGCCAGGGGTTTGCCGCGAGCGTGGATGGCGAGGATGGCGCGGCGTCCGCGCACATCGGGGCGGTCGAGCACCACGCGGCGGTCGAAGCGGCCGGGGCGCAGCAGCGCCGGGTCGAGGATGTCGGGGCGGTTGGTGGCGGCGATGATGATCACGCCGGTGTCGGTGTCGAAGCCGTCCATCTCCACCAGGATCTGATTCAGCGTCTGCTCCCGTTCGTCGTGGCTGCCGCCCAACCCCGCGCCGCGATGCCGGCCCACCGCGTCGATCTCGTCGATAAAGACGATGCAGGGGCTGTTGCGTTTGGCCTGCTCGAACAGATCGCGCACGCGGCTGGCGCCCACGCCCACGAACATCTCCACGAACTCGGAGCCGGAG
>JAANMV010004608.1_pt1 | contig 10676 bp, 8 predicted proteins | sample 7279661 | NCBI WGS metagenome assembly JAANMV01 (sample SAMN14094540, study PRJNA606508) | bioreactor metagenome | isolation source: A lab-scale SPAN reactor treating ammonium-rich wastewater day 121 | place: Ireland: Galway | collected 2017-05-16 | reverse complement strand
GCTTAGACCTCGAAATTGTCGATCAGCCGGGTGGTGCCCAGGCGCGCTGCGCCCAGCACCACCAGCGCGTCGCCCGCCTGGGGCGGCTGCAGGTCGCTGCGGCGGCGCACCGTCAGGTAGTCGGGTTGCCAGCCGCGTGCGGCCAGGGCCTCCCGGGCGCGTTGTTCCAGCGCGGCCACCTGACCGGGCAGGGCATGTGCGGCGGCCACGGCCTCGCGGGCCAGGGCGCGCAGCGCCAGCGAGAGCTGCACCGCTTCTTGGCGCTCGGTTTCGCTGAGGTAGCCGTTGCGCGAGCTCAATGCCAGGCCGTCGTCCGCACGCTGCGTGGGGCCCGCCACCAGCTCGATGGGCAGGGCGAACTGCTGCGCCATGCGCCGCAATACCATGAGCTGCTGGTAGTCCTTCTGGCCGAACACGGCCGTGCCCTGGGCCTTGCCCGCGAACACGGCGCTAAACAGTTTCATCACCACGGTGCACACGCCGGTGAAGAAGCCGGGGCGGAACTGCCCTTCCAGAATGTCGGCCAGCAGCGGGTCGGGCTGCACCTTGAAGGTTTGCGGCTCGGGGTACAGGTCGGACTCGCGCGGGGCGAACAGCACATCGCAGCCTGCGGCGCGCAGCTTGGCGGCGTCGGCTTCGAGCGTGCGCGGGTAGCTGTCGAAGTCTTCGTGCGGCAAAAACTGCAGCCGGTTGACGAAGATGCTGGCCACCAGCACATCGCCCAGCGGCTTGGCCTGGCGCACCAGGGCCAGGTGCCCGTCGTGCAGGTTGCCCATGGTGGGCACGAAGGCGGGCTGGTTGTGGGCGGCCAGGGCGGCGCGCAGATCGGGGAGGGTGTGGACGATATGCATGACAGAAATTCGGGGGTGGCCGGGCAGATTACCAAGCGTGCACGGCATTGTCGGGGAAACGCCCCTGTTTGACCGCCTGCACATACGCCTCCATGGCGCCGCGCACGCTGCCGGCATCCTGCATGAAGTTGTGCACGAACCGGGCCATCTTGCCCAGGTTCATGCCCAGCATGTCGTGCAGCACCAGCACCTGGCCGGCGGTGCCGTTGCCCGCGCCGATGCCGATGGTGTGGCAGTGCGGCAGCTCCAGGGTCAGTTCGGCCGAGAGCTGCGCGGGCACCATCTCCAGCACCAGCATGGAGGCACCGGCGTCCTGCAGCTCGTGCGCCTGGCGGCGCATGGTCAGCGCGGCCTCGTCGGTCTTGCCCTGCACGCGGTAGCCGCCCAGGGCGTGCACCGTCTGCGGCGTCAGGCCCAGGTGGGCGCAGACGGGAATGCCGCGCTCGACCAGGAAGCGCACGGTTTCGGTGGTCCAGCCACCGCCTTCGAGCTTGACCATGTGCGCGCCGGCCTGCATCAGGGCCGAGGCGCTGCGCAGCGCCTGCTCGCGCGATTCGTGGTAGCTGCCAAACGGCAGGTCGGCAATCAGCCAGGCCGTGCCCTGCACGCGGTGCAGGCCGCGCGCCACGCTTTCGGTGTGGTAGACCATGGTTTCCAGCGTCACGCCCACGGTGCTGGGCAGGCCCTGGCAGACCATGCCGAGCGAGTCGCCCACGAGCAGGCACTCCACCCCGGCCGCGTCGGCCACGGCGGCAAAGGTGGCGTCGTAGGCGGTCAGCATGGTGATTTTTTCGCCGGCCTCACGCATCTGCTGCAGGCGCGGCAGGCTCACGGGGCGGCGCTGGGGCAGCGGCGACGCGGGTGGCAGCGTGCCATAGGGGGTGCCTGCGCTGGCGGAGGAGGGCTTGGTGGTATCTGTCATGGGGCCATCTTCTCAAAGTCCATGGGAGCCGGCAGTCTAGTCGAAGCCGCTATGCTTGCGCCCATGACCTATTTTGCTGACCCCTCCGACGATTCGATGCATTCCCAGGTGCTGCTGGACGTGGCGCGCGCCCTGCAGGAAGACGTGGGCAGCGGTGACCTGACCGCTGGCCTGATCGATCCCGTGCGTCGCGCCCGCGCCCGCGTGCTCGCGCGCGAAAGCGCGGTGATCTGCGGCGCCCCCTGGGCCAACGCCGCGCTGCGCGCGCTCGACCCCGCTGCGCGCATCACCTGGCACGTGGCCGAGGGCCAGCGCTGCGCACCCGATCAGGTGGTGCTGGAGGTCGAAGCCAGTGCCCGCGCGCTGCTGAGCGCGGAGCGCACGGCGCTGAATTTTCTGCAACTGCTCAGCGCCGTGGCCACCAAGACCGCCACCTACGTCGAGGCTGTGCAGGGTACGCGCGCCCACATCGTGGACACGCGCAAGACCCTGCCCGGCCTGCGCCTGGCGCAGAAATACGCCGTGCGCGTGGGCGGCGGCACCAACCACCGCATCGGCCTGCACGACGCGGTGCTCATCAAGGAAAACCACATCGCTGCGGCAGGCGGGGTGACGGCGGTGCTGCGCGCTGCAGAGAAGGTGGCAGCGCAGGCGAAGTTCATCGAGATCGAGGTGGAAACGCTGGCGCAACTGAGCGAGGCACTGGACGCCGGCGCCACCATGGTCCTGCTCGACAACATGCCCGTGCCCATGCTGCGCGAGGCCGTACGCATCAATGCAGGCCGTGCGATTCTGGAAATCTCGGGCGGCGTGACTTTGGCGGGCCTGCGCGCCCTTGCAGAAACCGGCGTGGACCGCATCTCCATCGGAACGCTGACCAAGGATGTGAAAGCGACCGATTTTTCCATGCGCCTGCAGGAGTTAGAGTGACCAACCCCCTGTGGCGCTGCGCGCCTTCCCCCTTCTCTCGCGCGCAGCGCGGGAAGGGGGACGCCACCAGCGCGGCGGGGCGGCCCTTGCGCGGTGGCCACTGGCCTGGGCCGTGCCCGTTGTACGCGCCGAGACTGGCGCAACGCACCTTGAATGACTGATATGAACACTGTGATTACCCTCAAGGAAGTCGATTACGAGCAGCCCGAAGGCGGCGGGGTGTGCGCGACCAAGCACGCCTGGGCGCGCGTGCCCCCCGAGCTGTCGCGGGACGAGCGCACGGCGTTGAAAGACAAGATCCGCCGCCTGCTCAAGGAAAAGAACGCGGTGATGGTGTCGCACTACTACGTGCACCCCGACCTGCAGGACCTGGCCGAGGAAACCGGTGGCATCGTCAGTGATTCGCTGGAAATGGCGCGCTTTGGCCGCGACCATGCGGCGCAGACGCTGGTCGTCTCGGGCGTGCGCTTCATGGGCGAAACGGCGAAGATTCTGTCGCCGGAAAAAACCATCCTCATGCCCGACCTTGACGCCACCTGTTCGCTCGATCTGGGCTGTCCCATCGAGGAGTTTTCGGCGTTCTGCGACCAGCACCCCGACCGCACCGTGGTGGTCTACGCCAACACCAGCGCCGCCGTCAAAGCCCGCGCCGACTGGCTGGTCACGTCGAGCTGCGCGCTCGATATCGTGCGCGCGCTCAAGGACCAGGGCCACAAGATCTTGTGGGCGCCCGACCGCCACCTGGGCGACTACATCCGCCGCGAAACCGGTGCCGACATGGTGTTCTGGAACGGTGCCTGCATCGTGCACGACGAATTCAAGGCCTTTGAGCTGGAATCGTTGAAGAAGGACCATCCGAACGCCAAGGTGCTGGTGCACCCCGAAAGCCCGGCCGACGTGATTGCCCTGGCCGACGCTGTGGGCTCGACGTCCGCCATCCTCAAGGCCGCGCAGACGATGGACGCCAAGGAGTTCATCGTCGCCACCGACAACGGCATGATGCACAAGCTGCGCACGCTCAACCCCGGCAAGGTCTTCATTGAAGCCCCCACGGCAGGCAACAGCGCCACCTGCAAAAGCTGCGCCCACTGCCCCTGGATGGCGATGAACGGCCTGGCCGGTGTGGCGCAGGTGCTGGAGACGGGCAGCAACGCCATCGACGTGGACGCGCAGATCATCCCGCGCGCGCGCCTGCCGATTGACCGCATGCTCGCCTTCACCGCTGCACTGAAAAACGGCCAGTCCACCGCTGGACTGGTGCCGAACATCGGCGCCGCCTGAAACCACAGGTTTCAGCATAGATTTGCTTTGTTTTTGATAGCTAACGGCGCTTATTCATCAAGCGCTGGAGGCCAATTTGGCATATAAATCACTGATTGATTTCACCGATCCGCAGGACGCTGCGGGGCCGCGTCTGCGCGGGGCCTTCGGGGCGCCGCGCCAGGTGCTGGTGGCCCAGGCGCCGGGCGAGGTGCGCGCCGTGCTGGAGGCCGTGCAGGCGGCTGCGGAGCAGGGTGCCTGGTGCGTGGGCGGGCTGCGTTACGAAGCCGCCTCGGCCTTTGATACTGCCTTGCAGACGTACCCGGCGGACGGGCCGCTGGCCTGGTTCGCCGTGCACGACGCGCCCCGGCCCTGGCCCGTGTCGCCCCCGCCCGCTGATGCCCCTGCGCTGCAGTGGCATACGCTCCCCGAGCGAGCTGCCTTTGATGCGGCCCTGGCGACGATCCACCAGGACATTGCCAGCGGCGCGTACTACCAGGTCAACTACACCGCACCGCTGCAAGCCACGCAGCAGGGCGGCGGCCCGCAGGCGGTGCCGGCGCTGTTCGGCGCGCTGCAGCGCGCCCAGCCGGGCGGCTATGCGGCCTGCATCGACATGGGCGGCGAGCAGGTGCTGTCGGTCTCGCCCGAGCTGTTCTTCGATTGGCGCGCCGCACCCGATGGCAGTGGCGACATCCTCACCCGGCCCATGAAAGGAACGGCGCCGCGCGGTACCACGGCTGCGCAGGACGCCGCGCAGGCCGAGGGGCTGCGCCAGTCGCCCAAAGAGCGCGCCGAGAACGTGATGATCGTCGACCTGCTGCGCAACGACCTCTCGCGCATTGCCGCGCCGCACAGCGTGCAGGTGCCCCGGTTGTTCCACACCGAGCCGCTGCCCGCCGTGTGGCAGATGACGTCGGACGTGCAGGCGCGCACCCGGCCAGGCACCCGGCTCGTCGATGTGTTTGCCGCGCTGTTCCCTTGCGGCTCGGTCACCGGCGCGCCCAAGGCGCGCGCCATGCAGGCCATTTGCGCGCTCGAGGGCGGCCCGCGGGGCTTTTATTGCGGCGCGGTGGGCGTGGTCCGGCCCGATGGCGCGGGCGGCATCCACGCCACCTTCAACGTACCCATCCGCACCGTGGTGCTGCGCGGGGCACAGGCTTCGTGCGGCATCGGCAGCGGCATCACCGCAGATGCCACGGCCGACGCCGAGTGGAATGAGTGGCGCCACAAGCGCGCCTTTGTGGAGCGAGCCAGCACGCCGTTCGACCTTCTGGAAACCCTGCGGCTCCAAAGCGGCCAGTTCCGCTATCTGGATGAGCACCTTGCGCGCATGCAGCAGGCGGCGGCGCATTTCAACCACCCCTGGGCCGGTGATGCTGTTCACCAGTGCCTGCAGGCCCTTGCCGCCCGGCATCCGCAGGGCGCCTGGCGTGTGCGCCTGCTGCTCGATCCGGCTGGTGTGCCGCGTGCGGAAGCCTTTGCACTGCAGCCCACGCCCGAGCCCGTGCGGCTGCGGCTGGCCGACCGACCGCTGCGGGAGGCGCACGGCGAATTCGTGCGCCACAAAACCACGCGCCGTGCGCACTATGCGGCCTTCGCGCCGACCGGGCCGGGGGTGTTCGATACCGTGCTGTGGAATGAGGAGGGCGAGATCACCGAAGGCAGCTTTGGCAACATCGCCATGCTGCTGGACGGCTGCTGGGTCACGCCGCCGCTGGCCTGCGGCCTGCTGCCCGGTGTGGGCCGCGCCGTGGCGCTGCGCGAGGGGCGCGTGCAGGAAGCCGTGGTGCGGCTGTGCGATGTGCCGCGCGTACAAGGCTGGGCCTTCATCAACAGCCTGCGTGGCTGGCTGGCGGCTGAAATCGCCTGAACCCTCCGCCGGCGTGCGCAAGCATGGCAAGATTCAACCGAGATTGTTCATTAGGGTTTGGAGGGCAGGCGGATGCAGTGGCGCGCTGGTTTTGGCCTGACTGAGGCGTCCATAGCTTGGGCTATGGACAACGAAAAAGGACGAAAGCGGCCGCCAATGCCCCGCCTGCACCCAAACAGCACCGCAGGTGCGCCTAATGGACAATCTCGGTTCAAGGGTACAGTTTGAATCACTAGAGGGAGGACGCATGGCCCAGGATGACATCAGCTTCACGGACTTGATTGCCTCGTCCATCCACGACATGAAGAACTCGCTGAACGTGCAGATCAGCGAACTGGAAAAGATATCGGACCAGTGCAAGAAGGTCGGCGACCTGCAGGCCTATGAAGACCTGGGCGGTGTCATCTACCAGGCCAACCGGATGAACTCCAACCTGATCCAGTTGCTCAGCCTGTACAAGCTGGACAAGGCGATCTATCCCGTGGACATCGCCGAGTGTTCCATCGCCGAACTGATCGGCGACGTGCTGCTGCAGAACCGGTCGGTCATGGATTTCAAGAAGATCGAGCTGTCCATGGACTGCAGTGACGACTGCGTCTGGTACGTGGACCGCGATCTGGTCGCCGGCGTGCTGCTCAACGCCCTGAACAACGCCTACCAGTACACGCAGGACAAGATCCGGGTGACGGCGCGGATCCGGGAGGGCTGGCTGGAGCTGCGCATCGAGGACAACGGAAAGGGTTATCCGCCGTTCATGCTGCGCGACGAGGCCGCGGCCGCCGCCAAGGGCGTGAGCTTCCTGACCGGAAGCACCGGTCTGGGCTTCTATTTCTCCTCGCAGGTGGCCCGCATGCACAAGAATGGCGATCGCCAGGGCATGCTGATCATTGAAAATGGTGGCGCCTATGGGGGTGGCTGCTTTGTGGTCCGGCTTCCCTGATCGCGTGAGGTGTTCTGCACATGTCCGTATCTCTAACCAAAGCACGCACCCTCGTCGTCGATGACTTCCAGGGCATGCGCACCATCCTGCGCGACATTGTCCGGGCCATGGGGGTCACGCACGTGGACACCGCAGCCAATGGCCGGGAAGCACTGAGCCTGCTGCGCGGCAGCCGCTACGACGTGGTGATCTGCGACTTCAACCTCGGGCCCGGCCTCAATGGCCAGCAGGTGCTGGACGAGGCCCGCCTGCACGACTACATCGGCGTCTCCACCATCTGGGTCATGGTCACGGCCGAAAAGACCGCCGAAATGGTGATGGGTGCGGCCGAGGTCAAACCCGACGAATACCTGCTCAAGCCCATCAACCAGAGCATCCTGGAAAGCCGGCTGGAGCGCCTGATCGTCAAGAAACAGGCCCTGCGCGGCATCGAGGAGGCCATCAAGGCCAAGGATTACGCGGCGGCGATCGACCGCTGTGATCAACTCCTTCACGCCGAGGCCGCCAAGCACCCGGAGATTCTGCGCATCAAGAGCGATCTGCAGCTCAAGGTGGGCGACTACGACGGTGCCAAGGCGCTGTTCGAATCCATCCTGGCGGCGCGCAGCGTGCCCTGGGCGCGCACGGGCCTGGGCAAGGTCTACTTCCACAAGGGAGAATACGACAATGCCCGCAACACCTTCCAGCAGGTGCTGGACGAGAACCGGATGTTCATCGAGGCGTCCGACTGGCTCGCCAAGACCTTCGAAGCCCTGGGCGAGCGGGGGCGAGCCCAGCAGGTGTTGCTTGATGCGGTGAAGCTCTCGCCCAATTCGGCCAGCCGCCAGAAGGTGCTGGGCGAGACGGCGCACAAGAATGGCGATCTGGGCGTGGCGCAGGCCGCCTTCGAGCGCACCATCAAGATCAGCGAGTTCTCCTCGAACAAGAACCCTACGGCCTACGTCGCACTGGCCAAGGTGCTGTCGGAGAGCGATGCCCCCGACGAAGCCCTGAAGGTGCTGACACGCACCAAGGGGGTCTTCAAGGACAGCACCGACGTGGCGATCCAGGCGGCCGCAGTCGAAAGTGCGGTGTACCGCAAGACCGGGCAGCAAGACCTGTCCGACGCCGCCATGGCCCAGGCCGAGCAGTTGCTGGCCAGCCAGCCCGGCAAGCTCAGCCAGGACACCGCCATCGAGGTTGCCCAGGCGATGCTGGCGCTGGGGCGCAAGGACCAGGCGTTTGGCCTGATGCGTGATCTGGTGAAAAACCACCACGAAGACACCCAGCTGTCGAACAAGGTGGAGGAACTCTTTGAACAGGCGCAGATGGGCGCCGAGGGGCGCTCGCTCATTGCCGAGTCCCGCGAGGAGGTCATCCAGATCAACAACCAGGGCGTGATGCTGGCCAAGCAGGGCCAGTTTGCCGAGGGTGCGCGGCTGCTGCGCACGGCCCTGCAGAACCTCCCGGGCAGCGAGGTGGTGATGATGAACCTGTGCGGCCTGCTGATCGGTCAGATGCGGGCAGAGGGCAAGAGCGATGCCCTGATGACCGAGGTGATGGAGTTGCTCGAGCGCGTGCGTGAGCTCAATCCCATGAACGACAAGGCCCGTCAGTACATGAGCGCTCTGCACCCCTCAGGGGGGCGCGGCCCCGGGTGATGGCGATCCCCTCGGGGGGGGGTGGCGTGACTCAGGTGGATTGCGCGTCACCGTCGCCGGGGCCGTAGGCGACGTTGTGGGTGGCCAGGTAATCCCGGATCAGGCGCCGTACCACCTGGGAGGGAGTGATGTCCTGCTGGGCGCAGAGCTGCTCGAAAGCCCTCTTCTTGGCCGGGTCGATCAGCAGGGTCAGGCGTGCGGTTTTCAGTTCCATAAGTGTCTACATGTGAACCACATGTGCGTTGCAGTGGTATCAAAAGCACATGCTGTGTGCATTGAGGCGCCAAAAATGGGACAATCATACCCAGCTTGGCACCGGATCTGCCGCGCCTCTCAGGACTTGCCTTCATGGCTTGTCAAACCCGCAGGCGCAACGCCCACCCCACACGATGAAACCACCTTCCGGTTCGGTGCTTCTGACGCGCCCACGTCTGCTCGGTCTGCTGGGCGGCGTGGCGCTTGTGCTGTTGGTCTGTGCCATTTACTGGGCCCATCTGCTGGGGGACCAGTCGACCCGGCTGCGCACCACCGAGAACCAGACCCGCCTGCGCGCCGTGCAGATGTCGGCGACGCTGGCGTCCCAGGTCGGCACGCTGGTGGCCGGGCTGGAGTATCTGGCGCACAGCCTGGCCACCACCTACGAAGTGGATCCCGAGCGTGCCTTTCCGTTGGCCGTGCGCACGGCCCTGCAGACATTTCCGGGTGGCAGCATCGTGCAGGTGGCCGTGGCGGATGCGTCGGGCCGCCTGACCTATTCCAGCCTGTCTGATCCTCGGCGCCCGGAAGTGCGCACGGTTTTCATTGCAGACCGGGCCCATTTCCAGGCGCATGCGCAAGGCGGCCCCGCGCGGCTGTTCATCAGCGCGCCGGTGCTGGGCCGGGTGTCGGGGCAATGGAGCATCCAGTTTTCGTACCCCGTGCAGCAACAGGGCCGCTTTGCCGGCGTGGTGGTGCTGTCCATCGCGCCCGACTACATCGCGGACGGGTTCCGTGCGCTCTTCGGCGCGGGCAGTGATGTGGCCCTGCTGGTGCGTGGCGACGGCAGCTATCTGGCGCGCTCGCATTTGCTGGGCAAGGTGCTGGGCCGGTCGGTGCCACCGGAGCGCGCGTTCCTGGCCGACCCGCAAACCTCTCAGGGCGAATACCGGGTGATCGACCCCGTCGATGGCGTGGAGCGCCATTACGCCTGGACACGGCTGGCGGACTATCCCCTGGTGGTCAGCGTGGGGCTGGACCGCGCACATGCCCTGGAGGCCACGCGCAGCTCCATCCAGGACAGCCGGTGGCGCAACGGTCTGGGCAGCGCCCTCATCGTGCTGGCGCTGTGCTGGATTGCCTGGCTCTTTTTCCGCGTGCAGCAGGACCGTGCCCTGCTGCACGAAAACCGCCAGCGCTACATGCTGGCGCTGGAAGGCGGCTCTCTGGGGGTATGGGACTGGAGCCTGTCCAGCCAGCAGTTGGGCATTGACCAGCGTCTGGCCGAAATTCTCGGCCTGGACCCGGACGATGTGGCACCCCGCATCGAAGGCGTGCAACGCCTGGTGCACCCGGACGACTGGCCCGGCATGCAGGAGACCCGTGAGCAGCTCCGCGATGGCCGGATCGACAGCTTCGAGCGCGAACTGCGCATGCGCCACCACGACGGCCACTGGTGCTGGTTGAACGTGCGTGGCAAGGTCAGTCTGCGCGGCGCCAACGGGCGTGCCACGCGCATTTTTGGAACGTTCGCCGACGTGACGGCGCGGCGCCAGAGCGAGGCCGCCCAGGCCGAGCTGCAGGCGCGCCTGGGCAAGCTGGTGGCGCAGGTGCCGGGCACCGTGTACCAGTACCGCCTGCATGCCGACGGCCACAGCAGCTTCCCCTACGCCAGCCCGGGGATCGGCAATATCTACGATGTATCGCCCGAGGTCGCCATGCAGGACGCCGCACCGGTGTTCGAGCGCATCCACCCCGAGGACCTGCCGCGCGTTCGCGACAGCATTGCCGCGTCGGCGCGCGAGCTCACGCGCTGGGTCTGCGAATACCGTTTCGTGCGCGCCAGCGGCGAGGTCCGCTGGCTGGCGGGCCACGCCAACCCCGAGCGCGAAGACGACGGCAGCACGCTGTGGCACGGCTATATCCACGACATCACAGAGCAGCATGCCGCCCATGAGGCCCTGCGCCGTAGCGAGGAGCGCCTGCGCCTGACGGCGGCTGCGGTGCGCGACGGACTGTGGGAGTGGGATACCGCCAGCGGCACCATGGAACTCGACGCACGGTG
>JAANMV010004605.1_pt1 | contig 10684 bp, 11 predicted proteins | sample 7279661 | NCBI WGS metagenome assembly JAANMV01 (sample SAMN14094540, study PRJNA606508) | bioreactor metagenome | isolation source: A lab-scale SPAN reactor treating ammonium-rich wastewater day 121 | place: Ireland: Galway | collected 2017-05-16 | reverse complement strand
TGGCGACAGCGTCAAGATCAACGACGCCACCGTCCTGATCACCGACATCGAGACCACCAACGGCGTCATCCACGTCATCGACAGCGTCATCCTGCCGCCCAGCGGCATGTAACCTCTGCGCCTGCACGGTTTGAAATCCCAGCGGGCCGGCTTGCCACCGGCCCGCTGGCCGCGTGTGTAGCAGCGGCTACAAGCGAAAAGATCGCCCGGCAGTGATCAGGTTAGATAAAAAAATCCGACAATTTATCTAAAATATCTTGACAAACTCTAGACAACCTGCTATACTCCTAAGTACACCGCACGGCTGCACGCAACACGGCCATGGTGTCCTCCTGCTAGAACCCGCCACCGCCAATCGGTGCCCCCCCCACCCGGTGGTGGGTTCTTTCTCCCTCACCTCCCCCTCCCCCCTCTCCCCATGCCCGCGTCCCCTTCTGCTCGCCCCCGCCGCCTGCTGCGCAGGTTCCTGATCCTGCTGCTGGCCCTGCTGCTGATCGCCGCCGCCGCTTTCCTGGTCTGGGCCAGCACCCCGTTGGGGCCAGAGCCGACGGCCGGGCCAGCCCTACAGTCCGACGCCGAAGTCCGGGTGGACAGAGGCGACTGGCTGGTTTTCTGGCCGGCGCAAAGCGACCCTGTGGCCGGCTTCATCTTCTACCCCGGCGGACGAGTCGATTACCGCAGCTATGCCCCCCCGGCCCGCGCCATCGCCGCCGCCGGCTTTCTGGTGGTGATCCCGCGCATGCCGCTGAACCTGGCCTTCACCCAGGCCGCCGCGGCCGATGCCATCATCGCCGCCTATCCCCGCATCCAGACCTGGGCCATCGGCGGCCATTCCCTGGGCGGGGCCATGGCCGCCCGCTACGCCTACCAACAGCCGGATCAGGTGAAGGGTCTGGCCCTGTGGGCCGCCTACCCCGCCACCACTGACGATCTGACCACTTCCGGCCTGGCGGTGGTCTCGATCTACGCGGATCAGGATGGCCTGGCCACGCCGGACAAGATCGCAAACTCGCAGGCGCTGCTGCCCGCGGCGGCCCAGTTTGTGCGCATCGCCGGCGGCAACCACGCCCAATTCGGCGCCTATGGCCCGCAGCCCGGCGATGGCCTCCCCGCCATCAGCGCCGCCGAGCAGCACGCGCAGATCGTGGCTGCCACCCTACAACTCCTCCGCCAACTCTCACCGGAGCCTGCCTCATGACCTCCCTCCCCCTTGCCCCTGCCTTCAGCCTCGACACCTTCAGCGGCGAGCCGCTGCACCTGGCCGACTTCCAGGGCCAAAAGCACGTCATCCTCGTCTTCAACCGCAGCTTCATGTGACCCTTCTGCCGCCGGCACATGGCGCAGTTGCGCCAAGACTACGCAGAATTCACCCGCCGGGACGCCGCAATCGTTGTGGTCGGCCCTGAAGACGCCCCCGCCTTCGCCGACTATTGGCAGAAAAACGATCTGCCCTTCATCGGCCTGCCCGATCCCACCCATGAAGTCGCCGATCTCTACGGCCAGCAGGTGAAGCTGTTGCAGATGGGACGAATGCCGGCCCTGATCCTGATCGACAAGCAGGGCCGCATCCGCCACCGGCACTACGGCGAGTCGATGCGCGACATCATGGACAACAGCGCACTGTTCGCCCTGCTCGATGAACTGAACCAATAACCCCCCGCCCCCCGCCCCCTGCCCACTGAACACTGAACACTGACCCCTTCAAAAAGGCCAACCGTTGTCACACGGTTGGCCTTTTTTGTGCGTAGAAGTGCGATTCGCACTGCCTGCGGGCGCCAGGGACGCCGCGCCGCGCCGGGCCGCTATCTTTTGCCAAAAATGGCTTGCCCGGCCCTATTGACATCCCCGCGGCGTCGTGCTATAGTTCGAATAGTTAACCGGTTACCTATTTCTTTTGGAGCCCGACAACTTGGCTGTGACCATCTACGACGTCGCAAAAAAAGCAGGCGTTTCGACGGCAACCGTATCCAAAGTACTCTCGAACACCCCGTACGTGAGCGAGAAGACGCGGGCGCATGTTTTGAACGTGGTGGAAGAACTGGGATTCGTGCCCAATGTGGCGGCGCGGGGCCTGAACAAAGCCCGCACCTACATCATTGGCCTCGCCTTCCCCTATGCCAGCGATTACCTGTTCAGCGATCCGCACTTGCTCACATTTATGCGCGGGGTGGAGCAAGTGGCGGCGGCGCAAGAGTACAACATCCTGTTGATGCCGGCGCGGGCCGGCGAGGAGGGGGGCAGCGGCCTGCTGCGCCTGCTGCGCACGCAATATGTGGACGGGGCCATCATCGTCGGCATGCACCAGATGGAGGCCGTCGCCGACCGGCTGCGCTACCGCACCCTTCCCACAGTGGCCCTGGGCTATCATTCGCTGCGCGGCGGCGAGAATACGGTGCACGCCGACGACCGCAACGGGGCGCAGATGGCGGTCGAGCACCTGATCCAGACCGGGCATGAACGCATCGCCGTGATCAGCGTGAATCGGAATCTGACGGCGCTGGAAGAGCGCATGGCCGGCTACCGGCAGGCGCTGGCGACGCGTCAACTGCCCTCCCGGCCCGAATGGATCACCTGGGGCGATTTCACCGAGATCAGCGGCAGGGAGCAGGCTGGCCGCTTGCTGGGGCTGAGCGAGCCGCCCACCGCCATTTTTGCTTTCAACGATCGCATGGCCATCGGCGCCATCCAACAGCTGCAAAAGATGGGCGTGCGTGTGCCTGAAGATATCTCCGTGATTGGGTTCGATGACATCCCCGCCGCGGCCATGTTCGAGCCGGCCCTGAGCACGGTGCGACAGCCGGCCCTGGCCATGGGTCAGGCGGCAGCCGAGATGCTGTTCGCGCTGATCGGCGGACAAGCCCAATCTTTCCCGGCGCGGGTCTTGCCCGCATCGCTGATCCTGCGTCACTCATCCACCTGACCCTCATCCATTTTCACGGGAGGAGCACCTGATTCAACACACCAAACCACTTGCCTTTCTGAAATAGCCACCCAACCCTTTCTTCATTTCTTTTCCTCACACTCAGACAGGAAACTAACCTATGAAAAACGTACGTTTCTATCTTATTTTTGTCGTCTTCGCGGCGCTGATCCTGACCGGCTGCACGTCGCCCGCGCCGACCTCAGCCCCGATCGCCACTGAAGCTCCCGCCGCCACCGCCGCGCCTGCTGCCACCCCGGAGTCGGCGCCCGCGGCAGAAGGCGTCACCCTGCGCTGGCGCACGCGGCCAGACAACCAGGAAGAGGCCAACGTCTACCAATCGATCAGCGACAACCTCAACCTGGACGGCGTCACCCTCGTCTATGAGCCGGGCGGCTCCGAGACCGCCAGCTATCAGGACGTGCTCAAGACCGAACTCGCTTCCGGCACCGCGCCCGATGTCTTCTGGATCCCCGGCACCGATGTCGCCGACTTTGCCACCCGCGGCCTGCTCTACGACCTGCGCAGCCTGGCCGACGCCACCGCTGGCTATGCCGACAGCGATTTCTACCCCGGCCCCATGTTCCACCTCACCTTCGACCCCGCCACCAGCAGCGCGGGGCCGGCGCTCTGGGGCCTGCCGCGTGATGTCTCCACCTTCGCCCTCTATCTCAACCTCGACCTCATCGCCGAGGCCGGCGCCGACGACCCCCGCGAACTCGAAGCCAACGGCGAATGGACCTGGGAAAAGTTCCTCGAAGTCGCCGCAGCCGTCAACGCCCTCGGCTCTGATGTGCGCGGCTATGGCGGCTCTGCCTGGTGGGGCCCCTACGGCGTCTGGATGAATGCCGCCGGCGGCAACTTCTTCAATGCCGACCGCACCGCCTGCGGCCTCGACACCCCCGAAGCCCTCGCCGGTCTCACCTTCGCCCAAAACCTCTACACCTCTGGCGTGGCCGTGCCCTACGGCGAAGACCCCGAACCCCCCTTCCGCGCCGGCAATGTCGCCATGTTCCAGAATGGCCGCTGGGCCACCCCCGGCATCCGCACCGTCGAATTCGATTGGGATGTCGTCGGCCTGCCCACCGGCCCCGCCGGCAACCCTGGCAACTGGCTCTTCTGGGGCGCCTACGTCGTCAACGCCAACACCGCCCACCCCGAACAGGCCTGGCAACTCGTGCAGGCCCTGACCACTGCCCAGACCCAGGGCCAGGTCGCCGCCCTCGGCGCCAACATCCCCTCGCGCGTCTCTCAGGAAGCCCTCAACGCCTTCCTCACCTTCACACCCCCGGCCAACAACCAGGCCTTCCTCGACGGCCTCGCCAACAGCCCCACCGCCGAAGGCCCCCTCTGGGCCGGCTCCTGGCCTGAATTCGTCTCCGTCATGGACGCCGCCGTCTCCTCCCTCCTCTCCGGCCAATCCTCCATCGACGACTTCGCCAACACCGTCTGCGATGAGGCCAACAAAGCCTTCTAAACACTGAACCCACCGGGGCAGGGAGAAGGCTTCTCCCTGCCCCGGCCCTCCTGGTTGCCATCCCCCCTTTTCCTATCCGAGGCAGGCCCATGACCCCACGGGACACTTTTCGGTTCTCGCTGCAACTTTTACTGCTGTGGCATGGCATCCTGGCAGCGGCTGCCGCCATCGGGGCCTATCTTGCCGCCACGCAAGCGTTCGACTTGCCCAACTGGGCCCATACGCTGCTGGCGATCTTGCTGGGACTGAGCATGGCAGCCAGCGCCGGCGCGGCCTGGTGGCTGTGGCGCCGCGACCGCCGCGGGCGCAATCTCTCCCTGATCCTGAACTATCTGCTTTTTGTGGCCCTTTTGCTGCTCTGGTTCCAGAGCTTCAACTTCTATCTGGGCATCAACTCCCTGGCCAACACCTTTGGCCGCGGCGTTCCCTTTCTGCTGCTGTTGCTGATCGGCTATGTGGTGGGCGCGCAGGCCGATCGTTTTGAACAGAAACCGGCCCGCGCCCGTTTTTTCACCCGCGCCGGCAAATACATCGCACTCATCGGCGCGCTCTTTTTTCTCTATGCCGTCGGCATTCTTGCCGGCCTGCAAAGCTTTCTGGCGCGTTTCAGTTCGCTGCAAGCGCTGGCCCTGACGCTGCTGCTGGCGTTGCTGGCCCTGATGTTGTGGCTGGCCTGGCGGCCGGGCGTCGCCCAAGCCCTGAGCGCCAGAAATAGCGATGAAGAAATGCTCTACGGCCTGCTCTTCCTCTCGCCCAATCTCTTGGGATTTCTGCTCTTCTTTGCCGGCCCCCTCCTGCTCTCCCTCTACACCAGCTTCACCGATTGGGACGCGTTTGGCACGCGCAACTGGATTGGGCTGGCGAACTATGGCGAGATTTTCGGGCTGACCTTTGCGAATTTGCAGTCGCCGACGCAACTCGCCCGCGAGGTCATCGACATCACCCGCTTCGATGAACTGGCGCGGCTGAATCTGTTCGGAAAACATATCCTGGTGGGGGCCGAGGACAAACTGTTTTGGACGGCGCTGCGCAACACCCTCCTCTTTGTGCTGCTGGCCGTCCCCCTCAGCGTCGTTCCCGCCCTGCTCCTGGCCAACACACTCAATGCCAAGATCCGGGGCATGTCGCTGTTCCGGGCGATCTATTTTGTGCCCACGATTGCGGCCGTGGTGGGCGTGGCCCTGATCTGGCGCTGGCTCTACAATTCCACCGTCGGCTGGATCAACTACATCATCGCCGCCATCATCGGCTGGATCAACGGCTTGGCCGGGGCCGAGCTTCTCAGCGATCCTGCCATTGGCTGGCTTTCCGACACGCGCGTGGCCCTGCTGGCGGTGGTGATCATCGCCTCGTGGCAATGGCTGGGGTTCAACACCGTGCTCTTCCTGGCCGGCCTGCAGGGCATCCCCAAATCGCTGTACGAAGCCGCCACCGTCGATGGCGCCGGATCGCTGGCCAAATTCCTGCGCGTGACGGTGCCGCTGCTGGCCCCCACCACCTTCTTCGTCCTCACCACCACCACCATCCAGGCCATGCAGTTATTCGATCAGGTCTTCGTGCTGACGACGCCGCCGGGCGGGCCTGGCACCTCCACCACCACCATCGTCCTCTATCTCTACCAAAGCGGCTTCCGGGAATTTCGCCAGGGCTACGCCTCCGCCATTGCCTGGGTGCTCTTCCTGCTCATTTTTGGTCTCACTCTGGTGCAATTCCAGCGCCAGCGCGCCGGCGCCGACGCCTAAAACAGGAGAGGGTCTGACATGAAAAATTCGCTGCGCTGGACCAACTTCCTCAAAAACCTCTCGATCTATCTGATCCTAAGCCTGTTTGCCCTGATCATGATCTTCCCCTTCCTGGTCATGTTCACCACTTCGCTCAAATCCGCCAGCGACACCTTCCGGTTTCCCCCGCGCCTGCTGCCGCGCGAAGCGCTGAGCATGGAGGTCGCCGGCTTCGCCGAACCGCTGCCCCTCTATTATGTCGATGTCGATGGCGCCGAAAGAGAATACGTTCTGATCGAAAAAAATGTGCGCGTGGGCGTCTATGCCCCCGCCGACGATCTGGCAGCAGAACAGGTGCGCGAGCTTGCCCTGGTGAAGCCCACCGGCGGGGAAAGCAATCCGCAATCGCTGCTGATCGCGGGCAAGCAGGAACCGCTGTATGATATCGAAGTTGCTGGCCAGATCACGCCGATGATCCAGGTGCGGCGCACCGCCCTGGGCCGCTTTGCCGACCCCGAAAACCTCGACCGCACCGTCCTGCAAAACCTGCGGCTCAGCCAGCCGGTCGATCGCCTGACCGCGCACCCCGAGAACTATCAGGATGTCATTTCCCTGCACAGCATGGATCGCAGCCTGACCAACACCGCCCTGGTCACGATCATCGTCGTCCTGGGCCAGCTCAGCACCTCGATTTTGGGCGGCTACGCCTTCGCCCGCCTGCGCTTCCCGGGCCGCAACCAACTTTTCCTGATCTACCTGGGCACGATTATGATTCCCTTCGTGGTACTGATCACGCCTCTCTACCAGCTCATGGTGCAGATCGGCTGGGTGGATACCCTGGCCGCCCTCACCCTGCCCTGGATTTTCACCGCCTACGGCACCTTTCTCATGCGCCAGTTCTTCATCTCCATCCCTCTGGAGATCGAAGAAGCCGCGGTGCTGGATGGCGCCAATCGCTTCCAGATCCTGCGGCGCATCTTCCTGCCGGCCAGCACGCCGGCCCTGGCCACACTGGCCACCTTCACCTTCCTCTATGCCTGGAACAGCTTTTTCTGGCCTCTGGTCGTGATCAACACCGGCAACGCCGAAAGCCGGGTGCTGACCCTGGCCCTGAGTGTGCTGGGCGGACGCGCCGCCGACAGTCCCAACCTGGTTCTGGCCGGCGCGTCCATCGCCATTCTTCCTCCCCTCTTCATCTACATCCTCGGCCAACGCTTCTTTGTCGAAAGCTCGACCAGCAGCGGCGTGAAAGGCTGATCATTCATGACCTTCTTTTTTGGCTGTGATTACTATCCCGAACAATGGGCGCAATGGCTGGATGAGGGCGAAGCCCGCTGGGAAACCGATGCCGGCATGATGGCCGCGGCCGGGTTCAACACCGTGCGGCTGGCCGAGTTCGCCTGGGGGCTGCTGGAACCGGAGCCGGAGCAATTTGATTTTGCCTGGCTGGATCGGGCCATCGCCGTGCTCCACCGCCACGGGCTTAGCATCGTCCTGGGCACGCCCACGGCTGCGCCTCCGCCCTGGCTGCTGCACGCCCACCCCGATCTCACCCAGGTGGATGAAAATGGGCGGCGGCAGGGGCCAGGCACACGCCGCGAGGCCTGCGCCAATCACCCGGCCTATCAGGCGCGCAGCCGCCTCATCGTCGAGCGTATGGCCAGCCACTATGCCGGCCACCCCGCCCTGATCGGCTGGCAGACGGACAACGAATTCGGCTGCCACGACACCGGGCGCTGCTTTTGCCCGCACTGCGCCAGGGCATTCCAAACCTGGCTGCGGCAAAGATATGGCGATCTCGCCGCCCTAAACAAAGCCTGGGGCGGGACATTCTGGGGAGAGACCTATCACGCCTGGGAGCACATCCCCGCGCCCCTGCGCTCGACCGCGGAACGCAACCCCGGCCATCTGCTCGATTACTTCCGCTTCAGCAGCGACAGTTGGGTCGCCTACCACCGCGCCCAGATCGACATCCTGCGCCGCGCCTGCCCCGGCCAGTTCATCACCCACAACCTCATGGGCTTCGCCCCGCAGATCAATTACTACGATCTCAGCCAGGGCCTGGATTTCGTCAGTTGGGATAATTACCACTATCACGGGGCCACGCCCGCGGCCATCGCTGCCGCTCACGACCACATGCGCGGGGTGCTGCGGCGCCATTTCTGGGTGATCGAGCAGCAAGTGGGCCAGGTCAATTGGAGCGTCTACAACCCGGCCACACCGCCCGGCTTCACCCGCCTGAAGACCTATCAAAGCATCGCCCACGGCGCCGACGGCATGATCTACTTTCGCTGGCGGCAGGCCCTGGCCGGCAGCGAGCAATACCACAGCGGCCTGCTCGATCACGCCGGCCAGATCACGCCCAGCTACGCGGAGGCGGCCCAGATCGGGCGAGAGATGCAAACCCTCGCCCCCCTGCTGGCCGGCGCCGAACCGCAGGCCCAGGCCGCCATCCTGCTCGATTACGACAGTCGCTGGGCGCTGGAGATACAACCGCACAACCAGCACCTGCGCGGCAACGTGGCCGAAGACCACGAACTGCACCTGCCGGCCCTGCAGATGGACAGCTTCAATCCGCAGGATGGCCCCCCCTACATGACCGGGCGCAACTGGCTGGCATGGCCCTTTCTGGCCCCCTACGTGGCGCTGTGGGAGAAGAACATCGGCGTGGACATCATCGCCCCCGCAGCCGATCTCAGTCGCTACCCCCTGGTCTGCGCGCCCTTCCTGCATCTGCTGCGCCCGGAGATCATCGCCACGCTGCAAAGCTATGTGCACGGGGGCGGGACTCTGGTGCTCGGCCCCCGCGCCGGCTACAAAGATGCGCACAATCGCCTCTTTGCCACGCCCCAACCGGGGCCGCTGGCCGATCTCGCCGGCGTGCACGTTCGTTTCTTCGATTCACTGGAACCCCGCCGCGCCAACCACCTGCACTGGCGCAGCATCCCCACCACCCACGACGCCATCATCAACCTCTGGGCCGAGGTCTTGCAGCCGCGCGACGCCGCGGTGCTGGCCTCGTATGGCGCAGACTGGTACGCGGGGCAGCCTGCCATCACCCACGCCCGCCGGGGCAAGGGGCAGGTGATCTATGTCGGCTGCATGGGCGGGCCGGCGCTCTACCACATCCTGTTCGATTGGCTGCTGCCGCCCATCGGCGTCGCCGCGCCCCTAGCCCCGGTAGCCGGCGTCGAGGTAGCCGTACGGCAGGCCACGGATGGCCGCCGCCTGATCTTCTTGCTCAACCACACTGCCGAAAGCCGCACCCTGTCTCTGCCTCAACCCGGCACCGATCTGCTCAGCGGTCAACGCCACGAGCGCCTGCTCCATCTGCACGCCGGGCAGGTAGCGGTTTTTGAGCTGCGGGATGGCTAAAGAGGGGGCAGGGGGCAGTTTTCAGTGTTCAGTGTTCAGTGTTCAGTGGGCAAGGGGCAAGGGGCAGGGGGCAGGGGGCAGGGGGTAACAGTCAACAGTCAACAGTCAACAGTCAACGGACAAGGGGGCAGGGGGCAGGGGGCAGGGGGCAAAAAAGCATCTGCCCGGAGGGCGACCAAAAGGGGATTCGCACAGCTGTTCGATTTTGTGTATACTTGAGGCATTCTACCAGGGTGCCAATACCAATGTCTCAGAAGAGCGACCTGCCGTTTGGGAGCGAGTTTTCTCCCAGCCAAATTGATTTGCCCGAAGTCCTGGAAATGACCGCAGCGCAGTCGGGAAATCTCCAGGCGTTGCAGGATGCGATCCAGGCGCGCTATTTCAGCGCACACGGCGGCGGAAGCGCCCGCAATCAGAAGACGCTGGCGATGAACTGCCGGCTGGGGATGAAAGCCTACGGCATCATCGACGAGAGAGCCACCCTCACGGACTTTGGACGCAGTCTCTACCAAATCAGAGAGGATGGGCCGGTTTTGTACACCCTTCTGGCCAGGCACATCCTGCTGCACTTGAAAGGCATGGCGTTGGTGCAATGCATTCAAGACATGACGGCAGCCGGCGAGGAAGTCAATTTGACGACGCTGCGCCAGGCTTTACACAGCACGCGTGTCGCTCGATGATGTTGCCAAAGAAGTTGGCCTGACCCACTTTCTCAAGAGCAACGTCATCGTGGTGATCAGCGCCGGCGAAATCGGCGCCGAGGCCAGGCGCTATGCCAACAAGATCATGACCGATTCCAATCTCTCCATCGTCATGGTCGATCGACGCGACCTCGATGTGATCCGAAACAAACCAGCGCACATCGTCGACGCGTTCAACCGCGAAGCAAGTCACGCGATGACTCTCAAGAAGCTGGAAATTTAGCGAGGAAGCCATGAGCACAGAACATACGTCTCCAGCTACCCTTTTCCTCGAAACCAGCCTGGGAAAAATCTATCAGGGCGATTCGCTCCGCTTGCTCACCGATCTGGAACCGGCCAGCGTTGATCTGATCATGACCAGTCCCCCCTTCGGTTTGGTCAGGAAAAAAGAATCGCTCATGTCTAGCACAGCGTAGAGGCTAGCAGCACTGTACTTTACAAAATAAGAGACCTGAGGTACGAATCAGCCTATCTCTCTGCGGGAGGAGGC
>JAANMV010004604.1_pt1 | contig 10686 bp, 5 predicted proteins | sample 7279661 | NCBI WGS metagenome assembly JAANMV01 (sample SAMN14094540, study PRJNA606508) | bioreactor metagenome | isolation source: A lab-scale SPAN reactor treating ammonium-rich wastewater day 121 | place: Ireland: Galway | collected 2017-05-16 | reverse complement strand
GTCCATGCGGCCGTCGCGGCCCCAGCCCATCGCATCCAGGCCGAACCAGATCCTGCTGGGGTCGTCCAGGCCGGGGATCGAGAAGCTGTTGAAGCCGGCGCCGGTGACGAGGTTGAAGTCGATGTCCACCGGCTGGTCGAACGAGGACTGCATTTCCATGGTGGAGCGGCGGCTCTTGGCGCGCGAGTAGCCCAGGTCGGTCCTAAGCGTGTAGGCGTTCGCGAAGTTGAAGGTGTTGGCCCAGCCGGTCGAGGTCAGTTCGTTCTTCTGCCAGTTCATGCCGTTGAGCATGTTCAGCGCGCCCACGCCCTTGAGCGTGCCGCTGGTGACCACCGGCACGCCGTCGACCTGGGTGGTGCCGGCGTTGGCGTAGGTCACGCCGCTGCCGTTGGCGCTCCACCACGGGTCGTTGTTCCACATGATGCTGGTCTGGTCTTCATCCTGGTCGAACTTGGAGTGGTAGACGTCCAGGATGCTGTGGAAGCGGTCGTTGGGCTTGAACTCGAACACGCCCATCACGCCGTCGCGCACGATCTCGCGCGAACGCAGGGTCGCCTCGCCGGCCTGGCGCGCGACCGCATCCGCGGGCTTGCCCGCCTGCGGCGCGCCCCAGACGTCGGGGTTGCCCCACCACCACGCCTTTTCCTGCTGCTCCTGGAACGGCGAACTCATCCGCGCCACGCCGATGGCGATGCCGATGGTGTCGTTGGCGAACTGGTCGACGTAGGAGGCGCTGACGCGGTAGCCCTTGTCGCTGCTGCCGTCGATGACCTTGCCCAGCGAGTTGTACTCGCCCTGGCCACTGACGGTGACGCGGCGCTTGTCGAAGTCGAGCGGGCGGATCGACTGCATGTTGATGGTGCCGGACAGGCCCTGGCCGACAAGCGAGGCATCCGGGGTCTTGTAGACCACCACGCCGTTGATCAGCTCGGCCGGGTACTGGTCCAGCTCGACGCCGCGGCTGCCGCCGGTGCTGACTTGCTCACGGCCGTTGAGCAGGGTGCCGCCGAACTGTTCGGACATGCCGCGGATGTGGATCACCTGCGCACGCCCATCCACGCGCTGCATGGTGAGGCCGGGCAGGCGCGAGATCGAGTCGGCGATGCTGATGTCGGGCAGCTTGCCGATGTCTTCGGCCGAGACCACCTCGACGATCGAGGTCGATTCGTTCTTGACCTCCACCGAGGTAGCGATGCTGCGGCGGATGCCCACCACTTCCACCTTGTCGAGGGTCTTGGCGGTTTCCTGGGCAGGCGTTTTCGCCGGCTCGGTCGGCTGTGCCTGCTGCGCCTGCGCGGAGAACGCGAGCGCGGCGGAGCAGGCCAGTGCCAGTGCGCTGGCGCGCGGCAGGATGGTGTTTGGGCGGCGCGTGGCCGCGGCGTGCGGCGCACGCATGGCGGCGCGGTTTTCCGGATTCGACATGGTTTTCCCCTCGCAAAGTTTTTGACAGCGCTGTCATAATGGAAAGCAGGGATTCCAGATGTCAAATTCAGGGCGTTGGAGAGGCGGTTGCATGGGAAAAAATCCTGCTTTTACAACGGGTTGCGTGAATGGCGTCGGGCGCGGTGGCGCGCCCGCGCCGGCCTGCATGCGCAGGCGCGCGCCGTGGGGGGTGATGCTGGCGGCCTTGCTGGTCGGCTGCGCGACGCCGGCGGCGCGCGATGGCGCGGATCCGGTGCAGGTCTGGACCACCACCGCCGACCACCGCCTGGCGCTGGCGCCTTCGCGCCTGCGTTTCGATGCGGGCGATGCCGCGGCCGCCGCCACCGATGCCGCGCTGATCGAGATCGACGTCGGCGCACGCCACCAGCAGATGGTGGGGTTCGGCGCATCGATCACCGATGCCTCGGCGTGGCTGATCCAGCGGAAAATGTCGCCGGCCCAGCGCGAGGCGCTGCTGCGCGAACTGTTCGGTCGCGACGGTGACGGCATCGGCTTCGACTTCGCGCGGCTGACCATCGGCGCTTCCGACTTCTCGCGCCACCACTACAGTCTGGACGATCCGCCGGACGGCAGGCCCGACCCGGCGCTGCGCCATTTCAGCCTCGATGCCAACCGCGGCGACGTGATCCCGGTGGCGCGACAGGCGTTGGCGATCAACCCACGGCTGTGGCTCATGGCGTCGCCATGGAGCGCGCCGGCATGGATGAAAGGCAGCGGCAGCCTGGTCACCGGCAGGTTGTCGCCCGCGTACTACGATGCGTTCGCGCGCTACCTGCTGCGCTATGTCGAGGCGATGGCCGGCGAGGGCATCCCGATCCATGCGCTGACCGTGCAGAACGAGCCCGATTTCGAGCCAGTGGATTATCCCGGCATGCGCCTCAACGCGCCGGCGCGCGCGCGTTTCATCGGCGACCACCTCGGCCCGCTGCTGGCGCGGCAGGCGCCGCAGGTGCAGCTGTTCGACTGGGACCACAACTGGGACAAGCCGGAAGAGCCGCTGGCGGTGTTGGCCGACCCGGTCGCTGCACGCTACATCGACGGCGTGGCCTGGCATTGCTATGGCGGCCAGCCGGCGGCGCAGTCACGGGTGCGGCAGGCGCATCCCGGCATCGATGTGTACATGACCGAATGTTCGGGTGGCGACTGGGAGCCCGTGCGCAGCGGTGGCCTCAACCTGCAGGCGCAGCGGCTGATCGTGGAGACCACCCGCAACTGGGGGCGCGGCGTGCTGTTCTGGAACCTGGCGCTGGACGAAAACAGCGGCCCGCATGCCGGCGGGTGCGGCAACTGCCGCGGGGTGGTGGCCATCGATTCGAAGACGGGCGAAGTGTCGCGCACCGACGACTACTACGCGCTCGCGCATGCCAGCCGGTTCGTCCGCCGCGACGCCTGGCGGGTAGCCTCGAGCGAGGCGGACGGCGGTGTTGCGAACGTGGCCTTCGTCAACGCGGACGACGGCAGCCGGGTGCTGGTGGTGAGCAACGCGGCCACCTCGCCGCGGTCGATCCGGGTGCGCGAGGGCGAACGCAGCTTCCATCACCTACTGCCTGCGCGCAGCGTGGCGACGTTCCGCTGGGAGCCCGCCCGCAGGTGATGCAAGCCGGGGGGTGCGAACCCCCGGCTGCATGCCCCCTCACTGCAGTGGGCACTCGACGCGCTGGTCGAAAGCCGTCCCCAGCGCCACCTGTGAAAGCGACAACTGCAGGCCGGCGCTGCCGCGCAACGCGAATGGTACCGACAGCCTGCCGGTGTCGGCGCCGGCCACGCGAAGGCAGCGCAGCTGGATGCCGAGCCGCGTCCACTGGCCGCGCGGCAGGCCCGCCAGCGCATTGCCGACCTGCAGTTCGCCACGGCAGCCCTCGCCGCAACCGACCGAGAATGCCGCTTGGCCGCCTGCCGGCAGGTTGTCCACGCGCAACGTCGCGACGACGAATACGTCGCCGTTGGTTTCGCGAACCAGGTCGAGCGGGGCGTTGGCGCGCAACAGAACCTCACCGGCGCCCTTGAAATTGAACCGGCGCGCGCCTTCCTGGATGGTGGTGTTGATCGCCTCCATCGCCAGCGAGCCGTCGGCAGTGGTGGCGAAGGGATGGATCACGTCCGTCGCCACGCCGTCCGCACCCACCAGCTGCAGGGTCAGCCCGGTGGTGCCGACACCGCGATCGAACCACAGGTTGCTGCGGGCGTCGTTGGGGTCGATGCCGGGGTCTTCCGGCAGCGGCGGCAGCTCGCCACGATCCGCGTAATCCAGGCCGTGGCCAAGCGGGAACAGGGGGTCGTAACCGGGCTGGCCGGCATTGTTGGCGTACTGGTTGGCGCGGCGCGGCCAGGAAAAGCCCAGCTTGCCGCGGAAGTCGTGCTGCACATGCCCGCGGTGATCTCGCAGCAGCACGTCGGCGATGCCGGCGCCCTCCGAGCCGGGGAGCCAGGCAGCGACGAAGGCGTCGGCGGCGTTGATTTCGCGGTTCATCCACAGCGGGCGCCCGCTGAGGAAGACCGCCACCACCGGGATGCCGTCGGCCTTCAGCCTGCGGATTAACTCTAGGTCACCAGACTTGCCGGCCTTGAACATCAGGTTGGGAAGGTCGCCCTGGAACTCGGCGTAGGGGTCCTCGCCAAACACCACCACCGCCACGTCGGGCCTGGTCGCGTACTGGCCGTCCACCGCCAGTTCCGCACGGCCACCGGCGCGCTCGACCTGCTGGCGGAAACCGTCCCAGATCGAGTCTGCGTTCGGGAAGTCCTCGCGATGGGTGCCGCTGCCCTGCCAGGTCAGCGTCCAGCCGCCGGTTTGCTTGCCGAGGTTGTCGGCGCCGTCGCCAGCCAGCAGGATGCGCTTGCGCGGATCCAGCGGCAGCAGGCCAGCGTTGTTCTTCAGCAGCACCAGCGATTCGCGCACCGCCCGCCGCGCCACCGCGCGATGTCCGGGCGCGCCGAGCAGTTCGAACCGGCCGCCCAGCACCCGCTGCGACGGCTTGGGCTGCTCGAACAGGCCCATCTGCAGTTTGACCCGCAGGATGCGGCGGACCGCGTCGTCGAGGCGCGCCATCGGGATGGCCCCGGCCTTCACGTGTGCCAGCGTGGAGTCGTAGAGCCCGCGCCAACTGTCCGGGGCCATCGCCATGTCCAGCCCGGCGTTGAAGGTCTGCGCGCAGTCGGTATTGCTGCAGCCCGGCACCTGGCCATGGCCGTTCCAGTCGCCGACCACGAAGCCGCCGAAGTGCATCCGCGTCTTCAGCACGTCGGTGAGCAGGGGCTTGTGGCCGTGCAGCTTGTTGCCGTGGAAGCTGTTGTACGAGGCCATCACCGACAGCGCGCCGGCGGCGATCGCCGGCACGTAGCCGGCCGCATGCACGTCGCGCAGCACCGCTTCGCTCACTTCGGTATTACCCTGGTCCTTGCCGTTGGTGGTGCCGCCGTCGCCCAGGAAGTGCTTGACCGTGGTCATCACGTGGCGCCCGTCGAGGAACTCGCGCGTGCCGGCCTTGCCCTGCAGGCCCTCTACCATCGCCGGGGCGAGCTCGGCCACTACCGCGGGGCTTTCCGAATAGCCTTCGTAGCTCCGCCCCCAGCGATCGTCCTGCGGCACCGCGACGGTCGGGGCGAACGTCCACTCCATGCCGGTGACACGGGTCTCGGTGGCGGTAATGCGGCCGATCTCGCGGATCAGCGCGGGGTCGCGGGTGGCACCCAGGCCGATGTTGTGCGGGAACAGGGTGGCGCCGACGATGTTGCTCTGCCCGTGGACGGCGTCGATGCCCCAGATCACCGGGATCGCCTTGCCGCCCTGCGAGGTGTCCATCGACGCCTCCCAGTACGCATCGGCCAGCGCCAGCCAGTCCTTCGGCGGCGCGTTGTACTTGCCGCCGGGATCGGAGCCGCCGCCGGCCAGGACCGAGCCAAGCCGGTACTTGCGCAGCTCGTCCGGGGTGATCGAACCGATGTCGGCCTGGATGACCTGGCCGACCTTTTCCTCCACGCTCAGCGTTGCCAGCAGCGCGTCCAGCCGCCGCTCCAGCGCGGCATCGGCTGGCAGCGGCCACGCCGGTTGCGGCCACGCCGCCGGATGGATGGCGCCGTCGGTCGTGGCCGCTTGGGGTGCTGGAACCGCGTGCGCGACGAGGGCCGAGGCGGCCAGCGCGGACAGCAGGGCAAGGCGCAAGCGCTGGCGCGGGAAGGAGGTGGCGGAAGATCGGCTCATCTGTGGCGGCTCCAGGCAGGGCGCGGCGTGGCGGGGCAACGCGAAATGACAGCGTTGTCATCAAGAATGCAGAATATAGCGCAGGCAAGATGCGTGGATGGCATCGGCCAGCCGCCGCTCGCCGGGCAATTCGCGCGGGTCGCACAACGGATCACGGAAGGAATACATGAGCGCAACGCGGGTGGGGGGCGACGGGGTGGGCAGGGCCAGGGTGGCGCGGGTGCGCATCGAGGACGTGGCGGAGAAGGCCGGCGTGTCGATGAAGACCGTTTCGCGCGTGCTCAACCATGAGCCCAACGTATCCGACCGCACCCGCAAGCGAGTCGAGGCGGTGGTGGAGAAGCTGCGCTACCGGCCGCTGCCGTCGGCGCGGGTGCTGGCCGGGCGTCGCTCCTACCTCGTGGCGATGCTGTTCGACAATCCGTCCGGGAACTACCTGATCGAAATCCAGATGGGCATGCTCGACGCCTGCCAGTCGCAGCACTACAACCTGATGCTGGTGCCGCTGGTGCACGGCAGCAAGGGATTGGTGGCGAAGGTCGAGGCGCTGGTCCTGCAGGCCCAGCTGGATGGCGTGCTGCTGACGCCGCCGTTGACCGACGATGCCGCGCTGCTGCGGCGGCTGGCCGAGCTGGGCGTGCCGTGGTCCAGCGTGTCGGCGATGGAACGCAACCGCAAGGTCGGGGTGGTGGTCGACGAGTTCGGCGCGGTCTGCGCGATGATGGAACACCTGGTGGCGCTAGGGCACCGCCGCATCGCCCATATCAGCGGCCACGCCGCACACGGTGCCAGTGGTTGGCGCTTGGCCGGGTATCGCGAAGGCCTGCGGCGCGCAGGCCTGGCGGATGACCCGGCGCTGGTGGTCGCCGGTGAGTTCTCCTACGAATCGGGCCATGCCGCCGCCAACACGCTGCTGGACCTCGCGCATCCGCCGACTGCCATCTTCGCCGCCAACGACGACATGGCCGCGGGGGCGATCTGCGCGATCTGCGAACGCGGCCTGTCGGTGCCGGCGGACATCTCGGTCTGCGGATTCGACGACACCCCGATCGCCCATCAGGTGTATCCGCCGCTGACCACGGTGCGCCAGCCCACCCGCGACATGGGCCGGCTGGCGGCACTGGAGCTGCTCAAGGAGATCCGCGAGCCGGGCCGCGGCGGCATCGTCGACGTGCCCTACGCACTGCAGCTGCGGCGCTCCACCGGACCCGCCGCGAGGGATTGAGCACAGGCCGCCCGCCGCGAGGGCGGGCGGCGTTGCGCGGGGTCAGTGCTCGCCGCTGGCGCCCAGCCGGTCGAGGTCGATGCCCTGCCGGCGCAGCGCGCCACTGGCGGTCACCGCATAGAACGCGAGGTAGGCGAAGCAGGCCACCCCGACCCAGAAGCTCATGTGCACGCCCACGCGGTCGGCCAGCGCGCCCTGCGCCAGGCTGACCCAGCCGCCGCCCATGATCATCATGATCAGCAGGCTGCTGCCCTGGTTGGTATGGCGGCCGAGGCCGGCGATCGCCAGCGCGAAGATGCACGGCCACATCGTGCTGCAAAACAGGCCGACGCTGATGAAGGCGACGACGCTGGTCTTGCCGGTGGTGAACATGCCGATCAGCAGTGCGGCGATGCCGCACAGCGCGAAATACAGCAGCATCCGCGCCGGGTTGCCGCGGCTGAGCCAGGTGGCGGCGACCATCAGCAGGATCACCCCGGCGTAGCCGTAGAACTGCGACACGTCGTGCCGGGCGATCGCGTTCACCGCCAGGTACACGCCAAAGGCCAGGAACGGCAGGATCAGCATCAGCATCCTGCGCACGCCGGCGCCCACCTCGAACGCCCCGGCCGCGCCGGTCCAGCGGCCGATCATCAGGCTGGCCCAGTACAGCGACACGTATGGGGCGAGGTTGTGGTTCTCGATGCCCAGCCCCTCGTGCAGGTAGGCCGGGAGGTTGGAGATGGTGGAGACCTCCACGCCGACGTAGACGAAGATCGCCAGCATCCCCAGCGCCAGCTGCGGGTAGGCGAATGCAGAGGACTTGTGCGCCAGCTTCGAGCTGTCCTCGGCCTCGTCCGTGGCCACCGCCTCCAGGTCGATGTGGTTGGGCACCGACGAGAACTTGATGAACAGGGCGATCAGCACGAACGCCGCACCGAGGACGAGGTAGGGAATCTTCACGCTCTCGATGCTGGCCTCGGTATTGCCGGTGGCCAGGCTGCCGAAGATGGCGAAGCTGACCAGCAGCGGCCCGATGGTGGTGCCGAAGTTGTTGACGCCGCCGGCCATGGTCAGGCGCTGCGCGCCGGTGGCCGGGTTGCCCATCACGATCGCCAGCGGGTTGGCGGCGATCTGCTGCAGGGCGAAACCCAGGCCGACGATGAACAGCCCCGTCAGCATCAGCGCGAACGAGCCGGTGTTGGCGGCCGGGTAGAACAGCAGCGTGCCCAGCGCCGAGACCAGCAGGCCGATGCAGATGCCGTTCTTGTAGCCGATCCGGTTGAGCAGGTCCTGGCCGACCAGCCGCGAGGTGCCGAAGTAGACCAGCGAGCCCACGGTGTAGGCGACGTAGAACGCCATCGACACCCACTGGCTCTGGGCCTGGCTGAGGTTGAACGCTTTCTTGAAAACGGGAATCAGGATGTCGTTGCTGGCGGCAACGAAGCCCCAGAAGAAAAACACCGTGACAAGGACGCTGAACTGCGACCATCGGGTTTGCTGGTGTGCCATGGAGCCCGCCGGATGAGGTTGCTGGGGTTGAAGGGTAGGGCGACGCGACCGCCCGTATCCCCACGGCGGGCGCGCTGCCATCCATCGCGCTTGTACAACCAGCTTGACAGCGCTGTCAAACCCGGCCGCGGTTGACGCATGGCCCGCCAGCCGCTGCAATGCCCGCTCTTTTCCCCGCGGACCCCCAGATGCAGCCCGACCAGACCCCCCGCCTGTCGCCCCTGGCCGCCCTGATCTTCTCCTCGCGCTGGCTGCAGCTGCCGCTGTACCTGGGCCTGATCGTGGCGCAGGCGATCTACGTCTGGCAGTTCGGGGTGGAGCTGGTGCACCTGATCGACCAGGTGTTCCTGGGCGGCCACGCGGTGGAGGCGGTGGCGAACGGTGCGGTGCCGACGGAGCCTGAAAAGAGCGCCGAGATCGTGATCATGCTGATCGTGCTCGGCCTGATCGACGTGGTGATGATCTCCAACCTGCTGGTGATGGTGATCGTGGGCGGCTACGAGACCTTCGTCTCGCGGTTGCGCCTGCACGGCCATCCGGACCAGCCGGAATGGCTCAGCCATGTCAACGCCAGCGTGCTCAAGGTCAAGCTGGCGATGGCGATCATCGGCATTTCCTCGATCCACCTGCTGAAGACGTTCATCGAAATCGGCGACCTCGGCGCTCCCGGCAACGGCTTCACCGAGGCCGGGGTGATGTGGCAGACCATCATCCACTGCGTGTTCATTTTCTCGGCCGTGGGCATCGCCTGGACCGACAAGCTCATGCACGGCGTGTCCAACGGCAAGCAGGCGCACTGAGGCCGGGACGGCGTGACCGGCCCCGGTAGAATGGCGGGATGGATGTTTCCCACCTTCTCGATGGGCTGAACCCGGCCCAGCGCGAGGCCGTTTCCGCCGCGCCCGGGCACTACCTCGTGCTGGCGGGTGCCGGTTCCGGCAAGACCCGCGTCCTCACCCACCGCATCGCCTGGCTGCACGAGGTGTTCGGGGTGCCGCTGCACGGCATCCTCGCGGTGACCTTCACCAACAAGGCCGCCGGCGAGATGCGCGCGCGCATCGCCGCGCAGCTGGGCGGCGAGCCGCGCGGCGCGTGGATCGGCACCTTCCACGGCCTGGCCCATCGCCTGCTGCGGCTGCACTGGCAGGAGGCGAAGCTGCCGGAAGGCTTCCAGGTGCTGGATTCGGACGACCAGCTGCGCCTGGTCAAGCGCGTGGTGCAGCAGCTGGAGCTGGACGACGGCCAGTTCCCGCCGCGCCAGATCGCGTGGTGGATCAACGCGCAGAAGGACGAAGGCCGCCGCCCGCAGCACATCCAGCCGGCCGCCAACGACCCGTGGAACGACGCCCTGCTGCGCGCCTACGCCGCCTACCAGGAACGCTGCGAGCGCGCCGGGCTGGTCGACTTCGCCGAGCTGCTGCTGCGCGCGCACGAACTGCTGCGCGAGAACCCGGCGCTGCTGGCGCATTACCGCCACCGCTTCGGCCAGATCCTGGTGGACGAGTTCCAGGACACCAACGCCATCCAGTACGGTTTCGTGCGCCTGCTGGCCGGCGATAGCGGGCAGGTGTTCGTGGTCGGCGACGACGACCAGGCCATCTACGGCTGGCGCGGCGCCAAGGTCGAGAACGTGCAGCGCTTCCTGCGCGACTTCGCCGGCGCGCAGACGATCCGGCTGGAGCAGAACTACCGCTCCACCAGCAACATCCTCGATGCCGCCAATGCGGTGATCGCGCACAACGACGACCGCCTGGGCAAGCGCCTGTGGACGGAGGCCGGCGAGGGCGAAGCCATCGACCTGTACGCCGCCTACAACGAGATGGACGAGGCCGCCTACGTGGTCGACCGGATCTCGCAGTGGGTGCGCGACGGCGGCAGCCACGGCGACGCCGCCATCCTGTATCGCAGCAACGCGCAGTCGCGCGCGTTCGAAGAGGAGCTGCTGAAGCGGCAGATCCCCTACCGCGTCTACGGCGGCATGCGCTTCTTCGAGCGCGCCGAGATCAAGGACGCGCTGGCCTACCTGCGCCTGCTGGCCAACCGCGATGACGACGCGGCGTTCGAACGTGCGGTCAACACGCCGGTGCGCGGCATCGGCGACCGTACGCTGGACGAGATCCGCCGTGCCGCCCGCGAGCATCGCGAGTCGCTGTGGCGGGCCTCGCGCCGGCTGTGCGAGCACTCGACGCTGGCCGCGCGCGCGCGCAACGCGGTGGCCGGCTTCCTGCAGCTGATCGACGCACTGGCCAGCGAAACCGCGGCGATGCCGCTGGCGGAAAAGATCGACCACGCGCTGGCGCGCTCCGGCCTGCGCGTGCATTACGAA